>JAEIGA010009077.1_pt1 | contig 15042 bp, 17 predicted proteins | sample 9270691 | NCBI WGS metagenome assembly JAEIGA01 (sample SAMN17057246, study PRJNA624740) | gut metagenome | biome: biome; isolation source: fecal sample | host: Bos grunniens | place: China: Xizang | collected 2019
AAAACAGATATTTGAGTTGGATCTTTTAATGTTCCAGCTTTTTCTATTTGTTCTGCGATTCTTTTATAATATCCAAGAAGTTTATTTAAATATTCGGAATCTTCACTAGCTCTAATAGAAAAGGAAGTGCCAAGAACATCAATTTGTAAAGTTCCCATTTTATTTTATTCCTAAACTAAAAAATATCAAACTGACCATTGTCAGAATTATATTGTTCGTTTTGCTGAAATAAATCAGAAGAAGGGGATTGTTGTTCAAAATAATTATTTTGCTGTTCTTGATTTTGATTGAATGTTTGATTTTCTGGAACAAAGATTTCATTTGTTTGCTGTGAATTCTGTTCCATATTATTTTGTGGTTCAAAGGAAGGTGCAACTTGTGCGTTGTTGTCAACAGAAGAGTTTTGAAGTTGACCGACTGTTTGAAGTACAGAATTTTCAATAGCACTGAGTCGGTCAAGTGCTTTAAGGATACCAGACTCGATCTTGCCTTGATCTTGTTCAAATGCAGAAAGTTGCTCCGACTTGCTTGAAAGCGCATTTGTGAGCTCGGCACATCTACTGCGAAGAGCATCGTTTTCAGCTTGTAGCTGTGATATTTTTTTCACAGCACTTTCTACTTTTTGTTCAAGAAGTAAAACATGATCGAGTGTTATCATTTTATATCCTTATGCGTTTAATGCTTTTTTAGCTGCTTCAATAACAGCTTTGAAAGCAACTGGATCTTCAATAGCCATATTAGAAAGAGCCTTGCGATTCAATGTAATACCAGCTTTTGTACATCCGTCAATAAAACGTGAGTATGTAAGACCTTCGTCACGAACTGCAGCATTAATACGTGCAATCCATAATGAGCGGAAGTTACCTTTGCGATCACGGCGGTCAACATAAGCATGGTTGAGAGCCTTTACAACAGCATCTTTCGCAGGTTTATAGTTTGATTTACGGTCGCCGATAAAACCTTTAGCTAGTTTTAAGATTTTTGCACGGCGGTTCTTTCTTTTTGTTCCGTCTATTGCTCTTGACATTTTCTATACCTCGTCATTAACCGTATGGCAACATTTGCTTACGGATTTTCTTTGCATCAGCTTCAGCTACATAACCAGCTGCACGAAGCTGTCTCTTTCTTTTTGGTGAACGCTTTGTCAAAATATGACGAAGGTTCATTTTCTTGTGTTTTACTTTTCCACTACCAGTCAAGCTGTAACGTTTTGCAGCTGACTTTTTTGTCTTCTGTTTAGGCATTTTTAACCTCAAAAAAAATTATTTGGCTTTTGCAGCTAGCGTCATTGACATAAACTTTCCATCCATTGCAGGTTGTTTTTCAATAACGTATGCGGAAGTAAGCCTTTTCAGAACTTCCTGGAGTACATCGTAACCAAGTTCTGTATGAGCAAGTTCACGACCGCGGAAACGAATCGTTACTTTTACTTTATCACCTTGATTCAAGAACTCCTGTACATGTTTGGCTTTTGTATCAAGATCCCCAGAACCAATTTTTGGTTGCATTCGGATTTCCTTGAGTTTTAATACTTTCTGATTCTTCTTGGCATCACGGAGCTTTTTTTCCTGTTCGAATCTGTATTTGCCATAATCAAGTATCTTACAAACCGGTGGGTTAGCATTTGGAGATACTTCAACAAGATCGAGATCTTTGTCTTTAGCCATTTTGAGTGCTTCTAGTGTAGGAACAATTCCTTTTTGATTGCCCTCGTCGTCTATAAGTCTGACCTCACGCACGCGAATCTGTTCATTAACTCGCTGCCCCTTATTGTTGTTATTGTTGTATGCCAACTATCCTCCTAGTGTTATAAAACACATAATTCCATGTAGCGTATTTTTTATTATATATTAAATTTTGTTACTCTGTCTAGTAGTTTAATAAAATACTTATTATTATAGAAAAAAGTTGTAAAATTTGCTCTTGTTACTAATCATTGTGTGTGATAATCTAACACTATGTTTTTATTTATGATTTTATTTTTGCCACTTATTTCTATTTTTTTATGTTTACATTCTTCTGATAAATCTGTAATTGTTGTTTCAGGGTTGGGATTTATCTTTGGCATTGTAGAATGTTTTTTTATAGCTTTATTTTTATATATGCATAAAGTTTTGGAAAATTCTTTTTTAAATGTTTTTTTGCATTTTTTTGTAAATGAGAATTTTTTACCTATTCTAATTGCTTATTTGATTTATTTTTTTGCTACTAAAGATAGTGTTGAATTTAGATTAAAAGCTTTTTTCCCTTTTGCTGTAGCATTTTATTCTGTATATTTTCCTTATTTTTTAATTGCTACTGATGGAGTAGTTTATTCTTTCTTTGATTTGTTTTTACATCCTGTAATGATTTTTTCTATGTTATTCTTTGTAACAACATTATTAGTTAATATTCTCAATTTTGCTAAAAATAAAAATGTTCCTAAAATTGTTTTATATTCAATTTTTGCATTGATTGTTATTGCATTACCTTCTGTTTTTGAAACTTTAATTTATATGAAGATTTTTACTTTGATTGGTTATGCTTTTGTAATTGCTTATGCTTTATTAGGAATTGTTTATTTCTTTATTTCCGTTAGAAAATCAAATTCTGCTTTGTTATAAAAAGTAAATTATATAAATAAAAATAAAAAATGCTTAAAAAAAATGGACTATGCTTCAATGTGAAGTATAGTCCATTTTTTATGTTTAAATGACTTTGACTAGTCTAATGCGTGTCCTGCTGAACCAAGAACGTTTATGTTTTTGTGCATATACATTTTCTTTAATTCATCGCGTGCAGGTCCAAGATATTCGCGTGGGTCAAATTTGTCTGGGTTTTCTGCAAAGAATTTGCGGATTGCAGCAGTCATAGCTAAGCGACCGTCTGAGTCAATGTTGATTTTACAAACAGCAGACTGAGCAGCTTTTCTTAACTGTTCTTCTGGAATACCAACAGAATCAGGGATTTTTCCACCGAATTGTTCGATGATTCTTACATATTCCATTGGAACTGAAGAAGATCCGTGAAGAACAATTGGGAATCCTGGAATCATTTTTTCGATTTCTTCAAGAACATCGAATGCAAGTGGAGGAGGGATTAATACACCGTCTTCGTTGCGTGTACACTGTGCTGGACTAAATTTACAGCGTCCGTGTGATGTTCCGATTGAGATAGCAAGAGAATCTACACCAGTTTTTTCAACGAAGTCTTTTACTTCTTCTGGTTTTGTATAGTGGCTTTCTGCAGCAACAACATCATCTTCTACACCTGCAAGAACTCCAAGTTCTCCTTCTACAGTTACACCGAACTGGTGAGCATAGTCACAAACCTGTTTTGTTAATGCAACATTTTCTTCGTATGGAAGGTGTGAACCGTCAATCATTACAGATGAGAATCCGTTGTCGATACAGTCTTTTGCTACTTCAAAAGAAGGACCGTGATCAAGGTGAAGTACGATAGGAATATCACATCCTAATTCGTGTGCATATTCAACAGCTCCGCGTGCCATGTTACGAAGGATGAATTTGTCAGCGTAAGCACGAGCACCTTTTGATACCTGAAGAATTACAGGTGATTTTGTTTCAACACAAGCCTGAATAATTGCTTGCATTTGTTCCATATTGTTGAAGTTGTATGCTGGGATAGCATATTTTCCAGCCATAGCTTTTGCGAACATATCTTTTGTATTCACAAGGCCAATTTCTTTGTAACTGTACATAGTTTTTGACTCCTAATAAAATTGAGTTACATATATAGTATGATAAACATCATTTTTATTCAAGGTTTACAAGGTTTATATGTAAAACAATTTGACAAACGTTGCTACAGTAAATATAATTGAAATATTGCTATTATTTTAAATATTTATTCCGATAATATAACAGAGACGTTCCATTTTTTCGGAATGTAATATGTATGAAGGAGTTTTACATGAATAAAGGCTTAAAAGGCTTTGTAAGTCTTGCTCTTCTCTTTGTACTTTGTGTTCCGGCTTTTAGCCAACCTAGTTCAAAAAGTGTGGAGACATTTTTAATTGATAACTTTGATACAGATCAAGAATGGTCTTGGACAACTAGTGCTAGCCGTTTTGTTGCTGAAGGTTATCCAAAAATTGGAAAGTTTCAAGGTATTCCTAATTCTTTGAAACCATTTTACAAGGATAGTGAAGTAGAACCTATGGTTTTAGGTGTGAAAGCTGCTTACAATCGTAAAGGTGATAACTGGTTCGAAGTGTATCCTGCTAAAGATGGAAAAAGTTATGAAATTCCATTTAAAGGAACTGTAGATCATATTGATTTTTGGATATGGGGTGCAAATTATCTTTATTTCTTGGAAGTAATTGTTCGTGACGCTGATGGTCGTGTTCATGTTTTACCTGCAGGGAATACAAAGTTTAATGGATGGAAAAATATTATTGTTTCTGTTCCAGGTTGGATTAATCAGCATTCTCGTCTTCGTTCTGGTCCTGAAAACATGAGTTTTGTAGGATTTAGAGTTAGAACTGATGCAAGTGAATATGTAGATGATTATACAATTTACTTTGATCAAGTAAAATATATGTCTAATTCATTATCTTATATTTATGACGGATATGAATTAAAAGATGCTGATTTTAGTAATGCGGAAACACCTTCCTCTTCAGAATCAAGTTCAAATTCAACTGCGGAGGCTAAATAATGAAAAAGATTTTTATTAGTGTTGTTGTAGCAATGTTAAGTTGTGCTGTTTTTGCACAGAATAGTGTTATTGAAGAACCAAATCCAGAAACAGTTGGAAATGATTCTGCAATGCAAGCTCTTAGAGAAATTTCTCTTGATAGATTTGAAAGAGAAGGTGCATGGAGCGTTCATATGTCTCCTGATTATGGTGTAGTTTCAACTCGTTTGTTTGAAGGTTCTCCTATAATGAAGGAAGCTTTGCCAGGTACAGAAGACGTTGAAGATACTCATGTTGTTGGTGTAAAAGTTGAATTCTTTAGAAGAGGAATTAACTCTTTCTATATTACTTCACAGCGCCCATTGCCTATTGAAGGTATTACAAAAACTATTTCAATGTGGGTTTGTGGTCGTAACCAAAATCACGATTTGTATCTTCTTTTGGAAGATTATTTTGGTCGTAGTTACGAACTTTATATGGGTAACCTTGGATTTAGTGGTTGGAAAAAACTTACTTGTGTAGTTCCACCTTCTCCAGATGGAGAACATGGTATTGTTCAGCATAGTGCATACTATGGTGATCGTCCTGGTATTAGAATTATTGGATTTAGAGTAGATTGTAATCCAATGTTAGCTCGTGGTACTTACTATATGTATATTGATGATCTTCGTGCTGTAACAGATCTTTATGATATGGAAAATCGTGACGAAGATGATATGCTTGATACATGGTAATCTTTTAAGATTTTAATGAGAGAAGACCTAACTTGTTTTAGGTCTTCTTTTTTTTTAACAATTATTATTTATTTTGTAAAATTTTAATCTTCCGTTTGTGGAAGTATGTATTAGAAAATTTGCTTTGTTGTATACCCATAACATTATGTTTATTTTGGAAAGTATAGTTTTTGGGATGTTTTTGTCTTGTGTAAATAAATTTTTAATATCTTTTGATGAAAATTCTATTGGGCAATTTTGTGGCAATAGTTTTAAATAATCTTGTTTATTGTTAAATTGTATTGTTTGAATTATTTTATTTAATGATTTGTCTGTTTTTATCCAATCTTTCTTAAATCTTCGCTTTTTATTTTTTGATTGCACAGGGGTGTTTGTTTTTAATCTGTATTCCGTTAATTCGATTAGTAAAATTTCTAAGTTTAAATTTTTGTTTAAAAGATATTTGTGTATTCCTTTTATTTTTTCAAAAAGATGGTAGATGTTTTCTTTTTTGGGACTTATTCGATTTGAAATTATTTGATTTTCGTATTTTGTAATTATTCTTTTTTGTGTTGTTATTGGAATTATAATTTTAATTTTTATATTGTTTTTTATTGCGTATTCGATTTTTGGAATAAGTTTTTCTATGCTTTGAGTTTGAATTTCGATTATTTCGTTTTTATCTGAAATAATATCAAAGACAAAACCGTCTTTTTTTACTTCGGTTTGGTATGAATTTTCAAGAGAATATAGTTTTTTTAGTGTTTTATGAAGGGAACTTTCGTTATAAGTGTTTATCATTTTGATACTATACAAGTATATATAAAAATAAAATAATAAAAAATTATTTTACTATTTTCGGCAGTTTTATGTGTTGACATTAGAATTTTTTGCGATAAAATGGAGATTAAGTGGGAAATTGTGGTAATTAGTGGTAGGTAGTGGAGTGAATTTGCTTACAGGGGAGTATAAAAATACATTGGACGAAAAGGGGCGTATATTGCTTCCTACAAAACTTCGTTCAGAATTAACATGTAATACTCTTGTTGTAACTCAAGCATTCGATCGCTGTTTATGGCTTTTTACCCCAGAAGAATGGAAAAATTTATCTTCAAAATTGATGGAGTCCGCTTCACCTTTTAATGAAAGAAATCGTCTTGTTTTGCGAAGATTTATTGCACCAGCTCAGGAATTAGAGTTTGATCGTTCTGGGCGCTTATCAATCCCACAAGGGTTGCGAGAATATGCTTCTCTTTCTAAGGAATGTGTAATTTTAGGTGTAGATAAATACTTAGAATTATGGGATGCAAATGCCTATCGTTCTTATTTGGAACAGACAGAAGATTCTTTCCTTGCAGCTGCAGAAGAATTAAAAACTATAAGTTTTTAAATTTTATTAATAGGTGGGAATTGTGGAAATTATTCATACTCCAGTCTTGTTGGAAGAATGTTTAACATATCTTTCTCCAATTGGTGAATCTTTTGAGCAAAGTGCTTTTATGATTGATTCAACTTTAGGTGAGGGAGGGCATTCAAATTCTTTTTTATCAAAATTCCCAACTTTAAATGTATTAGGACTTGATGCAGATTCTGTTATTCAAGCTAAGGCAAAAGAAAGACTTAGTGTTTATGGTGATAGAATGCATTTTTATAATGGATGGTTTAGCGATTTTTATGCAAATTATCCAAGTGATTTTCCAAAACCAAATATAATTTTGTTTGATTTGGGAATCTCTGTTTTTCATTATGAACGATCAGGTCGCGGTTTTTCATTTAGATATGATGAACCTTTGGATATGCGTCTTGATCCAAATTCTGGAAATGATTCTGCTTCTGATATTGTTAATAATATGCGTGAAGAAGAATTAGCAAACTTGATTTATCTTTATGGCGAAGAAAAATTAAGTAGACGTATTGCCAGTGCTATCGTAAAGGCTCGCCAGGGTGGGAAAATTGAGTCTTCAAAAGCTTTAGCAGATATTATTTATGAAGCGGTTCCAGCAAATTATAGACACGGACCTATTCATCCTGCTACAAGAACTTTTCAGGCTATACGAATTGCTGTTAATAGTGAATTAAGACGATTGCCTTTGTCATTGCATAATGCTTTTAACGCATTACAAGTCAATGGAAAAATGGGGGTAATTACATTTCATTCACTAGAAGACAGGATTGTAAAAAATTATTTTAGAAATTTGGGTAAAAAATGTGTTTGCCCTGTTGAAGTTCCTGTGTGTAGGTGCGGAGGAATTCAATGTGCGGATTTAATCACAAGAAAACCTGTAGGGCCTACTTCAAAAGAGGTGGAAGAAAATTCTCCATCAAGAAGTGCCAAATTGCGTGTTGTTAGAAAATTGCATGACGCAACTGAGTTTCATTTGTTAGGAGTTGAAGGATATTAATGAGAGCTGTAAAACAAGAATTATTATCAAAAATTCTCACATGTGTTCTTGCTATTTCAATTCCTTTGCTTTTGTTGATTTTAGGAATTCAGGCAAAAAGTTATGCAGAGCTTTCTAAGGAAGTGGCAGATTTAGAAAAAAAACAAGAACAACTTGTTGAAGAAAATAAAAAACTTATAAGTGATATCAGTTTGCTTTCTAGCACTGATAGAATTGAAAAAATTGCAACTGAAGAATTGGGCATGCATAAAGCAGAAACTTCAGATATTGTTCGAGTTCAAATGGCAGGGGGGAAATAATGAATTTAAATAGCGAAGAAAGTTTATTGTCTTTAGAAAAAACTATTTCCTCTGTAAATGGAATTTATATTGGTTCTGAAAATAATAAGAATTTGTTTTATTTTTCAAATGTTGTTACAGATAGTCGAAATGTTGTTGAAAATTCTTTATTTGTTCCATTAGTTGGAGAATTCCAAAATGGACATATTTATGTTGACCAAGCTATTGAAAAAGGTGCGACAGTTATTTTTATTGATTCAAAGGAATATGAATGTAATTCAAATAAATATAAAGAATTAACAGAAGAATGTAAAAATCTTTCAGTGATTGTTGTTGAAAATACATTATACGCTTTGCAAGCAATTGCAGAAACTTATGTTGAACAATTTCCTGAGTTAATAAAAGTTGCAATTACAGGTTCAAGTGGAAAAACTACTACAAAAGAACTTGTAGTTTCTGTTTTAAAACAAAAATATAATGTTGTTTATACTCAAGGTAATTTTAATTCCGAAACAGGTTTGCCTTTGTCTGTTTTTAAAATTCGAAAGGAACATGAAGTTGGTGTTTTTGAAATGGGAATGAATCGCCAAGATGAAATTGGTGAAATTTCAAAAGTTTTAAAACCTGAATATGCAATTATTACAAATATTGGTTCTGCTCATATAGGAATGTTAGGTAGCAGAGATAATATTGCTATTGAAAAGAAAAAGGCATTTACTTATGTTTCAAAAACTGGGGCTGTTTTTATTCCTGCTGAAGATGAATATTGCAATTTTTTACAAAAAGATGTTTTAGGAAAAGTTGTTCTTTTTGGAGAAAATGTTCCTAGTGATGTTAATCATATTGAATATTTAAAAGATTGTGGCTTAGATGGTTCTGTTTTTTCTGTAGATGGAATTCAGATTAACTTAAAAATACCTGGAATTTATAACTATCGTAATGCATTGGCTAGTATTGCTCTTGCAAAGGAACTTGATTTAACTGCAGAAGAAATAAAAGCTGGAATTGAAAATTTATCTGGATTAAATAGTAGAATGGAAGCTACAGAATTAAATTTAAAAGGAAACATAAAAGTAAATTTAATTCGTGATTGTTACAATGCAAATTTCGAATCTATGTCTAGTGTAATAAATTTTTGTGATTCATTGAGCAATGTTAATAAAAGAATTTATGTTCTTGGGGATATGCTTGAATTAGGTTCAGAATCAGATGAAATTCATTCTAAAATAGGTAAGCAAATTGCAGCAGGTCATTCTGATTATGTAATTTTTGTTGGCGAACAAATGGAAAAAGCTGCAAAAGTTGCAAAAGAAAATGGATATAAAAATTCTTTGTGTATTCCATTTGCAGATGATGATGCTATGTTGTTTGCTTCCCAATTTATTATTGATTGTGCTGAAGAAAATGATGTAATTTTGTTAAAAGGTTCAAGAGGTATTGCTTTAGAAAGAATTATTCCTCTTGTTGCTGATAGTGAGGCAAAAAATGAGTAGTTATAAGTTTTTTGCTGATCGTTCCATTGAAAAATATCGCAAAAGTGATGTGGGCTTTTTAATCTGCGTTATTTTGCTTTGGGGACTTGGTTTGTTTTCTTTGTATTTTGTTTCTCAAAGTGCTGCTACAAGACTTTTTGATGATTCTTTGTATTTTGTAAAACGCCAATTTATTTGTTCACTTATTGGATTTGTTGGATTTACTTTTTTTGCTGCATTAAAAATTTCTGCAATTAGAAAATTACTTCCAGTTATTGTTATTGGAACAGCAATTTTGTGTCTTTTAACATTTATTCCTGGAATTTCGTTAGAAAAAAACGGTGCAAGACGATGGATAAAAATGCCATTTTCTTTTACATTGCAGCCTTCTGAATTAGTAAAATTTGCATTAATTTTATTTCTTGCAAATTTATTTGATAAGCAGTCTTCTATTGAAAGATTGGAAGATAGATCTGTTTTGCCTTGTGTAATTGGTGTTTTGTTTTTTGTGGCACTTATTTTAATGCAAAAAGATTTTTCAACATCGGTTTTTATTTTTGGTATCTGCCTTTTGATGTTCCTTGTTTCTGGAATGAAAGTTACTTGGTTAATACCTTTGTCAATATTAGCAATTCCAACAATGATTTTGCTTGTTACTCTTGAACCATATCGTGTGGAACGAATTATTGGTTTTTTAAAGCCAGAAGAAGGAATTCATACTTTTAATTATCAAAGTAATGCTGCAAAGCGTGCAATTAGTGCTGGTGGATTTTGGGGAACAGGAATTGGAACAGGTCTTGTTCAAAGTAATCGAATTCCAGAAGTTCAAGCTGACTATATTTTTGCAGGTTGGGCAGAGGCAATGGGGCTTATTGGCGTAATTGCTTATTTTGTTTTGTTAGGATTTTTTGCATGGAAAGGTATAAAAATTGCTTTAACATGTGAAAATAGATTTGCATCTTATGGAACTTTTGGTTGTGTAGCTGCAATAGTTTTGCAATCTTTAATGAATTGTGGAGTTGTTTGTGGAGCGTTGCCTTCTACAGGTATTCCACTACCGTTTTTTTCTTTAGGTGGTTCTTCAATTATCGTAACATTGTCAATGTGTGGTTTTGTGTTGAATGCATCTAGAGGAGATTTTGAAGATGAAATTAAAGCTGATGATTATATTCAGCTAAATACGATAAATGGGGTAATCTAAGTGAGTGATTTTAGCGTTCAATTCGATGATACTGATGTATTAGATTTTTCAAAAAGTACAAATAAAAGCAAGGATACTGATAAATTAACAAAAACAGTGAAAATAATTTTTGTTGTTTTATTATTAATTTTTGTTTTTGAACTAGTTTTGTATAAATGTGTACTCCCTTGTCGAAAAACTCCAAATGTGTTGTTTACTGGTCAAGAAAATTACACAACTTCTGAATTGGTTTCATATCTTGCACCAATGAGAACTTCAAATTGGTTTGACTTTGATGCAGAAGTTGCTGTTTCTATTTTGGCATCAGTTGCGGGAATTGATTCTGTAAAAGTAAAAAAACATTTTCCTAATAAAATATATATCAATATAAAAGAACGAGAATCTGTTGCTATGACATTTATTAACACAAATGGCAGATGTAATGTTTTGCATATAGACGAAAGTGGTGTTTTATTTCCTGCAAAAATTAATTCTAGTTTAAAAGATAAAGCACTCCCAATAATTTCTGGTTTGCCAGTAGAATATTTAAATGAAGGTATGAGAATTCCTTCTAAATATAGACCATTGATTACTCAAATTAATACAATTTCTAGTGAAAATAAAAAATATTTTGAAACAATTTCTGAAATTTGCGTTGTTCCAAAGGAATATGGAAATTATGAACTTGTTCTTATTCCTGCAAAATCAAAAATTCGTGTTTTAACTGATAGAACATTGAACGAAGAATCATTAAGATATATGATGGTTGTTCTTGATGTTGTAGGAAAAATCGATTCTGATGTTTCAGAAATTGATTTAAGATACGGTTCTGTTTCGTACAGAAAACACTAAAAACTATTAGAGATGGGTGGGCATTTAAAATGGTTGTAGGACTTGATATAGGTACAAGTAATATTCGTGTTGCTATTGGTGAAACTAATGAAAATGGAGCAGTTGAAATTGTAGGGACTGCTTGTAAAAAATCTGTCGGCTTAAAAGACGGTGTTATAGTTAATATAGAAGCTGCAATGAATTGTATTCGTGAAACAATTGAAGCTGCTGAACAAAATGCAGGAATGGAAGTTACTTCATGTATTATTTCTATTGGTGGTTCACAGATTGAAGGAATTAATTCTAAAGGTGTTGTTGCAGTTAGTTCAGCAGGAAAAGCTCATAAAGAAATTCGTCAAGATGATGTAAATCGTGTTTTAGATGCTGCTTGTGCTGTTCAAATTCCAATGGATAAAGAAACACTTCATGTTATTCCACAGCATTATATTGTTGATGGCGTTGCTGGAATTAAAAATCCGATTGATCGCTTAGGTGTTCGTTTGGAAGCTGAAGTTCATATTATTACTTCTTCAAAAACTATAATTCAAAATGTAAATACTTGTATACAAAGAGCAAATTATATGTTGGGTGGGGTTATGTTAAAAACTCTTGCTTCAACAAAAGCTGTTGTTCATGAAGATGAATTAGATTTAGGTTCAATAATTATTGACTTAGGGGCAGGTACAACAGATATTCTTGTTGTTATTAATGGTGCTCCTGTTTGTACAGCATCTATTCCTGTTGGAGGAAATTTAGTTACAAATGATATTCATCTTGTAAAAGGAATTCCGTTGGAAGATGCTGAGCGCATAAAAATTAATCATGGTTGTTGTTGGTTGCCTAACGCAGAAACTGATATGTCTGTAATTATTCCTGGCGTAGGTGGAAGACCTCCAGAGGAATCTTCTCAAGAAGAATTGTGTCAAATTATTATGCCTCGTATGGAAGAAATCTTTACAATGGTAAGAGATACAATCATTAATAAAACTAATATTTCCCAATTGTCAGGAAATATTATTCTTGTTGGTGGTGGTGCAAATATGAACGGTGTTGTTGAACTTGTTCAAGAAGTTTTTGGAACATCTTCAGTTCGTATTGGTATTCCAGAATATATGGGTGGAGTTGTAGAAAATTATCGCAATCCTGAATGGTCAACAGCAGTTGGTTTGGTTGTTGCAAATCGCAATGGAACAACTGTTCGTACAACTTCTAAACGCAAAGCAAAGAACTTTGATTCAAAAAATAAAAAATCAGTTTTTAAAGAATTGATGAAAAAGTTATTTTAGTGTTAATATAATTTAGGGTGAAATTAAACAGGGGAATTTAATGGATATTGAAGTTTTAAGTACACAAGGTTCAGATGTAAGTGATGTGAGCCCAACTGTTATTAAAGTTATTGGTTGTGGCGGTGGTGGTTCAAATGCTGTTAATCGCATGATTGAGTCAAAAATTGAAAATGTTGAATTTATTGTATTGAATACAGATATGCAAGCATTGAGATCTTCTCGTGCGGAACATAGAATTGCAATTGGTCAAAAAGTTACTAATGGATTGGGTGCTGGTGGAAAGCCTATTATTGGTGAAAAATCTGCGCTTGAAGATAAAGAGACTATTGCAAATCTTTTAAAAGGCGCAAACATGGTTTTTGTTACTGCAGGAATGGGTGGTGGAACAGGAACTGGTTCTGCACCTGTTGTTGCAAAAATTTCAAAGGACATGGGAGCTTTGACAGTTGGTATTGTTACAACTCCTTTTGAATTTGAAGGCCCTGTGCGAATGAGACAAGCTCAGGAAGGAATTAAAAAATTAAGAGAAAATGTTGACTCTTTAATTGTTATTCCAAATCAGCAGTTATTAAAAGTTGTTGATAAAAAAGCATCTGCAACAGAAGCTTTCTTGTATGCTGACAATGTTTTAAGACACGCAGTAGAAGGTGTTTCAAGTATTATCACAAAACATGGTGTTATTAATACAGACTTTGCAGATGTTCGTTCTGCTATGGAAGGTCAAGGTGATGCAATACTTGGAATTGGTTATGGTTCAGGTGAAAATCGCGCTGTTGACGCTGCAACTGCTGCAATAAACAATCCTATGCTTGAAGATTCACATATTGATGGAGCAAAATATATTCTTGTTAATATTTGTTCTAGTGAAGATTTAGCTATTTCTGAAACAAATGAAATTTCTAAGATTGTTACCGCTTCTGCAGATAAAGATTATGAATTATTCCTTGGTCTTGTAATTGATCCATCTATGGGTGAAAAAATTAGTGTAACTGTAATTGCTACTGGTTTTAATGCAGAAAATAAAGAAGAAAAAGTTGAAGTCGATTATCAAGAAGAAAAAGAAGAAGTTGTAGTTCCTTCTAATGTAGTTGATTCTGATGAATTTTCTAAACTTCTTACAGGTAGCGTTTCTTCTTCAAAGCCAAGTAATTTAGAATTATTTGACAGTGTTTCTGTTCAAGATGAAGAAAAAAATAAAACTGATAATGTAAAAGGTTCTTTGGGAGATGCAATTCTTAATAAAAAAACATTTTCTCAGAATCCTCCAGTAAATATTAATTCTTCTGATATAAATCAACCAGCTTGCTGGAGACAGCGTGAAGGACTTAGTAGAACAATCAACTTCCGTAAAGACTAAAATAAATAATTTTCTTTCGCAATTTTATACGGATTTATTGCTAGTAGAACGATTATCAAAAAATACTGCAGAAACGTATAAAATTTCGATTGAAATTTTTCTGAATTGGTGTTCGGCAGAAAAAATAAAATTGTCGGATATTACAATTCAGAATCTTATGTATTATTTGATTTGGCGAAAGACAAATAATTGTTCCTCTCTTACAATTTCTAAAGAAATTTCTGCACTTCGTTCAGTCGGTAGTTTTTTACAAAGACAAAATATTTGGGCCGAAAATCTAGCATTGTTATTAGATAGACCAAAAGCATCAAAAGCTCTTCCAAAAGTATTATCAATTGATAGTGTGAATAAATTGCTAAATGTTATTGATACTTCAACTCCTTTGGGAAAACGAGATGCAGCTTTGTTTGAATTAATTTATTCCTGTGGTTTGCGCATTAGCGAAGTTTGTGGTTTGTTAATGGAAAATTTGCATATGAACGAGCAAATTATTATGGTTCACGGAAAAGGTGATAAAGAAAGAATAGTTCCATTTGGTGAAACTGCAAAAGAAAAACTTCAAGTGTATTTAGAAGAAGCAAGGCCTCTACTTGTAAAAAATAAAACAATAGCTAATGTTTTTGTAAATTATCAAGGAAATCCTATTTCTAGAAAAGGTGTTTGGAAAAATTTTCAAGAATTAGAAGCATTATCTGGAGTTTCTTCAAAAGTTCATACATTGCGACATTCTTTTGCAACTCATTTACTTTCTGGTGGCGCAGATTTGCGTTCTGTTCAGGAATTGTTAGGTCATTCAGATTTGGCTACAACACAAATTTATACACATATTGACGATAAGCAACTTTCTCAATACCATAAAATATACTTTCCAGGTCATAAAAAAAA
>JAEIGA010009078.1_pt1 | contig 15041 bp, 12 predicted proteins | sample 9270691 | NCBI WGS metagenome assembly JAEIGA01 (sample SAMN17057246, study PRJNA624740) | gut metagenome | biome: biome; isolation source: fecal sample | host: Bos grunniens | place: China: Xizang | collected 2019
CCGCGAGGGACGCGAGGGGCAGGTGCTCGGCGAGGTGGAGGATATTCTCCCCGGCGCCGCGGCTCCCATTTGCGCTGTCAAGACCGCAAACGGGCAGGTGCTTGTTCCCGCCGTTCCCGCCTTTATTGCGGCGGTAGTTCCGGGTGAGTGCGTCCGCATGACACCTATTGACGGAATGTTCGATAACGGGGAGGGGAACTGACCCATGCGATTTGATATCATGACGCTGTTTCCCGAACTCGTGGACCGCGTTCTCGGTGAAAGCATTATCGGCCGAGCCCAGAACAGCGGCGCGTGTGAGATCAAGACCTACAATATTCGCGATTATTCCGAGGACAAGCACCGCCGCGTGGACGATACGCCTTACGGAGGCGGCAAGGGAATGCTCATGGCGGCCCCTCCTATTTACCGTTGCTACCGCGCCGTGCTGGACGAGCAGATACGCGCAGGCTACGACGGCCGCCGCCACGTGATTTATATGTCACCTGCGGGGCGGGTGCTGACCCAGAAGGTTGCCGAGGAGCTCGCGGTGAAATACGATAACCTGATTATCCTCTGCGGTCACTATGAGGGCGTGGATCGCCGTATCGTGGAGGAGATCGTGGACGAGGAGCTGTCCATCGGGGACTATGTGCTGACGGGCGGGGAAATTCCTGCCTGCATTCTTGTGGATTGCGTTGCCCGCCTGACCGACGGAGTTCTGTCGGCGGCTGAGTGCTATGAAAACGAGAGCATTTCGTCCGGCATGCTGGAGTACCCCCAATATACAAGACCCGTGGAGTATCACGGCATGAAGGTGCCCCCGGTGCTTTTGTCGGGCGACCATGCCAAAATTGACAAATGGCGATACGAGGAAGCGCTGGCGTTGACACGCCGACAGCGCCCCGACCTCCTGTCCGAGAAATTGCGCGGCGAGGTCGATGCCGACGATTCCGAAAAGAACTGATTTTTCTGGTTTTCACTGACACAGAAAGGAGGGGATTCCATGACCGAGGATTCCAAGCAAACCACCGTGTCTGCGCCTGATCGCGCGGTCATGCCGCGCCGTCGCCGTACCGTACTGTGGGGCGGTCTTGAGCGAGGTACGAGCGCACTGTATAACCGCGTCATTCGCTCGTGGCTGGGTCGTATTCTTACCTCCTACCGTGCGGTGGAGAATCGCGTCTATCGCGGACGGCGTGAGGCGGGCCGAGACCGTTGCAGCCCTGTGTCTGCCATGCGGCTCCGTACCGTGGACGCATTGGAATCGGGGCGCGTGATTGCGCTTTTGCACCGCGTGTTCAGCGCGCTGTTTGACGCGCCTCTGCGCTGCTACGGTGTCTTTGGCTTATGCTGTAGCCTCTTTGGCATTGTCCTGTACTTTGCCGTGCCGTATATCGATTCCGCCCTGACCGTTTCATGGACACATCTCCTTTGCTATATGGCGATTTTCGCGGTATCCGTACCGCTGACGCTTTCCCCCAAGCCCCTGCGGCGGGTGCTCGGGGAAGGGTGCATTATGCGAAGGTGTCTTACGGGTGGGCTCGGGATTCCTTCCGAGCGACTGGCCCGCGCGGATCGGGGAGCTGTGAAGCCCCGCCCCGTTTGGTTTTTCGTGTCGGTATTGCTCGCCATCCCTGCTGCCTCCTTTTCCTACCTGACTCATCCGTTTGTCGTACCTCTCGTGGGCGTGCTTGTGGCGGTGGTTGGTATGATCTTCGCGTACCCCGAGGCGGGCGTGATCCTCTCCACCTCCATGCTGCCCCTGATCTGGCTGGACCGTCGGTTCATGTTGGTGTTGGCCATTGCGATTTTGCTGACGTGGATCAGCTATATCCACAAGCTTCTTTTCCTGCATCGCACGATGCGCATGGGGCTGTTGGATTGGACTGTGCTCGTCTTTGGCGCGTTTCTGCTGATCTCCTGCTTTACGGGAGCGGCGGTTACCACCGATACCGTGGTATACACGGGGCTGATCGTTCTCTTCTTGAGTGATTATTTCCTGATTGTGAATCTTATGACCACACGAGCGCACATCACCCGTTGTTTGGGCGGCGTTCTGTCCTCGGTGGTGCTGGTTACGATTCTGTGCTACGTGCGTATGATCCCCGTGGATGCGCTGTCGTGGCTGGAGGGCTCGCGCGCGGGAGATTTGCTGGTGGATGCATTCACCAGCGGCATGGGTGCTTTGTCGGGCTTGTGGGCTGTCCACTCCGAGCTTTTCCTTGTCATCACATTCCCGTGGCTCTATGCGTTTCTGCTCCATACGAAACGCCTGCTTCGTACCCTCGGCCTAACTCTGCTCATGATGGCGAACGTGTTGTTGGTTATCATATCCCACGCCGACAGCACGCTTCTTTGCATCGTCATTTGCTCCTGCCTGTTTTTCCTACTGTATAGCCACAAGGCACTGGCGGTGGGAACGCTGGCAGTGCCTGCGCTGGGATGCGCGTATGTGTGGGCGGACTATTTGTTCCCCTCGTCGGCGCTCCTTGCTTGGGATTGGTTTGCCGCCAAAACGCCGGCGCAGGATAGCCTGCGGCAAAGCGTGTGGCGCATGATCGCCGATCATCCGTTTGGCATCGGCATGGGCTCCGATTCGTTTGCCGACGTGTATCCCTCCTACGCTTCGGCAGGCTTGACCTTTGCCGCGAACGCAGGGAATCTCTACTTGGATATTCTTCTGTCTCACGGTTGGTGCGGTCTTTTGCTCCTTGCTCTGGTGCTTTTCCTGTTCGTGCAGAAGAGCTTTTCCTGCATCCGCCATGCCGCAGCCAAAAGCTCGCGGGCTCTCATTCTGGGCGGACTCGGCAGCGTTGTGTCGGTGCTGATTCTCGGCACCGTCCGTAGTTTTTCGGGCATACCGCGTGTTTTCTTTACGCTTTTGCTCGCCGTGGCGCTGTGCAGCGCGTATGAGAATATTCTGTTTGAGGAGCACGATGTGCTGACCGTCGACCCCGCAGGAGATCACACCCGTGAGGATCGGATGTACCGCACCGGTATGTAATTCGTATTTTCCACTGAGTAAGATAAGAAAGGATGCCTTTACTCTTCGTGAAGGCTATGGTCATCGGTATGGCTTCTTCCTATCCAAATCCCAACGACCGCGACTCCAAGGCGTCGGTTCTCACCGACCGCGCCGCCGCGAATCGCGCGGTACGCGATAACCGCGAGAACGCTGAGGGCTACGTCCGCCCGGGAGCTGACAGGGCGGGCGGCAATCGCCAAGCGGGACGGCGCGCTCTGCCCATTGTGGTGGATGTGCTGATCGTTCTCGTACTGATTGGTATCGGCGTGGGCGCATGGTTTGGCTACACAACCATCAAGGAAGCGTATGCTCCCACGTGGGAGGTGCGCCCCATCACGTACTACGTGGAAATGGAGGGCATTGATCCCGGCATCGTCAAGTACGGACAGGACGGTCGTCCCACCTTCATCCATAATTCTATCTGGAATTCGGGTAGTGCTGAGGCGGATCTGCTCGGGACGGTTACAGACGTGCAAACTGTTCTGGTTGCCCGTGAGGACGGACAGAACAGCCTGACCCTGTACCTCACGGTGAAGGCCGATGCGTTCTACCGCGAGGGCAAGGGCTACCGTCTGGGACAAACCCGCCTTCTGGCAGGTCTTAAAAGCCAATACCGCCTGGCGGGCCTGACCGCCGAGGGGTGGATCACCTCACTCGACGACCCCCTTGCCGAGGAAACAGCAGAGGATACGGCGGAGATCACGGTATCCGAGCAGGGAACAGTCAAACTCGATCCCGATGCCGAGGGGTAATCCACGGCATCTCCAACATGGAACGGAAAGGAATCCCTTGCCGCGGCAAGGGATACGGATATAATTATGAAAGCTTCCGAAAATGCAAGCCGAGCCGCTAACCAACACGTTCCCCGAAAAGGGAAGTGGTCGGTGGTGGACACGGTCATTCTTCTGCTGGCTATTTTGGTGGTGGGAGCGCTCGTGTACCGTGTGGTGTACGCTTTTGAGTCCCGTATAGAGGAAGAACCGCAGACGATCTACGACGTGTTTTTCTCGGTGGACCAGGCTCACCGCGACGTGCTCGGTGAGGTCAGCGGCTTTGATCCCGTGTACCTGTATGAGAACGACGTTAAGCTGGGATACATGGGTGTCTACCGTGATGCGGAAGGCGACGGTTATCGCGTTGCCCTTACGCCTCTGCCAGCGGATAAGAATGATACGTCCGAGTTTATCCCGGCACAGGGATGCCTCGTCTGTGCCGATGCCGTTATGCGGGACGGCGGCCTCCTCATTTCGGGGAGCGGCCGTTATCTGACCCCCGGTAGCGTAGTCGAGGTTCGCACCGATCGCGCCTATCTCACCCTGCGTATCACAGAGATCGTACCTCGTGAGTGATGGGTTCGATTTTTGTGGAAAATGATCAAAAAACGACCTCGCAAGTGTAAAAAATCCTCAACATTGACGCTTGATTTATGTCGGGAATTTTGGTATACTACATTATGTAAAAAAGTAATTGCCATGCCCGGACGGGCACCGACAAGAGCGTTCTTTCGACCAAAGCTGCGCTGTGTCTGATCCTTGATTGACAGGAGATTTGATGAAATGAAAAACTGTGAAGTCGTTGTCACCAACGCAAGCGGCCTCCATGCCCGCCCTGCAACCTTCTTTATCCAGAAGGCGAACACCTATAAGTGTACCATCACGGTCGAAAAGGATGATCGAAAGGTTAACGCCAAGAGTCTGCTCGGCGTTCTGTCGCTCGGCATTGCCAAGGGAATGACCATCAATCTTATTGCTGACGGTCAGGATGAGGATGCTGCGCTGGAGGGTCTGTCCGCTCTCATCAATTCGGGCTTTGCCGAGTAAGTGCGCCATAATAGTCACATATCAACCAAACATAGTAACATAGAGCTGTGAAAGGTGCGAGCGATACCCATGAGGGCATGGGAGCCCGCACCTTTTATTTTTCGGGAAAGGAGGGAGCGCCGTGCCGATACGCGAGGAAGACCGCAAGCGACTGCTGGAAAAAGCGAATACACTCCCTCTTACCCCCGGCGTATATATCATGAAGGACCGTGGCGGGGGCGTGGTGTACGTGGGTAAATCCCGCAAGCTCAAGAACCGTGTGTCCCAGTATTTCCAGAACGGCGAGAAGAATATCAAGACCGCCCGTATGGTCGCCTCGGTGCAGAATTTCGAGTACTTTCTGTGCGATACCGAGATCGAGGCACTCACGCTGGAAAACACCCTCATCAAGCAATACAGTCCCAAGTATAACATCCGACTCAAGGATGCAAAATCCTATCCGTATATCAAGATCACCGACGAGCCCTATCCCCGCCTCGTCATGACACGCAAGCGGGATCGGGATCGCGGGCGGTATTTCGGCCCGTATTCGGGCACGTCTACCGTCTTTTCGGTCATAGATACTCTCCGCCGCACGCTGGCGCTTCCGTCCTGCAATCGCCGTTTTCCCCGCGATATCGGCAAGGAACGTCCCTGCCTCTACTACCAGATGGGGCGGTGCTCAGGCCCCTGTACGGGCAAGGTCAGTGAGGCGGAATTTGCCGAGACCGTCAACCTCGCCGCCGATATCCTGCGAGGGCACACCGCCAAGGTCAAGCGCGACCTCACCGAGCAGATGTATGCCCACGCCGAAGCGGAACGCTTTGAGGCGGCGGCGCGCTGTCGGGATACCATCGCCGCGCTGGAACGCCTGCATCAAAAGCAGACCGTGGTCGCATCCCCCGAAACCGAGCAGGACGTGATCGGCTATGCGAGCGATGACGTGACCTCCTGCGTGTCTGTCTTTTACATCCGCGGCGGTGCCGTGGTGGATAAAGAGGATTTCGTGGCGGGGGCGGAGCGCATTCTGGATCTGGAAACCGTGGGCGCGTTCATCTGCGAGCATTACCGCGTGCGCGAGTATATTCCCAAACAGATTTTGCTGTCGTTCACTCTTGACGAAGAAGAAATGTCGGGACTTTCCCGTATTCTCTCGGATATGGCGGGGCATAAGGTCACCCTTCGTACACCCGAGCGCGGGCCGTCCAGGACTCTGTGCGAGCTGGTCTGCTCCAACGCCACCGAAAAGATCCGCCGTTACCGACTCGATGCCGAGCGGGACGAGGGGGTACTCGTGCGCTTGTCCGAGCTTTTGGGGCTTGGCTGTTACCCCGCCCGTATCGAGGCGTATGATATTTCCAATCTGGGGACCGAGCATATCACCGCAGGCATGATCGTCTGCGACGAGGGAAAATTCAGCCGTTCGGATTACCGCTATTTTAAAATTAAATCGCTGGACGGCACCACCGACGACTACGGCGCTATGCGTGAAGCTCTTGGACGCCGCCTCGAGCATCTGTCGGATGGAGAGGGCTCGTTTTCTCGCCTGCCCGATCTGATCTTGCTGGATGGTGGACGGGGACACGTTTCCACCGTCCGCGCGCTCCTCGACGAGCGTGGACTGGATATTCCTGTGTTCGGTATGGTCAAGGATGATTTCCATAAGACCCGCGCGCTGTGTACCGATCGGGAGGAGATCAGCATTGCGCGGGAGAATCAGGTATTCATGCTGATCTACCGCATACAAGAGGAGGTCCACCGCTTTACCGTGTCTCATATGGATGCCGCCAAACGCAAGACACTTACCCATTCCTCACTTACGAAAATTCGCGGCATTGGGGATGCCAAAGCCAAAAAGCTGCTCAAAGCGTTCGGCGGCATTACGGGTGTCAAGACCGCGACCGAAGAGGCGCTTGCCGCCGTGTCGGGCATTTCCCGCACCGATGCTCAAAATATTTACGTCCATTTTCATCCAAAGGAGTCATCAACATGATGCGCATTATCACGGGCCGCGCACGCGGCATCAAACTGGATACGCTGGAGGGGGACATGACCCGTCCCACCTCGGAGCGAGCCAAGCAGGCGATCTTTTCCATGCTGCAATTCGAGATTGAGGGGCGGCGTGTGCTGGATCTGTTCGCGGGCTCGGGGCAGATGGGACTTGAGGCAGTATCGCGCGGAGCCGAGCACGCCGTCCTTGTGGATCAGGCTAAGGATGCCGTGGCGGTCATCCGCCGCAACGCCGAGAAGACCCGTCTTGCTGATGATTGCACCGTCGCTTGCTCGGATTTTGCCGAGTTTGCCCGCCAGCGCCGGGGACGGGATGCGTTTGACATTGTGTTCATTGACCCGCCCTACGCCATGAACGCCTGCCGCGCGGCGGTGGAGATACTGGTTGAAAATCGCCTGCTGAAGCCCCATTGCAAGATCATCTGTGAGAGTGGCGAACCCAATCCGCTGGGCGTGGATAATCCTTTGCTGAACCGCTTTGAGATTTTGAAAACGGTGCAGTACGGTAAGGCGTACGTTACGGTGCTCACGCCCATAGCCAAGGGTCGGGAGGCGTGATATGGAGCGCGTTCTCATTCCGGGGAGCTTTGATCCCATTACCGTTGGGCACATGGACATTATCCGCCGAGCCGCCCATCTGTTTCCGCACGTCGTTGTTGCCGTTATGACCAACGATATGCAGAATTATGTCAGCGGCGTCACCCCCAAGCGTTATATGTTTACCCAAGAGGAACGCTGCCACCTCGCCTGCATCGCCTGCGCCGAGCTTCCGAACGTCGAGGTTATCTCGGCAGTGGGAAGACTCATTGACGTAGTGGACGCGCAGGGGATCGACGGCATCATCAAGGGCGTGCGTACCGCAGTGGATTTTGAGTACGAGCAAAAGCACGCGCTCTGGAACCGTGCCCATAACCCGCGCGCCGAGACCCTGTATATGCCCGCAACCCCCTCGTTTGACGGCATCAGTTCCACCTGGGTGCGAAAGCGGCTGGAGGCAGGGGAGAGCGTGGAAGAATATGTGCCTGCATCCGTTTCCGCGTGGATCGCGGAGAATTTACATTTGGAAGGGAAGACTAAACCATGAAAAAAACTCTTTTGACTTATCGCATTACCGTGATGGTGATCGGCATTCTCCTCGGAGTCCTGCTCCTCGTTCTGGGCATGCTCCTGAAGCCTGAAACCGTGCAGACCATCATTAAGTGGGGTATCATTATTTACGGTATATTCATTGTGATCGGCAATATCCCCGGACTCATCTCGGGAATTGCCAACATTGGCAAGCCTACGGGCGTGTTTGACCTCGTTTGCGCGCTTTTGGGTATTGCTCTCGGCGTTGCCATGATCTGCTATCAGGGCTCGGTTCTCGTGGCGATCGTGGGCATCTATCTCATCATTCTGCCGCTTGTCCGCGTGCTTTTGGCCAAACAAAAGGGTGAGCAGTTCAAGCGCGAGCTCATCCGCATCATCCTCGGTGTGGTTTTGTTGTTTTTCGTACCCGCCCTGCTCAACGTCGCCTTTACCGTTATTCACTGGTTGTTGGTTATCCTCGGCTGGATCGTTATCGCACTGTCCGTGATCTTTGGTGTCGTGGAGATCATTCGCGTTCTTCGTGCGCCTGCTACGTCCGCAGGCGGTAAAATTTACGTAGACGTTACGGGTGACGGCGTTGTGGACACCGTACTCGTGGACACCGACGGTGACGGCAAGCCGGATACCGAATATCGCGTTGATCGCTGATCGTTGATCGTTGATCCTTTATCAATCGCTCTATTCCCGAACATAGAAAGGAACCGAATATGAACTATACGTTTTCAAACAAGATCGCTTCGCTGAAGCCCTCGGCGATCCGTGAGATCCTCAAAGCCCCCAAGGATGCCGATACCATTACCCTTGCCGCGGGTAACCCCGCGCCCGAATCCTTCCCCGTGGAGGATCTCGCCCGCTTTGCCGCCGATATTTTTGCAAACGAATCCACCGTCGCTCTCCAGTACGGTGCGACCGACGGCTACGAGCCTCTGCGCCGCGCCGTCGCCGAGCGTCAGAAGAAGGTGTGGGGCATCGGTAAGTCGGTTGCCGACGGCGACAAGTTCAACGATACCACCATCATTGTGTCGGGCGGTAATCAGGGCATCGAGCTCGCCGCCAAGGTCTTTTGTAACGAGGGAGACACCGTCATTTGCGAGAACCCCACCTTTATCGGCGGTCTCAACGCCTTCCGTTCCTGTGGCTACAACACCGTGGGCGTTCCGCTGGAGGACGACGGCATGAATATCGATGCGCTGGAGGAAACCATTAAAAATACCCCCAACGCCAAGCTTCTCTACGTTATCCCCACCTTCCAGAATCCTGCGGGTATCACCACCTCGCCGGAAAAGAGAAAGGCGATCTATGAGGTCTGCAAGAAGTACGGACTCATGATCCTCGAGGATAACCCTTACGGCGAGCTTCGCTTTGCGGGCGAGGAGATCCCCACCATCAAGAGCTTTGACGACGAGGGCTTGGTCATCTACTGCTCCTCCTTCTCCAAGATCCTCTCGGCAGGTATGCGCGTGGGATTCGTGGTCGCTCCCGAGGAGGTTGCCGCCAAAATGGTGGTTGCCAAGCAATCCGAGGACGTTCACACCAACCAGTTCTTCCAGATGCTGTGCTATAAGTTCATGACCGAATGCGACCTGGATGCTCACATCAACCGTATCCGCGAGCTCTACGGCAGAAAGTGCAGCCTCATGCTCTCCTGCCTTGAGAAGGAGCTGCCCGCATCGGTCAAATTCACGCGCCCCGAGGGCGGCCTGTTTATTTGGGTCACTTTGCCCGACGGCGCGGATGCATCTGCCTTTCTCAAAGCCGCTATGGCAGAAAAGCTCATGATCGTGCCCGGCGCGACCTTCAACTGCGATCCTGCCGCCCCCTCGCAGAGCTTCCGTCTGAACTATTCCACCCCCTCCGACGAGCAGATCGTAGAGGGCATCGCTCGCCTCGGTCGCGTAGCCCGCGCAATCCTTGGCTGATTTTCGTGACTTGCAAAAGCGCACCGCCAATCGCACGGCGATGCGCTTTTTTGATGCGAAAAAAGGAATCTTTTTTGGGGAAAATCCTGAAATGCTCTATACAAAATACGAAAAATATGTTATAATAAGTTTAGTTATATACAATGCACGAAAGGACATCCCATGGAGTATAACGATAAGACAAAGAAAAGAAACAGCCGCCCTGCTGACAAAACCCAAAAATATCCTGCGGATCGCAATTTTGCCCCCAAGAATGACCGCCGCCCCGACGACCGCCGCGGTTATGGAAAGCCCCATGCCACCCGAGAGGAACATACCGATAACCCCCGCTATGCCCGTGACCGCCGCCCCGCGTTCGACCGCGATATGGAGGGCAACGAGCAGGAGCAGGAGACCGAGGGCATGGTCATTGGGCGCAACGCCGTCCGTGAACTGCTCCGTTCGGATCGCACCATTGATAAGCTGCTGGTGCGCCGCGGTGACCGTGAGGGCTCTATCGTCGTGCTGGTGGCAGAGGCCATTGAAAAGGGAATTCCCGTGGTCGAGGTGGATAAATCCAAGCTGGACAGTCTGGCGGGATTCGTGCCCCATCAGGGCGTGATCGCTATGGTCGCGCAGAAGGAATACTCCACGGTGGAGGACATTCTGGCGATTGCCGCCGAGCGCGGGGAGAAGCCCTTTATCGTCATTGCCGACGGCATTACCGATCCCTATAATCTCGGCGCGCTGATCCGTTGTGCGGAGGGTATGGGCGCGCATGGACTTATCATCCCTCGCCGCCGCGCTGTGGGATTGACCGCGCTGGTTGCCAAATCCTCAGCAGGCGCTATGGAGCATTTGGCTATTGCCAAGGTGTCGAATATCCACAACACCGTTCAAGCCCTGCAAAAGGCAGGTGTGTGGGTGTATGCCGCCGAAGCGGGAGGCAATGCCCATTACCATACCAATTTTGAGGGTCCCGTAGCGCTCGTCCTCGGCAGTGAAGGGGACGGCGTTTCCCGCGTGGTCAAGGATGCCTGCGATGGCATCGTATCGATTCCCATGTACGGCAAGGTGAACTCCTTCAACGTGTCCACCGCCGCCGCCGTGGTGCTTGCCGAAATCGCGCGCCAGCACCATAAGAACGATCCGAACTGATCCCGAATACCGACTTTGTGAAAGGAGGGGTGACGGTGTCCGAACCCCGCAAAAAGCCGCGATCGTCCGACCAAGATGTGGATTGGGCCGAAAAGCTGAAGGCGTCGCTGGACGATTCTGATGAGATTGCTGCCGAGGAATCGTCCGGCTCAACTCGTGACGATGAGCTGGCGGCGCTTCTGCGCGCACAGCAAGGCCGAAAGACCGAGATCAAGCCTATGTACGATTTGGAATCCTTCCTGCAGGAATTTGAAGCCGAGCAAGAGGAAGAACCCGAGGAAGAACTCGAGGAAGAACCCGAGGAAGAACCCGAGGAAGAACCCGAGGAGGAACCCGAGGAAGAACCCGAGGAAGAACTCGAGGCACAGCCCGAGGACGAACCCGAACAATCCGATATGGACTCGACCCCCTTTGCTGACGATCTCCTTAATGGTGCCATACAAACGCATGAGGATTTTCTATGCCGTGTGTCGCCCGAGGTGCGTGCCATGCTCCGTCAATCGACGGTTGAGGCTGCCGCTGCCTCGGATGCGCTGTCGGCGGAGTCCTCTGCCGAGGGTACTTCCCCGGTAGAAGGTGGTGAGGACGAGCTACAGGTTCGTATGTCCTTTGAAGTCCCTTCCGACACCGCCGATGAACCGATTCCGCCGAGCGGCGATGCTGTCAACGAGGATCAAGTGAAGGACAAAATAGACAACGATCCCGATCCTGCCGCGGATGCACGGGAAACGGCGGATGCGCCGACTGCGTCCGAAATCTTGGAGCAGATTCCCTTCCGTCCCCCTCGCCCCCGCGTGACGGTTGATCCCCTGCAGATCGGGCTGGATGATCCCGCCGATGCGCGCCGTCATAAGCCGTCCGCCTCCGCTACCCCTTCGGACGCCGATATGTACGTCCATTTGGGCTATGAGGATGACCTGCGACGCATGGAGGACAAGCAGGAGGTAGACCGTGCAGTTCACACGGCAAAACAGCACACGGATTGGTCGGAGAAACGTGTGGCGGCCGATACCGTGAAAACCTCGCGTGAGTACGGCGGCCAACGGCACAACGCACGTGTCGAATCCGCCTACCGCCATGCCCGTACCACGAGCGCGGTGCGCATGATCACCGCCTTTGTGGGCGCTATAATGGCATGGATCTATGATTTGTTGCCCGCGCTCACCCGTGTAGGCTTATCGCCTCGCTTGTTTACCGAAACGGCGATCTACCCGTTGATCGGTATTTTGTGGATGTTGGCGGTCACAATTCCTTCGCTCACCCGTCTTGCGGTTGGGTTGAGAAGCGTCCTTCATTTTGAGCCCTCACGCTATTCGGTTGCCGCTGTAACGATTGCTTCTACGGTAGCCTATACCGCTGTGGGCATCGCCTTCCCTGGCAGGCTGCCCTTGCTTTGCGGCGCGGCACTCCTGATTCTCGGCGTGACCGCATTTTCGGAATACGCCGTGATCGTGGGCGAATACTGCGCCTTCCGCGTGGTGTCTGCAGGAAAGATGCAGTACGTCGTTGGGAAGGGAACGGCCCCCGACGATTCTTGTGAATTTGGGAAAGAACCGTCCGTCCCGAAAAAGGTGCTGTATGTCCGCCGCACGCGCCGCCTCTTCGATTACTTTGCCACCACCAATCGGTATAATCCCCGTATGGCACGCCTCAATTACCTTCTGCCTGCCGCGCTCCTGATGGCTGTGACGGTCAGCGGGGCAACCGTGCTTGTCGGCGGAGGCTCTGTGTGGGACGCAATCCACGCGGGTATGGTTATGTATTTGACCGCCATGCCTGCCGCCTATCTGCTGGCGATCAGCTTGCCCCTGGGGTTGGCAAACAGCCGACTCTGCCTGCGGGGTGCGGCGGTTATAGGAACCGCCGCTCCCGAAGAATACGCATCCAAGGACGAAAACCGCGAAAGTATATTCCGCCGCGAAATATGCTTCCGCGATGGGGATGCCCTGCGCGCAACCTGCATTCGGGAGATCACTCTGCGTGATGATAGCGGAACCGCAGAATGGCGGCGCTTGGCGCAAATCTTTTTCTGCTATATCGGAAGCCCTCTGCGCTCCGAATTTTCGGTGCGAGAGGATGATCTGCGGGATATACAAATTGACATAGCCGAATCGTCCGATCAATATTTGTGCGCGCGCATGGTGGACAGGAAACGCCATATCTCGGTGGATATTTCGGTGGGAACGCACGATGCGCTCCTGCGCCGAGGCATCCGCCTGCCCAAGATCGGCATGGAGCGCGCGTATAAAAAGAGTGATGCCAGCGAGGTGCTCTATATTGCCTTTGACCGTCGCTTCCGCTTGGCCTACGCCGCGGAATACCGTGTCAGCAAGAGCTTTGCCGATGCCGCGTTCCTTCTGGATCGTATCGGCTACGCTGTATCCCTTGTGGCCTATGATCCTCTTGTCAGGGTGGGAACGCTTGAGGCGACGGGAACACGCCGCCTGCCCACCGTGCGTGTGACGCGCTCCACCCGCTGTGATGAGATCAGCGACGGAGTTTCAGCCTCCGTGGTTGCTACCGATCGGTGTACCGATCTGGCCCTGCCCCTGTCGGCGTGCTATCGGATGCGCCGCGCCTACCGATTGGGGGAATGGCTGACTTGGCTTCTCATGGCGCTGACGTTGCTCGCCTCTCTGACGGCGGTGTGTTTGGATGGTGCATGGTTGCTCGGATCAACGACACTCATGCTATACCAAGTGCTTTGTACCGTGTTGTCGGCGGTGCTCACCGTGGCGGTCGTCAACCGCCGCTCCGAGAGTTATATTTCCCGCGCGGATACGCAAAAAGGGAAGACGGTAAAAACCGATTCGCCCGCGCCGTCTGACGAAAAACGATAAGCACCGATTTATAGTTATAGCCGCATAGGCTTCCGTGAATTCGCAAATAAAGGAACCGTATCATGAATCAAAACGAAAAACGAATGCTTCTGACCTCCGTATCCCGACCCGGCCGTTACGCGGGCGGTGAGTACGGACAGGTCATTAAGAATAAGGAAACGGTTAAGGCGCGCTTTGCCTTCGCTTTTCCCGACTCTTATGAGATCGGTATGTCCAACCTGGGCATCCGCATCCTCTACCATTGCCTGAACCAACATGATGACATTTGGTGCGAGCGTGTCTACGCCCCTTGGATGGATATGCAGGAGAAAATGAAGGCAACCGGCACGCCCCTCACCGCTCTGGAGAGCGGCGACCCGCTGACCGATTTCGACTTCGTAGGCTTTACCCTCCAGTACGAGATGTGCTATACCACCGTGCTGAATATGCTCGGACTGGCAGGAATCCCCCTCCGCTCGGCTGACCGCGGCGAGGACGCCCCCCTCGTCATCGGCGGCGGCCCTTGCTCGTATAATCCCGAGCCCATTGCCGATTTCTTTGATCTGTTCAATAGCGGCGAGGGTGAGGAGATGCTCCCCGAGATCGTTCGCCTCTACATCCGGATGAAGGAGGAGGGACGGTACAGCCGTGCAGAGTTCCTGCACGAAGCCGCCCGCACCATCGAGGGCGTGTACGTGCCCTCGCTCTATACCGTTACCTATAAGGAGGACGGTACCATCGAGGCGTACACCCCCATCTATGACGATATTCCCACCAAGGTGCGCAAGCGCATTGTGGAGGACATGGACAAAGCGCCGTTCCCTGAGCGTGTGGTCATGCCTTACATCGAAACCGTGCAGGATCGCATCACGGTGGAGGCCGCTCGCGGATGCATCCGCGGCTGCCGCTTCTGTCAGGCGGGCATGGTCTACCGTCCCGTCAGAGAAAAGACCCCCGACGTGGTGGATTGCCAATGCCGTGATATCTTTGAGTCCACGGGCTATGAAGAGCTGTCCCTGTCCTCGCTGTCCATCAGCGACTACACCCGTGTGGACGAGCTGACCGACAAGCTTTTGTCCTGGACCAACCCCAACATGATCAACCTGGCGCTGCCTTCCCTGCGCGCCGATTCCTTTACCAAGGAGCTGATGGACAAGGTGGCCTCCGTCCGTACCTCTACCATCACCTTCGCTCCCGAGGCTGGCTCTCAGCGTCTCCGTGACGTCATCAACAAAAACCTCTATGAGGAAGATCTCATGCG
>JAEIGA010009079.1_pt1 | contig 15041 bp, 10 predicted proteins | sample 9270691 | NCBI WGS metagenome assembly JAEIGA01 (sample SAMN17057246, study PRJNA624740) | gut metagenome | biome: biome; isolation source: fecal sample | host: Bos grunniens | place: China: Xizang | collected 2019
ATCGAGGAAATGTACGAAAAATCAAAACGCGAGGTTGAAAATACCATTCGCCAGACAGGTGAGAAGGCAGTTATTGATGCCGGCGTTAACGGACTCCACGGCGAGCTTGTTAAGCTTCTCGGTAAGCTTAAATACCGTACCAGCTATGGGCAGAATGTTCTTAACCATTCTCTTGAGGTTTCTTACCTTGCAGGTCTTATGGCTGCTGAGCTTGGTGCGGATGTTAAATTGGCTAAGCGCGCAGGTCTTCTTCACGATATAGGTAAGGCTCTTGACCACGAAAAAGAGGGTACACATATCGAGCTTGGTGTTGAAGTTGCAAGAAAGAATAAAGAAAACGAACAGGTTATTCACGCAATTCAGGCTCACCACGGTGATGTTGAGGCTAAAACAGTTATTGCTTGCCTCGTTCAGGCAGCGGATGCTATTTCTGCAGCAAGACCTGGTGCAAGACGTGAAAACATCGAATCTTATATTCAGAGATTGCAGAAACTTGAAGAAATTACAACTTCATTTGCAGGTGTTGACAACGCATTTGCAATTCAGGCAGGTCGTGAGGTTCGTATTATGGTTAAGCCTGAGGCAGTATCTGATGACCAGATGGTGCTTCTTGCAAGAGAGATTGTTCAAAAAATTGAAGGCGAGCTTGAATACCCCGGTCAGATAAAGGTTAACGTTATCAGGGAAAGTCGCGCAATTGATTTTGCAAAATAATATTTTTTAAACTCAAAATAAAAGCGAAACCTTCATACTATGGTGGTTTCGCTTTTTTGAACTTTTTATAATAATCTATATATAGAAACGATGGTAAAATATGCGATTACTTTTTTTAGGTGATGTTGTAGGCAAAGGCGGATGCGATTTTCTTATGAAAAAGCTCCCTGACTACAAAAGAAAAAATTGCATAGATGTGTGTATTGCCAATGGTGAAAACTCGGCTCAGGGTAATGGGGTTACGTCTCAATCTATTGAGATGCTGCTTGATAGTGGTGTTGATTTTGTAACTTTGGGAAATCATACCTTTAAGCGTCCTGAAATTATGGAGTACCTTGAAGGTGATGTGCCTGTGGTAAGGCCGTATAACTATCCTGTTGGTGCTCCCGGTCAAGGTGTTGGAATAATTGACAAGGGCAGATATAGGATTGCTGTTATAAATATGTTAGGTACAGTATATTCTGAGCCTTTAGGTAATCCGTTTTCAGAAATTGATAAAGCTCTCGCTGAAATTGATGGTTGCAAAACTGTTGTTGTTGATTTCCATGCGGAAGCAACTGCAGAAAAAAGGGCAATGGGTTTTTATCTTGATGGCAAAGTTACAGCTGTTTTGGGTACTCATACCCATGTTCAAACTGCGGACGACCAGCTTTTACCAAAGGGCACTGCATATATAACGGACGTTGGAATGTGCGGCCCTGTTCAATCTGTTTTGGGTATAGAACCTGAGCTTACTATTAAGAAATTCAAGACGAATCTTCCTGTAAGATTTGAAAATGCTCAGGGCGAATATGCAATAAACGGAGTCTTGCTCGAGATAGACGAAAAGAATGGTAAGGCGCTTTCAATAGAAAGGGTGGATATAAGGTGATTAAAAGGCTTATAGCTATTTTGCTTGTAGTGGTTATTTCCGTAACACTTTTTTCTTGTGGTAAGCGCGAAGAAAATCCTTCCGGAACAGATGACTATGTTTTACCAACTCAGGTTATAAGTGCAGATATTGCATTTCCTTATATGAGTTCTGATAGTCTGGCGCCGTACAGTGCAGTAAGCACAACCAACAGAAATCTTATTCCTGTTATGTATGAAAGCCTTTATGTACCAACGAAGGATGGCAAGGGTAAAGCTGTTCTTGCTGCAGATGGTAAAGTTGAGGGTAAAACAGTTACTATAAAACTTGTTGACGGAGTATGCTTTTCAGATGGTGTTGAGCTAAATGCTGCTTATGTAAAGGCTTCGTTTGAGTTTGCGAAGAAAAACGATTACTACAAGTCATCTCTTACAGATATTGATTCTGTTAAGGTTGTGGATAATCTTACTGTTATATTTAATTTGTCCCGTGAAAATCCATTTGCTTTGAATATTCTTAACTTTCCTATAATTAGAATTTCAAATGGAAAAAGTATAGGTAGCGGGAAATATAAGTTGCAGTATCTAGAAGATGCACCTTATTTTCAGGTTAATACTATTCATAGAGAATACAAGGAGAGCTTTAACAAACAAATTGCTCTTTACGATATGGCAGGTATTTCAAGCCCGATATATCCATTTAAAGCAAACAAGATAAGTGTTTATTCTCAGGATTTAAGTTTCGAAAAATATATGAATCTTTCTTCTGAAACTGTTTCAACCCCTATGAATAATTTTGTTTATTTGGGTGTGAATTGCAGATGGGCAGGCTCCCTTACCTCAATTGATTGGGTAAGGCAAGCAATAAATGTAGGTATAGACCGTAGCAGCGTAGGTGCGTCCTCGTTTTTAGGTCAAACAGATGCGGTGGTTACGCCTTACAGAACAGAATTTTATCAGCTTAATACAGAAAATCTTCCATCCCTTTCAGGTGAAACTCGTAGAGCTATAGATATTCTGGAAAGAAATGGCTATAATAAATTTAATTCAGAGGGAATCCGTACCAATGGTACAACCGCTCTAAAAGTTAATATACTTGTTTGTACTGAAAACGAATATAAAAGAGCAGTTGCAGATGCAGTGAAAAAATCTCTTGAAGATTTAGGCTTTGGCGTAAGTATAACTGAGAAGAAAACTCTTGATGACTTTAAAAAAGCTCTTAATGAGGGTCATTTTGGCCTTTATATTGGCGAAACTCAATTTTCTGATGATTATAATCTGCAAGAGTTTTTCAAAAAGAATGGTCAGCTTTCATATGGCATCAACGAAGATTTCTTCCCTCATTATGAAAGTTACAGAAACGGTACAGATTCCTTTATGACTTTTGTTGAAAGTTTTGAAACAGAAGTTCCATTTATACCGCTATTCTATAGAAAGTCTATTGTATCTATAAACCCTAATATTACAGGGATAAATACTGAGGCTATATATTCTTCGGCTTGTTTATGGCAATTGCAGGATTAAAACGTGTTAAAGTCTTGTATTTGAATGCCATATAGTATATAATTAACAAATATACATTTCTTGAAAAGGAGTTGTTATGATGGACCCAATCAAAGTTGATTTTTCAGGTAAGGGTGCACCTAAAGAGGTTGTTATTCCACCTGAGAAAAAGGTTCTCAAAATAATTATTTCTCTTATAGTTACCTTTATAGGCGGTGCGGTAGCATATTATTTTATGCTCCCTGCTCTTAATTTTAAGGCTATGGAGCTTTACTATTTTGTTGCAGTTGTGCTTGCAATCTATATTGGTATGACAGTTCTTACAACAAAAGCATTTATAAAACCTGAATATATTCCTTATGTTAAGAAAAGAGCAATTGCGCCAATTATTATAGGCCTTGTTTTTGCACTTGTTCTTGGTATAGGTTATCTTGTTTCAGCGCCTCTTTTCCGCGCTAAGGATTATAGCGAAATTATCAGCGTTGATACTCAGAACTTTGGCGAGAGCGATAAGAGTATTACAACAATTACAAGCCTTTCAGACTTCCAGAGTGTTCCTATGATAGATAAGGACGCAGCTCTTGTTCTTGCAAACAAAACTCTTGGTGAGCTTGAAAAAGTTTCTCAGTTTGTTATTGACGAGAAATTTTCAACTCAGATTAACTATCAGGGCAACCCATATAGAATTTTCCCACTTAAATATGGCGATTTCTTTAAATGGATAAAGAACACTAAAGATGGCTTTCCTGCATACGTTGCAGTAAATATGTATACTCAGGAAGCAGAAGTTGTTGACCTTTCCAAAAACGATCTTCCTAACATTAAGGTTTCAACAGGTGAATATCTTAACGAGCGCCTTGACCGCGTGCTCAGATTCAAATATCCAACATATATGTTCGGTACACCTTCTCTTGAAATTGATGAGGCAGGACATCCATATTGGGTATGTGAGCGTATAGACAAAACAATCGGTCTTGTAGGCGGTGCCGACGTTATCGGCGTTGTGCTTGTTGACGCTTGTGATAAAAATAATATTGAATATTATTCTCTTGAACAAATCAGAGAAAACGACGCAATTCAGTGGATAGACCAGATTTATTCTGAGGACCTTCTTGTTCAGCAGTATAACTACTTCGGTAAATACAGCGGCGGATTTATCAACGGCTACATCGGTCAGGAAAATGTTGTTTCTACAACAGTTGGTTCAAGCTGTATCGCAAGTGGCGATGACGTTTGGCTCTACACAGGTGTAACATCTGTTACAAATGATGACTCTATTATTGGTTTTGCAATTATTAACCAGCGTACAAAGGAAGCAGTTTTCCAGAGAATTGCAGGTACAACTGAAAGCGGTGCTCAGACATCTGCTCAGGGTATCGTTTCCGATAAGGGCTGGAACGCAACGTTCCCGATTCTTCTCAACATTGACGGCGAAGCAACATACTTTATGGCTCTTAAAGACAACAACGTTGTTAAGAGCTATGCAATGGTAAGCGTTGAAAGAGTTCAGGATGCTGTAAGAAGCGAGGATGACGCTAACCCTGACCTTGAAGCATGCCTTAAAGCTTATGTTAATAAGGTGAAGCTGAGTACAAAGAAGATTCTCAACATTGATTATAACGTAGTTCTTCCCGATTCAATTAGTGGAGGCGAGAGTGCAGACAACGGCTCAACACAAACAACTCCATCAGAAATTAAAACTGTTTCAGGTGTGATTTCGGATATCAGAACTGCAGTTGTAAACGGCAACAGCGTTTACTACATCGCTCTTGATGGTAAGGCAATTTATTATTCAATTGCTGCCGCAGAAGCAGAAAATGTAGTTATCCTTAATATAGGTGATACTGTAACAGTAACCTATAAAACTGCAGAAGGAAAAATTGTTTCAGCAAAAGATATTAAATGAAAAAAAGAAGGCTCTCGGAGCCTTCTTTTTTGTTGGTAAATATATAAGTTTTACACTTGGTTTAAATTACTTCATAACCTTCATCGGTGATTGCTTTAATTAAAATGTTAATGGGGACATCCTTTGTAAGCGTTACTGTTGCAGTGCTTTCTGTGTGGCTTGCGACTGCTTCTGCTACTCCGTCTATGGCAAGCAGAGCTTTCGTAACATGTGCTTCACAGCGTGGGCACATCATACCTTCAACCTTAATTACCTTTGTCATAGTATCATTTCCTTTCTCGGTTGCCTCTGTGTTTTCAAAAGAGGCGTTTTTGCTTTCTTCCGCAATATATTTTGATTTGAAAAATCTTAATCTCAAAGCATTTGTTACAACACAAATGGAGCTCATACTCATAGCCGCAGAGCCTATCATAGGTGTAAGCTTTAATGCAAACAGAGGGTAGAATGTACCTGCCGCAAGAGGTATTCCCAAAGCATTGTAGAAAAATGCCCAGAAAAGATTCATTTTAATATTTTTTATTACTGCTTTACTCAGCTCAATTGCCTTAACTGCATCAAGCAGAGAGCTTTTTATAAGCACAATATCTGCAGAGTCAATTGCAATATCCGTCCCTGCACCAATGGCAATACCGATATCTGCTCTTGTGAGGGCAGGAGCATCGTTAATGCCGTCGCCTATAAATGCAATTTTCTTACCGCTTTCCTGAGCAAGACGAATATGTTTTTCTTTATCTTGCGGAAGAAGCTCTGGAATTACTGTATCAATACCTGCCTGCTTTCCTATAAATTGAGCAGCGTTTTTGTTATCTCCTGTAAGCATAATGGTTTTCTTGCCTAAGGCTTTCAGTGCTTTTATTGCGGTTATACTATCAACCCTTATTGTATCTGCAACTGCGATTATGCCTATAACATCTTTTTCGCAAACAAATATAAGCGGTGTTTTTCCTTGGTTAGAAAGCTCTTCGATTTTGTTTTCTACAGAAGAAAAATCAATGTTGTTTTCCTTTAAGAATCTTACATTACCTGAAATGTAGCTTTTTCCGTTAATTGTTGCGCTGATGCCTTTGCCTTGGTGGGCAACGAAATCTGAAACATTAGGAGCTTCAATTCCAAAGGCTTTTTGCCTTACTGCTTTAGCCAAAGGATGTTCGCTTCCCTTTTCAAGTGCGGCGGCAAGAGAGAGGAATTCTTTTTCGGTCATATTGTTGTCAGTTACGAAAATATCGCTTACAGTCATTTCGCCTGATGTTACAGTTCCTGTTTTATCTAAGAATATTTCGTCAACTGAGTGAAGATTTTCAAGAGCCGTAGCAGTTTTTATCAGTATGCCGTTTTCTGCTGCCTTGCCCGTGCCAGCCATAATTGCAACAGGCGTTGCAAGACCTAAAGCACACGGGCAGGAAATAACGAGAACTGTTACCGCAAAGCTTAGTGCATTTTCAAAGCCGTCGCCTGCTATGAGCCAGATAATAAATGTCAGTACAGATATGCCCATAACTATAGGCACAAACACACCACTTACCTTATCTGCAAGGCGGGCAATTGGTGCTTTATCGGACCCCGCTTCGTCAACAAGGCGAATAATTTGTGAAAGGGTAGTGTTTTCGCCGACCTTTGTGGCTCTCATTTGAAAAGTACCGTTTTTGTTAAGGGTTGCTGAAATTACTTCGTCGCCATACTCTTTTTCAATGGGCAGGCTTTCTCCTGTTACAGCAGATTGGTCAACAAAGCCGTTGCCTTCTGTAAGAATACCGTCTACTGCAATTCTTTCGCCCGGTCGGATTATAAGAATATCACCTTCCCGTATATCCTCTGCATCAATTGTGAATTCTTTACCATCTCTTATAATATTTGCAGTTTTCGGAGAAAGCTCAACGAGCTTTCCTAGGGAGTCGCTTGTTTTGTTTTTCGAGCGTGTTTCTAAAAATTTGCCTACAGTTACAAGGGTGAGAATCATTGCGCTTGATTCGAAATACAATTGATGAGAGTAGTGCTCAAGTATTTCTATATTGCCTCGTGGAGCAGCATAAGCCATCATAAATATAGCAAAAAGTCCGTAAACAAATGAAGTTGATGAGCCGAGTGCCACAAGTGTATCCATATTGGCGGCGCGTTTTAAAAGACCCTTGAAGCCTGATGTGAAAAACTTTTTGTTGATTATAAGCACGGGGGCGGCGAGGAGCATTTGCACTAAGGCGTTTATGAGAGCATTATCTGTACCATGTAAAATTGACGGAACGGGTAGTCCCACCATATGCCCCATAGCAACATACATCAGTGCCGCAAGAAAAATGATTGATGAAATAAGCCTCTTTTTCATTGCTTTGACTTTTTGGGCTTCATCATTCTTTCTGTCATGCCACTGGGATTTTAGATCACTTTTACTCATATCAGGATTAAACACAGCCGCTCCATATCCGATGTTGTTTACTGCACCTATAATATCCTGTTCTGAGAGCACAGCTTCATCATAGCTGACAGTCAGCTGTTCTTTTAAAAGGTTTACCTGAGCGGATTCAACGCCTGAAAGCTTGCTTGCAGCTTTTTCCACATTTGCCTGGCAGGCGGCACAGCTCATACCTGTAACCATGAATTTACTTGTTTTCATAAAATTTTATTTCATAAGCTTCTGCAATGTTGCAACAAGCTCATCAATGGTATCCTCCTTGCCGTTTTTTATATCGTTTGCCACACAGGTTTTTATATGGTTTGCCAAAAGCTCCTTGTTGAATGCATTCAGTGCAGCATTTACTGCGCTTACCTGAATAAGAATATCTGTGCAATATGCGTCTGCTTCAACCATTTTATAAATTCCTCTAACCTGTCCTTCAATTCTGCTAAGGCGGTTTAATAAGCTTTTATATTCCTCCGGTGAACGTTGTTTCTTTTTGTGGGTACAGCAATTCTTTTCTTCCAAACTAAACACCTCCAATATACCCGTAGGGGGTATATTGAAATGATATACTTTATTTTATGTTTTGTCAATACAGGTAGTTGACAAATACTTTTTTATTATGGTAACATTTTATATAATTAAAAGCCGAAAGAGGCGATTTCAATGAAAAATTATGTGGAAAACGTACTTGCGCCCAAGCTTCAGGGCGATGGTGGCTGGGTAGAGTTTGTTTCCTTGGAAAATGGCGAGCTCACGTTGCGTTTCAGAGGTGAGTGCTCAAAATGTCTTATTCTGCACCGTTGCACGGAGTGGATTGAAGAAGAAATTAAAAGAGATTTAAAGAAAACTGTTAAGGTAATTGTAATACGCAAAAAGCCTTATTTTCAGGATGTGTGAGGTGAGAGTATGGCACATATAAAGGTTGTAAGACGCTCAATGCGTCCTGAAGAATGGACTGATTTACGCTTTGGTTGGCTTAAACGCCACATTTACAAGGATAAATGGGAGATTGAAAATCTTCTTATTCGTGATGCTCGTCAGGTTAAGGAAATGGAATTTGAATATTATTCCGAGGATTACAGACCCTTACATAAAGGCGATATGTATTTTACTCCTGACGGAACAGCATTTATAAAAGCAGATGTTAATATTCCTGAAGAATTAAAGAGCAAGGAGCTGTGGTTTTCTTTGAAAACTGCGGCAGAAATCTGCGTTAATGTGAATGGCAAATATGTAGGGGGCGTTGACCCTAACCGCGACAGAATGCTTCTTTCACCCTATATCAACGAAAATGAAACACTTCATTTTGAAATGATGGGCTATAACAGAAGTAAGCCTGATGATGAAAGAAATCCCGAAAGTCTTTCAGTAAGAGGTTGCCGTCAGATTTTTGAGGGTGCGTATATCTGCACAGTAAACGATGATGTGCAAAGTCTTGTCTATGATTTTGAATTTCTTCTTGATATTGCAAAAAGTGAGCTTTTTAATGAGGATTACAGAGCGTTTCTCAATAAAGAACTTAACAATGCAATGAATCTTATTGATTTTGATGCAGAGAAGCTTTCAGGTATAAGTGAAGCAAAACAGTATATTGAGGATGTAATTTTCTTAAATGATACATATAAAGGTACAGGTGATGTGGCGCTTGTTGCTCACTCTCACCTTGATATTGCATATTATTGGCGCAGAATTCATGCTGTGCAGAAAAATCTGAGGACTGTTCTTATTCAGTTAAGGTTAATGGATAGATACCCTCATTTTAAGTATGCCCATACTCAGCCCTATACATATGAAACACTTGAAAAATATTATCCTGATGTGTTTGAAGAATTAAAGGAAAAGGTTGCCAATGGTCAGTTTGAGCCTGTAGGTGCAATGTATGTTGAGCCTGATTGCAACGTTCCTAATGCAGAAAGTCTTATCCGTCAATGCTTGTACGGGCAAAAAACATATGAGAGAATGTTTGGTAAGCGTGTTAATAACGCCTGGCTTCCTGATGTTTTTGGTAATTCATGGATTTTACCGCAGATTCTCAAAAAGAGCGGTGTTGATTATTTCGTTTCCAATAAAATGTCTACATGGAACGATACAAACCGTTTTCCTCACAACAACTTCATTTGGCGCGGTATAGATGGCACAGATGTTTATGCTTGCGTTCCGCCTACCCACTTTATAACCTGGAATATGCCAAGTCAGATACAAGAGAATTGGGAAGCATATATTGATAAAGACAGTGGCGGTCAGACTCTTAATATGTTCGGCTATGGTGATGGTGGTTCAGGCTGTACTGAAGAAATGATTGAAATGATGAATCGTTTCGAAAAGCTCAGTATAATGCCAAAATGTGAGCACACAAGCGGTGCGCAGTTCCTTGAAAAAAATCTTAAAGATAATAAAAATCTTCAAGTCTGGGATGGGGAATTATACCTTGAAATGCACCGAGGTACGTTTACTACTAAGGATTATATCAAAAGAGCAAACCGCACTCTTGAAGAAAAATTCAGAACAGCAGAAATGCTTTCTGTTATGCGCGGTGATGATAACAGAGAAGCTATCACAGAGCTTTATAAAAAGTTCCTTATAAATCAGTTTCACGATATTTTGCCGGGCTCTCATATTCATCCCGTTTACGAGGATGCGATGAAGGATTATGAAGAGATTGAAAAGGGGCTTGATGAAATCATCGGCACAGGCAGTAAGTATTTCAATACTCTTAACTTTAGGCGTGATGCTCTTACCTTTGTAGAAAATAAAAAGGGTACAGCCACACGCTATGGCAAGAAGGGTAACTGGATTGTCCCCAATATAGATGCACTTTCTTCATCAACTCTTCGTAAAACCTCATTCAACGGTGAGTGGTATTCATTAAAAGGCAATGTTATTGAAACTCCGTTTTACAAGGCAGAGCTTAATGCTGATGGCTCTATTGCATCTCTTTATGATAAGGAACTTCAAAGAGAATGGGTAGGAGGGGAGTTTAATAAGCTGAAGCTCTACGTGGATTGCCCCGGTAACTACGATGCTTGGGATATTCTTCCGAACTATCGCGAAAAAGAGGCAGAGGTTTCTGTTAAAGAAAAAATAGCGCTTGTGGAAAGTGATGGCGAAAGCGCAACATTTCGTGTAGTACTCTCCACAGAAAAATCCACTCTTCAAATGAACATACGCTTTTTCAGAAGAAGTCGAGGCATTGAGGTTGAATATAATATTGACTGGAACGAAAAGCACAAGCTTCTTAAAGCCGAGTTTACTCCTGCTGTGCTTACAAGAAAAGCCGTTTGCGATACATCTGCAGGCTTTATTGAGCGTGAAACTCACCGCAACACCACCTGGCAACAGGCTCGCTTTGAAACTTGCCACCATAAGTGGTGCGATATGAGTGAAAGCGGTGGTGGTATTGCTCTTGTGAACGATGGTAAATACGGAGTAGGCTTCCTGAATAACAATATGAGCCTTTCACTTCTTCGTGCAACAGAGCGTCCCGATGTTACATCAGATATTGGTAAGCATAGCTTTTCATATATGATTGTGCCTCATGCAGATGATCATGTGAAAGCAGAAATCAACAAACTTGCGCTCCAATATAACACACCTCTTGTAAAAGCAGATTGTGAATGGAGGTTTGATACCTTTGAGCCACTTTATTTGCAGGCTGTAAAACAGAGTGAGAATGGCACAATGACAGTTGTGCGCCTTTGCGAGCAAGACGGCAAGAGGGGACAAATCAAATTATCACAAAAGGTTAAGGTTCTAAATATGCTTGAAGATGTTGAGGGCGAAACAGATGTGCTCACATATAAGCCATTCGAAATTATTACAATAGGAATATAAAATAAAAAATGCTTGAAGATTTCTGTTGAAACCTTCAAGCATTATATTTTTGTTTTCTTATTTTACAAACTCGTGGTAAATTGCGTTAAGAGCCTTAACGTAATCTTCCTCATCAATACCAACAATGATATTAAGCTCACTTGAACCCTGGTCAATCATACGGATATTGATGTCGCCTTCAGCAATTGCTTTGAAGAGTCTGCCTGCAGTACCCTTTGAGCCTGCCATACCTCGTCCAACAACTGCAATAAGAGCGATACCACCATTAACAGTGATTGAATCTGCCTTCGTTCTTCTCTGAATATCGTTGATGATAGCATCCTTATTCTTAAGGAAGTCAGCATCGTTAACAACAACAGACATTGTGTCAATACCTGATGGAAGGTGCTCAAAGCAAAGGTTGTGGTTTTCGAGGACTTCAAGAACAGTTCTGCCGAAGCCAACCTCTGAGTTCATCATATCCTTTTCAATGCAGATAACTGAGAAGCCTTTTTTACCTGCAACGCCTGTAATGATTGTATCAACCTTGTTTGATTCAACAGAAGGAACAATCATTGTGCCGTTGTCTTCAGGAGCATTTGTGTTGCGAATGTTAATCGGGATACCCATTTCGCGAACAGGGAAGATAGCATCCTCATGCATAACTGTTGCACCCATGTATGAAAGCTCACGAAGCTCTGCATATGTTATTGTTTCAATAACCTTTGGGTTCTCAACGCATCTTGGGTCTGCCATAAGCATACCTGAAACGTCTGTCCAGTTCTCATAAATGTCTGCCTTGATTGCTCTTGCAACGATTGAACCTGTAATGTCGCTACCGCCACGTGAGAATGTTTTGATTGTGCCGTTTGGCATAACGCCATAGAAACCCGGAATAACTGCATGCTCGTGATTTGCAAGGATAGCTGTAAGCTCTTCGTTTGTTTTTTCTTCGTCGAGTGTGCCGTTTTCTTTAAAGAAAATACCGTCTTCAGCATCGATAAAATCGTAGCCGAGGTAACCTGCAAGAACCATTGAGTTAAGGTATTCGCCACGGGAAGCAATATAGTCGCGTCCTGCATGGTGAACAATTGCATTTTTAATTCTGTCAAACTCAGGCTGAAGCCAGAGCTTCATACCTAAATCCTTGATGATACCATTGTAACGGTCCTCAATAAGCTTGAATGCATCGTCAATTGGCTGATTAGCTTTAACAAGCTTGTAGCAATCGTAAAGCATATCAGTAACCTTGATGTCGTCTAAAAATCTTTTGCCGGGAGCAGAAGCGACAACATATCTGCGTTCAGGCTCTGCCTTGATTATTGCGGCAACCTTTTTGAACTGCTCTGCATCTGCAAGAGAGCTACCGCCGAATTTAAGAACTTTTACCATAATATTCATTCTCCTAATATATTAGTTGGGGAAATAAACGCTTTTGATTCCAATATATATTATCAAATGAATAGTCAATTGGCAACAAAAAAAGATTGGAAAAAACAAAGTTCTATCTATTATATAATTTTTACAAATAATATCCGCATAACTTGTGCAAAAACACAACCATGTTTATGGGGTCAATTTGCTTGACAAAGGGTGTTTTTAATGTTAAATTATCCTTTGTGATACATTGTTATCTCAGTTTTTACACAGTAATAAAGGGTGATTTTATGAGTCAGTTAAAAATGTATTATTTCCCTAAGGGTGAGATTGAAGAATTAACTCTTCCTGAGGGCTATAGCGTTTCTTATTACAAAGACGAAAGCGATGTTGATGGTTGGCTTGCTTGTTGCAGAAATGGTCTTGTAGACGATGATGCAGGTCACGATGAATTCAATGGCAGAATTTATGACCATAAGGATACAAGCACAGACGATATTATTTTTATAGACTACAATGGTGAGCATGTTGGTACAATAACAGCCATTTACCATCCTGAAGAAAAAATCGGTGAGGTACATATGGTTGGTGTACGTTCTGATTTCAGAGGCAAGGGTCTTGGTAAATACCTTAATAACCTTGGTTTAAGAAGAATTCTTAAAAACGATGTTCGCTTTATCTATCTTACAACAGACGAATGGCGCAAAGCAGCAGTTAAGAGCTACCTTAGCGCAGGCTTCCAGCCTGTTCAGTACGATATAGGTATGCAGGAGCGTTGGGAAAAGGTTCTTGAAGAATTTAATATAGATAGTGTCGATATGGTTTATGAGGATGGCACATTCTATAAAAAGATTTACAAGAGCAGTATTGCTCCCAAGGTTAAAATCGGTGTTCTCGGTGCAGGTCGCGGACGCGGTATGATGGATTACTGTGTAACTGCAGGTAATGCAGAGCTTGTTGCTATCTGCGATAACTGGGAATATAACCTTAACATCGCACGAGAAAGATATGGGGATAAGGTTGCATACTACACAGATTACGATGAATTTTTAAAGCACGATATGGATGGTGTTGTGCTTGCAAACTATGCAAATGCTCACGTTCCGTTTGCAATTAAGGCTCTTAAAGCGGGCAAGGCAGTTTTGAGTGAGGTTTTACCTGTTCAGACAATGGCTGAAGCAGTTGCGCTTGTTGAAGCAGTTGAGGAAACAGGCACTCTTTACGCATATGCAGAGAACTACTGCTATATGCCTGCTCCAAAGGAAATGAAGAGGCTTTATGAGGATGGCGTGCTTGGCAAGTTTGAATATGGTGAAGGCGAATATATGCACAACTGTGAGCCAATCTGGCACGAAATCACACGCGGTGAGCCTGATCATTGGCGTAACAATATGTCTGCCTTCTATTATTGCACACATTCATTAGGTCCGGTGCTTCATATGTGCGGTCTTCGTCCTGTTAAGGTTACAGGCTTCGAAATTCCTTTTAACGACAGAATGGCTCGTATGGGTGCGAAGGCAGGCCCAATTGGTGTTGAAATGGTAACACTTGAAAATGGTGCAGTTATTAAGAGCGTTCACGGTGTAGGCGTTTCAAAGAATTCTGTATGGTACTCTGTTTATGGTTCAAAGGGTAGAATGGAAAGCTTCCGTGAGGATGGCTCTGACGACGGTGTAAGCCACCTTTATGTAAATTGCGACAAGTATGAGGGTCAGAATGATTCTGAACCATACGAGGCAGATACAAGCGACGATTTAACAGAGATGAGTGCAGGCAACGGCCACAGCGGTTCAGACTTCTACACAATGTACCATTTCGTAGATGCAGTTCGCGGAAACAAGAATGCAGATATTATTGATGTATATGAAGCGCTTGATATGGGTCTTCCCGGAATCTTTGCTCTTAAAAGTGCAGCCGCAGGCGGTGCGCCTATGGATCTTCCAAACCTCAAAAATAAAGAGGAAAGAGATTTCTGGAGAAATAATACCGAGTGCACAGACCCAACTGTTGCCGGTGATATGCTTATTCCGAGCTATTCAAAGGGCAACCCTGAAATCCCTGCGGAAACATACAAGTTCTGGGCAGATAAGTTCGAGGACTGGAGTAATAATAAGAAATAAAAACAGTAAACTGTAAGCAACAAAAGTTTGAGGCTGTAAAAACCCTTGTTTTTACAGCCTCTTTTTTGACAAAATTTTCATTAAATAAATATTTATTTACATTCCATAATAATAGAGCAAACGCAAGATTTTTGCGAAGGAGTGAAATGGAATGTCTAAGGGTAATATGCCATCAGATACAAAGGCAAGTGCGAAGGCAGCTCTTAATAAAATTAAGATGGAAGCCGCATCTGAAGTAGGTGTTGATCTTAAGCAGGGTTACAACGGCGACCTCACATCTCGTGAGGCTGGTTCTGTTGGTGGCCAGATGGTTAAAAAGATGATCAAGGCATACGAAGAGGGCAATAGATAACATTGCTTTATAACG
>JAEIGA010009080.1_pt1 | contig 15037 bp, 10 predicted proteins | sample 9270691 | NCBI WGS metagenome assembly JAEIGA01 (sample SAMN17057246, study PRJNA624740) | gut metagenome | biome: biome; isolation source: fecal sample | host: Bos grunniens | place: China: Xizang | collected 2019
GTGATGTATGTCAAGATGCCTAAGCGTGCAGAGGCTGAGGTTGTGCAACCTGAAAATCAAGACCAATACGCAGACACCACCAACAAGTCTGCTAAGGTTACCAGCGACCTGTGGGTGCAGTTCAGCACGTCTCAGGGTCGCACCTTGTCGTTGCGTCACGTCGCAATGGTCAAGACGCTCAAAAAGGGCTCCACGGTGTGGAACAACAGATTTGTTAACAACCGTCGAATCAAGCTGGATAACGGCTTCGAAGGCTATATCTACTTGCCGTACGAGGCTCTGGCGACCGATAAAAAGTCCGATTCTTACTACGCGTTGGCAAAAGATAATATGATCACCAAGTTGACCCTTTCTTTCGGTGAATTCGGCGGCGATCTCGGCGACGCCATCATGGGCGGTCTGTTCGTGGCGAAGAACGATGCGTTGTCCCACAACGGCGCTTATGTTGACGGCAGCACCCAGTGCTTGGATGTGTTCACGGGTGAGGCTGTGGATGCGGAGAAGATTAAAGAATCTGTTTATGATGCTCCGCAGGTGGGTGAGTCCTATCTGGAAGTTCCTGAGGCGACTGACCCCGAAAACTATGTGTTCATCGAGGATAAGACCATCTCCTCTGTCACGGCGGCATGGATGCCTGTGCCGAATGCGACGCGCTATCGTGTGGATGTGTATCGCTCCTTCGCGCTGACCACCTCCTTTAACGCCGGTATGGGCTATGAACACATGTACAGCTTCTGGGTAACCGAACCCAAGGCTGTTTGCGAAGGCCTGGTTATGAACAACTTCTATCTCGTGCAAGTGTTCGCCTTTAACGGCGAAACCGGTATCGAGGTGCTGCCCGCAACTTCCGCTGTGCCGGAAGGCGAGATCATCGGTGGAATGTGGGCGGACGATGATGATGATTACGAATATCCTTGGTTCACGGATGAAGAGCCGGAAGATAACCAGGATGCTCCCGTAGAGGATCAGCCCGTTATCGAAGATGGTTCTAACCAAGAGGAAGAGGAAGAAGAGACCATTATCACCGAAACCGTTATTCGCAAGAAGAAGCCGAAGAAGGGTATGGAGCCCTGGCTGTTGGCGATCATCATTGGCGGCGGCGTAGTTGTCACTGCCGGCGTGGTGCTGCTGATTATTTTGTTGGCGCGCCGCAAAAAGAACAAAAAAGCACAAGAACCGGCGGTTGAAGAAACCGTAAAGCCGGAAGAAAACGTGGAAGGGGGAGAGCAAACATGATGAACAAGATTCTTTGTTTACTGTTAAGTGTTCTTCTTTTGATCGGATTGATGGCCGGCTGCTCGGATACACCGACGCCGACACCGACGCCTGATTCCTCCGTCGATTCCTCGGATACGTCGTCGTTACCGTCGAATGACGATTCCACGACGACAACCACCACTAGTTCTACGACCACCAGCACCACCGCCACCACTACGGTGGCGGTGCCGGTGGTGCAATCCGTCGCGGCTACCACGGAAAAGAGTTTTGAACTCCTGCCCGGTGAAAAGAGCGTGTTGCTCAACGAGAACCCCGATCGTGGTTACCGTTCCGAGTTGATCGTGGATCTGCCTGCTGCGGACGATGAGGAGGCTTTCGCCAAATGGACTGACGAAGCCGTTTTGAAGCACGTGATGACAGATATCCCCGGGAACGCTTTGGATGAATCCGTCACGGTCAGCCGTCTGTATTTCTATCTGGCGGAGTATACCACGATGGAAACCATTCCGGAACAGGCGATCGAGTTGATCCGCAAGTATATGAAGGCGCACATGCAGATGGGCGTCAAGATGTACCTCGTGTTCTACTATCAGCGATCGGATAACAAGTGCCCCAATACGGAGATCATTCTCAAGCATATGGATCAGTTCAACAAGCTGGTTCACGAGTTTAAAGATGGCATCTCCGCTCTCTGCTTCGGTCTTATCGGCCGCTATGGTGAGTGGACCTCCGCTTCTCACGTGGACGATTATGATCGCAAGAAGATTACCGATAAGATGGTGTCGATGATCCCCGAGGACACCTATCTGGTTATGCGTCAGCCCAATTACAAGTGGGCGAACGTGTCCGAGGACAATCCTCGCTACAAGACCATCGGCTTTGCCGATGACGCTAACTTCGGTATGGATGGTACGCATTCCGAAAAATGGAAACCCGGCAGCGATATATGGGATAAGGCTATGAAGGAAGCTCCCTATGCCTATAACGATGGCGAGTTGTTCACCACCAAATATTTCCGTAACAATGGTGTGTACGTGAAGGGTCTCTCGGTTATCGAGTCTCTGTCCCAGCACCGTACGCACACGTTCAGCATCTGGCACGGCTATGGCGACTATGCCAGCTCCGGCGGTACGATTCAGGAATCCACCTTCTACGGTTGGAAATGTGAGGAAGTTACTGCTGAGTGGTTAGAGAAGAAGGGCCTGCCGTATTCTCCCAACTGGTTCACCCAGACGAACGGCAATCCCCTGCAGCGCAATGCGTTCGAGTATCTGCGTGATTATCTCGGCTACCATTTCTCGATGACGGATCTGAAGGTGACCGGTGGCACGAAGGGTGGCAGCACCATCAACATCAAGGCCAATCTGGTCAACTACGGTATGGCTGCCGGTATGAATCTGGAGAGCGGCTTTGCTATCCTGGATGAATCCGGTAAGGTTGTGTCGTCTGTTAAGGTCGGCAATCCCGCCGAGTGGCACAGCACCAACCCCGAGGACTATTCCGACCGCGATCTGCTCAACCACGCTCTGTCGACCTCAATGAAACTGCCCAAGGATAAGGGCACATATAAACTGGCCTTCTTTGTGCGTAATGCCATGGGTCAGTATGCGCGTTTGGATAATGCGGTTCCTTACGAGGACGGTTATCATATTTTGCACATGTTCACCATTGATTAAGAAAGGAGCAAAAACACATGAAGTACTTGAAAGCAATACTTCTCCTTTGCGTGTGCGCCTGCTTGGTCCTGTCTATGACGGCCTGCGGCGGTGGTGAGGATGAATGGGAATCCGTCATCGTTACCGGTACGCAAAAAGTCACCAAGTCTACCACGGCGAACAGTAACGATGGGGGAGAAATCCTCGGCAGCACTACCAGCAAGAACACCAGTCAGGCTGTCACCAGAACGACGATCAAAGACGTCGGTCTGATTAACTCCGACAAACTGACACCTCAGGAAGAGATCTTTAAGAATGCAAAACTTGACGGAACCACCCTGACCTTCGTTTTTGGTACCGAACTTACCAACTACGATACGGCAGAAGGCGGCGGCTCGAACAAGGATCTGTACACATGGAAGACTCTGCGGGAAAAATGGGGCATCAAGCTCAAGCATTTGGTGTATTCCAATGCGGCGCTTGCGGATATGGTCTCCACGCTGGTCGCGTCCGGCAACCCGCCTGATCTCGCGCACGTGAACGATAATACCATGATGCGTTATGCGTATACCAACCTCGCTCAGCCGATCAACGACTATCTTGTAACGAGCGATAAGGTGTGGGATGGCGGCAGCTGCTTCAATAATTTCACCTTCAACAAAAAGATCTACGGTATCGGTTGGCACAGCCAAGAGGATATCAACTTCTGGATCTATTACAACAAGACGCTCTTCGAGGAGAACAATATCGAAGATCCGTATGAGTTGTACAAGGCAGGTAAGTGGAACATTGATGCCTTTAAGCGTGTCGCGACCAAGGCGACCATCTTCGAGGCGGACGGCACGACCGTTAAGGTTCCCGGCGTGTCTTGCTCTCAGCCGATGCTGTTCTGCGCGATGTACGGCGAGCCCGGCATCACTGAGTTGAACGGCGGCAAGTGGAAGGTTACCCTTGATTCTGCAGCCGGTATGAAGGGCCTGCAGCTCATCTATGATCTGTATCAGGCGAAGGCGCTGGTTATCGCCGGCGGTATGCAGGCGAAGTTCGGTCAGCGCGGCAGCGCGATGCTCATTGAGCGTCCCAAGAACGGTATGGGTAACTATGACTATTACAATACCATGAAGGATAAGATCGGTATGGTTCCCCTGCCGATGGCTCCCGATGGCAAGTACTACAGCTACACGGTTTGCGACGGTTCCTTCGTTTTCAAGGGCGCTAAGAACCCTGTGGCGGCGATCGCTTACCGCTATTACTGCCGTCTGTTCGAGCGTTACACCTCTGATGCCGAGAAGATCGCGGCAGGTTATCAGCCCGATAACATCATCAACTACTCGACTGAGCATCTTGCTCTTACCCAGGAGCATCTCAGCAAGAAGGTAAATACCATTCTGATGTCCTCGATGGGCGCACTGGTCAACTGGGGTGACGGTGAAAAGCTCGGTTCGAAGTTCTGGGATAATCTGACCAAGAACAGCAAGCAGCCTGCTCAGCTGGTGGATAGCGTGAAGTCCCAGCTGCAGCTGTGCCTCAAGAGCACGGTTGGCGTGGGTAACGTCGTAGGTTAACAAATTTCATACGCCCCCCGCCCGACACCGTCGGGCGGGGGAATTCTAAAATCCGTGTGAGTTTATCGAGAAAAGGAGTATTCCAAATGAACACGATTTCTAAGAAAGCTGAAAATCTGAAAATTGCCTATATCGGCGGCGGTTCCCGCGGTTGGGCTTGGAGCTTGATGAAGGATCTGGCTCTGGCGAAGGGGATTGCAGGCCGCATTGCCCTGTATGACATTGACCATGAAGCTGCAAAACATAATGAGATCATCGGTAATCGTATTTTAGTGGATCACCCCGAGGCGAGCCGCTGGGAATACGAAATGGCCCCCACCTTGGAAAAGGCGCTGGACGGTGCCGATTTTGTTGTTGTTTCCATTCTTCCCGGTACCTTCCACGAGATGGGTTCCGACGTACATACACCTGAGAAATACGGGATCTATCAGTCGGTGGGTGATACCATCGGTCCCGGCGGCGTGATTCGCGCGCTGCGTACTGTACCTATGTATGAGGTGATCGCAGAAGCAATTCGCGACGTTTGCCCCAATGCATGGGTGATCAACTACACGAACCCCATGACCATGTGCGTTCGTGCGATGTATCGCGTATTCCCCCAAATCAAAGCATTCGGTTGCTGCCACGAGGTGTTCAGCACCCAGAAGATCCTGTACGATGCGTTGGCCGATATGTATGGCATTACCGGTCTGAACCGTAAGGATATTAAAACCAATGTGATGGGTGTTAACCACTTCACTTGGATTGACAAAGCACAGTACGGTACGATGGACTTGTTCCCCGTATACCGTGAATATATTGAACGTGTTCGCGCCGGCGAACTGAAGGTCAACGCTGTACGCCAGGGCTTGGATCTGTTGTTCCACTCGCTGGAGATGGTGAAATTCGACCTGTTCGATCGTTTTGGTTTGATGGCGGCTGCCGGCGACCGTCACCTGGCGGAGTTCTGCCCGGTGAACTGGTACATGAAGGATAAGGAGCAGGTAAAGGCTTGGGGCTACGGTCTGACGACTATTGACTGGCGTTGGAACAACCTGAAATCCCGTATGGAAAAGAGTGCTGCTCTGGTGGCCGGCGAGAAGCTGGAACTGGTTCAGAGCCGTGAAGAAGGCGTGTACCAGATTCGCGCGCTTTGCGGTCTGGAAGATCTGGTCAGCAACGTCAACATTCCGAATATGGGTCAGATCCCGAACCTGCCGCTCGGTGCCGTGGTCGAAACCAACGCCACCTTCACCAGCGACGACGTTCGTCCCGTTATTGCGGGTCCGCTGCCGGATTCCATTTACGGCTTGATCGCTCCCGTGGTTTCGGAGCAGGAGATGGTGGTCGAGGCCGCTTTGAACCGCGACCTGGATCTCGCTTTCGAGGCGTTCTGCCAGGATGCTCATGTGCAGCTGCCGCTGAACGATGCCCGTGCCCTGTTCAACGAAATGGTGCAGAATACGAAAGAATATCTGCCCGGGTATAAGATCTGACAGACAGGGAACAGGAGTTACGTGCTATGATGGAAAAGAATATTATGAACGGCCGTTGGCATTCGGATGCAATTGATGCTCCCGGCATCGGTGTTGGCCGATCTTCGACACAGTTGGAAGCTGCATTTACGGCTACGTTGGATGACCCGACCGTAACGGTTGAGCCGACCTACACCAACTGCATCGTTCGTTGGAATCCTTGCGACAAGGCGGATCGGTATCGCTTTGACTTGTATAGCATTGAGAACCGCGGACCGGCGATGCGTACACCGCTGGCCCACGTTATGGTGCAGAGCACTTGGACCGAGCAGACGGAGATCGCCACCATTGATCTTAACCCGATGACCACCTATCGCTGTGCGGTATTTGCGTTTAACGGTGATGACTTTGTCGGTCGGTATGAGTCTCCGTATTGCGTTCGCAGACACGCCTGCGTCGGTGATATGTTGGCGGACGAGACCGATGATTATGCCGCGCCTGCAGCGCAGCCGCTGAAAGCGGAGAGCATCGCCTTCGCGCCGCTGCCGGCAGAGAAGAGCGTGCTGCTCAACAGTAACCCTGATCGCGGTTTCCGTGGCGAGGAGATCTACTATGTGCCGGCACCGGATGCGCTGGAGAATATGACCAAGGAGTGCTTGCAAAAGCAGGTGCGCCACTTGTTCGCAAAGAGCATTGGAGAGCAAAAAGCAACGGTTTCGCGTGTCTATTTCTTCCTAGCGCCCTATTGGGACAATCCGTCCCTGCCTGATGCCGTGATCGAGTATTTGCGTACCATATATGAAGAGCACCGCAAAATGGGTGTCAAGATGTACGTGCATCACTATTATACGCAGAAGCCCGAGGATAATCATCCGTCTCAGGAAACGATTATGAGCCATTTGGATCAGGTCAAGGGACTTTTCACCGAGTTCCGCGACGTTCTCTATGCGCTGAATTTCACCTTCCTCGGCCGATATGGCGAATGGTCCAGCATCCGCGTTCCGTTGGATCATCAGGCCTTTGTCAACGCATTTATGGAGGCAGCTCCGCCCGAGATCCGCATCATTACCCGTCAGCCGAAAACAAAGAAGACCTTTGTTAACAAGGACTATTGGCGCTATCCCCGCATCGGCTTTGCGGACGATGCCTGCCACGGCTTGCAATGGCCCGGCTTGGATATCGGTCAGGGCATGTGTCCTCCCGGTTCCGAATGGTGGGAGATGGTGAAGCGCGAATCGCCGTATACGATCAGCGATAGTGAGCTGTTCACGACCCGTTGGATTCGCCTGTCCGGTACTTGGCCGGATGGCTATAGCTGTATGCAGAGCTTGTCGCAGAAGCACATCTGCACGCTGAGCGTGGAGCACGGCTATTACGATGTTCATCGTTTCGGCGGCGAGTTGGAGCAATCTTGCCTCGCGGGCTGGATGGCCGAAGAGGTTACCTCCGATTGCCTGCGCGAGCTTGGCCTTAATACGTCTCCGAGTTGGTTTACCAATGCCGCAGGGGAGACCGTGCGCCGCAATGCGTTCGAATACGTGCGCGACCACGTGGGCTATCGCTTGTCGGTACAGGATATGACCGTTACGCCGAACGCTTCTGCTATTAACGTGTCTATGAACCTCAAAAACTACGGCTACGCCGCCGCGTTCAACCAGTCCAGCGGATTTGCGCTGCTGGATGAGGCAGGCAACGTCGTAGCGGATGTGCCTGCTGGCGATCCGGAGGTTTGGTACGGTACACGTCCTGAACCCTATGAGGATCGTGAACTGCTGACCCATAACGTGGTTGCTGACCTTCCTCTCCCGAGCAAGGCGGGTACCTACTCTTTGGCGTTCTATGTGAAAAACGCTTTGGGTCAATATGCCCGACTGGATAACGCGGTTGCTTATCAGAACGGATACCATATTCTTCATACGTTTACTATGGAGGCATAATATATGAAAAAAGCAGTTCTGTTTTTTCTGCTGACGGTGCTTATCGTAACCTTGAGCGCCTGCGGCTCTTCTGAAACGCCCTCGCCGTCGTCGGATGTTTCCGCCGATGCTTCTTCCGTTGTCATTTCGGATGACACGGTGGATATGTTGCCGAGCGGTACGACAGGGGATAATAGCCAAGCCCCTAATACCGACAGCACGACGCTGACGGGTAACAATACCTCGACAACCAACGGTGAGAGAACCACGGTTATCAGGGGGGAGAGCAGCACGACGACTGAGGGTGCCAATGACTCTGTCGAGTCAACCACAACGAAGGTCGGTACGACCACTTCGACATCGAAGTCAACAACCGCTTCGAGCAGCACCGGTTCGACCACGACCACAACCGAGGAAGAGGCCGAACAAACGACCTCATCGAAAACAACCAGAACGTATTTCGGTCCGATTTTTGGCTGATAGGGGTTTTGTATGATGCATTTAGCAGGAAAAAAGATCTTGTTTTTGGGCGACAGCATTACCCACGGTGCAGGTGTTTCTTCGCGTGATAATATATTCTGCCGCATCGTGGAGAGAGAGACGGGCGCTGTTTGTTTAGAGTATGGTGTCAGCGGATCTCGTATTGCCCACCAACCGGATGGTGTCGAGAACCCCAAAAGATTGCCTTTTGGGGTTCGGGTACCGGATATGGATCCGCAGGCAGACATCATTGTCGTTATGGGTGGCACGAACGATTATATTCATGGTGCGGCACCGTTGGGAGCGATGAGTGATCGTACCAACGACACTTTCTACGGCGCATTGCATCTGCTGATCCTGCAACTGATCGAGCGGTATCCGGATGCCCAGCTGGTGTTTATGACGCCTGTGCATCGCTTGAACGATCAAACGGTGGGGCTTAACCAATTCGGGCAACGCCGCTGCACGAATCTCGAGGGATATGTTAATATCATTCAGGAAGTAGCCGCCTATTACGGAATTCCGGTATTGGATCTGTTCCGTACAAGCGGTATACAACCGGACGTTCCCCAGCTTCTGGAGCGATATATGCACGACCCCACACATCCGAACGATGCCGGTCATCGGCGGATTGCTGATCGCTTGATGGGCTTTTTGAGTATTTTGTAATAGTAAGAGGGTATATATCATGAAAACAATTCAACAGGTAGTAGACAAGCGTCAAGAGTATCCCATTCGCGTTGTCCAATTCGGCGAGGGCAACTTTCTGCGTGCTTTCGTGGATTATATGCTGGACATTGCCAATGAGAAAGGCGTGTTTAACGGCAGCATCGCGGTAGTAAAGCCCATTTCTTTCGGCTCGCTGGACAAATTTAAGGAACAAGATAATTTGTATACGGTGGTTCTGCGCGGTAAGGAAAACGGCGAAGTGGTCAATGACAGTCGTATTATCACGTCGGTTTCCAAAACGCTGGATTGCGCGGAGGAGTATGACGAGTTTATGGCGCTGGCGAGCTTGGATACGCTGCGTTTTGTGGTGTCGAACACCACCGAAGCAGGTATTACGCTCGATGAAAAGGACCATTTTGACGGGCTGCCCGAAAGCTATCCCGGCAAGCTGACCAAGTTTTTATATACCCGTTATCAGGCGGTGGGCGGTGATTCCGATAAGGGTCTCATTATCCTCCCCGTGGAATTGATCGAGAATAACGGCCGCAAGCTGCGTGAATGTGTTCTCGGCTTGACGGACATCTGGGGCTTGCCTGCGGACTTTAAGGCGTGGGTGGAGCAGAGCAACGTGTTTTGCAGCACCCTCGTGGACCGTATCGTAACCGGCTATCCGCGCGCCGAGGCGCAGTCTCTGTGCGAGCAACTGGGTTATCAGGACGATCTGGTCGATGTTGGCGAGCCGTTCGGCCTGTGGGTCATCGAAAGCGAGAAGGACATCCGCGAGGAATTGCCGCTTGATCAGATTGGCCTGCCGGTGGTATTTACCGATGATCAGCGCCCTTATCGCGAGCGAAAAGTGCGTGTGCTTAACGGCGCTCACACCACGTCTGTGCTGATGGGCTATCTGTACGGCTTGGATATTGTGCGCGATTGTATGCAGGATGAACGGATGGGTCAATTCATCCGCCGCGTGGTGATGGATGAGATCGTTCCGCTCGTTCCGCTGCCGCGCGATGAGGTGGAGGCCTTTGCGCAGTCGGTGTTTGAGCGGTTCGAAAACCCCTTCATCGACCATAGCTTGTTGTCCATCTCTCTTAATTCCGTGTCCAAGTGGAAGACACGCGTATTGTCCACGTTTATGGAGCACTATACCAAAACGGGTAGTCTGCCGACATTGGTAACCTTCTCCTTTGCCGCGCTGCTGGCGTTTTACACCGGCTTCGAGTTGAAGGAGGACGGATACCACGCCAAGCGTGCAAACGGCACGGAGTATGTGATAAATGATAACCGCGACGTGCTGGAGTTCTTTGCGGCCAACAGCGGTAAGGCAGCCGAGGACTACGTGCAGGCGGTCGCGTCCAATGTGGATTTCTGGGGCGCAGATCTGTCTGCTTACTCGAACTTCGTGGAGACGGTCTCCGCTTGGCTGAACGCCATCCGTCTTGATCCGGTTGCTGCGCTGGATAAGGTGCTGAAGGCATAAACTTCGTAGGAATCACTTGACCTATTTTGCGCAGTGCTTGTGCAAAATAGGTCTGTCTCTTATGTAGATGTCGTGCAAAGATTCTTTATAAGGAGACGCTTATGAAAAAGAATTTTATTGTATTTATGGCAGTATGCCTAAGCTTTTTTGTCCTATTGTGCGGATGTACCGCTTCTAATCAAGAAGAGGAGATGAGTGTTATCGTTATTACGAGAGTGTCCCGTCAAACCACGAACACTTCCGGCACCATGTCGACATCGACATCCTCTAACGGCTCGTCGAGTACCACTGCGGCGACATCGAGTACAACTACGGCGACGTCAAGCGCCACTGCGGCGACGTCGAGCAAGACCTCGAAAGAGCCATCCTCGACTACGTCAACCACTACGACCACTACCACTACGATCGCGCTCCCCTCAACGGATGAAATGATCAAAGATATGAAGGGGTTAAACGTGCTGGCATTGGGAGACAGTCTGTTCCGCGGCACTGCCGCTTCTGGTACTGCGCCTGATACAACAGGCGAAAAAGTGTGGATCAACCGTTTGGCGAAGCAGTGTGATTGGAACATTACCAATTTGGGTATTGGCGGTATGACGGTGTCGTTGACCGCTGCCAATAAAGCCAACAATAAACAGTCTATGTATGACAACCTGTTTAACAAGACGGATTTTGTTTTCGGTACGACAAACTCCACGTACTATAAGTATGGCAACACCAATAAACCAGCGAGTGAAGTGGATGTTATCTTTATGCTCGGCGGTGCAAACGATTACGATCCCCAAAAAAATATTCCGATGGGTACGGTGAGTTCCAAGGATAAAGGCACTTTTATGGGTGCGTGGAACTTGATAACCGATAAACTGATGCAGGATTATCCCAACGCGGCTATCATCTTCCTGACCAGTTGGGACTTGGATGATTGGACGTCGCGTGCGGATGGTATTACCTGCCGTCAGTATTTCTCCGGTGTTAAAAAGGTGTATGAGGAAAACTATGCCCACAGAAAGCGTGTTACCTTGATCGATATGGGTAATCCCGCGGTATCGGGCGCGCAGATGAACAATAAAACTTGGAGAAGCCAATATGCTTTTGACCGTCTGCACCTAAAAGAAGAGGGAATGAATGTGGTGCGCTCCAATATGTTACCACATATCTGGAAAGCGCTGAAAGAGACGGGAACTCTGTAATTTTCTGAGGAGAAAAAGATATGAAACAATTACCGAATGTTTGGGGACGCGGTGCATTGTTTGCGTTTTCCGGCTTGGATGGCATCAATACGCATAGCGACAGCTTATGCGCGCAATTAATGGGCGAGCATATCGGCTTTGTGTTTGAGGCGACCACCGCGGAACTGTATCTGCGGCTCATCGGTACACGCTGGACGCAGGAAGTCCGCTTTTCGACGGTGTGCTCGGACCTTATCGAGGGCACATTGGATGACAAGGGTTTTGGCTTTACATACGCTGACCAGCGCACGATCGTGGGTTTTGCGCCCTCTGATGAGGCGGTGCCGATTTTTCGCGCGGATTTAGCGGAAGAGAAGCCCTTTGAGGGCGGTACATCCTTCCTGTGTGATGGCTTTTGGTTCGCTTTTGCCTCTGTGCAGGACGGCGAACAAACGCGCTTTGCGTTGTGCCGCCACAAGGATTGGGAAAGTGCGAAAAACGGTGCTTGTGCAGCATTGGCAATAGATTTTAATGCTATCGCCGAAAAGCGCAGGGCGTTTTTCGCCTGTATGCCGACATTGACTACGGCTACTCCTGCAGAGCAGAAAACGCTGGCGAAATGCTTCTCGGTGATGAAATCGCAGGTGTACACACCCGAGGGGATGTTCACGACGCGCTGGACGACGCCCGACCGCACGCCGCATAAGCGGTGGTGGTTCTGGGATTCGATTTTTCACGCACAGGGGAATTATTACCTTGATGCTCAATTGGCCTATGAAACCTTGCGTACCGTAGTGGATGTGCAGGATGCCGATGGTAGGATTCCGCACTCCGCTTTTCCCGATAAAATTTGGCCCCATCAGACACAGCCGCCGCTGGTGGCGTGGGCGCTGTATCGACTGTACGAGAAGACAAACCGCCTTGATTGGGTGGAGGATATATATCGCGCCAACCGCACGCATTTGCAATGGGTGATGGACCACCGTGATTCCAACGGCAATCATCTGTATGAGTGGTGGGTCAATCCAAACACACCGGATTGCCGTTGCGGTGAAAGCGGTATGGATAATACCCCTCGCTTTGATGAAGTGCAGGAAATGGATGCGATCGACTATTCCTGCTATATGGCGAACGAGATGCGGTATATGGCGAAGCTGGCAAATGTGCTTGGTCGCGCCGAGGAAGAAGCGGAATACACCGCTATGTATGAGCGTATCGGCGAGCGTGTCAATGCCGACCTGTACGACGAGCAAGACGGTCGATATTATGACCGCGAGCTGGAGACCGGCAAGTTCCACAAGGTGTACACACCGGCGAGCTTTTTGCCGCTGTTTGCCGGCATTTGTCCGCCGGATCGGGCGGCGCGCCTAGTGGCGGATATAATGAATCCTGCGAGATTCAACACCCCGCTGCCGATTCCATCGGTATCGGCGGACGATCCGCAGCACTGCGACGATTATTGGCGCGGTCTTGTATGGATCAACTACTTCTATATGGTGGAGCAGAGTTTGCGTGAGAACGGCTATGTCAACGAGGCCAATCAGTTGGCGGATGCCGTGATTGCAGGCATTGCCAAATGGTACGAGAAGGCAGGGTGCATCTTTGAAACCTACGATCCTTATAATGAGCGCTGCGGTGCGGAACTCAGCCGAAAAGGTCCGCCGATGAAGCCGACCGACACGTATTTGCGCTTTTTGGCGGTGCAGGATTTCGGCTGGTCTTCCTGCTTGTATACCGCGCTTGTGATGGAGCGCGAAGCGCGTGGCAAAGCGTGATTTGTAAAGAAAAAGGGAAACCGTACATTTGGATAACAACTTAACTAAATGAAAGACCAACAGATGCTTTAAGTGCTTTGGAGAGTGAAGTGTAATGGACAATAACAGAATAACCCGTACCTTTGAGGTGCGCCGCGAGCATGGACAAAACCCCTACAGCGGAATTATGAGCTTCCAGCATTTCCGCGGAGAGAAACTGTATTCGGATATCGTTGTGAAGCCCGAAAACAATTTCTGCGAAACGGAGAATGTTGAGTGCTATCCCATTCCCGATGACGTGCCGCAGAACGGCCGTGAAGAGGGATATTACCCCGATAACACAGTCGCGTACATTCGCGTGCTGTGGAAGGAATTTGAGCCGCGTCGCGGAGAGTATTGTTATGATTTTGTGCAGGATATTCTCGATGAGACGAAGGCGCATTCCCAGACACTGATTTTCCGTCTACTGCCGCATAGCACCCGTGCGCGTGATGATGTTCCCGATTGGCTCAAAGAGATGATCCCGTGCCCCGAGCGCCCCGACGGTGAGCGACTCAAGGATTCTCCGACCGATCCGCTGTTCATCGAACTGTTCTGCGAAGCTGTGCGTAAGCTGGGCGAGCGGTTTGACAGCGATCCCTATTTTGATGCGATCGATATTTCGTTGCCCGGCTCCTGGGGCGAGGGACACGAGCTGGAGAAGTATCCGGAAGAGGATATTCTGAAGATGATCGATACCTATATCCAGTCCTTCCCGAACACCCAGCTGATGGGGCAGTGCCATCGCACCGATTTCTTGTACTACATCCGCGAGAAAGGTGCGAACATCGGCTGGCGCGGTGATGGACTTGGCAATCCGGGTCATACGCACGAAAAGTACCCGACGTATATCCCCAAGATCGCGGACTTCTGGAAGACCGCTCCGGTGTCTTTCGAGGCCTATTGGTGGCTCGGCGAGTGGAAGCGCAAGGGCTGGGACATCGATGAGATCATCGAAAAGACCTTAGAATGGCACATTTCCTCGTTTAACCCGAAATCTATCCCAATTCCCTACGAGTGGCAGGAAAAGGTGGAGTATTGGTTGTCCAAAATGGGCTATCACTACGCCATTGACAGTTTTACCTACTCCGAAAGCATCTGTAAAGGTGAAGAGCTTCACTGCACGCTGTGCGTGGATAATATCGGCGTGGCGCCCTCGTACCATAAAATTCCGCTGTTCTGTCGCTTGAAGAACGAGAAAGAGGAGTACGAGCTTGAAACGGCGGTAGACATTTGCAACTGGATGCCGGGTAAGCATACCGAAGAGCTGCATATTTCGCTGCCCGACGATCTGAAAGCAGGAACGTATGAGATTGCTGTCGGTATTTACAACGACATTGCCAAAACGGTGTATTTTGCCACGGATGCTCCGTTCGACGGACGCTTCTACACAGTGGGTCAAGTCGAAGTGAAATAATCAAAACAATCAAAGCGGCACAGCCAATGGCTGTGCCGCTTTTGCTTTTAGGTGTGTTGTCATAAATGTCGCGCGCTCCTCATATAGTGTACAGAACACGAATATATGGGGTGATAGCATGAAGGGTGCCGTAGAAGATCGGGCGATCGAACTGGGGGAGTATATCCTCGAAAACAGAGCAACCGTCCGCGCGGCCGCAAAGAAATTCCACATCAGCA
>JAEIGA010009081.1_pt1 | contig 15037 bp, 12 predicted proteins | sample 9270691 | NCBI WGS metagenome assembly JAEIGA01 (sample SAMN17057246, study PRJNA624740) | gut metagenome | biome: biome; isolation source: fecal sample | host: Bos grunniens | place: China: Xizang | collected 2019
CGAGCACCAGAACGAACACTCACGAGGAGTGGGTTCTTAGGATCACCAAAAGTATTATTCATCAAGCTCTCGATATGAGCTACAGCTGCTTTAACCTCTTTGTCAAGGATCTCAACGATCTTCTCTTGACCTACTTCGTAGTACTCGTTGCAAACATCTGTGATGATAGTGAAACCTGGAGGTACAGGAACACCTACGAGGTTCATCTCAGACAAGTTTGCGCCTTTACCGCCCAATGTCTCTCGCATTGAAGCGTTACCTTCTGCCTTACCGTTACCGAAGGTATAAACACGTTTTTTGTTGTCCATTGTTTTAAGAAATGTTTTATAATGTTAATAAATATTTGTTATTTTTACACCATAACAAACAACACTGAACTTCGCCCGATGTCGTGTAGAACAATGTTGCATAATGGCTGTATGCCATAAATCGGCGACAAAATTACTGCTTTTTTTTGGAATATACAAGGGATAATGTAGTTTTTTTAATAAAATATTTATTTTATTTGCGAGTATGAGATTTTTTTTGTACTTTTGCAGAGTATTTAATAATTTGGAGAAGATTGGATATGCGCGTACTATTGATAAACGGTAGCCCCCGTGCAAAAGGCAATACTAGCATAGCATTAGCGGAAGTGGCAAAGACCCTAGAGCAAGAGGGAATAGAGACCGTGACAGTGGGCATAGGTGTGCAGCCAGTGCGCGGTTGTGTGGCTTGTGGTTCGTGCAGAAAGAACAAGACGACTTGTGCCTTTTCGGATCAACTGTACGATAATTTGCTGGAGATATTGAAGGAAGGTGTGGACGGATTAGTAGTTGGTTCGCCTGTGTACTACGCGGGACCTAATGGTTCGTTGTGCGCGTTGATGGATAGACTATTTTATTCAGCAGGTGCGATGTTGGCATATAAGCCAGCTGCTGCGGTGGCAGTATGTCGCCGAGGAGGAGCGAGTGCGACGTTTGACAGGTTGAATAAGTATTTTACGATTAATAATATGCCTGTGGTACCATCGCAGTATTGGAATAGTGTGCATGGTGCTGCGGCAGGCGAAGCGATGGAGGATTTGGAAGGGTTGCAGACAATGCGTACGTTGGCGAGAAATATGGCGTGGATGTTGCGCGACTTGCAACGCGGACATATCCCTGCAGCAGAAGAGCAAAAACTCAAAACTAGTTTTATACGATGACAGAGCAAGAGATACAACAACGTGTAGATAAAGCCACAGCGTTGTTTAAGCAAGGATTTAACTGTAGTCAGGCGGTGTTTGCTGCGTGTGCTGATATATATGGTATAGCGGATGAGGCATTGGCCTTGCGCTTGGCTGCCTCGTTTGGAGGTGGAATAGGACGTATGCGCGAGACATGCGGTGCGGCGTGTGGCATGTTTATGTTGGCCGGACTGGAGAACGGTAGTGCTACGCCAGGTGATGCAGAAGGTAAGAAACAGAATTATGCATTGGTGCAGAAGTTGGCTGCGAAATTCAAGGACGAAAATGGTAGTCTTATCTGCTCTGAGTTGTTGGGTATTGCCCCAAAACCACAAGAACCAACCCCTGAGACCCGAACCGACGCATACTACCAGAAACGCCCATGTGTAGAGATGGTGGCGAGTGCGGTAAGGATATATTTGGAGAATTTAGAAAATTAGAGATTATGAAATATTTTTTGGCTATTATTGGTGGTGGTCCTGCAGGATATACTGCCGCAGAAATTGCTTCGAAAGCAGGTAAGGATGTGATAATCTTTGAGCAAAACGCTCTTGGCGGTACATGCCTCAATGTGGGTTGTATTCCTACAAAGACGTTGCTCTACAGTGCAAAACAATACTATAACGCTACGCATGCGGATAAGTATGGTGTGAAGGCAGATGGTGTGTCTTTTGACTATGCTAAAATCGTCCAACGCAAGACTAAAGTCGTGCGCAAACTAGTGGCGGGTATCAAGCAAAAACTCAATAACGAGCACTGCACTGTGGTGATGGGTGCTGCGTCGGTGGTAAGCCGCACAGATGAACAGGTGGTGATTGCTTGTGGTGAGGAGCAATATGAGGCAGAGAACTTGCTGATTTGTACTGGTTCGACGAACTTTGTGCCTCCTATTCCAGGAATTAAAGATAATCCAGCAGTGTGGGATTCTACTATGGCATTGGATAGCAAGGAACTACCCCAATCTATGATTATTGTGGGTGGTGGTGTGATAGGTATGGAGTTTGCTACGCTCTACCAAGAACTCGGCGTGCCTGTGACTGTAATTGAGGCGATGCCAACCATTTTGCCAAATTTGGATCAAGAGGTGGTGGCTATCCTTTTGGAGAAATATCGCAAGGCAGGTATTCAGATTCTTACAGAAACAAAAGTGACAGAAATACAGGGTAATAAGGTGGTAACTACCAATGGTGAATTTGAGGCAGAACATATCTTGGTTTCTGTGGGTCGTCGCGCTAATATGCAAGGATTGGAAGCGTTGAATGATTTGGAGATGTTCCGTGGTGGTATTGTGGTGGATGAATTTATGCGTACGAACCTCAAGAATGTCTATGCAGCAGGTGATGTTACGGGTAAAATCATGCTCGCACACGTGGCTAGTCGTCAAGCAGAGGTGGCTGTAGGTCGTATGCTCAAGCAGATTCCTCTGCAACGCATTGCCTATAATGCCATCCCAAGTGTGGTTTATACGAATCCTGAGATTGCTTGTGTGGGCCTTACGGAGAAGGATCTTAACGAAATTAAAGAAGGTGATTTTGCTCCATCAATGTCAACCGACGAACCTTTTGTGCCATACGAAGTACACAAATTGCCAATGACTTATTCAGGTCGTTTTGTGGCTGAGAATGAGGGCGAAACAGGATTGTGCAAGGTAATCGTGGATAAGCGAAGCAAGGCGATTATGGGTGTGCATATGATAGGTAATCCATGTTCGGAGTTTGTGGCTGCTGCTAGTTTTGCAGTACGTATGGGATATACAGTAGGTGAGTTTAAGCAAGTGGTGTTTCCACATCCAACGGTGGGCGAAGTGCTACGCGAAGTAATTGCGGAGTTTTAGAATAATTAGACAAACTAGCCGAACTAGTACAACTAGTTTAACTAGTCCTAAAAAATGGAACGACAAGAAAAAGTATTAAAATACCTAGATTCTCACCAAATTCCTTTTGAGTGTTACAACCACCCTGAGGGTAAAACCATAGAGGAGGCAAAACGTTGGTGGAAGGACGATGGCAGTGTGCATTGTAAGAATATCTTCATGCGCAATCACAAGGGCAATCAGCACTATCTGATCTGTTTTGATTGCGAACACGATCTGGCTATCCATGATCTTGAGCAACGCCTCAAAGCATCGTTGGTAGCGGCAGGGCAGAAGGCACCAGGCAAATTGTCGTTTGCTAGTCCCGAACGTATGCTCAAGTATCTTGGACTCGAACCGGGTAGTGTCAGTCCTTTCGGACTAATAAATGACGAGGAACACCATGTGATATTGTTTTTGGATAAGAACTTACAAGAAGCTGATAGCTTGAGTTTTCATCCTAATGATTGTAGGGGGACGGTAGTGATTCAGCGTGAGGACTTTGAGCAGTATTTGCAATGCGTAGGTAATGTAGTAGAGTGGATAGAGCTTTATTAGCTGAAGGTTTAAAGTTGAAAGTCTAAAGTTTAGAGTTGAAAGACAGGGATTATGTCAGAATGGATTAGGGTATTGAAGTTTGTGTTGTTTTCGGCTAGTGCCGGCGTGATACAATTTGGTTCGTTTACTTTGCTCAATGAATGTACAGGATGGCGCTATTGGCCATGTTATTTGATATCGTTGCTATTGAGTATTGTTTGGAATTTTACGTTTAATCGTCGCTTTACTTTTAAATCTAATGCCAATATCACAAGGGCTATGCTGTTGGTATTGGCCTTCTATCTCGTATTCACACCCGCAACTACGGTGTTAGGCGATTGGTTGGCAGAAGATATGTTGTGGAATGAGTATCTGGTGACGATTATTAATATGCTGCTTAACTTGTCCTTGGAATATCTATATCAGCGCTTTGTAGTGTATCGTAATCGAATAGATAATAGAGGTAAATAACTAATAATGAGTATAGTTGTACTACTGAATGGCATTTTTTAACGATGGATTTTACGCTGCGTATATATAAAGAATTACTGGTAGCTTTGCAAGGTAATGGGTATCAATTTTTGACCTTTGAGCAATACTGCCAGACGCCTGTAGAACAGTTGCCAGAGCGAATGATTATTCTGCGTCATGATGTGGACCTAAAAGCGAAGAATAGTCAACTCACAGCTCAGATAGAGCATGCGATGGGGATATGTGCGAGTTATTATTTTCGTGTGGTACCCGAGAGCAATCAGCCCGCAGTGATTCGTGAGATAGCGGCATTGGGACATGAGATAGGATATCACTATGAGGATATGGCGATTGCGAATGGTGATTGCGAACAAGCAATAAGCCACTTCACAGAGCAATTGGCGTATTTTCGTAATTTTTATCCTGTGCGCACAATCTGTATGCATGGTGCACCTACAAGCAAATGGGATGGGCGTGATTTGTGGAAGAAATATGACTACCGCGCGTGTGGTATCATAGGTGAACCTTATTTTGATGTGGATTTCTCGCAGTTGTTTTATTTGACCGATACAGGAAGATGCTGGGACGGATATAAGGTATCGGTGAGGGATAAGATACCTGTGTATCAAGATCAATGGACAGCTCAAGGGTTGGTGTATCATAGTACGCGTGACATCATTAATGCAGTTGAAAAAGGTATATTGCCTCTGCGTATGATGATAACTACACATCCTCAGCGATGGACAGATAATTGGTTGCCATGGCTGAAAGAGAGTATGGTGCAGCCGTTGAAGAATATCGTGAAGAGGATATTGATAAATAGAAAGTAAGGGTAGATAGTAAAGGGATAAATAAGAGAGTGTGTCAAGGGATTGACACACTCTCTGTTTATAACTGCTGCAAAATGCTAGCTTACTTGGTAAGGATGATGTACTTCCAAGGAGTGAGCTCGAAAGTTTGGTTTGTTTCTACAGTCATAGTCTTACCGCAGAGGCAGTTGTATTCGCCCTCGAGGTTGGTGAGGTCGAGTGTAACTGTTTGTGGTTCGGCAGACATGTTCATGATAGCAACTACGGTGTTGTCACCATGTTTTGGGCATGCCTTCACGCGTGCGCACGCAAATACCTTATCATTATCAGCAGCGATACGTACCATAGGAGCGCCCTTCTCGTTGCTCCACAATGCACGGTTAGCAGCGCGTAGGTCGTTGAGTCCCTTGTAGAGTGCCTTTTGTGGTGCATTCTCTACGCGGTCGATAAGATCCTTTTCGAAGAACTCCAGACGATGGTGGTTGCCGCTCATTTGACCGGTGTAGATCATAGGCATACCAGGAACAACATATGTGAATGCAGCGAAGAGGTCGGTAGCATCGCCCATGCGCTCAAACTCGGTACCGTTCCAAGAGTTTTCATCGTGGTTAGAGGTGAAGTTCATGCGGATAGCCTCTTTGCGGAGAGTAGTGTCTACCTTAGCGAAGTAACCCCAGAGGTCTTCTACGGTCTTGCTGCCTTGTGCTACGCCGTTCATGAGGTGGTGGAGAGTCCAGCCGTAGTACATGTCGAATGCGCTCTCGGTGAGCTCTTGTGCTTTGTCCTCATCCTCAGCGAGTGTGAACATGTTAGGGTGCTTAGCGCGGATCTCAGCCATAACATCGTTCCAGAAGTCAGTTGGAACCTCGCCAGCAACGTCGCAACGGAAGCCATCGATACCGATGGTGTCCATCCACCAATGCATCGCTTGCTTCATGGCAGCGCGCATATCTTGGTTGTCGTAGTTGAGCTTGGAGATATCGGTCCAGTCGTATTGTACCATGAGGTTGCCGAGGCTATCGCGATAGTGCCAGCCTTCGTTCTTTGTCCACTCGCTATCTGGAGCGGTGTGGTTAGCTACCCAGTCAAGGATAACTTTCAAACCAAGTTCGTGTGCCTTTGCGAGGAAAGACTCGAAGTCAGCACGTGTACCAAACTCAGGGTTGAATTGGCAGTAGTCAGTAATAGCGTAGTAGCTACCCAAGGTGCCTTTGCGCTCGAGTACACCAATTTTTTGGATAGGCATGATCCAGATGATGTCCACGCCACTCTCTTTGATTTCAGGAAGGAGTGCTTCAGCAGCAGCGAAAGTACCTTCTGGAGTGGCTTGACGTGTGTTGAGCTCGTAAATGGTAGCGTCGTATGCCCAGCAAGTGTGGCGAGCATCGCATGGCTTGGTTGCACAGGAGATCATAGCCAAAGCTCCGAGTGCAAGAATAAAGAGTTTTTTCATTGTGATTGTTAATTTATTGGTTGATTAGTTGATTGAATATGCAAGGTTTGCAAGGTCAATAGTCACGCGTACGGTTTCGCCCATGTATGTGCGGTCGAATACCCAAAGGTTGTCGGTGACTGTGACAGGGATATACTCGCCATAGATGAGTGGCAATGAGTGGCGACGCAATTGTACGAGTGTTTGTACCTCGTCGCGGAATTGTTGTTGACGCTCGGTGAATCCGTTGAACTTCAACATATGGCGGTTGTCTGGGTCATTGGCACCTGCCTCTCCATACTCATCACCTTGGTAGATACATGGTACGCCAGGAATGGTGAGGTTGATAACCTCGAGCAACATAGCAGCTTTGTATGCTTGCTCCTCTTTCTCTGGGTTGCCGTCAGCGGTCACGCCAATCTCGCGCTCCCATCCTGCAGCCTTGTCGCTCTCATTCCAGCTGACAGCTCCACCTGCGAGAGAGATGAATCGGCACTTGTCGTGGTTGCCAGAGATGTTACCCATTGTGTGGTGTGAACCATATGTGTTGAGGGATTGCATTACGGTCTCGTGCATTTTCTTGAGTGATTGTTCTGGTTTGCCCAAAACGTCGATAGCAGTGTGGTAGATATTGAAGTCGAATTGCGAGTTGAGCATACCACTCTTGACATACGAACCAATCAATGAAGGATCTCCGTATGTCTCGCCGATCATCCAAATATGGCGGTTAGGATAGCGTTGCTTCATTTTTTGTCCGAGTTCGCGCCAGTAGTTGAGTGGGATATGCTTGCAAGCGTCGTGGCGGAAGCCATCGAAAGCGAACTTCTCAAGCCATACGAGTGCAGAGTCAGTCATAGGAGAGCATACCTCTGGGCGCTCGAGGTCGAGGGTAGGGATATGTACGTCAAACCATGTGGTGAGGCGAGCTTCATCCCACAATTCGAAGTTGCGACGACCATCAGGCAAGATACTGTCAGTATGCCAATCTGGGTGCTCTTGGAGGGTAGGAGAGTTGATATGCATGTGGTTTGCTACGTAGTCAAGAATAACGTTGATACCATTCTTGTGAGCTACTTCCAGCATCTCGTGGAGCTCTTCTTCGGTAGTGAAGCGTTTTTCTACTTCAGTAGCGAAGATAGGCCAATAGCCGTGATAACCAGAGAACTTGGTATAGGTTTTGGTGTTGTCGTATTTGTTGCCGTTAGGGAACTTATTCATTCCCCATGCGTCCCATGGGTTTTGTGTGATAGGAGAAATCCAGATGGTGTTGATACCAAGTTCGGTGAAGAAACCATCTTTGATCTTTTGGGTGATACCTGCGATATCGCCACCTTGGTAATCTACGATGTCGAGTACCTCTGGGCTGTTCATCTTCCAATCGTTGGCCTTGTTGCCATTGTGGAAACGGTCGATCATGAGCGAGTAGAGCACTTGTGCGTGGTCGTCGTGGCGAGTAAGTTCTGCTACATTGCTTACCACTTTACCATTCTCCAATGGGATGAGCACATCGTTGAGGCGTTTGCCATTACCCATAGCATATACTCGGATGAAACTACGACCTTTGCTCTCGCGCCATGCTGGTTCGATGGTCAATGTGAGTTCTTCGCCCACTAAGGTTGGGTCTGCAGTTGCCTTGGTGTCTTGCCAGAGGACACAGTATTGCAAATCTTCAAATGCGTTGAGCAGTTGGAGAGTAATTGTAGTGTCGGTAAAAGACTTGGTTACCAAACCTACTTCGTATTGTGCGTTTGGCAGAATAGGAATGTGGTAGGTAATGCCAGTTGCTTTGTCGGATGCAGTCAATACAGCAAGTTTACCATCTCCTACAAAGGTGAGTTGTCCGTCGGCAACGGTCACAACCTCGTAGCCAGGTGTGGTGACAAACTCAAGGTTGTCCCATGATGTCACTTGTGGCAAGTAATCGGTGAGGTAAATAGTTTGCGCTACGCCCATATTGTTGTCATAGACAATAGGCATAATAGGGTTTTGCGTGTTGGCATTGCGATCAAGACACGCACAGTTGCAGCAAGCCACTAGGTTGCTTGCAACAAGAATGGATAATAAGATTTTTTTCATGATGTATATAGTTTTTGTTGTTATTAGTCTCTTAATGATAAATGCTTAACTCTCAATTAAAATAGTGTCAATTGTCTATGTCCAAATACCTGATATCCCACATGGCAGTTAAAGCATAAGTGTGGTTGACAATAGTTCTGATAAAGGTGTATCAATGCTTGCGTATCGGCTGCGGAACGAATATCTTGGCCAAGCATTGCCCATTGGCGGATGATGGTATTATTTTCTCTTTTGATATCGCTAAGCCATTTAATAGCATCTTCTATGCGTCTATTTTGCGCATATGCATGTTTGTATGGTATTATGGTGTTGATTAGCAAAATATCAATCGAACTTCTTCCCAGTGGCAATGGGCGTTGTACGCGAGTGTAAACATCGTCATCGCCATATTGCAAACTCAATAATTCGACCATTCTTTCTATTGTATGGGCTTCCATTAGTTGGGAGAATAGAAATTCTGATTGATATATCAAGTGTGCAAACTGCCTAATGCGAACTTCAGGTGCGTTTTGTGGGTGCATTCTCGCCTTTTTCCACATCTGTCGATCAATGGGTGTGAGCGAGAATTTCTTTCGCAAGAAGCAATATTCTTGCCATAATCCTAATTCATTGTCTCTGGCTCCTTCTTCTAATAATCCCGATTGCCCGAGCAGGATTGCAGTCAATTGAAATAGACTGTTTCTATGCTTATGTAGGCAGGAGAGTGGGGTTGCTAATGCTAGCGCTTCGAAGGGTAATCCATTGGTGTGAAAACCAAAATTATGTGCCAAACTAATATAGAATGCATGTGCCCAACTCTGTTGCGTAATGTTAAGTAACTGATTGATTGATTGGCGTTTACATTCTAAACGTTTTTCGAGGAGTTTCCTTTTCCAATCCTGAGTTAGTAGGGTTGAATCTTGTAATAGTTGTTTGGCGCATGGGATGTTTTCCAATGTTCCGTATTGAAATAGTTCGCTGAGATAATCTCGCTGGTGAGGATATTTCAATTCGCACTGTGGGATAAGTGCTCCCTGTGAATTTCGCACCTTTCTATCCGCTTTTGCAACCACATGCAAGATTGTGTTGTCATACGCTAGGTTGGTGTGATGCTTATGTTTGTACCAATCGGCAGAATGTACATGTATCTCAACATTGCCAACCCAATCTTGTTCATCAATGCGGATATGTGCATGGCTAAAATCTTGCCCTGCATGTATGTTGTATTCCCCTACCGATAAAACCTCAATAGACTTTCCGTCTGTTGTGGTTTGCGGAAAGCCTGCCCATATTCGTTTTTGCCATATGTAATGCAACAATATTTCTGGCACGGATATGCTTTTCTATTTCGGCGACAAAGTTAGTATTTTTTTTTTGAATGTACAAGCAAATCTTAAAAAAGTTCACTTTTTTTACTGACTTATCTGTGGGTTATCTTATGCTTATCTTTTGCTAAAAGTTTGGTGGGTTTCTAAAAATGATCATCTTAACAAACGGCCTTTTTTGGCGCTTCTCGCGCGTGTGCGCGGTGATGTGTAAGGTGTGGTGAAAATTGTGTAAATGCGTGAAATTTGCGATTTAAGGGTGTGAGAGTGAAAAATGGGGAATTAGTCAAAAATAAGAAAAAATGCAAAAAAACGCACAAAAATTTGCATATATCAAAAAATTGTAGTAATTTTGCAGCGTGGAAGAGTAGGGATGTTTGGAGGATGGCGCACAACGCCCGCTATTTGGCGATGAGTGGATGTATTGCTACTCTTTGTATTAGAAAATTATTAGAACTTGATATAAAATGATTGACAACGACAGAATTATTCCTGTGAAGATTGACGAGGAAATGCGAACCTCGTACATTGATTATTCCATGAGTGTCATTGTGGCGCGTGCGTTGCCTGATGTACGTGATGGATTTAAACCTGTTCATCGCCGTGTGCTTTTTGGAATGAATGAGTTGGGAAATACCAGTGATAAACCAACCAAGAAATCTGCACGTATCGTGGGTGAGGTAATGGGTAAGTACCACCCTCATGGCGATAGTAGTATTTATGGCACATTGGTGCGTATGGCGCAGCCATGGAATATGCGCAACGTGTTGGTGGATGGCCAAGGTAACTTTGGCTCGATTGACGGCGATGGTGCAGCGGCTATGCGTTATACTGAAGCACGTCTTTCTAAACTCGCAGAGGAGATGCTCCGCGATATTGAGAAGGATACGGTGGATATGCAGCTCAACTTTGACGACTCTCTCCGCGAGCCAGTGGTGTTGCCATGTCGCTTCCCTAATCTGCTGGTAAATGGTGCTAGCGGTATTGCGGTTGGTATGGCGACTAATATGCCAACCCATAACTTGGGCGAGGTGATTGATGGCTGCGTAGCGTATGTTAAGAATGCTATGGAGCGTATTCAAAATCCAGAGGTGGAGCCAATTACTGTAGCAGAACTGATGGAGCATATCAAGGCACCAGACTTCCCAACAGGCGGTACTATCTATGGTTACCAAGGTGTACGTGATGCGTATGAGACAGGTAGAGGACGTATCATCATCCGTTCTAAAGCAGAGATTGAGACTGAAGATAATGGTCGCGAGCGTATCGTGATTGGTGAGTTGCCATATGGTGTGGTGAAGTCTGACTTGGTGAAGAACATCGCTGACCTTGTGAACGACAAGAAAATTGAGGGTATCTCAGGTATTAGCGATCAGTCCAAACGTGATGTGCGTATTATTATTGAGATTAAGCGTGATGCGAATGCTCAAGTGGTGCTCAATAAGCTCTATAAATATACCGCATTGCAATCGAGTTTCTCGGTGAACAGCATTGCGCTTGTAAAGGGTCGTCCACAACTCTTGAATCTCCACGATATGGTGTCGAACTTTATCGAGCACCGCATGGAGATTGTGGTGCGCCGCACTCGCTTCGAACTTAAGAAAGCTGAGGAGCGCGCACATATCTTGGAGGGCTTGATCATAGCTGTAGATAATATTGACGAAGTGGTTCGTATTATCCGCGCTAGCCGCACTCCTGCGGATGCACAAGCAAACTTGGAAGCACGTTTCAACTTGGATAATCTGCAATCGAAGGCCATTGTAGATATGCGTCTATCGCAATTGACAGGTTTGCGTATTGACGAACTTAAAGAGGAGTATGCAAAGTTGCAAGAGCTTATCCAGCACCTCAACGCTCTTCTCGAGAGCGAAGTAATGCGCTATGAGGTGATTGAGAGCGAATTGGTGGAGATTAAAGAGAAATATGCTGATGAGCGTCGTACTCGCATTATTAAGATGGCCACTGAGTTTAACCCAGAGGATATGTATGCCGATGATGATATGGTGATAACCATCTCTCACTTGGGTTATATCAAACGTACTCCATTGGCTGATTTCCGTCAACAAGGTCGTGGTGGTGTAGGTGCGAAAGCTAGTGCAGCTCGCGATGAGGACTTTATCGAGTATGTTCACCAAGCGAATATGCACTCTACGATGATGTTCTTCACCGAGCAAGGTCGTCTCTATTGGACTAAGGTATATGAGTTGCCAGAGGGCAACCGCCAATCGAAGGGGCGTGCTTTGCAAAATATGATTAATATCCAAAAGGGCGATAAGGTTTGTGCGTTTATCCATGTTAAAAACCTTAATGATATGGATTATGTACAAAACCACTACCTCATCTTTGCGACAAAGAATGGTCTGATGAAGAAGACTACTCTAGAATCATACAGTCGCCCACGTGCGAACGGTATTATTGCCCTCGGTTTGCGTGAGGATGACCGCCTGATTCGCGTGACATTGACCGATGGTAATAGCCAAATGTTGGTGGCATCGTATAATGGTAAGGTAGTTCGTTTCCCTGAAGATACCGTTCGTCCAATGGGTCGTACTGCAACAGGTGTGCGTGCTATCAAGTTGGATGAAGATGGTCAAGATCGCGTGATTGGCATGATTTGTGTAGAGGAGGGTAGCAAGGAGTCTGTTCTCGTGATTTCGGAGAAGGGCTTCGGTAAGCGTACCGACCTCGACGATGAGAATGGCGAGGCAATCTATCGTATCACCAATCGTGGTGGTAAGGGTGTGAAGACTATGAACCTCACCGACAAGACGGGTAATTTGATTGGTCTTGAGGCAGTTACTGATGAGCAAGATTTGATGCTTATTACCAAATCGGGTACTGCAATCCGTATGGCGATGGATACTATTCGTGTGATGGGACGTGCAACACAAGGCGTGAAACTCATCGAGCTCCAAAAACGCAACGATACGCTGATGTTCGGTTGCGTAGTGCCAAAAGTGGAAGTAGAGGAGGTAGTAGAATCTGCTGAAATAACAACAGAGGAAGCAACAACTGCCGAAGAATAACCCTTAGGACTTTTAAAACAGTTAAAACTATTAGAACTTTTACAAATATGAAAAAATCCATTTTTCTAGCAGCTCTCGTGTTGGTAAGCGCAGGCTGCTTCGCACAAAAAGCTAATGTGAGCAAAGCTCGTGGTTTGGCTGATGCTGAGACTCCAGACTATGTAGGTGCACGTGCTGCAATCGAAGAAGCATTGCAAAACGAAGAGACTAAAGACCAAACCAACACTTGGTATGTGGCAGGTCTCATTGGCTACAAGGAGTTTGAGACCAACAACCTCAATCGTCAATTGGGTCGCAACATTGATTTTGACCAATGGGGTGCAGCTGTGTATGAGTCAATTGGTTATTGGAAAAAAGCTTACGAATTGGCTATGATTCCAACATATGACAAGAAAGGTAAAGCGAAGTATGATACACGTACTCCAAAGAATATTTTGCCTAAGTTGCAAGAGTATTTCATGTATCAACCACTGATTATTACAGGTTTTAATGCATATGAGGCACAGAATCCATCATTGGCATACGATATGTTTGCTCAACATATCAATATACCAGAGATGAAGATTTTCCAAGATAATCCAGACGAGTTGGCAAAGCTGCTTCGCGACACAAGTTATTATACATGCTTGTACTATGCAGGTCGTTTTGCATACGAGGCAAAGCGATATGATGAGGCAATTGCAACACTAGAGCGAATGAATAGCGAGCATGCAAGTGCGAATGCTCTTCGCAAGGAGGTTATATTCGCTAACGAATATATCTACCAAATTTATATTGAGCAAGGTGATACAGCAAAGGCCGTAGAGTCAATCAAACAAAGTATCCAACTTTTCCCAGAGGAGCCATGGTTTATGCAAAACTTGATCAACCTCTATATCAATTCTGGTCAAGAGGATAAAGCAATCGAGTATTTGGATATCGCTATCAACCGTGAACCAAATGTAGGACAATACTACAACTCCAAGGGATCAATCTTGGCACGTATTGGGCGTTTTGATGAGGCGTTTAAGGCATTTGAGCAAGCTATTGCTATCGAACCAAATAATGCACTCTTCCTTGAGACTTTGGGCTTTGCATATGTAGATCTTGGCAACAAACTCAACGATGATGCTGCTTACTTGGACAATAAGGCATATGCAAAAGCAAAAGTAGAGATTGACAAGGCATTCCAAAATGCATTGCCATATTTTGAGAAAGCATACGAGCTAGAGCCAGACAACTACGACTTCAAGCGTTCTTTACGTTCGCTCTACTATCGTCTTGGAATGAACGATAAGTACAACGCTCTAGCTGACTAATGGGAAGAATACTTGCGATAGATTTCGGTCGCAAACGAACTGGATTAGCCGTTACGGATGCTCTCCGTATAACGGCTAATCCGCTTATAACAATCCCGACGCATACGCTCGAAGCATGGCTGACGGATTATTTTTCCAAAGAGCAAGTGGATGAGGTGGTGATAGGGCATCCGTATCAGATGAACGGAGAGGATTCCGAGTCGATGCAGTATATTCGCCCCTTTATCAACCGCTTCCACAAGGTCTTTCCCTCCATGCCTTTGAGGGAATATGACGAGCGTTTCACCTCACTGATTGCTCATCAAGCAATGATTGATGGGGGAATGAAGAAAAGCCAACGTCAAGATAAAGCGATGGTGGATAAGATAGCAGCTTGTATCATATTGGAGGGCTATTTGGATAGTATCCGATAATATAACCATATATACCAACACTAACACATATACACGACACAATGAACTACCTAACTCCCGCTGAAGCTGTTCGTCTTGTGAAATCTGGCGACACGATTGTAGTACAGGGCTCTACATCCATACCTATGGTATTATTGCGTGCGCTCACTGAGCGCGCGAGCGAGTTGCGCGGTGTGACCGTGCTTTCTGGTTTTGGTGTGCACCCCGAAGAAGCACCATATGCCAAACGTGAGTTGATGGACTCGTTTAGGGCGGTTAATATCTTTGTTCCCAATAACTTACGTCGTGCAATGCGTGAGGGGGTAGCGGATACTATACCATGTTTCTTGGGTGAAGTGCCATTCCTTTTTCGCAGTGGGCAAGTGCCTGTAGATGTGGTATTTTTGAATGTGAGTGAACCTGATGAGAATGGTTATTGCTCGTATGGTATATCGGCTGATATTGCTTTTTCGGGCGCGGAGTGCGCAAAAACTGTGATTGCGCAGGTAAATAAATATATGCCTCGCACGTTTGGAGATCCTGTGATCCATGTTAGCCAAATTGCTGCAATGTGCCGCGGTGATGAACCGCTGATTGAGGTGCCAACACCTGTTCCTAGCGAGATAGAGACAC
>JAEIGA010009082.1_pt1 | contig 15036 bp, 14 predicted proteins | sample 9270691 | NCBI WGS metagenome assembly JAEIGA01 (sample SAMN17057246, study PRJNA624740) | gut metagenome | biome: biome; isolation source: fecal sample | host: Bos grunniens | place: China: Xizang | collected 2019
AGAGAGGGAAGAGGAGAGAAGAAGAAAGGGGATCATTAGCCGGGAAGAGGAGAACGATATCCTTCGCCGGGAGCTGGCGGAGGTGCCTGGCAGAAGCAGGATCCAGTCCGGAAGACTGAGCACGGAACAGGCCTACTGTGACTGGCAGCTGGGCCTGGCAGGAAAGGAGCTGGAGAAATCAGCTCTGGTTTATGAAACCGCGCTTCTTGGTTTCCGGGGACAGGACCCGGAACTGGTCTGGATCTATCGGGATGAATTCGGTATTGAACCCTCGGAACTTACGGAGAAGTTTAACTTACTGGAGGATTCCGAAAAAAACTATACCTCCTGCCTGCTTGACTGGTATGAAAAATGGTGTGCCTATGAGGAAGCCTTCAGAGGCTATCATTGAAAAAACCGCACGATGAATCGTGCGGTTTTGTTGTCTTTATGCAGTTGATCGGGAATGGTCAGGGCTTAAGGTAGCGGAGCTGTTCCATAAAATAGGCCAGCAGAGCAGCTTCCTCCATCTCTTTTTCCGCCTCAGCCTCTTCCTTCTCAATGATCCCCTTCAAGGCTGACCGCTGACGGAGACGTTCATTAAGGATCTTGATGTATTCCTGATAATTATCATTGTTGATCTTCTCCAGCTCATCGTCGGGAAGGATCTCCTTGTCGTAGTATCTGCGGAAAGATACCCGGATATAGGTCAGAATGACATCGTCGGCAATAGATCTGTAGATCGGAACAACCTTATCCAGTTCTTCCTCCTTCATGTGTAGATAAAGTTCGGGAACCCTCTCATCTTTCAGGCCGATCACCTTGAGGGTGTATTCCACAAGCTTCATATCCTCCTTGAAGAGGGACAGATAACCGAACAGATACATCATCTGCCGGAAAGCATTGATAAAGTCATGGATCTGATAGGTGAGATAGTAGATCTCCATATAATAGCGGAGACGGTACAGACATTCATCCAGCAGATTGCGGATGGATACCTCCTTGTAGGGACCGGGAACCTGGATCTTGTTCACATCAGTCAGCTTGATCTGGTACTGATTGATCACTCTGGCCAGGGTGACCCTGCAGGCATGGTACTCCGAATAAGCATTCATGAAGAAAAGTTTGTCGCTCTTTTCCGTATAAGGACACTTGAAGAAGTCATAAAAATGTGTGAACTCATGAAAGAGAATGAACTTCACATAACTGTCCGTATACAGATGGACCTTGGAATTCAGATGAAGGATATAACGTCCGTCCATCAGCTCCAAAAGATTGAAGCAGCCCTCCACATACTCTTCCGCGTCATACTTCACGTCTTCGATCATGACGTCGTTGTCGATCTCATATTTTGTTTTGTATTCCTGCCACAGAGCATTTATCTCTTTAAGGTTCATACTCAACACCTTCACATACTTACTTAAGTCTATTATATACCCATATAAGAATATGAACATGGAAAATACAAATCACTTAAAGGAAATTTTTGACATCATGTTCAATTGTATAAAAACCTGTCACAATTTAATCTTTAGGCCTCTCCGGCTTATAGAAATAAAACTCATAACCCATCAGGTTTCCGTCTTCCAGATCGGAAAGGCTGATCCAGTCTCCGTAGGCATTTGTGGCCCTTTTATAGAGGTGATAAGGATCCAGAAGAAGGAATTTCTTCCTTTTCTTATCGTAAGATACGATGGCCACATAATGACCGGGAACATGGGAGATGGCCACATCACCGCGACGTATCTTCTGTTTGAGCCGGTCGATGGAACCGCTGCTGCCGTCATAGGAGAAACCGTATTTTTTTCCGAACTCTCCTGCCGCCGCCTTGAAGAAGCCGCTGTCCGTTCCGTTGTCCAGGATACGATAATCCTTCTTTACCGCATAACGGGCAAGTTCATAGGGATCAGGGAACATACCTGTCACTGCATAGATGGCATTTACCGTAGAGAAGATGCCGCAGCCGGAGGTGGTGAAGAGGTTGGTGGAAGGATCCTCATTCCTGCCTGAACCGTAGTAATAGTCAGCCCAGTCTGCGTCGAACTGGGCAAAAACCCTGACGGAGTCTTTGTAGATCGCCTTATTGTACCTGGTGAGCCTCCAGCAGGAAGTTTTGTGGCGGGTATAGCAGATGATCCCGTTATGGTCCTTCACCAGGGACCGGTTGGTCACGCTGTCCCGGATGGAAAAATAATTGCCCTTTCTGGTCAGGCGAAAAGCACCTGCGGTTTTCTCGGGACCCCAGAAATCCCTGGGTACGGTGTTGAACAGGGGATCAGGCTGAAGATACTGCCCTGTCAAGGTATTCATGATGGTAAAAAGACCGTCTCCCAGGAAGGTGAAAGTACAGTGGAAGCGGTCGATCACCGTAAGGTCCTGCTCCAGTACGGAAGCGTTATACTTCCTGGAATTCTCGGAGAAAGCCATCTGGTATTCTCCGTCAGCCAGGATCTGCTTCTCCCTGCCGTCATAGATCAGGCAGTCTGAATAAAAATCACCCTTTGTGATCCATCCGGTCCTGGTCTCCCCGTCCTTCACATATTCGATCCGGTACCATTCCGGTTCTTCCTTCCAGGCCTTGATCCCTTCAAATTCCGACACATAGGTCAGAAAGTCTCCTTCGACGCTGTCATACACCATGAGACTGTAACGCACGGTGGCGTAGATTTCCTCCGTCCTGCGCTCATAGACATGCTCGAAGGCCAGTGTCTTTATGGAAGGGCAAAAAGCAAGGATTATACATAAATGAATAAAAATCAACAATCGTTTTCGCATAGATCAATCAGTTTCCCTTTTGCAATTTTATCCTATATCAATCTCTGTTTTAAGAGTGAATCTTTGTGATTATACCACAGAAGAATCGTATTTAAAAGAATTTTCATAAAATCGTAAAAACTACTTCTATTGACCGAAAAAATATATTTTCATCTTTTTGTTCTGCTGATATAATATTACCGTATCAGATTATGCCCATGGACGGTTAATTTCTTTTATGAGCCCGCCATATCATTTAAGGCGCCATAAGGGATAAATATATGGAGATTTTTAGGGATTATGCTGTATTTTTTGATCAATCCTTCATCCAGGATGAGAAAAAGTATGCGTACCTGGAGAGGTATAGAAAAGGAACTGAAGAAAGAAGGAATCGTTTATCAGGCAACCATCTCGAAAAGTCAACAGGATATTCTGGATTTTGCCCGGCAGCTTACTTCCGATGAGGAGGAAAAAACGCTGGTCATCCTTGGGGGTGACGGTACCCTGAATGCCTTCCTCAACGGGATGCAGCATACCAGAGGCATCCGTATAGGATATCTTCCCCTTGGCTCGGGAAATGATTTTGCCCGGGGTATGGGGATCACCACCAATTACAAGGAAGAGATGGATCTGATCTTATATGACAGACAGATCAGACAGATCCATTACGGTACGGTAACCTATCGGTCAGACCGTCAACACAGATTTTTTGTCAGTGCAGGCATCGGTTTTGACGCAAGGGTATGTTACCAGGCGGAACACTCAAAGGCAAAACGTCTTCTGAATACCCTGGGACTGGGGCGTCTCATCTATCTCGCCTTCGGTGTCAGGGGGCTTCTGAAAACAGACAGATTCTCTGCTCATCTTTGGGCTGACGGGGAAGAGGTACTTACGAGCAATCGTTTTCTTTTCACTTCTTTCCACATCCTTCCCTACGAAGGAGGCGGATTCAAATTCTGTCCGGATGTGAGGCCGGAAGATAACCTGCTCCACATCTGTGCGGTGGAGGGGATTCCCGGAAGGAAGCTTCCCTTTATTATCCCGCAGGCTTTTGTAGGTACACATATCCGGAGAAAAGGTGTCCACCAGTTCAGATGTTCCGAAGCACGAATCACTACAGACAGACCACAGTATGTCCATACGGACGGGGAGACGGATTATCTTTACGATGAGATCAGTATTTCCATCTCCGATGATAAGGTAACATTTCTGAATTGATGCATGATGGAAGAAGGTGATCCTATGGTTTACTGGAAATTGGACGATCAGACCATCCGTTGTCTGATCAATAAGGAGGAGATCCGGCAGATGGGTTTTGATCTGAATGAGATTTCCAGGGATGCCGGGCTCATGTCTGATTTTCTTTCCGCCATCGTTGATGATTCCCGTAATTATATCGACTGGAATACGGAGAACGGTGTACAGAACTATATTGCAAGGGCCCTGCCTGCGGATCAGTTTCTGATCACCATAAGCTGCACATTTCCCGATAAATCCATGGATCAGGATATAGAGAAATTTCTGAAGTTTATGGAGCTTTTGAACAAGGTAGCCTCCGGAGAAGAACATAAGGAAGGACCTCCGGAGCCGGATACGGCTCCTCCCAGGAGGAAAGAGAAAGCTCCGCGGGATAAGACAGTAGAGAAAAAACAGGCTGACTGTCTCCCGGCCCAGAGACTGACCTTTTCCGGCATGGATGAACTGATGACCTTTTCGGCCCTCCTGGATGAACGTTATTTTTATTCCTCGGAGCTTTACCGTCTTCATGATGACTATATCCTGCTGGTGGAATTTGAACCTTCGGATGATAAAACGGACATCATCCGGTTTATGATCACCGCGGAAGAGTATGGTGCAGAATGCAGATCGGCGGATAATTCTGCCTACTATCTCAGGGAACACGGCCGGCTCCTGATCCCTGAAGACGCACTTTCCGTACTGGAATCAATGACACACTAAATGACCTGACCGTAAAGGGGCTGTGGCGTGATATGAAAACATATCATAACACAGCCCCTCTTTGCAGAACAGACGAAACCTGATGAGGACTAAAACTCATAAGGTTCAGATACAGAAATATCCGGATACAGAAATACACGAATGCAGAAATATAGACAGAGAAAGGAGACTTTTCATGAAAGAGATTACCGAAATGATGACAGAGAAGCAGAAGGAACAATATGCAACCCATCTGCGAAGGCTTGGCTATGATGAGGGGGATTATGTCATGGTCAAGAACATGCTGGACTTTCTGTGGGATTTTGTCACAGGAAAGGCAGAGGCGGAAGACAGAGAACCCTTCTGCAGGGAATATGCCCGCTGGAACAAGCATATGATCGACAAGGTATTCTGCCATGAACATGATCTCCCTTATGCCGATATATGCAGATGTTACCAGACGGTGGCCTGTCTGGCCGGAAATGATCCGGAAGAGGGTTACCGGGCACTTGAAGCCATCCGCAGCGGGACCTTCTCCTCGGACGGGCTTGCGCCGAAGCTTCGCATGGATGCAAGGGGCAGGGTGTTCCGCCCCATGTCAAGGCTGTTCATCATCTATAATTTTGCCAAGTATTACCGGAAACACAGGATGGCCGTCGAGCTGGAACGTCTCAAGACCACTTTTGACTACGCTTTCAAAGTGTTTGACGATGAGGAACATGAAGCTCATGACCGGTACCTGGAAGAACAGCTTGAGGATTTCTCTGACCGGATCTTCTATCCCGTCTCGGAACGGGTTTATAAAACACCTTGGGGACCGAGGGAGTTTTATCTTTTTTCGGATGAAAACAGTTATATTTTATTGTAGTTTTGTTCACAGGAAGTTCATAATCCTCATATATAATCTCTTTTCAGTAAAGATAAAACATGAATAAAAGTCATACGGATAAAGAGTATGAGAAAAATACAGACCGGACCGGGAGGAAGGAAAGATGGACAAGCTTAAGATACTGGTGGTAGATGATGAAAGCAGACTGCGCAAACTGGTGAAGGATTTCCTGAAGAAGGGTGGATATGAGGTGTTGGAGGCAGCCGACGGTGAGGAAGCACTGGATATTTTTTTCTCCGACAAATCCATCTCCCTTGTGATCTGCGATATCATGATGCCCAGATTAAACGGATATGAAGTGGTGAAAGAGATCAGGCAGTATTCCGATGTGCCCATCATCCTCCTCACTGCCAAGGGGGAGGAAAGTGATGAGCTCACAGGTTATGACCTGGGCATCGATGAATACATTTCCAAGCCCTTCAGCCCCAGGATCCTGGTCGCCCGCGTGGAAGCCATCCTGCGCAGAAGCAAGGCCATCTCTTCTGATGAAACCCTCTCTCTGGGAGGGATCACCATCGATCTGAACGCACACGTAGTCAAGATCGACGGCAAGGAGGTTGCTTTAAGCTACAAGGAATTTGAACTTCTCCATTATTTCTTTCTCAACCAGGGGGTTGCCCTTTCCAGGGAGAAGATCCTCAACCAGGTATGGAATTACGATTACTACGGAGACCCGCGCACCATCGATACCCATGTGAAAAAACTGAGGAGCAAACTGGGAGATAAAGGAGATTATATCCGGACCATATGGGGGATCGGGTACAAGTTCGAGGCAGAGTGAAAATTATGTGGAAGCATTCGATCAGATTGAAGATGACAGCGATCCTGGTGTCCATCATCAGCCTTGTACTGATCCTGACCTGGATCCTCAATGTCTCATTTGCCGAAAAATACTATATCGCATCGGAGAAATCATCCATCATCCGCTCTTATGAACAGGTGAAAACCGCCCTCAGGGAGGCTGAGAGTCTGGATGGGCTGGCGGAGGACCTGGAGGAGATCACCGACAGCAGTAATGCCAGGCTGATGATCATCAAGTCTTCAGGGCTGGCGTACAATGACCGGACCGTTGTCTTCTCCAATATGCACGGAGGGACCAGGACCTACGAAAGGATCCTGGAGTATCTGCAGCTGGTCCGTTACCGGCTTTCCATGGAGGAGGAATCCGGCAGTGAAGGGGAGGACCTCTCCTCAGGCTGGATCGATTCCGATCTGAAAAAAGAGATTTCCACCCTGGTGACCAAGGGATATTATGTCACCCAGTTAAAGGATGAAAAAACCGGGCAGAACGGAATATATATGTTCGGTTTTACGGACGATGATTATCTGGTGGCCATGCACATCCCCATCGAAGGGATCAGGACCAGCATCCGGATCAGTTCCCGGCTCATGGCCTATATCAGTCTGGTGGCTATTGTTCTGGGCATCTGCGCCATCTCCATCTATGCCTATCGTTTTACCAGCCCCATCAAAGAGATGGCGGATGTGGCAAACCGTATGTCTGAGCTTGATTTCGAAGCCCGGGTCAATGTTCAGACGGAGGATGAGATCGGAGAACTGGGACAATCCATCAACAAGCTTTCCGAGGCACTGGAATCAACCATCGCGGACCTGAAATCCGCCAATCTTGAACTTCAGCAGGACATCCGCAAGAAAGAGGAAGTGGATGCCATGCGCAAGGAATTTGTCTCCCATGTGAGCCATGAGCTGAAAACACCCATCGCCATCATCATGGGCTATACCGAAGGCCTGAAGGACGGTATCGCTGAGGATAAGGAAACCATGGATTATTATTGTGACGTGATCCATGACGAAGCCGGGAAGATGAACAGTATGGTGCGTAAACTCCTGACGCTGAATCAGCTGGAATTCGGAACGACTCCCCTGAATATCTCAAGGTTTGATCTGTGTCAGATGATCAGGAATAAGCTGAACAGCTCCCGCATCCTGTTTGATAAGCAGGGGGCGAAGGTTGAGTTTGACGAAGAGGACCAGACATATGTCTGGGCTGACGAATTCATGATCGAGGAAGTCTTCACCAACTATATGACCAACGCACTGAATCATGTCAGGGAAGGCGGTAAGATCAAAGTATGGTTTGAAAGGCTGGAAGGCCGGGTCCGCACAAATGTCTTTAATGAGGGTGATCCCATTCCTGAGGAGGATCTTGACAAACTGTGGATCAAATTCTATAAGGCGGACAAGGCAAGGACCAGAGAGTATGGCGGAAACGGGATAGGACTTTCCATTGTGGCCGCCGCCATGAAAGCCCATGGAAAAGAATACGGAGTGAGGAACACGGAAGACGGAGTAGTATTCTGGTTCGACCTGGATACGGAATCCATGGACAATTAATATGGACAATTAATATTAAACATTTAATACTCAAAATAAAAAAACATCACATCAACACTAAAATAAGTGTGTAATGTGATGTTTTTTCATGTCTTAATGCGTTTCCGGATTAGTAGAGCGGGAAATCACCGGATTCCTCACCATTGAAAACATAGTATACTTTGTTCTCTTCCGGTTTAACGTATAAATCGAGCTGAGTAAGATCTTTTACCAGACGATTCTGGTTTCCTTCATCAACCCAGATCTTCTTTGCAGCAGCGATCACTTCTTTGTACTCAACTGTGCTGCCTGCAAACTGTACATTAAATGTAGATTTCATCTTAGTAAACCCCTCTCTTAAAGTAAGTTATGGATAAAGCCCGGACATATGGCCGGACTTTGGATTGGTGTTTAAATCCTTCCCTATGATATAATACTTGCAGAAAAAAATCAATGAACTTTATCTGTTTTGGTAAAAATGGACAGTTTGCCCGGAGTTAGGTGACTCTTTGTATTCATTATGAGAAAAAACAAGGATTTTTCCCGTAAAACAGCGGGAAAAATCGATAAAAAATATGATGAAGAGTGGAGTTTTACTTAAAAATATTATATACTGGAAAAGCATATAATTATTGAATAAACGGAATAATTTTCCGATCAAGCAGAGAAAATACCCGGAAAGAAGGTTTATTATGATCTCAATCATCGATTATGATGCCGGAAACATCAAAAGTGTGGAGAAGGCGCTTATCCATCTGGGCCAGGAGGCCGTGATCACTACCGACCCCGAACTTATCCTCAACAGTGACGGTGTGATCCTCCCGGGCGTAGGGGCCTTCGGAGACGCCATGGCCCGTCTGAAAAGCAGAGGTCTTGACCAGGTGATCCGTCAGGTGGCGGAAAGGAAGATCCCCCTCCTTGGGATATGTCTCGGGCTTCAGCTGCTCTTTGAATCCAGCGAGGAATCTCCCGGAGTGCAGGGGCTGGGCCTTCTGAAAGGCAGGATCTTACGTATACCTGACCAGGAGGGGCTGAAGATCCCCCATATGGGATGGAATTCCATTAAGACCAAAGAGGGCAGCAGGCTGTTTAAGGACATCCCGCCTGAGTCCTACGTTTATTTTGTTCATTCCTACTATCTGTCCGCGGAGGACCCCGAGGATGTGGCAGCGGTCACGCATTATTCCACCACCATCCATGCCGCGGTGGAGCATGACCAGATCTATGCCTGCCAGTTCCACCCGGAAAAAAGCAGCAGTGTAGGTCTTCGTATCCTGCAGAATTTTATCCGGCTGACCGGAAACTCAGCCGAAAAAGAGCCTGGGAAGTGAGGGAAAAACTATGTTTACAAAAAGAATCATTCCCTGCCTGGATGTCCATGGAGGACGTGTGGTCAAAGGAGTTAATTTCGTCAATCTGATCGATGCCGGAGATCCTGTGGAAATCGCCGCGGCCTATGATAAAGCCGGGGCAGATGAACTGGTCTTTCTGGACATCACCGCTTCGTCGGATGCGAGAAAAACCGTGGTGGATATGGTACGCCATGTGGCTGAGGAGGTTTTTATCCCATTCACCGTGGGAGGCGGTATCCGGACGGTGGAGGATTTCCGGGTCATTCTCCGGGAAGGCGCCGACAAGGTTTCCGTGAACAGTGCCGCCATCATGCGGCCGGAGCTGATCAGCGAAGCGGCAGACAAATTCGGCAGTCAGTGCGTGGTGGTTGCAATCGATGCCAAAAGGAGACCCGAAGGAGGATGGAACATCTTCAAAAACGGCGGGAGGATCGATATGGGGATCGACGCTGTGGAATGGGCGATACGGGCTGAAAAGCTCGGAGCCGGAGAGATCCTGCTGACCAGCATGGACTGTGACGGTACCAAGGCCGGATACGACCTGGAACTGACCAGGACCATCTCCGAAAATGTAGGGATCCCGGTCATTGCCTCCGGCGGAGCAGGAACCAAGGAAGACTTCTATGATGCTTTCACCCTGGGCAAGGCGGACGCTGCCCTGGCGGCTTCCCTCTTTCATTTCCGGGAACTGGAGATCATGGACCTGAAAGAATATCTGGCCGGACGCGGGATATCCATGCGCAGGTAGAAAAATATCGAATAATGCCCTTACTTTACTTGTTGTTTTTTCAGAATGTGTTAAGATATTTATATACAATATATCAATAATAAGGGGATTACACTATGAGAGGACTTGAATCTAATAAAACGACGATCCGGCATATGGTTTTTAAAGAAGTGGCAAGGTTCGCCTATGAGGACCTGTCCAAAGAAGAATTTGAGCAGCTTCCGTTCAAGATGCTGCCCAGTGAGGAGAACCGCTATCGTTCCAACATCTTTCTTGAGAGGGCGATCCTCGGGGAACGGATCCGTACGGCCATGGGTATGCCCTACCGGCCGGCCAGCCAGGGAGGACCTTTGAGCGACGGTATCGAACAGGCGGATATCAGCGATCATTATTACACTCCGCCATTGATCAACGTGATCAAATTCGCCTGTAATGCCTGCCCGGAGAAGAGAGTGATGGTGACCAACGGCTGCCAGGGTTGTCTGGAACACCCCTGTATGGAAGTTTGTCCCAAGGATGCCATCTCCATGGTGGACGGAAAGTCCGTCATTGATGAAAGCAAATGTATCAAATGCGGAAAATGTGTTTCCGCCTGCCCATATAATGCCATCATCAAGCAGGAGAGACCTTGTACCCTTGCCTGCGGTGCGGGGGCGATCAAGAACGATGAACACGGAAGAGCTCATATCGATCAGGATAAATGTGTAAGCTGCGGTCAGTGTCTGGTTTCCTGTCCTTTCGGTGCCATTGTGGATAAGAGTCAGATCTATCAGTGCATCAAGGCCATCAGGGGCGGGGAAAAGGTTTACGCCATCGTTGCACCCGCATTTGTGGGCCAGTTCGGCGATGACAAGGACAACCAGAAAGTGCGGGCCCTGTTCAAACGGCTGGGATTCCGTGATGCAAGAGAAGTTTCCATCGGTGCCGATATGTGTACGGTTGCCGAGGCCAGGGATTTCCTGGAAGAGGTACCGGAGAAGATGGATTTCATGGCCACATCCTGCTGCCCGGCCTGGGCTGCATTTGCCAAGAAGAATTTCCCGGATCTTGCGCCAAGTATCTCCATGGCCCTCACCCCCATGGTGTTGACTGCCCGTATGGTGAAAAAACGTCATGACGGATGTAAGATCGCCTTCATCGGGCCCTGTGCTGCGAAGAAGCTGGAAGCCATGAGAAGGACCATCCGCTCTGATGTGGATTTCGTTCTTACCTTTGAAGAAGTGGCCGGCATGATGGATGCCAGAGGTTTCACTCTCGATGATATCACTGAGGAGGAATACCTTCCCTTCGACTCCGGCAGCGGAGACGGATGTGGTTTCGCCATCTCCGGAGGTGTTGCTGACGCAGTAGCTCACCGGATCAAACAGATCAATCCGGACGCCGAGGTGAAGATCGCCAGGGCAGAAGGTCTTGCTGAATGTAAGAAGATGCTCATGATGGCCAAGATGGGTAAGTATAAGGGATATCTGCTGGAAGGAATGGGATGCCCCGGCGGCTGTGCAGGCGGAGCCGGAACCATCAAGGCGCCCGATAAGACTACAAAACTTGTCCAGGCGGAGATTAAGAACAAAGCATCCCAGACTCCGATCGACAACCGGTACATGTTTATGCTTGAAAATGTGGAAGAGAGAGAGCAGCTGATGAACAAAGACTTCTCCACCGGTGCGGATGAATGGGAGAAGAGGACATTCAATGACTGATCTTCGGAGGTGTCATTCCCATGCTGTTTAAGAAGAAAAATAATCATCATATAGTGAAGAAATCCTATGATAAGGAAACAAAAAGACCTGTCCTGAAATGCAGCATCTGTACCGGTGAACAGGTGGCGGGTTTCCAGGATAAAAAGACCGGCAAATTTGAGGATATCATGCTGGTCAGGAGTCCTGCCGAGATTGAGCTCTTCAGGGAAACCTACGATATCACCGGGGAGATCAAAAAAATCTATTAGAATATGTCATTCAAAAAGTCCGCAGACTCGAAAAAAAAGAGTCTGCGGACATTTTTTATCTCAGCATTCTGCCGCTGAACATGGCATAGATCAGTTCGTTGAGTTCAGAGGCGGACAGCTTTCCCCCCTGTACAATGTAATTCCGGGCGATGGCCGACAATCCTCCCGCAAGAAATTCCGCCATGAAGGAGCGGTATTCATCCGGCCGGTCCGGTTCAAAACAGCTGCATGCGGAAAAAGAATCACAAAGACAATCGTGCATGAGATAGATGATATCATTTCTCACCAGCAGGGAAAGAAAATCCTTTTTCTCCACGATATAACTGCTGTATTCCTGACACAGGTCTTTCAGATCCATAGCCTTCTTGCCGCAGGTTTCCCCGGGAATGAAATGGTGCTTTCGGCTCAGCTCATACAGGATAATGTTCTCCTTAGACTCGAAAAGAGAGTAGAAGGTCTGGCGGGAAACACCGGCGGTTTTACAGATCTGGCTGATACTGATGGAAGGGTAAGGCCTCTCTTTCAGGAGCAGAACGAAAGCATCGGCGATCTGCCTCTGGGAAGCGAGGGCAGTTTTATTACAACCTCTGTACATAAGAATCTCCAACAAAAACTTGACAAATGTCCAATTATAGATTATTATCAACTTAATCATAGACAAATGTCCAGTTTTCGTCAAGACGGTAAGATGTTTTTTTCAATGATATGAGCAGTGACTGTCGGAATGATCCGTCCGATCGTTGCTTTTCTTTTTACCAATGGATTAGCACTCTTTAAAGGAGAGTGCTGACAGAATGGAGGGAATTATGTTAGTAATACCTGTTTACAAGAAGATCGTATTACCTTATTCAGACGCCTATTTTCCGGCGGAAGAATTCAAATCCCAGGCTGCGAAAAATATCTCCCTGGGAGAAAAAGTTGTGATCCTGTTTCTGAAAGAGCAGCAGGACAGAAGCGAATGGAACGATGACAGTTTTTATCCGGTGGGTATATCCGGAGCAGTCAAGGAGATCAGCGGGTACGGATATGTTTCCGTGAAGACCATGAACAGGGTCAATCTCGATATCGTCGGAGTGAATCCCGATCATACAGTCAGCCTGACCTTATCCCGCCACAGGGACATCCAGGATATGGATGAGATGCTTTCTTATCAGAAGCTCCAGGCTCTGAAGGAAAGAGTCATCGAGGTTTCCTCCCGCTTCAATCTGGGGGACTGGTATCAGGACTTCATCCGGGGCGCGGATTCCATGGGAACCATCGCCGGGATCCTGTCTCCCTTTATCAAGGGCCTGACCAATGAAGAGATCTATGGCCTGGTGGAGGAAGACAGTGTTTCAAAAAGGACGGAGCTGGTCGAACAGATCCTTTACGAATTCCTTGAGGTTGCCAAGGTGACCGGCGATGCAAACGCATCCCAGCAGAAGGAATACCAGGATATGTATAAAGAATCCGCCATCAGGAAACAGATGGAATATCTCCAGAAGGAACTGGATGATATGCATCCGGAAAATGTCACTGACCTGCAGAAGTTTGAGAAGAAGATCCTGGAATCCGGGATGAATGAGGCTGCGGAAAATGAAGCCATGAAGATCCTGAACCGTCTGAAACAGGAAGGACACCAGAGCCCCGAGTCCGGGATGCTCTATGATTACCTGGATTTTATTACCGGTTTATCCTGGAAGAAAGAAGAACCGAAATTCATTCCCGTTTCCAGGGCAAGAGAGATCCTGGATGAGGATCATTACGGCCTGAAGAAAGTCAAGCAGAGGATCATCCAGCAGATCGCCGTCATGAACCTGAAGAAAGAACAGCAGGGTTCCATCCTTCTGTTTGTGGGAGCCCCCGGAACCGGAAAGACCAGTATAGGAAGATCCATCGCCAAAGCCCTTGACCGGGAATACGTGAGAGTCAGCCTGGGCGGCGTGAGAGATGAAGCGGATATCCGTGGACACCGGAGGACCTACATCGGCGCCATGCCGGGAAGGATCATGGACGGGATATCCAAGAGCGGCGTCTCCAATCCGGTTATGGTCCTTGACGAGGTGGACAAACTGTCCATGTCCTACAATGGCGATCCTGCCAGCGCATTGCTGGAGGTGCTGGACCCGGAACAGAACAATACATTTACGGACCATTACATGAACGTCCCCTATGACCTGTCGGATGTCATGTTTATCTGTACTGCCAATACCACGGATACCATCCCCGAACCCTTGCTCAACCGTATGGAGGTCATTCATTTTACCGGATATACTCCCCTGGAGAAGATGCAGATTGCCATGAAACACCTTCTGCCAAGATCTATGGAAGCCATGGGTATAACCGGGGACAGACTTGAGCTTGAAGAGGGGACCATGGAGAAGATCATCTCCGATTATACCCGTGAGGCCGGGGTAAGAGGACTGAGAAAAAGGATCGATACCCTCTGCCGTTCGGCAGCGGTGGCCATCTCTGAAGATGAGAACATGATCTATAAAGTGACACCCGATATGCTGAGAGACGAGCTGGATATGCGTCCGTCAACCCACGGACGTATCCTGGAAAAGAAAAAACCGGGTGTAGTGACCGGGCTGGCCTGGACACAGGTCGGCGGAGAGATCCTCTATGTGGAGACCATGTTCACCAAGGGAAAAGGACAGATCATCATCACCGGCCAGCTGGGTGATGTGATGAAGGAATCCGCCCAGATTGCAGTAAGCCTGGTGAAAGGCATGTTCCCGGATAAAGCAGACCTGTTTTCCGAGAATGACCTGCACATCCATGTGCCTGAGGGGGCAGTTCCGAAAGACGGACCTTCTGCCGGGATCACCCTGACCACCGCCCTGGCTTCCCTGGTCACCGACCGTCCGGTGGATCCGGATATCGCCATGACCGGTGAGGTTTCCCTTCGCGGTGCGGTAACACCCATAGGGGGACTGCCTGAGAAACTGATGGCCGCCCAGAGGGCAGGGATCACACGGGTATTTATCCCAGGGGAGAATCTTCCTGATCTCAAGGATGTTGCTGAAGAAGTAAAAGAACATCTGACAATCATTACCTGCGACGAAGTGGAGGATGTACTGATCGGGACCGGTATCCTTGATGAGGGACAGAGGGCCCGGGCAGTGTGATCGTA
>JAEIGA010009083.1_pt1 | contig 15035 bp, 14 predicted proteins | sample 9270691 | NCBI WGS metagenome assembly JAEIGA01 (sample SAMN17057246, study PRJNA624740) | gut metagenome | biome: biome; isolation source: fecal sample | host: Bos grunniens | place: China: Xizang | collected 2019
AACACGTCAATCCGAATGCAACCGGATTCAAATCAACGGATTTTTGGCACAGATTAAATGCAACAAGGCAAATTAAATGCACATCATTACACTAGGTTGCATTTAACCTGCCCATAGTTGCATTTACTTTGTCCGGCGACCGTCTGAAGAATATGGTATAATTTTTCCGCTATGGAACATATCGCCAAAAATATTCTTGAAAGAATCGGTGAAACAGCACTCGTCGAAATCTCTCAAAAACTCAATCGCGGGCATTCCCGCATACTCGCAAAAGTTGAAGCCCTCAATCCTGCTGGCAGCTCAAAAGATCGTGTAGCGCTATCTATGATTGATGCAGCTGAGAAAGCCGGTGATCTCGCGCCGGGGGCTACGATCATTGAACCGACCAGCGGCAATACCGGCGTGGGACTTGCGATGGTCGCGGCGGTAAAAGGTTATCACCTGATTCTCACTATGCCCGAAACGATGAGTGTGGAGCGACAAAAACTCGCCGGCGCATATGGCGCTGAAATCATTCTTACTCCAGGCGATAAAGGTATGGCTGGCGCCATCGCCAAAGCGCAGGAACTAAACAAATCCATTCCCGGCTCCGTGATACTGCAGCAGTTTGAAAATCCCGCAAATCCGAGAAGCCACTATCTTACAACAGGCCCGGAAATCTGGTCGGACGCAGACGGCAAGGTCGACGCTTTTGTCGCTTGCGTAGGCACAGGCGGCTCTTTGACCGGCATCGGAAAATACCTAAAAGAACGCAATCCCGACGTAAAAATCATTGCCGTAGAGCCTGACGACTCTCCAATACTTTCCGGCGGCAAACCGGGAGCGCACAAAATCCAGGGCATAGGAGCAGGCTTCATCCCGAAAGTTCTTGATACGTCGCTTATTGATGAAGTAATTGCCGTATCAGCGCACAATGCCGGAAAGTGCGCGCGTGAGGCCGCGGCAAACGAAGGTCTTCTTGTCGGCATATCTTCAGGCGCGGCTCTTTGGGCTGCACTTGAACTGTCAAAGCGCGATAATTTTTCAAACAAACAGATTGTCGTTCTTTTGCCCGATACCGGAGAGCGATATCTTTCTACCTGGCTGTTTGAAAAGGCGGCTATTTAAACGTCTCAACCTGCTCTCACCGCGCCGAACCTGCAGGCTTCAGCGCACGCTCCGCATTTGATACATTTAGCGACATCGATTACATGAGCTTTTTTCACATCTCCGGAAATCGCTTTCGCCGGACAAACCTTTGAGCAAAGCGTACAACCTTTGCATTTCGCGGCATCTATTTCATAACGCTTAAGAGCAGCGCACTCACCGGCCGGGCAACGCTTTTCGGCAATGTGAGCGATATATTCCTCTTTGAAATACCGAAGCGTCGTAAGCACCGGATTTGGCGCAGTTTGACCAAGGCCGCAGAGTGCGCCGTCTTTTATCCCTTCGCAAAGCTCCTCCAAAAGTTCAACATCGCCTTCTTTTCCTTCACCAGAGGTTATTCTCGTAAGTATTTCATACAGGCGTTTTGTGCCTATTCTGCAGTGTACGCATTTTCCGCAACTTTCCTTGGCTGTGAAATCAAGGAAAAATCTGGCCATATTCACCATGCACGTCGTCTCGTCCATCACAACCATTCCGCCGGAGCCCATTATCGCCCCTGTCGCAGACAAAGCCTTGTAATCGATCGGAGTATCAAGAAGCGAAAGCGGTATGCAGCCGCCCGAGGGCCCGCCCATCTGAACGGCCTTGAAATTTTTGCCGTCTCTCACCCCATCACCGATATCAAAGATCACATCTCTCAAGGTAAGCCCCATGGGGATTTCAACAAGCCCGCCGCGCTTTACCTTGCCCGTGAGAGCAAAGACCTTTGTGCCTTTTGAATTTTCCGTGCCCAGTTTAGCAAATTCAGCGCCGCCATTTTTGATGATCCAAGCGACATTTGCGAAAGTTTCAACATTGTTAATATTGGACGGCTTTTGCGTAAACCCTTTTTCCGCAGGGAACGGCGGCTTGAGTCTCGGCATTCCGCGGCTGCCCTCAAGAGATTCGATAAGAGCCGTCTCCTCGCCGCAGACAAAAGCGCCCGCACCCGCCTTTATGCGAAGATTGCACGAAAACGTCGTTCCTAAAATATTCTCGCCGAGAAGCCCCGCTTCATTCGCCTGAGCGATTGCGCGTTCAAGGCGCGTTATCGCGAGAGGATATTCGGCGCGGACATAAACGAAAGCTCTACTCGCGCCGATAGCATAGGCGGCGATAAGCATACCCTCTATAAGCGTGTGGGGATCACCCTCTATGATGGCGCGATCCATAAACGCGCCGGGGTCCCCCTCGTCGGCATTGCAGATCAGGTATTTCTCGTCTCCCCGGGCATTCCTGGCCGCGTTCCACTTGAACCATGTCGGAAAACCTGCGCCTCCGCGCCCGGCAAGGCCCGAAAGCTTTATCTCTTCTATCACATCCTCCGGCTTTATGCCAGAGGAAAGAATTTTTTCTATCGCCTCATATCCGCCGCGCGAACGATACGATTCTATCGATTCGGGATCTATCACGCCGCAGTTGCGAAGAGCGATGCGCGTCTGCTTCTCGAGAAAGGCGGCATCTTCCGGACGAATCCACAGATCTTCAACTATTGAAAGATCGTCAGCGCCCAACGCTTGAGCAATACGGGGGGCGTCGTTTTGAGATACTTTTACAAGCCTCTTTATCAAAGAGCCTTCATCGTCAAGGATGTCGACTATCGGCTCAAGAAAACACATTCCGATGCAGCCTGTTACGCCGATGTTCGAGATGCCTGAAGATTCAAGAGCCTGGCGCACCTTTTTTGCGCCCGAGGCAATACCGCAGCTGCCCTCTCCGATAACGACTCTCATTGTTTCAACTCCTCTGCAGATCTTATTGCCCGCACGATTTCTTTGGCCTTCTTTGGCGTCAAAGAGCCGTATGTGGTTTCACCGATCATCATAACAGGCGAAAGCGAACAACATCCAAGACAGGCCACCTCTTTTATCGAAAACAGACCGTCTTCAGTTGTGCCGCCGTCAGATATCGCAAGTTCCTCAAAAAGAGCCTTCGCTATCAGATCGGCTCCGTTCACATGGCAGGCCGTACCTTTGCAGAGGAGAATAAGATTCTTCCCCGCCTTCTTCAAGCGGAATTGCGAATAAAATGTGGCCACCCCCATAACCTTCGCTGGAGATACACCAAGCTTCTGCGCTATCAGATAAATGACATCTGTCGGCAGATAACCGTAGATATCTTGAGCCTCCTGCAATACGCTGACAAGCGCATGGTTATCGTCTTTATACTTCGTGAAGACTTCGGTCATTAAAGTCAAATCGCTTTTCTTGCAATTCTCGCACATAACGGCAAACCTTCAATTGAAATCACATTTCAGAAATTATCACGCTGGAGCCTGCTGGCAGAAGAGTTTCAAGCTCTTCTCTATCCGTATTTTTAAACTCAACGCCTATTTCATTCCAGAATCTACGCCTGTTTTCGCCCAACTCATACGCCCCGTCAGATCCCTTTACTTCAGACGAAAGATCGTACCTGTTGAAAAATTTTCCATTAAGCGAAAGATCCGCCATCATAAGACGCTTTCTGATGACCAGATTGAATCTTGGGTGGTTCATAACATGGAGCTTCATGCCGATTTTCAATTTATCGACGGAAAATGAGTTAAGTTTTTTCAGCGACGCGAGAGTTGAACCGTGCTCTCTGGCGATACGCGTGGCGGAATCGCCGCGCTTTACCGTCACATTCTTAACCCACTGGGCACTTTTAATTGAAAAAAGCCGTCTCATGTTCAATTTACCGAGCCGGCGGGCCAAAGCATCGTCAAGATCGGCCGCAGGCGAGCCCGGTAGCGCACGGATGGTCTCTATCGTAGTAACCGCCATTTCAATATCTCTCATGCGCTCAGCCTCCTCCAAGCGCATAAGAAGATTTCTCACTTTCACCGGCCGCTTTGATATGGAAGAATCATTTTGCGGCACGGCATCGATGATCGGCAGATTTGCGACGGCCGAGGTTTTCTCCGCCGTCGGCGCGCTATCCACCTGAGAGGAAGAGCTCTCTATGGCGGAAAGCGTGCCCAAAGAATCGTCTTTGCGCACTTTGTTGCGCGAGACTATCGACCAGACCAGCGACGATAGCGCGGCAATGACGACGAGCGCGACAATCCACTTGAGAAAAGAGGGCGTCTCTTTTCTCAAGCTTCGAGGATTGTATTCGATACCGAATTTGCCGCGCTCAAGCGCCATAAGATTACTTCGCCTTGCCCTCTTCGCCGTCTACAACGCACTGGACGCTGGCACGCGAAATTTCAATTACGGTTCCGGGAGCGATTTCAACCTTGAAAGTTTTTTCGCACGCCTCCTGAATCGTTCCCATAAGACCGCCCGCAAAAACGATCTTCGCCCCAGCGCGCAGCTCTTCAATCATTTTGCGGCGCTCTTTTTCCTTGCGCTGCTGCGGACGGATCATCATAAAATAGAAGATTGCCAAAATGAGCAGCATCGGCACAAGCATTCCAAAAGCTCCCTGCTGCTGAGGGGCGGGGGCAGAAGATGATTCCTTTGCAGGTACTGCTACGGTAGAGGTCGTTTCCTTCATTGTTTTGTATCTTTCTTTATTTGTTCTTTCCAATCGAAGAATGTACCCTCGGCAATGGCCGAGCGCATATCCTCCATAAATCTGTTAAGCGCATGGACGTTGTGGATGGTCAACAGCCTAAGGCCGAGAATCTCGTTGCACGCCAGCAGGTGACGGATATACGAGCGGCTGAAATTCCGGCAGCAGTAACATTCACAGCCTTCTTCCACAGGACCTTGATCGAATATCCATTTGGCTGCCTTAATCGCGACATTGCCCTTTCTTGTGATAGCCGTGCCATGACGGGCGATGCGCGTTGGAATGACGCAATCGAACATGTCAATGCCGCGCGCTACGCATTCAGCCATCTGATGCATCACGCCAAGGCCCATGACATAGCGCGGCTTGTCCTCGGGGAGAAACGGCACCGATGCGTCAACGGCCTGATACATAAACTCCTCAGGCTCGCCGACAGAAACTCCGCCGACTGCATAGCCGTCAAAGCCGATGTTGACAAGCTCTTTCGCGCACATCGCGCGCAAATCGTCATAAACGCCGCCCTGCACGATGCCAAAAACCTGCTGACCTGGGGCATGCGGCTCATCCTTTGAGCGCTTCGCCCACTTCAGAGTCTGGAGCACTGATTTTTCCGCCCGCGCCCTGTCACACGGATACGGCAGACACTCGTCAAAAACCATCGCGATATCCGAGCCGAGAATGCGCTGCATCTCCATGGATTCTTTCGGACCTAAGAAAAACTCATGACCATCAATGTGAGAATTGAACCGACAACCGTCTTCAGTCAGTTTTCTCATCTTCGCGAGCGAAAAAACCTGAAACCCGCCAGAGTCCGTCAGGATTGGCCCGTCCCAACGCATAAACTTATGAAGACCTCCGGCAGAAGCGATCACATCCTTTCCGGGGCGCAACATCAAATGATATGTATTGCCCAGAACAACCTGCGCGTTCGTCTCTTTTAGGTCGCGAGGCTCAAGCGCCTTGACGGTGGCCAAAGTCCCGACATCCATGAACACAGGCGTTTTGACAACACCGTGCGGAGTCGTCAAAAGCCCTAAACGCGCGTTAGTGCGATCATCTTTTTTTATAACGGTAAAACTCATCGGGACATATTGTATCAAAAATCCCCTTGCTTATTTTTGAAAAATCGTGTATCATTATCAACAAAATCAAGTCTCATAAGGCACATATTATAATGAATAAAGCACTGCACGCTCTCGTATACGTGTTTCTCCTGCTCGCAGGAGTAGCATTGTTTTTTGAAATTCAGCTCAACGCTAAGCGCTCTCTTCTCACAGATCGCAACCGTTTACAAGAAGACTACATCGTCAGAATCGCCAAGACGATTGAAAAATCCGATCCGACAAAAGACGAAGCTCCTCTTGAAATCAAAAAAGATTCCGATTCCGTAGAAGCAAAGCTTGTTGATGCTCCAAACTTCGAAAATCTCCTTGAAGAATACCCTGCAGAGCTTGAAAAGACAAATCTCGAAACTTACAATTGGGATAACATCAACGATCGCACGGGTCTTAGAAATGTATATGTTCTTGACGCAGAAGGAAAGCCCGTCATTGACGGAACGGGCTTTTTGAGCAGAGGCAGTGATGAAGACAAGCTCCTTTCAAGCCTCTTCGAGAGCTGCAAGCTTCAGCAGTCGCGCCTTAATTCAACGCGTTCGGCTCTTACCGATATGCGCGGAAAGCTCGAAGCCATCGTGAACGAACTCAACAAGCTCAAACCCGAAGCGCGTCAGGATAAAGTGACGATCGTCGAGCGCGACGAAAAAATCGCCAAGCTTGAAGAAGAGAAGAAAGAGCTTGAAAACCAGATCGTGAAACTCAAAGCGCAGATTGACGAACTCAACTCCGAAATCACATCTCTCAAGGATGAAGTCGCAACGGCCAAGGATGAGGCCGAGGCAGCCAAAGAAGAAGTCGCCAAGCGCGACAAACTCATTGAGCAGCTCAAGAAGCTTCTTCAGGACGCCATTCAGACCGCCGGAAACAAGAGCCAGGGCGCCGGAACCGCCGTCAGCTCCATTCCTGCTGGCGACAAGGGCAAGATCATTCGCGTAGACAACGAAAATATGTTTGCGGTCATCGAATTTACCGATGAAGCGATCAAGCAGCTCAAGGGCAATGAACCTTCACGTCCGTTGCCGATTCTTGAACTCAGCGTCAAGCGTCCCGGTTTCTCGGGCGAGGCCGGTGAATTTGTCGGCCGCATTAAGATCCGTCAGGAAGTCGCCGGTAAAAATTACGTAATCTGCGACATCCTCGGTGCGTGGGAACAAGACAAAATGAAGATTGGCGATGTCGTCTTCGCTGACTAAAATCATTTTGATTGCGCTTGCAATGCAACTCCTCAAGGGTTGCATTGCAGACAATGCAGAAGACACCAATCTTCCCTGGGCCTCGAACAAACGGTGGGAAGGCATGGCTCCCATATCGCCTTCTGTGATGGATAGATATGATTGAACATAAAAAAATATCTGTGAATAAAGGCGGCGTCCGGTTGGATGCCGCTTTACTTTCGTATTTCCCTTCGTCAACACGCTCGTTCATACGCGAGGCAATAGCCTCGGGAGATATTCAGGTAAACGGCCGCGCGGCTCTTAAGGGCGTAAAGCTCAAAGGCGGAGAAGAAATCTTTGTAAAGCGTCTGCTTGAAGCTCAAGACAATCTTGTGCGCCCAGTAAGCAACCCTTCAATCAAGGCAGTCTTCGAAGACTCGGATCTGCTGGCTTTTGACAAGCCTGCCGGAATGAGCGTGCAGCCCCTTTCCTGCACGGAAACAGGAACGCTCATGAATGCTGTCGCGGCGAAATATCCCGAATGCAGAGCCCTTGGGGACAGACCCCTTATGTCCGGAGCGCTTCATCGGATCGACACCAACACGTCAGGCTTGGTGCTTGTGGCGAGAAACGCCGCGGCATTCAATTCAATGCGCGAGCAATTCGCAAACCAAAGCGTGAGAAAGACGTATCTTGCGTTAGTGGAAGGCTCGGTCGCCACGGGCGGAATACTGGAAAACGACCTTGTTCACGATCCGACACTGCCTTACTGCAAAATGATTGACATAAATTCCAGAAATGCGCCGAGATCGCCACAAAGAATTTTTCATGCCGTTACAAAATATTCGCCAATCCAGCATTATACGGTAGAATGCGAAGAAAGAACGCTTCTTAAAGTGGAAATCTATACGGGAGTGACCCATCAGATTAGGGCACAACTGGCAATAGCGCATATGCATATCATAAACGACAGACTCTACGGCGCTTTTGCCGTAGAGGATATGCAAGGCCATGCCCTTCACGCTTTAAGCGCAGCGTTTCGCCACCCTTCTTCGGGTGACGAAACGGAAATACAAACGGCGTTTCCTTATTGGGCGAAATGAAATTAGATTGCGCCGTTCATCTCGTCAAGAATGTTCTTGGCGGCAAGAACCGGATCGTCGGCAGCTAAAATGGGACGCCCCACGACAAGATGCGTCGCGCCGTCTTTAACGGCATCGGCGGGAGTGGCGATACGCTTCTGATCGCCTACTGACGCACCTTTCGGCCTGACACCAGGAGTGATAAAAAGCGTTCCAGCCGCAAGCGACTTCGAAAGAGAGCCAACTTCCATCGGCGAACATACCAAACCATTGGCACCGTTATCTATCGCAAAACGAGCCATAGCCGCCACCTGATCAGCGGGAGTGCGCCCCGAAATTCCAACATCGGCAAGATCGCTTTGATCCAAAGATGTCAAAACCGTGACAGCGAGGATTTTCGGCCCCGTCGGTCCAAACTCCGCAGCTGCGTCAGCGGCGGCGCGAATCATCGCCTTGGCTCCGACTGAATGTATCGTCATCAAATCTACACCAAGTTTGGCGCCGCTCTTAACCGCACGCTCGACTGTGCGCGGAATGTCGTGAAATTTCAAGTCGAGAAAAACCTTCTTTCCGAGGTCTTTCACCGCCTTGACAACATCAGGACCTTCAGCAGTAAAAAGCTCAAGCCCTATTTTGTAAAAGCCTACGCCATCACCTATTGCTTTAATTTTTTCTACAGCCTCTTCTTTGGTCTGTACATCAAGAGCCACGATTAGTTCAGCCATTTCTATAGAGCCTTTCTTGTTGAATTTCGATAATTATAACATTTTTCATTTTTCGGTTTTCCACGGAGCGCAGGCTTTTGCCGCGAACTCATGGAGCTTACCGATACGATAAGCAAAGTCGAGCGCGTTGTAGCGGTTTCGCATGAACATCGCAAAAAGTATATTACGCTCGATAAAATCGTTGTCTACCCCGATATCCTTTGGACAGGACGGCGCATTGACGACTTTAAGGCGTCGCTCGATTTCTGAAGATGGAACCAACTGCCGTCTGAGGCGCTCAGATATCTCGCCCCAGCGCGCTTTCGCCTTCGTAAGCGTCTCGCGCAAAGCCTCTTTCGTCTCCCATTTAGGCTTCGACTGCTCTATTCCGAGCATAGGGAAGTCGGAATCTTTGAAAACATCTCGAACTAAAGCCTCTCCTGCGTCATTCCACTCCGGCCAGCGCTCGACACACTCGTCTACATCAAGGCTATTCATATCGAAATCAAGAAGAGCCTCGTGAAAGCGCGTCATAAAAAGCGTAAACACACCCACTTGCGCACCGTGAGAAACCAAATCGCCGTTAAATGAATGGTGCGTCATATCGAGAATATGACTGAACATGTGTTCGGCGCCGGATGCCGGACGGGAGCTTTGCATAGCCTGCATCGCAAACCCTCCGAGCATAAGTCCTTCGACGAACCGAGTCAATGCGGCAGTCTCTGCCTTGGCGACGCCTTCAGCATCTCCAATCGCCTCGCCAAGCGAATCCTGTACGATATGCCATGCATCTTCATGCCACTCAGTAGCACCGAGTTCAGCGGCCAAAATCCAATCTGCTCCAGCCGGAGACTTCGCCATCAAATCGGCAAAGCCATACGACGCCATCTCTTTAGGAGCCGTGCGCATTATATCGATATCCGCGATGATCGCCTTCGGCGCAGGGCAAGCGTATGTCTGCTTGGCTCCCTCTGGCGAAGACAATGAAGCGCCGAAACTGGAATATCCGTCAACGCTGGCCGCAGTAGCTACGACAAGATACCCGACACCCAGCTCTCCGGAGGCGCGTTTCACAAGATCGTTCACTACCCCTGAGCCTACCGCTACCGGCAAGACACCCTCTGAGCAAGAGACAATCGCATCTTTAACCTCTGCAATATAGGAATACTCTGCATGAAAGATTTTTCCGTCAGGCTCAAGAATATGCTTTTTTGTCTCATACCCGGCGTTTGCGAAAAGCGCCTCCACCTTTTCACCGGCGGCTGCCCACGTGCGGGGATCGGCGATTATAACAATTTTTTTCGCATGGGGGAAAACTTCTCTGGCAACTGGAACCGTCTCTGCGACGACACCTTCACCGACAAGACACTTAAGCGTATCGCTCGCTTTTGCTAATGCTTCTTTTACCGTCATTGTCACTCCTTAATTATAGATGCTCCAATTCATTTGAAAATGAATTTTATTGACTTTGCAATTATATCATACACCCCGACATAGGCCGAGACAAACCTTTTTACCAATATCTCAAAAAGGCCTGCGAACGTAAGATCGCTTGTAGAAGCTAACCACACAAGCACGATCGCAATATTTACAATAAAGATAAATGTCCACGAAAAGACGCGTCCATAAGTCTTGACATCGGGCTGACGCAACGATAATGTCTCAAGCGTAAAGAGAATGTGAAAAGCCCATGTGAAGCCGATTAAAAACATCCAAAGCGGCAGAAACGGCAGAGGCCTTAAAAAGGCGAACGTCACAAGAGCCGCGATTATGACGATAAAAGTATAGAACGGAAAGAAATATGGAGCTAAAGTTATAAGCACATTCGACTTAGTAAGTCTCACGGAACCGCCATCCTCTCCAACTTTGAGGCGGCTAGGCTTAGCTCCAAAAAGCAGCCCCCATATCGCATGGGTCAATTCATGCCCAAGGACATACGCTTTAACGGGATGCGCCAATGCCATCCAACAAAGAGCGAAAGCGGCTATCCCGCCCAGCAGTGACAATGTCTCTGCGCTAAATGCCCCTTCCCCTCCGGCGGACAGGCAAACGGCTTCTAAAAGAGATCGCAACAATGCCCAGCATGCTGGAAGCAAAACTATACCAAGCAGCAATCTCAAAAAATTCGCCATTACTCTTTTTCAAATATGAAAACAAGCTCACCGGGGAAAACCCGCCTGTTCTGACGCGCGATAGCCTCTACAAAATCAGGGTCTGTGCGAAACCTGCGCTGATTATCTATCAGCTTGGCGATTTCGGAACGCTTAACCTTAATGCGAGATTCCAACTCAATACGCTGCTCTTTAAGCGACTCTCTCTGGCGATATGTTGGATATGCTATCACCAGACCGCCGACAATAATAATCACAATCATCGCGATTGTGAAATAATGCATAAATTTTTCTCTAACGCCTTCTTTCATCCCCCGTATTATACCATATTTATCGGCTGCGGGTGATTAATCATCATACAAATCAGGCGGTCACCTGTGCAACTGCTGTAGAGTGTTGTTAGGTGAGAAAGAAGATGGTATTAGCAAAACTGAGCATTACCTTGATTATGTGACTTGTCAAAATGCGGCGGAGATCTCCGCCGCCCTTGTCACCCTGGTCGAGTTCGTCGCGTCGCAGAAACCTTATTTTCGAACATACAAAACCTTTTTTTTACATTCCCCCGTATTTTTAGTTCCGTAAGGTCCGTCTCCGTGCTTGCCGGTAGTGTCCGGTCTCGCTCACGTTCGTTTTCTTACCCCATTCCAACGCGCGGTGGGCGACACGGCTAATCAGGTGATAGCAACGGTTTGAGCGAGCTGTCGGAACATTTAGGCGCGCCCTTCAGCAAATATAAAAATTCATCATTTTTTCAACGAAATAAAATCGCTCCCGCGTCCAAGCTGGATGACGCCTGCAAGGCCGTCGCCTTTCGACGGACCTTCATAATAGCGCGTCTCTTTATACTGAGCGTTGTAAAATACGGCGTCGAAGTTTATCGTCTTGCCGACAAGAGATTCCGCCGTCATACCGCCCAAACCGAAACGCTTAAGAGGCAGAGCGATAAAAGCGGTATAGCCTTTCGCGCCGCACCCGCCGTGCTTCTTAACCGAAGAATTTGACGCGTCGAACTTAAACGACGGATCGGACGAAAGGATGGTGCCGTCTAAAAATACGGTAATCTCAAGATCCTTGAAGAAAAGCTTTAGTCCGTCCCATTCGCCCCAGTTGCCGCTGCCGATTGTCGTGCAGCCCGGATATTTCACAAATTTATTATACTCGTAATTGGCCTTTATATAAAGATTTTCAGCGTCGTATCCAAGGTAAAGCCAACAACCAGGAACGCCTGTAGATGCGCGTCCCTCAGCATCCCTATCTAACCCGCGAGATGCCTTCCATGGTGTCGCAAACATCGAAGGCGTAAAAGCGCCACCTTTCGGAAAAATCGCCCCTTTTGTCGGAAATGCCACGCATGGGGCTTTAAGCGGTTTTTTCTTTTTTTCAAGCCGTACCAATTTGCGATCACCCCAACTTTTCTTCGACGACCCCGTCTCTACATAATTCTCCCACACCTTACAGAAATCAAGATACCTATCATCCTTAATCTCTTTTCCTGTGCGAATCAGATTATCGCGAAAAACTGCGTTTGCTGAACCCTGAAACGAAAAAGTCATGGCCTTATCGCATTCCATAATATTATTTGTAAAAACAATATCTCGCGTCTGATGCATATGAAAAGGCCACCTGCAATTTACGAACTTATTGCCGCGATAAACCGTCTCTTTACCGCCTTCATCATTATATAGGCCTGGCCACCCACCACAATCATGACAATAGTTTCCTTCAAAAAGCGAATTATTCATCGCGCCGTAAATAGCCCCGCCGTCACGACTTGAAAGCATCGTGTGATTAAATTCATTAGAAATTACCTGCCCTTCGGTTGTCCAAAGCGTAGCAGCGCTGCGGCCGGTATGGTGGATGTGACAGTCTCTGAGCGTAACTTTCGGCAACTGCAAATAAGCACCCGACGAGCCAACATTGAAAATCTCGCAGTTATAGACGCCGCCTCCGTTGCCGCCATCTGCGTAATGGACGCCGTGACCGCCAATTCCGTATATTTTACAATTTCGCACTACGGAATTTACAGGCTTTGTAACTAAAATACCAGCTCCGGCGGTATTACGGATTTCACAGTTTTCAATTATGAGCCCCTGCGGTTTCCAACCGCCGATTACCGCGGCTGGCCCCTTCTTGCCGTAAGTGCCGCAACCGGGAACAACCGAGCAGCCTTCCAATACGAGGCCGGATATGCGAAGGTTCTTCACCTTTGAGACCGTGATGATGCGGACGGCTCTCGAAATCGACGCTTTCAGGTTTTCGGGCTTTTCGCCTTTTCTCGGCCAATAGCGGATCTTAGCCGTGCCGCCCTCGTACATCCACGTTCCGGACTCCGTCATACCCTGAATGGAATTTGAAATGCGGTAGCCTTGATTAAATCTGCCAAGCGGCATATTCGTGCGCCCCTTCAGATAAAAGACTCCGTTCTGCCAGTCGTTCGTCGCGATAAACGGTCTGTTTTTCGCCCACTCCTGAGGGATTATGAGTCTGGCGGAAGTCAGATCGAGATCCTTGAATATCTCATTCGAAGGCAAAGCCTTTTTGTTATAGCGAAGAACATTTCGGTTATTGAGCGTGATGTCGGCGTCGGTCGCGAAATACGGCAGAGGTCGTTTCCCCTTGGCGGGATAGAGCGCCATCTTCGCTCTCACACCGTTAATGACGAGCGAATATGAGGCGTTCGCATCAATTTCAAACGGAAAGTCCGCTATAATAAATCTACTATCCTTGGGATCTTTCTTCCAGTCTAAAATTTCCGCCGCTCCCGAGAGAATCGCCTTACCCGGATTCGCAGCCCGGATGCACGAAACCTGCGTCTTGGCATCTATCCCAACAGGCGAGGAAAAACGATATGTGCCATCTGCGAAAACTATTTCATTTGATTTATCAGAAGATTTCTTTGAAGCCACGACCGCCCTTGCGAAAGTCGCATAAGGCCGCTCTTGAGAGCCGTCTCCTCCGGCATCGTCGCCTTGGGGAGAGACGTGGATGACGGCTCCGTACACCGGAATATGCGCGCTCAAAAAAAGCGCCGCAAGCAAACAATTCTTTTTCATTCTTTTATCCTTTCTGCTTCGCTCAACAACATTTAAAAATTCGTTAAAACGCGAGCCACCACGGATATTCCAATACATCATAGTTATTCACCGTTTTAAGGCGTTTGACGCGCGAAGAGTCGGGATGTTCTTTCGCCCATCGCTCCGCCTGAGAAAAGTCGCTGCCGTCTATGCGACGGATACGCTCCCAATCCTGCCAAGGCATGTGAGCTGCATCCCAAAGACAAGCCGGAGAAAAACCGTACTCGGCGGCTTTATGAAAGTTCTTCATCGAAAGCCCGTTCCACCACCTTGTGAATTGAGGTCTTACTACAGCCTTCGTTCCATCGGTAGCACGGCGAAAAGATTCGAAATCAATCTTCAAGACCGATATTTTCCGAGGCATCTTAAAGTCTTCGCCGTCAACGATGAACTCGTCGACAATCCCCGCTTTTGCCAAACCCGCAACATCTATGCCGTACTGGCGATTTACGTCAACTGACGCAAGAACGGCAAGAGAAAGCGTCTTCTCACCGAGAATTTTCTTTATCTCGCCTAAAAATTCACTCGTTATTTCGCACCTCAGATCGACGACTCTTGGATCGTCAGGAGACTTCAATTCCTCATTGTACCGCTCGCGAAACCTCTCTTTGAACGCATCTTCAAAAAGCATCGTCGGCAGCGCTCTTGTAAAGGCGAAGTTAACGCCGTCAAAACCTTTCTCCATCATTTCAGAACAAAACGCTGCGACGAATCTTCTGACCTCTTTTCGCGCATAACTCGGACGCCCCACAATAGTCCCGTCCCAAAGTCTGCAACGGTTCTCGGGCCTGTAAAGACATTTACCGCTCGCTTTTTCGGCGTCTACGCATTCACTGTAGAATTTACGAAAGTCAACCGCAGCTCCAGGGCGGAAATACGCATGAATCTCCATTCCCAAAGAATGAACGTAATCTACCGTCTCTTTGAGAAGATTCGGATTCGCGTCAGCAAGTCGTTCACACGACTTAACTATTTTAACGACATTCTCGCTTTTATAAAGATCGCAGGAGTCGAACTTAACATTCGTTCCCGTCTGCGTTTTCACCGGAAATGAATTTTCTCCCGTCGCCACGCAGAAAAAAATCTTACCGACGGGGGAATCTGCGAAATGATTGAAAAGCGCGAAATACTCATCCCTGTCGCTGTATTGCGAATAGGAATCATTCGTCGCG
>JAEIGA010009084.1_pt1 | contig 15035 bp, 9 predicted proteins | sample 9270691 | NCBI WGS metagenome assembly JAEIGA01 (sample SAMN17057246, study PRJNA624740) | gut metagenome | biome: biome; isolation source: fecal sample | host: Bos grunniens | place: China: Xizang | collected 2019
AAGAGTTAGGAGGAGAGTCGCTTAAAGTGGTTGCCGACTCGCTTGTAAGGGAGAAAATGTGTGAAAATTTAGTGTTCAGCAACACGGTTAATAAGAAGTTCTTCCAGGGAGAATGCGATACCTTGATTTCGACACGTTATAGCCGATTTATTAACAAAGGGCCGGATAGTAGAGAAGCAGATTCGTTGCATTTCGGCTGCTTGGAAGACAAGGAATTAGAGTTGAGTAATGGTACCCTCCATATCATTGATCAGGTGAACTACAAGCCTTGGACTTGGGGGTATGATACAATACGTGTTCAGGCTGAAAGTCTTAGAGATGGTGAAAATGTAGCGCAAGGTTCTACCAATGCCAGTGAATCATTGTATGCTAATATGACGTTTGTTCCCGTTGATCGTGACCATGCTTTGTATGGACAAATTTCGGGTGGTGGAGTAACAGTATTCCAACCTAGATATGATCCGGCTAAGGATAAATCTAGACAGCCTAAATTTCACATTTATGCCAAGAATGTGTTATCGGCCAACTATAGAATTAGTGTAGTAATGGTTCCTGCTCATTTATTGGATCCAGAAGAGGCAAAATCTACTAAGAAGAATGTCTTCAATGCTTATATGGAGTGTATCAATAGTGAAGGAACTAAGGTGATTAAGAACCTTGTGCAGGGTAAGACTTATACTCCAGGTGAGAAGGTCGACACAATCGTGCTGGCAGAGAACTTTAAAATAGATTACTGTGAGGCAGATTACAAGGCTTTGACGGGTAAGGAACCTATAACACGTCTTGTGATTGAAACTCCTACGACATATTCAACTCGAACAAATACAACGGTATATCGTATCGATCAGGTTATGTTCGAACCAATAGAAGAAATTGAATAATATTCCTAGAACACAAAAAAGTTTAGACAATGAAAACGTATAAAAAACATTTGCAATCAGTTTTGGCTGTATTCGTACTCCTTTTTGTGTTGCCTGTAGGAATAGTTACAGCACAAACAGAGGGATCAGCAACAACTCAAACTGAGGAATTGGACGAAATTGTGGGTGAAGTTGTAGATGCTGCGACTAAAGAACCTCTTGCCGGTGTACGTGTAGAGGCTCTTGGTAACAATCGTTACACCGCAATGACCAAAGCTGATGGAACCTTCAGCATCAAGTTGCCCAAGCATGTGGTATCTCTTTATGTATCTACTCCGGGGTATGAGAGTGTTGTTATTAAGGCACGTCAGAAGGATGGTATCTCAATAGCCTTGTATGATGAAAAGTTTAGTTCATATGCGAAGAATGGATTTGACGTGGCATCATTTGGAGAGGCTATTGTCGATATGTCAACATCTACTACCCTAGAGACCGAGGTGCAAAAGCAGTTGGGCTCTCAAGTGCGTACAATCACACGCTCTGGTACTGTGGGTATCGGCAGTCTGTTGATGATGCAAGGTATCAATACGCTTAATACTTCAACTCAGCCACTCATCGTATTGGATGGTGTGATTCAGGATTTGCAGGATGGCTATTCGGCTATGCACGATGGTTTCTTCAATAATACCTTGGCTGCGATTGATGTAAACGATATCGAGAAGATTACTGTGCTCAATAATGCAACAGCTATTTATGGAGCAAAGGGAGGTAATGGCGTAATTCTGATTGATACCAAGCGTGGTCATAGTATGGCAACGCGAATTGATGCGCAGGCTTTTGCAAGTTTTACAACTGCGCCTCGTCTGCCTCAGATGATGAATGCGGATCAATATCGTATTTATGCGAACGAACTACTCAACGGCTCTAGCGTTGATGCATCCAAATTGCCTTTCTTATCTGACGATCAGAGCAGATATAACTATAATGTGTTCCATAATGAGACCGATTGGAGTGATTATGTCTATCGTAATGCATGGGCTCAAAACTATCGTGTAAACGTACAGGGTGGTGACGATGCTGCTATGTATAACTTCTCTTTGGGTTTTGCAGATGGTGCTAGTACAATCAAGAGCAATGATTTTAACCGTTTGAATATCCGATTCAATACGGATGTGAATCTTGCAAAAATCTTGAAGACCCGTTTTGATATCGCTTATAGCCGTGTTGTTCGCGACTTGCGTGATGATGGCATCCGTGAGGATATGACTGCCGGCCCTGTAGTATCTCCAGGTTTCTTGGCGCTTATCAAGTCTCCGTTCCTCTCTCCTTATGCTCATGATAATAGCGGAAACTTGACTGAGGCTTTAGCAGGTGCCGATACTTTTGCAAAGGGTATATATTCTACCAATGATAGTTATGCCAATCCTTTGTCTATCTTCAAGTATGCTGATGGTAACAATAAGAACAATCAGGAGTATACCGTATTCAATGTGACTGTTGCCCCTGAACTTACTTTGGGTAAAGGATGGACTATCTCTACTCTGTTCAACTATACATTGCATCGTACAAGTGAAAAGTACTTCCGTCCGATGACAGGTACACCTGAATTCTTTATATCTGGTCTTGGCCTCTCTGCAAGTGAGGTGCGTTCGTTCTTCTCTAAGGAGGAGGAACTCTATAGTGACACTCGCATCAATTGGGAGAAGAAGTTTGGGCATCACAACGTAAGCGCCTTCGGAGGTTTCCGCTTCTCTAACTTCGCTTACGATTCAAGTTATGCTTCATCTCACAATACTGGTAATGACAAGTTGCCCGATGTTACTACTGGTACGGGTAAGTATGCAAAGACTGACGGTGCGTATGACGTATGGCGTAATATGAGTTATTATGCGAACGTTGACTACAACTTCCGTCATAGATACTACTTGCAAGGTAGCTTGGCTGCTGAGACATCTTCACGTTTTGGCCGTCAGACTGAAGAGGGCATTAAGTTGGCTGGTGTGTGCTGGGGTCTCTTCCCCTCATTGCAGGCCGGTTGGTTGGCTTCGTCAGAACCTTTCTTCAATGTTGACTTGATTGACTATTTGAAGTTGACTGCTGGTGTCGATTGGTCTGGAAATGATAATATCAGCAATAGCGCAGCGTTCTGCTATCATGAGAATGTGCAGTATTCAAGTGCTTCTATGGGATTGGTAATCGGTAACATCGAGAATCAGTCTATCCAGTGGGAGACAACCCGTCGAATCAACGTGGGCCTCGACATGATTGCGTTCAACAACCGTTTGCGCTTGACCGGAAACTTCTTCCATAATGTCACAGATAATTTGTTGACCATGAAGAAATTGGATCCTTTGGCTGGTATCGAATATGCATGGTCAAATGGAGGTTCGTTGAGCAATACCGGTGCTTATGCAAGTGCTAATGTTAAGGCTATAAATACCAAGAGTTGGAAATGGGAACTGGGAGCGAGTCTTGGTACATACAAGAATATTATCACCGATTTGCCAGACCAAACCATTGTTAATGAGAAATGGACGAAAAAGGATGGTGAACTTCGTGGATTCACTACGGATATTTATAATGGTACTGTCCTTACTGCTGTTGGTCAATCGGCAGGTGTCTTCTTCGGTTACGAAACTGATGGCGTTTTCGCTACTACAGCTGAAGCATGGGATGCAGAGAAGGGTGACTGGCGTTTGAAAACTCAGGATGTGACGACTGGTGTGGAGACTCCGCTCGAGGCTGGTGACGTGAAGTTTGTAGACCAAAATGGTGATGGCTTGATTAACTTGCATGACCGTGTTATCATCGGTAATCCTAATCCTGATATTTATGGTAATATCAGCAGCAACTTGATGTATAAGAACTTCTCGCTTAGCGCTACTTTCAACTACTCGTTGGGTAACGATGTGTATAACTATCAGCGTGCTTTGTTGGAGAGCGGAAGCCGTTTCTACAATCAGACTATAGCTGTGACCAATCGTTGGAAGGTAGAGGGTCATGAGACAGATATTCCTAGGGCTACTTATGGTGACCCGAAGGGTAATAACCGCTTCTCGGATCGTTGGATTGAGGATGGCTCATACATCCGTTTGAAGGATGTGACACTCTCATATAAGGTGCCCGTATCTGCATCATGGCTACAGGGACTTACCGTATGGGCTTCGGGTACAAACCTGTTGACTTTCTCAAAGTATTTGGGTAGCGATCCTGAGTTCTCATTCAGTAACAACGTGCTGTATCAAGGTATTGATAATGGACTGCTCGGACAAAGTCGCAGTTTCCATCTTGGCGTGAAGATTAACCTCTAATGAAAAACTGATAAAATGATAAAAACAATGAAAATCAAATCATGTATAGCGGCATTGTTGGCCGTCTTCACACTGGGAATGACTACCTCTTGTGAGGATATGTTTGATATCACATCGGACCGAGTTGTTTATGATCATGAGATCAACAGTACTGCCGACTCGGTATATACTACTCTGGGTGTACTACAGTGTATGCGTAAGGTTGCCGACCGTTACATCCTTTTAGGAGAGGTCCGTGGTGATATGGCAGAAATCACTGAACATACGAAGACGTCTCTTCGTAACTTGGCTAACTTTAACTTTGATGATGAGAATGAATATCTCAATGTAAGAGATTATTATGCAATCATCAACAACTGTAACTATGCGTTGGCCAAGATGGATACAACGTTGGCCATTAACAATCAGCGTGTGATGCTCGATGAGTATGCAGCTCTGCAAGGTATCCGTGCCTGGACTTATTTGCAGTTGGCCATCAACTATGGTGAGGTCCCTTACTATACTTATCCTGTTGTTACAGAAGCTGATGTAGAAAAGGCGTATGCCGAAGGAAAGAAAGATATCAAGGCCATTACCGAGGACCTTGCTCCTCGATTGATCCCTTATTTGGATTATGACCTTCCCGTTTTTGTGCAGACTCAGGGTGGTTATCCTATATTGCGATTGGTGCTTGCTGACTTATATCTCTGGAGTGGTGACTATGAGAATGCGGCGAAGTACTTGGAGGAGTACTTTATGAAGAATAAGAAGCGTTCTTACAGAGCGCAGGAAGGTGTGTATCTGGCAGTCCAACCGGGCTACTTCTCTCTGGGGGGTAAGTTCTTGACTTGGGATGGCGATGAGAGACTTCCTATGGTAGATATTAATCCTCTTAGTGAAACCTATAGTAGTGTCGGTAGTGACGAGAATTTATCTCATATCGAAATGGCTATCTCAGGTGATGAAGGAATTACCTCAGAGGTATCTTCGTTGTTCTTTCCGGTTGGTGGCAAGATTTCTTTGAACCCTTCTTCGGCTTGGAAAACACTCAGTAACCAACAAATGGTGTTCAAGTATGAAGAACTGAGAGATAATAAGGATACGTTGTATCGTACCACTAAGTTGGGTGATATGCGTTCTAAACATTATCAGAGTCTTAAGGTAGCTATTGAAGATGAAAACACCGGTGAGACTGAGATGATTAACCCTTATCATAAACATTCCGCAATGTATATCCAGATATATCGTCGTTCTATTGGCTACTTGCGTTGGGCCGAAGCTTTGAATGCATTAGCTAAGGAGCGTTATGCTGTTGCAGCCGACTCTGCTCAGTTTGCAGAGGCTCGTACCTTGGCCATTAATTCCTTCTATTTGATGAAGGATGCCTCTAAGGTGTTCTTCCCCGATAGCAGTGATGTTCAGAAGAAGTTCCAGTTTGCTGAGTCTACGTATAAGGAGACGTTTACGGGAGTGCATTCTAGAGGTTGCGGTGATGTGGCACGTGACTCAATCTATTATGTGTTGGAGTCAGGAGTAGTTGCAAAGCGCTTGGGTAAGAGTGTTGCAGAACTGACATTCAATGACACCATCGAATATATTGATAACCTCATTATCGATGAGTTGGCTTTGGAGAGCACTTTGGAAGGTAATCGTTTCGGTGACTTGATTCGTTTCGCTAAGCGCCGTCAGGCTTGGGGTGACGGAGAGTATCGTGACTTCCTGGCTAAGCGTGTAGCTGAAAGAGGTGTAAGTGAAGAAGAGCCGATGCGTGATGATGCGTTGTATAATAAGCTGAATGACTCGGAGGAGTATTGGTATCTCCCCTTCAAGTAATTGATAACGGATAAGGAAAGGCTGCTCCGAGCCAAACTCGGAAGCAGCCTTTTTTATTAAATGATTTTACGATAAGTTCCATTAGTTGTTTTATGAGATATCGTTTATTCTTCTCTTTCTGTCTGCTGTTGATGACGTTGGTTATCAATGCCCAAAGTTTTACGGTAGTCATCGATGCTGGTCATGGAGGTAAGGATCCTGGTGCGGTGAGTGCTAATGGTAAAGTTCACGAGAAGGATATTACGCTTAATGTCGCACTCATGGTGGGTGAGAACATCGCAAAGAAGTATCCTGAGGTAAAGGTGCTCTATACGCGAAAGACTGATAAGTTTGTCGGACTCAATGATCGTGCTCGTATAGCCAACAAGGCCAATGCGGACCTTTTTATTTCTATCCATGTGAATGCGGCTGAGAACCGTTCGGCCAAGGGTGCCGAGACCTATACGCTAGGTATAGAAGAAGCCCGTACTGAACGTAATCTTGAGATAGCCAAACGAGAGAATGGTGTAATCCTTTTGGAAGATAACCATGAGAAGACGTACGCCAATTTTAATCCCAATTCACCAGAGAGTTATATCATTTTTGAGTATATGCAGAGTGAGTTTGTGAAGGAAAGTATACATATCGCTCAGTATGTGCAGGAGAATTTTGCAAACGATGCCAATAGGTTAGATCGCGGAGTGCGTCAAGCGGGCTTCTTGGTGCTTAATGCAACCTCTATGCCTAGCATTCTAGTAGAGTTGGGCTATATTAGTAATGCAGAGGAAGCTAAGTATTTAGCATCGGCAACGGCGCAGAAGCGCCTAAGTGATTGCATCAGTAAGGCGTTCGATAAATATTATGCAGACTTGAAGCATCTGAGCGGTGAGACTTATTATGTTGCAACAGATTCTCAGGATGATGCAAGAGAGGAATCAAGCGATGCAGTTGTTCCTTCTTCTTCAACTACTGGTGAGACTGTTGCTTCTACAGTGAGGGAGAAGGCTCCTGTTTTCAAAGTGCAGTTCTTAACTTCGTCCAAGAAATTAAATAAGGGGGACGCAGCCTTTAAGGGCTTAAATCCAGTGTCTTTCTATTATGATAGGGGGCTTTATAAGTATACTTATGGAGAAACTGCCGATTATAATGAGATACTACGTATCAAGAGGAAGGTGAACGAGAAGTTTAAGGATGCTTTTGTTGTTGCTTTTATTGATGGTGAACGTATTGACACGCAGCAAGCTATTGCATTATTTAGGAAGCAGAATCCTTGAACTATTTAAAACGTTTAAAACGATAAATTATAAACAGGTTGATTATGAAGCGTTTCAGTAGAGAGATGAAAATCGGTGCGACATTTCTTGTCGGCATTGTAATGTTGTATGTGGGCGTGAATTTTCTGAAAGGTAACAATGTGTTTTCAAAGGATCGTACCTACTATACCATAGTAAGTAATGCGGGTGGCGTAGTGCCCTCATCGGTAATTACGACTAATGGCTATCAGGTGGGAACGGTGACTCGTGTGGCATATGACTTCGCTCATCCGAATCGTATTGTGTTGACATTGCGCGTGAGAGAGTCATTGCGCATACCTAAGGGGAGCCGTGCACTGCTTGTGAATTCATTACTTGGTGGAGTAAGTGTAGACCTGAAATTGTCTCAAGCTGCAGATTGTTATGCTGATGGTGACACCATAGCAAGTGGGATAGCAAGTGGTTTGACCGACGAAATTGAGAATGTCATGTTGCCACAGGTTAATGCACTTGTCCCTAAGGTGGATAGTCTGATTTCTGCTTTGACTATATTGGTGGCTAATCCTGCGTTGACCCACTCCTTGAATAATGTAGAGAATCTTACTCATAAACTTAATTATACGGCGGATGAGTTGAATAAACTCTTTCATAATGAATTACCACAATTACTAGGTAGTTTGCAAGGAGCTAGTGATAATGTCAAAGGTATCACTGAAAACTTGAGCACATTTGACTATGCTCAGACTCTTTCACGTGTGGATAGCGTATTGACTAATCTGCAAGCCTTGTCGACTGCTATGACGAGCAGTAACAGTAGCATTGGACTTCTGCTTAATGACACGACATTTTATAGTAACCTCAATGGGGTGTGTTCGAATGCCAATGCTCTTATTGAGGATGTAAAGGCTCATCCTTCTCGCTATATCAATATCTCGGTATTCGGTAAGAAAACGGATAATTAAGTAAAAATGGAGCTGTCTGATATACAAAACGGACAGCTCTAATTTTCAAAATGGACGGCTCTGAAATAAATATTTGAGCCGTCTGTTTTTTATGAAACAATATGTTTCACAACCGAGGCTATTCTGCTTGATTTCTGCAAATGGGATAATATGAGGGTGAGGACCACGTGGGAATGGATTGAGGCTCTGAAAAGGGCTGAAAAAAGGTGGATAAAGTGGAGCCTATGTGTGGTAAAATGATGGCTAAATTAGACTTTGTCTAAAATGCATGGGTTGGATTGAAATACAGGGTATAACGTGAAATGATGGTGTGGGGATGGTTAAGAATACTCTATATTTAAATAGGATGAATTCGGAATCGCTTATATATCAGCGTGTTTGATATATGCAAGTAAAAAAAAGAGTAAATAATACAAGAAAATGCAAATGGTTGAAAGTAAGCGCTTTTGAAAACTGGAAATAATCAAAGTGTAGAGGTCGTTTGAATATGCCGAATAAGTGATGTAACTTTGCATTCGTAGAAGTAGAAGAAAAAGAACAAAATCAATCATGACAGAGACGCAACTCGTAGAATTATGGGGAAAGTGCTTGGATGTTATCGCTGATAACATCCCTGAACCTGCATTCAAGACGTGGTTCGCTGCAACAAAGCCTGCATCTTATGCGAATAAGGTGCTGACGATATTTGTCCCCAGCCAATTTGTATACGAGCATATAGAAGAAAATTATGTAGACCTGTTGGGCGCCGTTATTTACCGGGTGTTTGGTGCGGGTACACAACTGAATTATCGTATACTGACTGATCGTCAGAATAAGCTTACCGTAGATCAAGTATCGGATAAGGCTCCAAACAAAACCGTGGTGGAACAGAAAAAGAGTGGAAACGAAACTCCTGAGTCTATCCCTGTGCCTGTGCAGGACCTTGATCCGATGTTGCGCAGCAACTATAGCTTTGAAAACTTTATCGAAGGCTTGAGTAATAGATTGCCTCGCGCTGCAGCAGAGAGTATAGCGATGAAACCTGGTAAGACCGTGTTTAATCCTCTATTCCTTTATGGCTCTTCGGGTGTGGGTAAGACGCATTTGGCTAATGCAATTGGCTTGAAGGTGAAGGAACTCTATCCCGAAAAGCGTGTGCTCTACGTGTCAGCGCATTTGTTTAAGGTTCAATATACCGATTCGGTTCGTAAGAATACGGTCAATGACTTTATTAACTTCTATCAGAGCATTGATGTCCTTATTATTGATGATATACAAGAGTTTGTAGGCGTCGAAAAGACACAAAACACATTTTTCCATATTTTCAATCACTTGCATCAGAATGGCAAGCAGCTGATTATGACTTGCGATCGTCCTCCAGTGATGTTGCAGGGGATCGAGGAACGTCTTATAACGCGTTTTAAATGGGGACTTACAGCTGAGATTGAGCGACCCAATTTGGAACTTCGTCGTAGCATTTTGGCTGATAGAGTGCGTCGTGAAGGAATCTCTTTGGAGGAAAACGTACTAGAGTATATCGCTGAGCATGTAACGGATAGTGTACGTGAACTTGAGGGTATATTAATTTCTCTTCATGCTCATTCTGCGCTCTATGGTCGTGAGATTGACATGACGCTTGCTGAACGAGTTATTAGTAAGGCTGTGCGTATTGTCGAGAAAGAGCTGACGATAGAAGATATCGTGCACTCAACTTGTGAATATTACCACGTGAAGGATGAGAGCATATACGCATCCTCGCGTAAGCGCGATATCGTATTGGCACGTCAGGTGTCAATGTATCTTGCTCACAAACATCTCCCCAATTTGTCTTTGGCTCGTATCGGGCAATGTATTGGCTCAAAGGATCACTCTACAGTGTTGCATGCTTGCCGTACTATTGAGGACCAGCTAGAAGTGAACAAGGTGGTAGAAGTGGCCATTGATGAAATTGAGGCCAAGTTGAAAGCGCGGTAAATTTATCTTATTTTATATATCGTGTTATTAACCTCATGCGGATGATTTCGTATGGGGTTTATTGTTTGTGGTTGTTTGTTGTTGGTTAGCGGTTGGTTTCTATGGTTGTGTGTTTTGGGAAACTTTGCCTTCTTTGTTAAAATGTAACTTGCAGATAATGAGTATCGAATGTTTTTGTTTTGGGAAACTTTTGTTTTTCTTTGATTTTCATTCTTGGAAAATTTGGTCAATACGGAAAGGTTGTGTAACTTTGCAGAGGTTTGTTCTAAAGGATTCTACTTCTACAATTATTGACTCTTTTGAACAACGATCAAAACTTTAGAAATACAGTGGAACAGAAAACTTACACGTTTGAAGAAGCGCAGAGTGCTACACTTGAATATTTTGGTGGCGATGCGCTTGCGGCCAGGGTTTGGGCCAACAAGTATGCCATGAAGGACTCTGCGGGAAATATCTATGAGGAGACCCCGCGAGATATGCATTGGCGTATCGCGAATGAAATTGCTCGCGTAGAGGCAAAGTATCCCAATGCATTGTCGTCACAGCAGTTGTTTGACTTACTTGATCATTTCAAGTACATTGTGCCACAGGGTAGCCCTATGACTGGCATCGGAAACAATCATCAGATTGCTTCACTCTCTAATTGCTTTGTTATTGGAATGGATGGTAATGCCGACTCATATGGTGCTATTATCCGTATTGATGAGGAGCAAGTGCAGCTTATGAAGCGTCGTGGTGGTGTTGGTCATGACCTTTCTCATATTCGTCCCAAAGGCTCGCCCGTAAAGAACTCGGCCTTGACTTCTACAGGTCTTGTGCCTTTTATGGAGCGTTATTCAAATTCTACTCGCGAGGTGGCTCAGGATGGTCGTCGTGGTGCTTTGATGCTCAGTGTGTCTATCAAACATCCTGATTCGGAGTCTTTTATTGACGCTAAGATGACTGAAGGGAAGGTTACGGGTGCTAACGTGTCTGTAAAAATGGATGATGACTTCATGCGTGCCGCAGTGGAGGGAAAGACCTATATGCAGAAATATCCCATTGATAGCACCGAACCTCTCTACACTAAGGAGGTAAACGCATCAGAACTTTGGAAAAAGATTGTGCACAATGCATGGAAGAGTGCCGAGCCTGGTGTGCTCTTCTGGGATACGATTATTCGTGAGTCAGTGCCCGACTGCTATGCCGACCTCGGCTTCAAAACTGTGTCTACCAATCCTTGCGGTGAGATACCTCTCTGTCCCTATGACTCATGTCGTTTGTTGGCGTTGAATCTCTATTCATACGTGGTTAATCCGTTCACTGCCGAGGCATACTTTGACTTCGAGCTTTTCAAGAAGCACGTAGGTATTGCTCAGCGCATTATGGATGATATCATCGACTTGGAGATCGAGAAGATTGAGGCTATTATGGAGAAGATCGAGAGCGATCCTGAGAGTGAGGAGGTAAAAGGAGCTGAGCGTACCTTGTGGCAGAAGATTATGGATAAGAGTACCATGGGTCGTCGTACAGGTGTGGGTATTACCGCAGAGGGTGATATGCTCGCAGCTATGGGACTTCGCTACGGTACCGACGAAGCTACAGATTTCTCGGAGATGGTGCACCGTACTATCGCTGTAGAAGCTTATCGCTCATCTGTTCAGATGGCTAAGGAGCGTGGCGCTTTCAAGGTCTACGATTGTGAACGTGAGAAGAATAACCCCTTCATTAATCGTTTGAAGGAAGCTGATCCCGCTCTTTATGATGAGATGAAGCAGCATGGTCGACGTAATATTGCTTGCTTGACTATTGCTCCCACAGGAACGGTGAGTCTAATGACGCAGACCACTTCTGGTATTGAACCTGTGTTCTTGCCCGTATATAAGCGCCGCCGCAAGGTGAATCCTAATGATCCTGATGTTCATGTGGATTTTGTAGATGAAACTGGCGATGCATTCGAGGAGTTCATCGTATATCACCCCAAGTTTATGACCTGGATGGAGGCTAAGGGTTATGACACTACCAAGCGCTATACTCAGGCGGAGATTGATGCGATGGTTGCAGAGAGCCCCTACCACAAGGCTACAGCTAATGATATTGATTGGCTGAAAAAGGTTCAGATGCAGGGTCGTATTCAGAAGTGGGTAGACCATAGCATTAGTGTGACTATCAATTTGCCTGCTGACGTTAGTGAGGAACTTGTGAACGATCTTTACGTAGAGGCTTGGAGATGTGGATGTAAAGGTTGTACGGTATATCGTGATGGCTCTCGTAGTGGTGTGCTTGTGTCTGCAGATAACAAGAAGAAGGGTGCTGATGGCAAACCTGTAGAGGAGCCGTGCACGTGTAAGCCTCCTGTAGTTGTCGAGACCCGTCCTCGCGTGCTCGAAGCTGAAGTGGTTCGCTTCCAGAATAATAAGGAAAAATGGGTGGCATTCGTGGGCTTGCTTGAAGGTCGTCCCTATGAGATCTTTACCGGTTTGGCTGACGATGAGGAGGGTATCCTTCTTCCCAAGTCAGTGACCAGCGGTTACATCATTAAGAATGTGGACGAGAATGGCGTGAAGCGCTACGACTTCCAGTTCAGTAACAAGCGTGGTTACAAGACTACGATTGAGGGCTTGTCTGAGAAGTTTGATAAGGAGTACTGGAACTATGCAAAGCTAATCTCTGGTGTACTTCGTTATCGTATGCCTATCGAGCAAGTGATCAAGTTGGTTGGTTCATTGCAACTCGACAGTGAGAGTATCAATACCTGGAAAGTGGGCGTAGAACGTGCTTTGAAGAAATATGTGCAAGATGGTACGGCTGCCAAGGGTCAGGTTTGCCCTAACTGTGGTCAGGAGACATTGGTATACCAGGAGGGATGCCTCATTTGTACCAATTGTGGCACCAGCCGTTGCGGATAATAGCTAAAATCTTTTTCTTTTACATATGCGAGAAAGGGAATCGCTCATGCTGTTGAGGATTCCCTTTCCATTTTTTTTAATATTTGCAAATGATGAAATATACCCTAACTAAAGCTCAGATAGAACTGCGTGGACTTGTGTTTTTTGCTTATCATGGCGTGCTTCCTGCTGAGCGTGAACGAGGCAACACCTTTGTCGTTGATTTGGCGTTAGATGCAGATGTGGAACGTGCTGTTTACACTGACGACCTTCATGATACGGTCAACTATGCAGAGGTTTATGAGGTGGTGAAGCGAGAAATGGATGTGCCCTCATTCTTGCTGGAGCATGTGTGTGGCCGCATCGCAACGGCTTTGCTTGATACTTTTCCGGCTCTATCTTGTGTGTGTGTAGAAGTGGTCAAGAAGAATCCTCCGATTGAGGATGCCGGTAAGTGCGAGTCGGCTGTTAAATTGGTGCTTACTCGATAGGGGCGGGGAGTTATTGCTCTTTCTCGTATTCTTGAGGAATGCGGAATGCGGTGTATAGTTCGACTATGCATCCGACGAGCATGCATGGTATCCATTCGTTATGCTTGCAGGTGAGCATTAATATGCCAGTAAGCATTAGGGCAATTGCGCCAAGTATTTGTTGTCGGCGTAGTCGGATTAGGACGAGGTTTTTGCCTGTGTAGCGATCAAGCATCTGCATAGCGCTAAACATGAACGATCCAATGATGTAGATGTAGGGTGCCCACGCCCATCGGGTGATGTACAGGGAGGCGCCTACGACTAAAAGGATTCCTCCGATGATATAGATTATTGATTGTATCTTTTTCATTATTCAATAATAAAAACTTCTTCGTTGGGGAGGTGCATGCCATATTTCTCTCGGGCAATATGCTCAAGATTGTTGCTGTCATTAGCCAATTCCAATAGGCCTTGTACGCTTTGGTCACGCATCTGGGTGTAGTGCTCGATTTCCTTCTTCAATTCGCGTATCTGGCGTTGATGCCCCAAACGCTTTAGTAGATTGTTCTGGTCAAATATACATATTATCAGTAGGAAACCAATAATTGTTATGGCATACTTGTACCTCCCGATAGCACTCCATATCTCTCTTATTTTGCCCATGTCAATCTTCTTTATTTCTTGATGCAAAGGTAAGAGTTTTAATTGGAAAAAATCAAAAACAATTTTGGTTTTTCGCTTTCTTTGCGGTTATTAATCAAACTGCTCTTCGGAAATATTCAAATAAATTTGATATTTCTCTTCGCATGCACTAAATTTGCATTCTATCTGAATGAATCATAGTCAATGGAAAACTTTATAGTATCGGCTCGTAAATACCGTCCCTCTACGTTTGATACCGTGGTGGGTCAGAGGTCGCTCATCGTGACGCTTAAAAATGCCATCCTTACAGGGAAATTGGCACATGCTTATCTCTTCTGTGGGCCTCGTGGTGTGGGAAAAACTACTTGTGCGCGTATCTTCGCCAAATCAATCAATTGTGAACATCTCACTCCCGAGGGAGAAGCTTGTAACGAGTGCGAGTCATGTCGTGCATTCAATGAGCAGCGTTCCTATAATATCCATGAGCTTGATGCAGCGTCGAACAATTCGGTGGATGATATTCGCGAACTCATTGACCAGGTGCGCATACCGCCTCAGATTGGCCGATACAAGGTGTTCATCATTGACGAGGTACACATGCTCTCGACGCAGGCTTTCAATGCTTTCCTCAAGACGTTGGAGGAACCTCCGCGTCATGCAATCTTTATCCTCGCAACTACGGAGCGCCATAAGGTATTGCCCACTATCCTTTCGCGATGTCAGATATACGACTTTACTCGCATTGAACTGAGTGATATTGTGGAGCATCTCGCTAAGGTTGCTTCCAAAGAGGGTGTTACAGCAGAGGAGGCTGCGTTGCATACTATCGCTCAGAAGGCCGATGGAGGTATGCGTGATGCACTCTCACTCTTTGATCAGATGGTGAGCTATACGCAAGGCAATGTGACCTACAAGGGAGTTATCGG
>JAEIGA010009085.1_pt1 | contig 15034 bp, 13 predicted proteins | sample 9270691 | NCBI WGS metagenome assembly JAEIGA01 (sample SAMN17057246, study PRJNA624740) | gut metagenome | biome: biome; isolation source: fecal sample | host: Bos grunniens | place: China: Xizang | collected 2019
ACCCGTAGTGAAGAATGTCTGAAGGTCGAGAAGACGGTAGGCAGCCTTGATAAGGCGGCTCACGCCCGACTCCTCAAGGCCCATATCCTGAAGGAACATCTGGCGCTCCTCGAAGGTCTCCAACTCGGCGATGTCGGCCTCTGCCGATGCTGCCACGATAAGCATCTCGGCATGCTCGTTGGCAATAGCTGCACGCACCGCCTCGGTGTGAGCATTACCCTTCACAGCAGCACCCTCGTCGACGTTACATACGTACAACACAGGCTTGTCGGTCAAGAGATTCAAGTCCCATACTGTCTTGCGCTCCTCGGCAGTAAGCTCCACGGTACGTGCCGAAAGACCCTGCTCCAACGCCTCCTTGTAGCGGCACAAGATATCGTACTGACGCTTAGCAATCTTGTCGCCCGCTGTTGCCTGCTTCTGGCACTTACCGATGCGGTTCTCGATAGTCTCGAGATCCTTGAGCTGAAGCTCAGTGTCGATGATGCCCTTATCACGCACAGGGTCAACAGTGCCATCTACGTGTGTGATATTGTCGTTCTCGAAGCAGCGCAACACATGAATGATAGCATTTGTGTTGCGAATGTTTGCCAAAAACTTGTTGCCAAGACCCTCGCCCTTAGATGCACCCTTAACCAAGCCGGCGATGTCGACAATCTCGATTGTTGTGGGCACTACACGCTTAGGGTTATCAATCTCCACGAGCTTCGTCAGACGCTCATCGGGCACGGTGATAACGCCCACGTTAGGCTCGATGGTGCAGAACGGGAAGTTCGCAGCCTGAGCACGTGCATTCGACAAACAGTTAAATAGTGTTGACTTTCCTACGTTGGGAAGTCCTACAATTCCACATTGTAAAGCCATAATCTATATTTCGTTTTTTATTTTGTTATTCTATTTTGTATGCGTTTAGACCAATCCTTGCTCCAAGTAAAGGTGTATGCTGAGGCTCATTTGAAGCTACTCGATGATTGACAAGCCGCAGTTTACTTGGCGTAAATGAGGATTTGGCAATCAAGGCAGATGCCAAATGTGTCCAGCAGATGTCTTTGCTCCACCTTAGTCTGCTTGTGAAACATTTACAAGTGCCTCACGATAAGCATTCAGTATTCGTGACTTAGAGATAAAGCCCAAGTATTTATTCTCCTTATCCACCACAGGCAACATCCACGTATTGCTCTGCTCGAAACGTGGCATGATGCTCTGTATCATCTCATGCTCAAGAATCTTATCGGGCGGCTGAATCATATAGTGACGAATGGGCGTATGCCACTTATCACGATTAAACATGTCGTGGCGCAGGTCGTCAAGCTGCACAACACCTGTGAGCTTGCCGTAGTTATCCAACACAGGGAAGATGTTACGACGAGCACTCGAGATGATGTTTACGATGTCGCCCAACGTAAGGGTTTCACGGATACGTATAAAGTCGGTCTCCATAAGCTCGTCGAGGCGCAAGAATACGAATGCCGACGAGTCTTTGTCGTGTGTGAGCAACTCGCCACGCATACGCAACTGCTTCGTATATATCGAATCTCTGTCAAGACCATAGTTCACGGCAAACGAGATGCACGACACAATCATCAGCGGGATAAACAATCCGTAGCCATTCGAGAGCTCGGCGATAAGGAAGATTGCCGTGAGCGGCGCTTTCATCACGCCCGACATGACACCCGCCATGCCAGCAAGCGTAAACGAGGTGATAGAGACGTCCCAGTTGAATATCACACGGCACATAACAGCGAGCGTAGCACCAGCAAAGGCTCCCACGAACAACGAGGGGGCAAACGTACCACCCACACCACCTGCAGCATTTGTTGTTGCCATGGCCACAACCTTAAAGAGCATGATGGCGATAAGGTATATGAGCAAGAACCAGTCGGCATCGCTAAACGAGTAGAATATCGAGTTATCGAAGAGCTCAGCAGTGTGTCCCGACATCAACGAGCCGAAGCTACCATGACCCTCACCATAGAGCGGAGGGAACAAGAAGATGAGTATGCCGAGCGTAACGCCAGCATAGAGCCACTTGCGCCACTGCTCCTTGACAGATTTGTAGAAGCCTCCAACACGTGAGTTTACCGAGGTAAAGTAGTAGGCCATAACACCGCAGAAGCAGCCGAGCAGCACGAATAGAGGCACTTGAGCAACCTTAAACATATCCTCTGCCGAGAGCGACACGGCGATAATTGGCGAGAAGCCATGCAGCACCAACGACGTGATTGTCGCCGTCATAGAGGCCATGAGCAGCGGGATAATAGACTTTGAGGTAATGTCGAGCATCAGAATCTCGAGCACGAAGACCACACCCGTAATAGGCGCTTTGAAGACCGCAGCCACAGCAGCACCCGCACCACAGCAGAGTAGGAGTGTGATATTTTTGTAGTTCAGGCGGGCGAGCTTACCGATGTTTGAGCCTATGGCTGCACCCGTAAGCACAATAGGTGCCTCGGGACCTACTGAGCCACCAAAGCCAATGGTTGTAGCACCACCAACAATAGATGTCCAGCAGTTGTGCCCCTTGATGCGTGAGTCGGTACGTGACATGGCATAGAGCACACGTGTCACACCCTCCGAGATACCGTCCTTAACCACATATTTTACGAACAGCGTGGCAAGAATGATACCTATACCTGGGTATACCAAGTAGAGCCACTGCGCCTGATCGGCAGGCGTCCACGAGGTTAGCAGCTCTGTAATGGTGTGGAGCAGGGTGTTAAAGATAAATGCTCCGACACCAGCACACAGACCAACAACAACACCCAATATCGCCATAACCTGCGAATTGGAGAGTCGGTGTGTCAGTCGCTGGTACGACTCATAAATCTGCTCCTTGATATATCTTTCGAATTTTATCATAACAAATATTATCCTCTATACTGCTCTGCCTGACGAGATATAAGCTCCTTATCCTCGAAGTAGTTGATGCGCATAGCACGACGCACATCAGCAAGCGTTGCCGCCGCTGTCTCACGAGCACGCTCAGAGCCCTGACGCAAAATATCGTATACCTCCTCGATGCGCTGCTCGTAGTATGCCCTGCGCTCACGAATAGGCTGCAACAGCTCCTCGAGAACGGCAATAAGGAAGCGCTTAACCTTAACATCGCCAAGACCACCACGACGGTAGTGCTCCTTTAGAGCATCCAGCGACTCATACTCGGGTAAGTATTTCTCGAAGTGCTCAGGGCGAGAGAAGGCATCGAGATAGGTAAACACGGTGTTGCCCTCAACCTTACCTGGGTCTGACACCTTGAGGTGGTCAGGGTCGGTATACATGCCCATAACCTTCTTCTTGACATCCTCGGCAGAGTCAGAGAGGTAGATGCAGTTGCCCAACGACTTCGACATCTTGGCCTTGCCATCAGTACCTGGGAGGCGCAAACATGCCGAGTTTGTAGGGAGCATGATATGTGGCTCGACAAGCGTTTCACCATATACCGAGTTGAACTTATGCACAATCTCGCATGTCTGCTCAATCATTGGTGCCTGGTCGGCACCCACAGGAACGGTGGTAGCCTTAAATGCTGTGATGTCGGCAGCCTGCGAGATAGGATAGGTAAAGAAGCCCACGGGAGTACCCTTGCGCTGGAGGTTGTCCTCCTCAGCACCATTCTCGGCAAAGCCACGAAGCTGAATCTCGGCCTTAACGGTTGGATTGCGCTGGAGACGCTGAACAGTGACGAGGTTCATATAGTAGAATGCCAACTCGGTAAGCTCGGCAACATGGGACTGGATAAAGATTGTTGACTTCTCGGGGTTGATGCCACACGACAGATAGTCGAGAGCCACCTCGATAATATTTTCACGCACCTTGTCGGGATTATCTGCATTGTCGGTGAGCGCCTGAGCATCGGCAATCATAATGTAAATATCGTCGAACTCACCAGAGTTCTGCAACTCGACACGACGACTGAGCGAGCCAACAAAGTGGCCTAAATGGAGTTTACCTGTGGGGCGGTCACCCGTAAGAATTATCTTCTTCATGCAATACAAAATTTTCTAAGTTATGAGCACTTACACTATATATATGCTCGCAAGCGACAAAATTAGCAATTTTTCGCTATAATTCCTACATTCTTGCACAAAATATAATTTTTTATTATAACTTTGCATTGAGCAAACATTTTTGACTTATAACAAAACTACTTATAAACCATGACAATTATCCAACTTGAATACCTATTGGCGGTAGCTAACTGCGGTAGCTTTTCGGTTGCTGCCGAGCATTGCTTTGTGACCCAACCATCGCTATCAATGCAGATTAAAGCCCTCGAGGAGGAGCTTGGAGCAGTACTCCTCGATCGCACAAAGAAGCCTATTATCCCCACAGCCGTAGGCGAGGTTGTCTTGGAGCAGGCACGTGAAACGCTACGCTCCTATAACTACATTCGAGAGTCAGTTGCCGAGATGCGTGGCGAGTGCTCGGGAAGCATGCGCCTTGGCGTGATTCCAACAATAGCCCCCTACCTACTTCACAAGTTCATTCCCACCTTCATCAAGGAGTTTCCAAAGGTGGAGCTCGAGATTCACGAGATGGTCACTGCCGACATCATCGAGGCACTCAAGCACGACCGCATAGATGCTGCCCTTGTGGCCTCAGGAACATGTGGCGAAGGCATCACCGAGCACGACCTATTTAGCGACCACTTCTACGCCTACCTATCGCCCTCGCACCCACTCTTCGAGCGCTCAAACATACGCATTGAAGATATTGATTTTAAAGACCTTATACTCCTTAGCCGAGGCAACTGTATGCGTGACCAGATTTTCGAGTTGTGTCAGGCTGCAAGCAACATACCTTCGCACTTCTATTTCGAGTCGGGCTCGCTCGACACCCTCATGCGAATGGTCGACTGCACATCGTGCATGACTATTATTCCAGAGATGGCCTTGGAGTTTATTCCTCAGTCACGCCGCAACCGTGTCAAGAGCATTGCCAAGGGCGCAACATCTCGCCGAGTGGCTCTTGCTGTCAGCCGAACATACGTCAAGCAGTCTATTGTCGAGGCGCTGCGCTCGACAATTTTGAAGTGCGTAAATCAGGAGAAGATTTAGACTATTTCGGAACACTATTATCGCAACAATATCATGCGCCATTTGGATAAATCAACACGCCAAATGGCGCATATTTTGTAGTAATACTTCACTCACAACGACACAATACCCCATACTATGGTTTCGTTTATTTGTAAAATCAGAAAATTTTCCATATATTTGCAAGGATAATGCGTAGGCGCATAGCGCACACGCACATACAAGCACAGAGATAAAACATATAAAATACTGATTACAATAGACTTATTATGGAAAACTTGGAAAAATTGATTAACACAATAGTTGAGGCGATTGACGACAAGAAGGGCAAGGGCATTGTTTCACTCGACCTATCGGGATTCGACGGAGCAATTTGCTCGCATTTTGTAGTATGTAATGCCGACTCTACAACGCAGGTTGACGCCATCTCGGCAAGCATCGAGGATAAGGTATTCGAGGTTATGGGCGAGTGGCCAGTACGTGTTGAGGGTCGCCAAAATGCTTTCTGGGTGGCTATGGACTACACCGACGTCATCGTACACATCTTCCAAACCGAGCTCAGAGAGTACTACCGCCTTGAGGAGCTCTGGGCAGATGCACCTATGAAACGTTACGATTTTGGCGAATAATAAAAAAGGTTGTGAGTAAAGAATTTTGTGAGAGTAGTAAATTTGTAAAATGGCAGATAGACTAAGAAAGCCCGCAGGACCACGTTTTAACTTCATGTGGTTTTGGGCGATTGTAACAGTAGGCCTTATCTATGTCGCCATGTTTGGCGAGGAGAAGGAGCGTCCTTTGGAGGGCGACTGGGAGATGATAACAGGGCTTGTCGAGAATGGTCTCATAGAGCGCATCGACGTTGTAGACCAGGAGAAGGCAAGCGTATATCTTAAGAAGAGCCTTATCGACTCGCTCTCTAAGGACGAGCGTTTCAAGGGCATGCCAACAACAGGTGCGCAGATTCACTTCAACACAGGTGGCGATGTTCAGGACTTCCGAGAGCAGATTGAGCGTGCCGAGCAGAAGGCCGCAGAGAGTGGCATCGAGGATACAAAGGTTAAGATTAAGTATATCCGCACTGAGAAGGGTTGGGGTGAATATATTTTTGAGTTCTTACCCTGGATTCTCATCATCGTCGTATGGTTCATCGTCATGCGTGGCATGATGAAGGGCGCTGGCGGTGGCGGCGGTGGCGGCATCATGAATGTCGGCAAAGCACGTGCCCAGATGGCAGACAAGGATAACAAAAACAGGGTTACGTTCAAGGATGTAGCAGGTCTTGAGGAGGCTAAGGTCGAGATTATGGAGATTGTAGACTTCCTGCGCAAGGCCGACAAATACAAGGCCTTAGGTGCTAAGATTCCTAAGGGCGCACTTCTTGCAGGCCCTCCAGGAACAGGTAAGACACTCCTTGCTAAGGCTGTAGCTGGCGAGGCCAACGTGCCATTCCTCTCAATCTCGGGTTCCGACTTTGTGGAGATGTTTGTGGGCGTTGGTGCTGCACGTGTGCGTGACTTGTTTGAGCAGGCTAAGAAGAGTGCTCCATGTATCGTCTTCATCGACGAGATTGATGCTATTGGCCGTGCTCGAGGCAAGAATGCGGGCTTTGGTGGCAACGACGAGCGTGAGAACACACTCAACCAGCTGCTCACCGAGATGGACGGCTTCCAGACAAATGCGGGCGTCATCGTGCTTGCCGCAACAAACCGTGTCGACATCCTCGACAAGGCGTTGATGCGTGCTGGTCGCTTCGATCGTCAGATAGAGATTGGCCTACCAGATGTTAAGGAGCGTGAGGCGATATTCGAGGTACACCTCCGCAAGCTAAAGCTCGATGCGAAGCTCGACAGAGAGTTCCTCGCCAAGCAGACACCAGGCTTTGCAGGTGCCGACATTGCAAACGTATGTAACGAGGCAGCGTTGATTGCTGCACGTAACGATAAGAGTGCCGTGACACAGGAGGACTTCCTCGCAGCTATCGACCGCATAGTAGGTGGCTTAGAGCGCAGAAACATGCCTATGACACCTGCCGAGCGTCGTTCAACAGCTATCCACGAGGCGGGTCACGCCACGGTGATGTGGCGATTGCAGCACTGCGACCCTGTACTCAAGATTACGATTATCCCTCGTGGCCGCTCGTTGGGTGCTACATGGTACCTACCTGAGGAGCGTGTAAACCACAACATATCGCACTTCATGCACAAGCTTGCGGGCCTGCTTGGTGGTCGCATTGCTGAGCAGCTATTGTTGGACATCACCAGCACGGGCGCTATCAACGACCTTGAGCGCACCACAAAAACGGCATACGCCATGGTTGCCTACTATGGCATGAGCGAGAAGGTGGGCAACATCAGCTTCTACGACGCTACGGGGCAGCGTGATGCCTTCACCAAGCCATTCTCGGAGCGCACAGCCGAGCTTATCGACGAGGAGGTGCGTCGCATTGTCGACGAGGCAGTAGAGCTCACACGACAAATTATTAGTCAAGAGCGTGAGAACATCGAGCGTCTTGCCGACCTACTCTTAGAGAAGGAGACAATCTTTGCGGAGGACGTAGAGGGTGTCTTGGGCAAGAGTGCCCAGGAGGTTGCTAAGGCTGAGACGGAACATAGCTCTCAGGCCGAGAATATCGAGGATAGCACAGAGATTAAGTATATCATCGAGCCTTCAGAGGAGGAGTCGAACGAAAAAATGGAGTAACTATGAGTGACAAGCTGAAGAACTTTTTTGTGCGCACGGCAAGTGGTGCGGTGCTGCTCGGCATCGTCTTAGCAGCAATCTTTACGGGAGTATGGGGCTACGGCGCACTACTCTTGCTCATAACCGTTATTGGCGTGTGGGAGTTCTACGGCTTGGCACGTGCCAAGGGCTCGGAGCCACAACGTTGCATGGGCATGCTGATGTCGATAGTATTGTTCTTTGCTGGCTTTGTTCCCTCGTTGCACATATACGGCGAGATAGACAACAGAGAGTTATTGGGCAATGGATTGAATATCCTGATGCTCTTTGCAATACTCCTCGTCATAACATTTGTTATCGAGGTATTTCGCAATCGTCAGACACCCATCTACAATATAGCCACAACAATCATGGGTACTCTCTATGTTGCACTACCCATGGGCATACTTCTGTTCGTGCCATCAATGATGAACGCATTTATATGTCGGGGTGATGGGTGGACTCCATGGGTTTTCCTCTTCTACCTCTTGTTGGTATGGGGCAACGACGTGTTTGCCTACCTCGTGGGTGTCACCATTGGTAAGCACCGCATGTGCGAGCGTCTGTCGCCCAAGAAGTCGTGGGAGGGCTTTGTAGGAGGCATCGCAGGCTCTGTTGCTGTGGGCGCTATTGGAGCTTCGGTGTTGGGTGGCAGCTATGGCGTGTGGATAGGCTTGGCTGTGGTCGTTGCACTATCGAGCGTCGTGGGCGACCTTATCGAGTCGATGTTTAAGCGTGATGCAAAGGTCAAGGACTCGGGCTCAATTATGCCTGGCCACGGAGGCATCCTCGACAGATTTGATGCACTGATAATATCTGCGCCCTTTGCGCTTATATACCTCTGGGCATTGATGATGCTTGAGATAATCTAAGAATAACTAACCTAAAACCTATAACTACTATGAAGATTAATAAAGAGGGATACTGGATAATCATTATTACTGGCTTGTTGTGTCTATCTATATGGGCTCTTGTCTACTTCCTCATCGACACACATATCGCCATCATGTGGTTCATGGCAGCATTCTTGCTCGTCTTCTGGTTCTTCGTTGCAGCCTTCTTCCGTGAGCCTAAGCGTGTGCAGATTCATGACGACGAGCTGCTATTCTCGCCATGTGACGGCCGTGTAGTTGTTACGGAGGTAGTTACCGACGACGAGTACCTTAAGGAGGAGATGATGCAGATATCCATCTTTATGTCTGTGACTAACGTACACATGAACTGGATGCCTGTGCGTGGTGTTGTCGAGTATTTCAAGCACCACCATGGCCGCTTCCTCGTGGCGTGGCACCCTAAGTCATCAACCGAGAATGAGCGCACAACAACCGTCGTGCGCCTTGCAAATGGCGATAAGGTGCTTATACGCCAGATTGCAGGCTTCGTAGCACGCCGCATAGTGTCGTACATGAAGCCAGGCAAGGAGGTTGAACAGAATAGTGTAATGGGCTTTATCAAGTTTGGCTCACGTGTTGATATTTTCATTCCTAAAGACTCGGAGCTTTACGTCGAGATTGGCGATCCTGTGATTGGCTCACAGACGCCTATTGCCCGCCTAAAGCGCAGAGGCTAACGACAACAACATATAGCATGGAGCAGTCAAAAATACTCAAGGGAGCATTTACACTAATGGCCGTAGCGCTGATACTACTTGTGTTGTGGTATCTGCGTAGCGTCGTGGCATATATCATTCTCTCGGCGGTGCTTGCCATCGTTGGCCGCCCTCTCGTTGAGCGATTGACCGCCGTTAAGCTCTTTGGACGCACCCTACCGCGCACCATCGCCGCAAGCATAACGCTGCTTATCATGTGGGTGGTTATTGGCTGCTTGGGCATGCTCTTCATACCCTTGGTTGCCGGCAAGGCAAACGAGCTTCTTACGCTCGACTGGAATAGCTTTGCTGAGTCGATACGTGGTCCTCTTAGCGAGTTGGAGAACTATGTTAACAGCTTCTTCGCAACGCCCATTATCGACATTATCAAGGTGGTGGAGAATATGTTTAAGAACTTCATCAGTGGCGACTTTATCTCGGCATTTACAAATGTCGCTTCGTCGCTGGCGTCGCTTGCTATCGCCATGTTCTCGATAACCTTTATCACCTTCTTCTTCTTGCGTGATAGCGGACTCTTCCATAAGATTGTTGCGCTCTTCTTCCCCGAGCATGTTCACTCAAACATATACCATGCCCTCGACTCTATCACAGCCCTTCTGACACGCTACTTCAGAGGTCTGCTTGTCGAGAGTACAATTATCATGGCGGTCATCGCCGTGAGCATGTTGCTGTGGGGCATGACCTTTAGCAATGCCCTCATCACAGGTCTTATCATGGGCACACTAAACCTAATACCCTATGCAGGTCCTGTCATCGGAGGCCTTATATCTATGGCCATGGGCATACTCTCGCCTATCGGTGGCGATATTGGCTATACGCTAATTGTCATAGGCTCTACAATAGCCGTTGTAAAACTTATCGACGACTTCATCATTCAGCCCTCGCTCTACTCTAAGCGAGTTAATGCACACCCTCTCGAGGTCTTCATCGTGATACTTATCTCGGGACATATCGGAGGTGTCTGGGGCATGCTGCTGGCAATACCCTCATATACGGTAGTTCGTGTTATTGCCAGCGAGTTCTTCTCGGAGTATGGTGTTGTACGTCGCCTAACAGGAAACATTAACGAATGATAGAGATAGAAGCAGAGGTCATACATGGCAAGAAGATAGGGCGAGCCTTGGGCTTCCCTACTGCCAACATGTCGCTCGAAGGATATGATGTCGAGCGTGGTGTATATCGCTCTACGGTGGATATTGATGGTGTTGAGTATCGCGCTATGTCGAATGTCGGCATACGTCCCTCTGTTGGTGGCAAAGAGTTACTCTTAGAGACCCATGTCATAGGCTACGAGGGCAACCTCTATGGCCGTATACTTAGCGTGAGGCTCATGGAGAAGATTCGTGACGAGAAGCGTTTCTCGTCGATAAGTGACCTTAAGGAGCAACTCACACGTGACTACAACTCGATAGCTAACGAGTAGGCAGAGAGCGCGCAGAGAGATAGTGAGTTTAGGAAATTTAAGGAGGTTAGGAGTTTAGGGAGGCGGAATTAAGGCGCTACCTGAATGCTTAAACTCTTTTATAATTATAGGGTCGATAGGAGCGCTAACGCTTGATATGGCTAATGGGGGCGCTTCGCTTGATAGGGTTGATGGGGACGATAGGGTCGATAAGACGAGGATATCATAGCCCCATCTCCCCTATTCTCCCTATTCTCCTTATTCTCCTTATTCTTCCTATCTTCCCTACGCCCCTGCCCCGCCAATCAGCAAGAAACAATTTCTTGTCAGAAGGGTGCCGAGTGCTACACTCGGCAAAAATCCCGACGATGGGCTGTACTTGAAGTACTGCTCATTGTCGGGATTTTTTGTTAGGGGACGCAATCGACCCCTTATCACAAGAAATTTGCCCAGAGGCCGTGAAGATTACAATACTCATATACTGCGGTGACATTGGCAGCACCTACGTAGATGTCTGCTACGGGAGTATCCTTCAAATCAACACGAATGCCGCCGTTGTCGGTCTCGACGTAGATAAAGGCGATATGGTGCTCAGGGGTCATGGGGTGATGTACCGAGCCCACCTCGACACGAATCTTACCATCGCCGAGGAGCGATACCACTGGCATGTGCTTCTCGCCACTGGCATCTACCACGTTGGGTTCCAAGAGCTCCATCTTCTCGCCACAGCATACCATGGGAACACCCGAGTCAACAACCTTGATTGCTACATTGCCACACTTATTACACTTATAAAACTTTGTCATAATCCTAATTTTTTTGTTGTTCGACACTACAAATAATCTACACTCGTCGTTACAAAAATGGTGCTAACCACTACTTAAGGAGTAGATTTTCGATGTTCTCCTTTAGCTGTGCCTTGCCCATGCCTCCAGGTACAAGCGTTGGCACGTCGTCGGTAGGAATGTAGGCAAGCGTGGGTATTGAGCGCACGTTGAAGTATGCAGCAAGCTCCTGCTCATCATCGACATTTACCTTGTATACGTCTACCCTACCAGCATACTCCTCAGCAGCCTCGTCGATAAGCGGCGAGAGCATCTGACATGGTCGACACCACGATGCGTAAAAATCGACAAGTACGGGCTTATCGCCTAAGAATTGCCACTTGCTATTTAGCTTAGCTACCCTGCTCTCGAACTCTGCCTTGTTTAAATGTTTTGTTGCCATAATCTATTTTAGTTTTTATTGTTTATCATCTTTTGTCACAGCAAAAATAGGGCAACTTTTTCAATAAATCAAATTGATAATTTTTATAACAATATCAACATATTTGATACCGAGGCTGTGGCGCAGTGTAGGCGGTGGTTTTACAAGAGGATAGGCAGAAAAAAATTATCCCACGACAGAGATTTTTCTCTCTGTCATGGGATAAATCGCTATATTAGGAATATTGCGATGCGTTGTTATAAGTTGACAATATAAGATGCATATTTTTTCCAATACAATGATGCTTTGTAGGCCTCTACGCTATTGGCAGGTACATAAATATTACAACGTATTATTTCATAGCTGCCTGATGGCGCATGGTCGAACACATGCACACCTAAACTTGGAGGTGTTGTAGCATGGCAATATACACTTTTTAGGTTACTGCAAAAATAGAATGCCCAATCTTCAATCGTAGTTACGTCTGCACGAATAACTACACTCGTTAGGTTGGTGCAACCATGGAATGCATTATCACCAATAGTAGTTACACCCCATAGGATACTATATTCAGTAAGTCCTGCTGGTGCAAATGATTTAAGCTCTCCATTAATAATTAAGCATCTACCATCCGTTGAGGCAATCTTTCCACTAAACAATTTAAGACTTGGGCAATCACAGAATGCTAGATCACCAATCGCAGTTACGCCATCAGGAATAGTTACAAATGTTAGGCTACGACATCCCATGAATGCACTTGCTCCAATCTCTTTTACATAATTAGGAAGAGTAACACTTGTAAGCATCGTGCAATCCAAAAATGCGTAATCTCCAATCTTAGTTACATAGCCATCAAAGGTAATAACACCCTTACCAGTCCTTTCATCCCATTCATTTGACTGAATGTGAATGTTAAAATCAAAAGCATCTGCGTCGTAAGGATCCACCTTCTCTGTTGCAGTATACCAAATCTCATTATTTGCGGGTACATGTGCATCAGTAGCAATTTCGTCACACACAAAATCGTACCCAACAATATTTTCCAAGCTCCAGTACTCTGCCTTTTTGTAAACACTTACTGACACAGAAGGCACATAAATTCTACCACCAAACACCATTTCATAGATAGTTGTCTCTTCATATTCATCATAATAACAGAATAGTTCACCACGATTTGGCGGTGTTATAGCCTTGCAATATACACTTTTTAGTTTACTGCAATTAAAGAATGCTCCATATTTAATCTCAGTTACACTATCGGGTATAGTTACACTTGTAAGGCTGGAGCAATAATTGAATGCCTGTTCTTCAATCGTTGTTACGCTGTTGGGAATAATTACACTTGTGAGGTAACTGCAACCAAGGAATGCATAACGTCCAATAGTAGTTACGCTATTAGGAATAGTTACACTTGTGAGACTATCGCAATCATAGAATGCTTCAAATCCAATCTTCGTTACCTCTCCATCAAACTTAATTACCCAGCACTCCTTCTCTGCATCGTAGGTATTAGATACAATATTTACGCCGAAGGCACCGGTTTTATAAGGTGTTGTAGCCTCAGTTGTGCTACCATTGGTATACCAAATCTCGTTGTTTGCAGGCTTAACAACAGGAGCAACAAACTCGACAGCCAAAGCTGCCATAGGCTGAATGTCATTGCGAGTGATAGCAACACTATTGCTTGTCGATTTCTCGAAAACGCTACCCTCTGTATCTGTTACAGTAATGGTAATACCCTTCTCAAATGTTGTCTCGGGGAGTACAATCCACAATGCGGTAGCAGTCTCTGAGGTGGTGCCAAGGGCGATACCCTCGCCACAATCGAGTGTGACAGCGGTAGTAGCATCGTCGCTCATGGTCACCTCAGGTGTGTCACCAAAGGTCATGGCAACAGTGGCTGCACCAGCAATCTTTTCGTTGTTGTTACCCTTGACTGATACACTCTTTAGCGTTGCGCCGTCAACATTGTAGAGGTATAGCTTTAGATAGCCACAAGCATTCTTAAACGAGAGGAAAGTATCTTCCACGCTCTCGGTAACAGCAACCATAGTGTTTGCGCCCTTGCCAAAAGAGTTCTCGGCATAGCTCTGTTCCGAGGGTAGGGTGAGTAAAATAAGACCATCGTCCGAGATAGTTGCACTCGCATCGTATGGGTAAATGGCATATATGGCATCTAATGTGTTGCCTGTGCCGAGCTCGCCGTTAGGAACGAGTGAGAATGTGCCACTATTAGCACCTGTTGCACCGTTAAACTTATACTGGCGGTTAAGAGTGTTGCCAAAGAATGCAGTGATAAGGTCAGCCTCGTGCCAACGTAGATATTTACCCGCCTCGACATAGGTGCGAGTGAGGCCGTCATCGGCAAAGTTGGCAGTAAGGTCTGGTAGTGTTGTTTCGTTGGTAAGAGGCGATTCCAGCTCTACGAAGATATCTGAGCAACCAACAAATAGTAGAGCTGCCAGAAGCGTAAGAATTGAAAAGTTTTTCATTGTTTTGCGATTTTAAGGATTTTAACTCCAACCTATGGGGTCTTTCTCTTGTCCTATGCTTTCCATGTTGGAAGCACTAAAGCCCTGCTCTACGACAGTTTCCAATACCTCGACTTCGGGGGCGAGGTAACCCTCTTGATAGTTTTTTTGCATAGTGTATAATGTTTTGAGTTAATAAATTGTCGCTCAAAACCATACAACTCCGATATGGTGGATTATGTATAAAAAAGAAAGTGTGGAGTTGACTTTCGTTTATTGAATAGAAGGTTGTGGAAAGACCTTAAGAGAATAAACGATACAATGCCCCACACTTGGATAGTATGGGGATAGATACGCAAAATGCGTACAGCCACATAGCTATACAAGAAATGAGTGCTATTCGTTCGCCCTCTCTTATGAAAACTTCCACATTTTCTATTCAGGACTGCGAAAACACTTTCAATATGTCACTACTCTATTTGAATAGCACCACAAATTTAAAAAATATTTCCCAAACGAACAACACTCACGGGGACATTGTTTTATAATACAAAAAAATCGCCTCCCGCATTTATTAGCAGAAGGCGAAATA
>JAEIGA010009086.1_pt1 | contig 15034 bp, 14 predicted proteins | sample 9270691 | NCBI WGS metagenome assembly JAEIGA01 (sample SAMN17057246, study PRJNA624740) | gut metagenome | biome: biome; isolation source: fecal sample | host: Bos grunniens | place: China: Xizang | collected 2019
AGTTTTCTTTAAAACAACATTAATTGAAGAATATTGGAAAATCCATAATGAATGTAATTTTTCAATGGATGAAATAAAGCAATTAATTTTGAACAGTTATAATGCTCTATTTATTTCTGATAAAGAAAAAGCTGCTTATTGTCAGCAAGTAGAAACTGCTTGGGAAAAATGTTTTAAATAGTATAAGTTGTAAAACTTGTATTTTTTCTTCAAACATTGAGTAAAGTAGACAAATTCTATATAATTAAAGCATGAGTACTCACAAATCAATAAACGAAGAAACATTAAATAATCTTCTTTATCTTTCAAGACTTTCCCCAGAAAGTACAAACATTTCTATTTTAAAAAAACAAGTTGAAGAAATTGTTGGATATTTTGAAGTTCTTTCAAAATATGATGATTCAGAAAATCCTTATGATGCATATCCATCTACTCAAGCAGATAAACTTCGTGATGATGAAGTTGTAAAAGGTCTTGAAATTCCAGATGTAAAAAATGTATCTGAAAATTTTATGGATGGATATTTCCAAGTTCCAAAAGTTCTTGGAGAAGGTGCTTAATTTTTTTTATAAGCATATTGATATTTTGTAAAAAGGATTTGATATGAATTATACAATAAAAGAAATTCAAAAGGCATTAATGTCTGGTGAAATAACAAGTGTGGAACTTGTAAAAAAATCAATTGAAACTTTTGAATCAGATAATAAATCTAGTCAACCATTAAATGCTTTTCTTGAGATATATGCAGATGCAGTGTCAAAAGCAGAAGAAGCTGATAAATTAATTCAAGATGCAAAAGCAAAAGGTGTTGCAGAAGTAGAAAAACTTTTTGCAGAAAAACCTTTGTTGGGAATGCCATTTGCAAATAAAGATAATATTTCTGCAAAAGGTAAAAAATTAACTTGTGCATCAAAAATTTTAGAAGGATATGTTGCTCCTTATAATGCAACTGTTATAAATCGCCTTGAAAATGCTGGTGCTATTCCACTTGGTAGATGTAATCAAGATGAATTTGCAATGGGTTCTTCCACTGAATATTCAGTTTACGGGGCTACAAGAAATCCAATTAATAAAGATTATGTTTCTGGTGGTTCTTCTGGTGGTTCGGCTGCTGCTGTTTCATCAAATCAAGCATTGTTCGGAATCGGAACAGAAACTGGTGGTTCAGTTCGTCTTCCAGCAAGTTATTGTGGAATTTATGGATTAAAACCAACTTATGGCGTATTAAGTCGTTGGGGAGTTGTTGCTTATGGTAGTTCCCTTGATCAAGTTGGAATTATGGGAAGAACACCTAGCGATATTTCTATTCCGTTGTCTTGTATGGCAGGCGTTGATATGTATGATGATACAAGTGCCGATTTGCCTAATGTAGATAAATTAAAAGATTTGCAGCCTTATGCAGATATGTCTAGCTTAAAAATTGCTATTCCAAAGCAGTTTTTAGAAACAGAAGGTTTGGATAGTGATGTTGCTGAAGTTTTTGCAGAAACTCGTAGTTGGTTTGAATCAAAAGGTGCAAAAATTGATATAGTTGATTTGCCAATTTTGGAAGCTTCAATTGCAAGTTATTATGTAATTGCATTATCAGAAGCTGCATCAAACTTAAGCCGTTTTGACGGAATTCGTTATGGTCGCCGTGTAGATCCTGGTGAAGGCTATGATGAACTTTATGTAAAAACTCGTAGCGAAGGTTTTGGGCCAGAAGTAAAACGCCGTATTATAATTGGAAATTATGTTCTTTCTGAACAATTTTCTGGAGATACATACAAAAAAGGAATGACAGTTCGTGCTAGAATCCAAAGAGAAATGGAAGAATTGTTCAAAACTTATGACATAGTTCTTTGTCCTACTTGTCCAACTCCTGCATTTAAATTAGGTCAGAAAGTTGATAGCCCTCTTGAAATGTATTTAAGCGATTTGTATACAACATTTGTTAATCTTGCTCGTATTCCTTCTATCAATGTTCCTGCAGGTCATGCAAAAAATACTGATAATATGCCAATTGGAATGCAATTCGCAGGTCCTATGTTCAGTGAAGCAAAATTATTGCAGATTGCTCAAGTTTGGGAAGATGACCATTCAAATTGTGGTTGTCCTATTGCTTATAACTAAAAAGGTGCATTGATATGATAGATAAATATGAAATTGTAATTGGATGTGAAATTCATACACAACTTTTGACAAAAACAAAAGCTTTCTGTGCTTGTGAAAATCGTTATGGTGGAATGCCAGATACTCGTGTTTGTCCTGTTTGTCTTGGTCTTCCTGGAGCAATGCCTCGCGTTAGTAAAGGTTATGTTGAATTAGGAGCAGTAGCAGGTCTTGCATTAAATTGTGATATTGCGACTTATACAAAATTTGATAGAAAACACTATTTTTATCCTGACCTTGCAAAAGGTTATCAGATTACACAGTATGATTTGCCTTTGTGTTCTGATGGATATGTAGATTTGCCTTTGGCTCACTTTCCAAAAGATGAACAGATTGGTGGAGAAAAACATCGTCCAACAAATTTTAAGGGCGAAGATTGTATTATTGACAATAAATATCGTCGTGTTCGTATTGAACGCATTCACCTTGAAGAAGACGTAGGTAAATCTCTTCACTTGGAAGGAAAACACTCTTATATCGATTATAACCGTTGTGGAACTCCATTGATTGAAATTGTTACAAAGCCTGATATGACAAGTCCTGATGAAGCTGCTTTGTTTATGCAGACTGTTCAGGAAATTTTACGCTATGTAAAAGTAACAAAAGGTAATCTTGAAGAAGGAAATATGCGTTGTGATGCAAACATCAACTTAAATGTTTGGGAAGACGGAAAATTGTATCACACTCCAATTTCAGAAATTAAAAACTTAAACTCTTTCCGTGCAATTAAAGATGCTTGTACTTATGAGGTTCAGCGCCAGTTAAAGGAATTTGAGGAAGATAGACAAGAATTTAATCCTGGATTTAAAGTTACAATGGGATGGGATGAAGCAAAAGGTGTTACTGTTGTTCAGCGTACAAAAAATTCTTTTGTTGATTATCGTTTTGTTGTTGAACCTGATATTAAGCCATTTACAGTAAGTGAAGAGCTTGTTGAAAGTGCTGCAGAAAAAGTAGGGGAACTTCCTGAAGCAAAAAGAACTAGATTCCAAGAGGAATTTGGTCTTACTGCATACGATTCTGAAGTTTTGACTTCAACAAGAGAACTTTCATTGTGGTTTGAAGAAGCAGCAAGTGCATCTCAAAGTGCAAAGCGCACTGCAAATTTAATTATTTCAGAATTACTTGCAGTATTAAATGAAAAGAAACAAACAATTGTTGATGTGGAAATTACTCCAAAACATATTGCTGAACTTGCTGATGCCCTTGAAGGAAATAAAATTACAAGTAAACAAGGAAAAGAAGTTTTTGCAACTATGTTAGAAACAAAACAGTTTCCATCTGAAATTATTAAAGAAAAAGGAATGGAACAGGTTTCTGATTTAGGATTAATTGAAAAAATTGTTGACCAAGTATTGCAAGAAAATCAAAAAGCAGTAGAAGATTTGAAAAATGGTAAAACAAATGTTTTAGGTTGGCTTATGGGACAAGTTATGAAACTTTCTCAAGGAAAAGCAAATCCAAAAGAAGCTTCTGCTATCTTAAATAAAAAACTTGCAGAAATGTAATTGAGTAAAAAAAAGCAGCGTAAACGCTGCTTTTTTTTTGTCACATCTGTAATGCTGAAGGATTTTATAATCAGCATTATATTTTTTTGTTAATTAAATATGGTCTTTTACAAATTGAATAAAGTCATTTTCAGAAAGTGGTTTAGAATAGAAATATCCTTGAACAACATCACAATTGATAGAGCGTAAGAAGTCTCTTTGTTCTTTTGTTTCTACACCTTCAAAAACAGTCTTTTTGTTTAATTTCTTTCCTAAATCAACCAAAGATGTAATAAAATCTGATGATTCTTCTAGTGATGAATTATTTCTTAAGAAGTTTTGATCAAATTTAACTACATCAATTGGAATTGAGCTAAGCATGTTTAGTGAAGATTCTCCACTTCCAAAGTCGTCCATTGCAATTGAAAATCCATTGTTGTGTAAGGCATCAATTACTTTTTGTAGAATAATTTTATCGTTAGCAACAGATTGTTCCAAAATTTCAACTTCAACCAAATCAGGTGAAAGGCGATATTTATTGAATGTAGTTATAAAGCGTGAGATAAAATTATTGATTTTATCAGGTTTTGTATGATTTCTAGACATATTAACTGATATAGGAACAACATTGTTGCCGATATCTATTTGATTTCTTAAAAATTTAAAAACTTTTTCATAAACGATAAAGTCTAATTCTTCTATAAATCCATTTTTTTCAAATAGAGGAATGAATTTTGCTGGACTTAATAAACCTAATTCAGGGTCTGAGCTATTCCATCTTACTAGAGCTTCTGCCCCAATGATTTTATCTGTTGAAAGTTCAATTTTAGGTTGATACATAACAAAGAATTCATCATTTTTAACTGCATCTTCCATTTGGCGCTCTATTTTATGTTCGTAATTAATTTTTTCTTCAATTCTTGGAGAATAAATTTCAAAAGCTTTAGTCACATTTTCTTTTATTAAGCTTTTTGCAAAAGATGCTTCTCCAATCAAAGTTCTAATTGTTTTTGTTCTACTTTGTATCTTTCTGTCTGAATTTAGGAATGTTATTCCATATTTTGCAACAACATGAATATCTTTAGATTTTAGTTCCTTTGCAATTTTTTCTATGGATTTAGAAGCTTTTTCCATAGCGATGCTAGCGTTTTCAATTTTTGCAAAAACATAGAAATGGTCTGCATAACCTTTTGCACAAAGTCCATTAAATTTTAATGTTTCATCTTTTAGTAAATTTGCAAATTTTATTAAGATTTGGTTAGCTGCCTCTTCTCCGTAAGTTTGATTTATAAATTTAAAACCTCTTAAATCTGCATCAATAAGTATAAATCTTGAACCTTCGAATTGTTTAAGCATTTTTCTTGCTTTCTTTTCAAATTTTTCTTGATTATATAAATTTGTAATAGGATCATAGCTTCCTGAAATTATTGTTATGTAGATAACTCCAAGAATTATAAATACTAATATTTCTGTAATTAAAACAAAAATAATTGTTGATTGAATACCTTTCAATTTTTTATAAAGCCTAAAGATTTCTTCTTCAGGAACTGAAATTCCAATAGTCCAATCAGTTTTATCAATTGCATCCAAGAAGACATATACATCTTTTTTGTCAGCAGATTTTGCTTTGTATATTCCATGTCGCTGTTCTGCTAACTTTTTAGAAGACAATTCTTTATAATCTGAGTCTTTTGGAATAAACATATTCATTATAAATTCAGTGTTTGGATGTGAAAGATATACTCCTTTTTTATCAATGATGAATGCTTCGCCTTTAGTTTTCATTTTTACATTACTTAAAATATTATGTAAGGCTGAAAGTTCTATAGCACCACCAATAATTCCTTTGCATACACCACTGTTATCAAATATTGGTGTAGCAATGTGCACAGTCATTCTTCCAGATGTTTTTGAATAAACAGAATTTCCAATTACAAAGTTACCTTTTTTTTCTTTAATACCTTGAATAAAATAGTCTCTCTGGGCAATGTTTGCATGTTTTTTTTCTGATGTATAAATATTTCCATCTTTATCTGAAAAAAACAAATTCAATAGAAAATCAGGTTTTTGTTGATGATGATTTGCTAAAAACAAAGCAATTTCTTCTGTTGTACCATTTATAGTAGTATCATGACTTGCAAATATTGTTAATGCAGTTTTTGCTTGGTTTAAGAATCCTGTTGTAACATGTGAATAAGCTTGAGCAATAGACATATAGTCTGATTCATATTGTTCTTGTGTTACTTTTTTTGTATATGAAATAGAATAGTTAGACAACGCAAAAAGAGTAGATACTACAACGATTATACATAGAATAAAAAAGAGATATTTTATTTTTTGAACTTTATTTTTTTTCATCAACTTATTCAATATTTTCATACTACAATTATATCATCTCTTTTTATAAAGTAAATGAATTTGTTATAGAAAAAAACTATATGATTTGTTACAATTTAATAGATGAAAGAAATTGATTTATTATATAAAGAATTAAATTTGCGTTACGGACCTGTGCTTCGTGCTAGAAAATGTTTCTTGTACACAAAAAAAGGTGTTCGTGTTACAGATATGTTTCAAGAAAATGGAAAAGCTATTTTAGGTTGGGGAAATCCCAAACCCTTCACTCAATTTAAAAATACAATGAATAGAGGAATTACAGGTTCCTTTTTTACAGAATATGAAAATAGAATTCAAAAAGCAGTAAGTGATTTGTTAAATTCAAAACGAATTGTTTATCTATTTAAATCAAAACAGGCAGCATTAAAATGTGCACTGACATTATCTCCTTCTGACACTACTTTTTGGCGACCTTGGAATCCTGATGTAAATAAATGGGATGATAAATCTGTTGTTATTGTGGTGCCTCCTTTTGCTTGGGAAGAAGATATTTATATTGTGGCAGCCCTTCCTGAAATAGTAGAAATTGCTGATGCAGCAGGAAAAGAGCCTGTAGCTTCTGAACGAATTGCTGCTCCTTATTTGGTGGGAATTGCTCGTGCAATTTATGATATTGTTTCAGAAATTCCATTAAGAAAAGAAACTGATTGGTTTAAATATGATAATGTGTTGAGTAAATATTGGACAAGAAAAGGCCCTTATTTATTCCCAAAAATGAATGAAGAAATGTATAAGAAATTTGTTGCTCATTGTTTGGATTGTTCTATTTTGATAAATCCTGAATATAATAATCCTTCTATAATTCCTTTTGGTGCAGATATGGGCGTTTTTACTAAATTAAAAAATAATCCTTTTGATTTTTAATTAGTTGACAGTTTTACTAATATTGCTGAAATAATACAGTTTTAATAGTAAAGTTTGCGATGTGATTTTATTGGAGAAATTATGCAAAATTCAGAAATTATTCTTTATATTATAAAATTAGTTTTAGGTGGAATAACTGCTTTTCTTGCTGTTTCATTATGGTCAAAAACAAAAGATGCTGCTTGGATTTGTCTTGTATTGGGATTCGTAATTTCTTATGCAGGTATTGTGTATCAAATGATTTTAGATTTTGGTTTGCTATCCTTTGAAAAATTGGTAATTTTTGGAATTCCGATTTTTACATTGATATTTACAGTTTTGCCAAGTTTGTTATTTATTATTGCTTTTATTTTAATGATTTGTAAAAAAGATTAATTTTTAGATTTGGTAACCGTTCATAGGGAGTTTTATAATGTCTGCAATAGATGATTATTGGATTAAATTTTTAAAAGAAACAAACAGAACTGCAAATGAAATTTGTTCTGGAGATATAAATTTTGGTTCAAATGGATTTACAAATGATTCCCAAATTTCATTAGTCCTTGCAGGGAATAAAACAGCATTCTTTTCTAGTTTAGCATCTTATACAATTGATAATGAAATTCTTCCTGTTGCGGGAGAATTGTATATACTTCTTGATAGACAAGATGAACCAAGGTGTATCATTGAAATTTTGTCAGTTAATATTATTCCATTGGATGAAGTTACTTGGGAAATGGCAAAAAAAGAAGGTGAAGATTTTAATCTTGAACAATGGAAAGATAAGACTTTAGAATATTTAAATGATGAAGCTGATATATTAGGTTATGAAGTTGTTCCTAATTTAAAGTTAGTTTATCAAACTTTTAAGGTTGTATACAAATAGAAAAAACTTGCAGTCAAAAGATTTCTAATGTTAATATATATAGTGTATTAAAAACTTTTTTATTGGTTGTAAAACTATTATTATAAGTTTTTATGTATAAGCTAGTTTTCGTATGAAGACTTTTATTTTCAAATTGCTTTTCTGTAAGGGGAATGCAATTAAAAAATTATGAGGTACTTATGTCAAAAGGGTCAGGAATGTCATTAGGTAGATTGCTTTTGCAAATTGCAGTTGGTGTAATGCTTGCTGTTGCTGGTATTTGGGCTTTACAAGGTGGCGGAGATGCTGCTGTTGGAGCAATTAAAGAAATTTTTAGTGGAGATTTATCAAGAATTCTTTGCATTGTGTTCGGTATTATTGAACTTCTTGCTGGTGTTCTTTTGATTATCGAATTATTTGCTGGTGATAGATTTGGAAAGTTTGATAACATTCTTATGTTTATTATCATGATTGTTTGGATTGTTGCTATTGTTTTAGTTGATTTCCTAGGAAAAGGTGGAATCTTAAACGGTGGAACAAGAAATTTCCTTGAATGGCTTTATAATTTTGCATCACATCTAATTGTTCTTGGTGCAATGATTTATCTTAATAACTAAATATCACACTGCATATATACAGAGGTTTTTGTGAAAAAAGTTTTATATTGCTTAGTTTTTTTTATTTTTTCAAATATTTGTATATATGCAGCATCTTCAGAAAAAGTTGCTGTTTTTAATGTAGGAATCACTTCTGGAATTCCATTTTATGGAGACGATTCCATTCTTGCTTCAAATGATGTAGTTAATGGTGGAGAAATTAATCGAGTTCTAGTAGGATTAAGCGCCGATGTTTCTTTTAATCTTGCAACACCTATTAAATTAATTGCTGGTTCAGATTTGTTAGCTGATTTTATTTGGGGCGGAAGTTCTTATTCTAATCATTTGGATTATTCATTTTTTTGCGGCATAAAAGTTTATCCTAATTTATTTGGATTTAATACTTCAATTGCTTATCTATTAGGAAGTAGAACAGATTTTATAAATAATGATATGGAAGATTCTATAAGTTCTACTGCTTGGGGAAATGGTTTTCGAATTAGTGTAGGATATGATTTTGCCTATGGCCGCAAAAATGTATTTGCTCCAGCTCTTGGTGTTTATTATAGATGTATCCCAAGAGGAAGTGATTTTTGGGATAATGTTTTAGCTGCATATATTAGTTTTTCTTTTTAATATTATTCTTGTTATTTTTTTTTTATTAATTCATAAAAAAAGGCTGCCCATTTGGACAGCCTAATTTTATTTTAGTTTTTATCTAGCGTATTCAACAATTCTTGTTTCTCTAATCATTGTTAGACGAATACGACCTGGATATTTCAAATCGGTTTCAATTTGCTTTGCAATATTACTTGCTAAGTCTTTTACTTCGTTATCAGCAATTTTTTCATTGTTTACAAGAATACGAAGTTCACGACCAGCTTGAATTGCATAAGCTTTTTCAACACCGTTGAATGATTCTGCAATAGCTTCAAGGTTTTCAAGGCGTTTTACATAGTTGTCTATTGTTTCGCGTCTAGCACCTGGTCTTGCAGCAGAAATAGCATCTGCAATTTGAACTATAACAGCTTCAATTGTTGTTGGCTCAATGTCATTGTGGTGAGCTGCGATTGCATTAATAACGCGTGCATCTTCACCCATCTTTCTTGCAATTTCTGCACCAACTTCTGCGTGGTTCTGATCGCTATCGCTTTCTGCACCTTTACCAATATCGTGAAGGATTGCAGCTCGTTTAGCCAAGTCTCTGTCAGCACCAACTTCTGCAGCTAACATAGAAGCAATCATTGCAACTTCTTTTGAATGGATTAAAACATTCTGACCGTAACTTGTTCTGAAGTAAAGTCTTCCTAATGCTCTAATTCCATCTGTAGGCATATTGTGGATGCCTAAATCGAATAAAATTCTTTCGCCTTCTTCGTAAATCTTATTCTGAATTTCTCTTGTAACTTTCTGAACAATTTCTTCAATACGAGCAGGGTGAATTCTACCGTCTGAAATAAGGCGTTCAAGAGATTCTTTTGCAATTTCTTTGCGAACTGGATCAAAACAAGAAATTACAACTGCTTCTGGAGTATCATCAATAATGATGTCTACGCCTGTTAATGTTTCTAATGTTCTGATATTACGACCTTCACGACCAATAATACGACCTTTCATTTCGTCACTTGGAAGTGAAACTGTTGTAACAGTAATATCACTTGTTGTTTCTGGCGCAATGCGCTGAATAATTGAAACAAGAATTTCACGAGCCTTTTTTTCTCCTGAAAGTTGTGCTTCCTGTTCAATTTTGTTTAATAATGCCTGTGCATCATGGCGAGCATCATTTTCAAGGTTTTTGATAATTAATTCTTTTGCTTCTTGTGCAGACAATCCAGAAATTCTTTCAAGTTCCTTTCTGTATTCTTCTTCTTGTGCTGTCATTGCAATTTCGCGTTTTTTCATTGCGGCAACACGCTCAGCAAAATCTTTTTCCTTTTTTTCGTACTCAGCAACTTTTTGATCAACAAGTTCTTCTTTTTTGTTTATGCGAGCTTCGTATCGTTGAACCTCAGCACGACGTTCTCTGTTTTCCCGTTCCTGCTGGTTTCGCTCTCGAATGAGTTCATCTTTTGCATTTAGCAAAATCTCTTTTTTCTGTGCTTCAGCTTCTCGAATAGCATCTTGTTTTACACGTTCTGCTTTTTGTTCTGACGCAGATAGTTGAAATCTGGCATACAGCCAGCGAATAGTCCATCCAAGAACAATTCCAGCAACAGGAAGACTGAACAATAATATAGTGTTCATCGTAATCTCCTATAATACAATGGAATAGTTCACCATACATAATAACGCAGCAAAATATTTATGTCAAACAAGATTAGCTATAGATTAAAAATTATTGTTATTTTTTACATTGAAAAGTCTTTTCCAAGATAAATTTCTCTTGCAACTTCTGAATCTAGGATTTCTTGTTTTGTTCCTTGAATCATAATTTGACCAGTGCTTACGATGATGGCTTTATCTGTAATTTCTAGTGTGTCTCGAACATTGTGGTCTGTAATTAAAATTCCGATTCCTCGTTTTGCTAGCAAACCTATCATGCTTTTAATATCAGCAACAGCGATTGGGTCAATTCCAGCAAAAGGTTCATCAAGAAGTAAAAATTTTGGTTCAATTGCTAGGGAACGGGCAATTTCTGTTCGGCGGCGTTCTCCACCAGATAATGTAAATGCATATTGTTTTCTGATTCGTTCAATAGCGAATTCTTCTATTAATTCTTCTAGTTTTTCCTTTTTTTGCGCAGTTGTTAAATCTTTGCGTGTTTCAAGAATTGACCAAATATTTTCTTCAACAGTAAGTTTTTTAAAAACTGAAGGTTCCTGTGGAAGATATGAAATTCCAAGTCTTGCTCTTTTGTACATTGGAAGTTTTGTAATTTGTTGATCGTTTAAGAAAATATCACCAGCTGTAGGTTTATAAAATCCAACTATCATATAGAAAGTTGTTGTTTTTCCTGCACCATTAGGACCTAATAATCCAATGACTTCTCCTGTTGTCATAGAAAAGTCTACGCCTTGTACTACTTTTTTGCTTCCGAAACTTTTGTATAAGCTAGAAACTCTTAATGTATGAAGTTTTTCTTCTTCGTTATCGTTTGGCATATTGTCGTCCTTTTGTGATTAATTACTACTTTTGGTGTTGTCTACAATTTCTGTTGTAGATTTTGATTTATTTTTACTTTTTTTTGATTTATCTTCGGATTTTGTTTTATCTTTTGAAGCTGAAGAAGTTTCTTCTGTTTTTTTATCTTCTTCTGTTTTTGTTGTTGTATCAGTATTTTTTTCTTCTGAAGATGAAACTGAAGTTTCTGATGTTTTATTTTCAGTTGCTTTTTCAGTTTTTGCTTCTGTGGAAGAATTTTCTTCTTCAACAACTGTATCTTCAGTTTTGCGTTCGTCTGTGATGGAACCTTTAACTCTTCCGTCTAGGGAAATTTCTTGTGTATCCATATTTAATGAAATTTCTTGGGCTCTGAAAGTATCACTTTTTTGCTTGATTTGAGCATTTCCACTAAGTTCCAGCATTTTATCTGTTTTTCTGTAAATTGCGTAGGCACCTGTACAAGTGTTATCTTTTTGCTTTAGTTCCACATCAATTTGCATAATTGCAATTTCTGAATCTTGGTTGTATTCAATCATTTGTGCTTTTGCAGAAACATCATTTTGTGTATCAGTTAATGAAACATTGTCTTTTAGTTCTGCAATTTTAGTTTCTCTGTCGTATTTTAATTTGTCACAAGAAAATTCCATTTTTGATTGAAGATTTTTTCCTTTTACAGAACCTTGTGCTTCGATATATCTAAAATCTTTTCCAGACATTTTTATGGAATTAGCAGAAATTTCCATTGTTTCTGTAAGAACAAAAGCATCACCGATTAGTTCTGTTGTATCAGAATTATTTCCTACAGTTCCTTTCATGCTGTTTGCTGAAAAAGAAATATTTTCACTGAATAAATTTATCTGAATAAAACTAATTGCAAAAAGAATTAATATTTTTTTTGTAAAACTTTTATTGTTGTTCATTTGTTTCAACTTCCTCTTGCACTTTGTTTTGTTTAATTTCTCCAGAAACTACACCTGTGAATGCGTATTTTTTGCTTACTCCACTTGCAGAAAAACCGCTTCCGTACATAACTGTGTCGTTTTGTTCTATTTTAACCATATCATTTCTGCCACTTGTAAGTTGTTCAGATTTTCCATTCCAGCGTAAGCTGTCTGCAGAAATTTTTATATTTTCGTTTATATTTTCGATTTCGATGTTGTCGTACAATGTGTATTCATCTAAATCGTTGTCTATGCTGAGTAATCCACATTTTCCTGTTGTTTCTGTTTTTCCTGTTTTATCAAATGTTTTGAATTCTACATCTTTTCCGTACATGATGCTGCCAGAATGATATTGTTCTAATTTTGTTGCGTCCATTATCATTTCAGTTGAATAATCTTTGTAGCGAGTGTATTTTGCGTCTTCAAAAATAAATTCTGGAATATTAGATTCATCATATACAGTTGTGTCATATTTTAAAGAACAACTTGATAGCAGAATTAATAATATTGGAAAAAATATTCTATATAAGGTGTTTGTTTTTTTCATTATGGTTTTTCAATTTCTTTTCAAAGATAATTTATGTGTTTTTTAGTTTTTAACTAATTTTATTATTTAACAGAATATGTTTGTTCTTGTTACAATATTTTTTCATTATATTGCATTTTAGTCAATGCAAGAACAATAGTTATTTCGTTTAGTATTTTACTTTTCTAGATTCTGGGAGTATAATATTCTTTATGGCAGATATACTTAATGATGAAAATTTTGAACGATTTAGAAAACTTATTTATGATGAAAGTGGAATTACTTTTTCAGAAACTAATCGTCCTATTCTTGATGGAAGAATAAAGGAAATTCTTCGTGCAAATAATATTGAAACTGTTGAAGAATATTACAAGTTAATTACATCTAACAAAGAAGAAATGAAAATGATGTTAGATTCTGTTACAACAAATTTAACAAGATTTTTCCGTAATCAGCCACATTTTGATGCTTTTATTAATTATGTAATTCCTCATGTTATTGAAGAAAAAAAGAAAACAGGTAACAGACATATAAAAATTTGGAGTGCAGGTTGTTCAACTGGGGAAGAGCCATACACAATTGCTATGATTTTAAAAAGGATTCTTCCTGCAGGTTTTACATTTTCTATTACTGCTTCTGATTTGTCATTAAAGTCTTTGATGGTTGGTCAAAGAGGTTTTTATCCTAAAAATCGTGTTGATGGAATTCCTGCTGATTATTTGGCTGAATTTCTTTCACAGTCTAATGATGGTTATCAAATGAATAAAGATATTATGGATTGTGTAAAATTTGACTATCATAATTTAAAACATGATTCAGGAATGAGAAATCTTGATGTAGTATTTTGTAGAAATGTTTTGATTTACTTTGATGATGTTGCACAACAAGCAGTTATTGATAGATTTTGGAATGCAATGGCTCCAAAGTCATATTTGTATATTGGCCACTCAGAATCATTGTTTGGAATGAAAACTCAGTTTGAATTCTTGAAGACTGATTGGGCTTGTTTGTATCAGAAAAATATTTAATTTTAGAGAGTTGAGTTTATGGAAGAACAAAAAGATTTTGAAGAAATTTCTGTTGCTATTTGTGATGATTCTGCTTTAATGAGAAATCTTGTTTCTCGTATTGTTAGTGAAAATCCTAATTTTAAAATAGTTTGCAAAGCTGTTAATGGAAAAATGCTTTTAGACATGCTTCCTAGTTGCAAACCAGATGTTATTGTGCTTGATATTGAAATGCCTGTAATGACAGGTGTTGAATTCTTAAAAAATAGAAAAGCTCAAAAAATAGATATTCCTGTTATTATTTTGTCTAGTATTGCAACTCAAGGGGCTGCAGTTACTATTCAATGTCTTGAATTGGGAGCAAGTGATTTTATTACAAAACCAGGTGGAGCTGCTTCACCTGAAGTTGTTAATGTTGGTGATGAATTAATAGAAAAAATAGCTTCTTATGGTTCTGCTTATGCAAGAAAAAAGGGAAAGAATGTTCCTTCTGTTGATTATTTTCTTCATAGCTTAAAATTAAAGGCTGCTGAAAAATTTGTAGCAAAACAAAAAGGTGAACAAGTTGTATCATCTTCTATTGACCAGATTCAGCCAATTTTCAAAAAAGCTGAACCTAAGGAACCAGTTAAAATAGAAGCATTGCGTGAGCCTGGAAGAATTAAGGTTATTGCTATTGGTATTTCAACTGGTGGTCCTAATGCTTTGCGTGATGTTTTTAAAATGATAGATCCTCATTTAAAACAGCCAATTTTGGTTGTTCAGCATATGCCTGCTGGTTTTACAACAGAATTTGCGGCAAGTTTGGATAAGATTTGTCCTTTGACAGTTGTTGAAGCAAAAGACGGAATGTTACTTCAAGATAAACATGTTTATATTGCACCAGGTAATAATCACATATATATAGAAGAAAAAGGTTTATCACATATTATTAGAACTTCACAAGATGAACCAAGAAACGGTCATCGTCCATCTGCGGATGTTTTATTTGAATCTGTGGCAAAAGTGTATAAAAATAATGCACTTGGTGTAATTATGACAGGAATGGGCCGTGATGGTGCTGCTCAACTTGCACAAATGCGCAAAGAAGGTGCTTGGACAATCGGACAAGATGAACAG
>JAEIGA010009087.1_pt1 | contig 15033 bp, 9 predicted proteins | sample 9270691 | NCBI WGS metagenome assembly JAEIGA01 (sample SAMN17057246, study PRJNA624740) | gut metagenome | biome: biome; isolation source: fecal sample | host: Bos grunniens | place: China: Xizang | collected 2019
ACCGACCGCATTCTCTTTTATGCTCATGGCTCGGTGAAGTGGACGCTGGAGGATGACAACACCTTTACTCATCAGCGGAACCCCTATTCTGGCTATGGTTATTACTTCCTTACCGAGGGTGAGGAGGCGTTGTCCAATGCGACTCCAGAGGCCGTCGCTCCATCCACATCAGAGGGCGTAGTGGGGACTACCCCTGCCTATGCACTGCACGAAGTAGACGGCTATGCTTGGTATCATGGCGGACGACAGTTGGTGGAGGACCACGACTACATCAATGTCCCCTCAAAGAGCTACCCGATGGACCTTCATGACTATTGGCCGCTCGATGATGCGGTGCTCGACGTGCGCTTTACTCACAACGGTAATGCCAGTAGCCAGGTAGCCGTGCTTGTTGACGATGAGCATGTGGGGACACTCACCGTAGGTGCAGTGGTGCCTCATAGCGAGGCCGCTGGTGCTGAGCGGAGCTTTGTCATAGATAATACGTTGCTGCATCAGCAGATGCCGCGACATGCTGTGGAACTCTATCATAAGCGCGGGGCGGGGGTGTCGGGTCGCCTCGACTACCTCAGATTCAGCTATACCCGACAGATAGGTGCAGACGTGCCCATCTATGCCACTCGAGCAGGCGTTCAGACCTATGGCTTAGGAATATGGGCCGACGATGACGTTGCGGTATGGCGCATCACGAATCCTTCATGCATTGAACCTATTGCTTACGACAAGTCTACCAGAACCTTTACGGCAGATGGCAAGCGAGGCGATGTCTATGTGGCTTTCGACACGAAGGGCAGCTATCCCGTCCCTGAGGTCGTGGGCGAAGTGGCCAATCAGGACTTGCATGCTACTGAGGCAGTGGATTATGTGATCATCGTGCCCGCTAGCGGTAAGCTGACGGCGCAGGCTGAGCGCTTGGCTCGGCTACATCGTGAGAAGCGCGGACTCAAGGTGAAGGTGGTGCGTGCCGATGAGGTGTACAACGAGTTCTCTTCTGGTACGCCTGACGCTACGGCTTATCGTCGCTACTTGAAGATGCTCTATGATCGTGCAACGTCAGTTGATGATGCTCCCAAATATCTCTTGCTCTTTGGCGACGGAGCCTGGGACAATCGCATGCTGACATCGGCATGGAAGGGGCAGTCGCCCGATGACTATCTGCTCTGCTATGAGGTGGAAGAGTCGTTCAACGCAGTCTACTCGCATGTCGTGGAGGACTATTTTGCGCTACTCGACGATGGAGAGGGAGCTAATCTGCAGCTCGACAAGGTCGATGTGGGTGTAGGGCGATTTACAGTCACCACTGCTGCCCAGGCAAAAGAGGTGGTTGACAAGGTCGAGGCTTATATGAACAACGATTACGCTGGGGCGTGGAAGAACACGATACTCATGCTGGGCGATGACGGTGACGGCAATCGTCACATGGGGGATGCCGAGTTTGTGGCTCAGATGCTTGAGGCGGAGTATCCCGATTATATGGTCAAGCGCATCTATTGGGATGCTTTCCCCATGGAGGTCACCTCTACGGGAAATAGTTATCCTGCTGTGCGCAAACGATTGCTCGAGTTATTCAACGATGGTGCGCTCATGGTCAACTATAGCGGACATGGCGCTCCCGACGTAATCTCTCACGAACTGGTCATCAATAAGACCGACATGGAAGAGCTGCGCTCGCCCCGCTTGCCGGTGTGGGTCACCGTGTCGTGTGACATCACTCCATTTGACAACTCCGTGCAGTCGTTCGGTGAGTCGGCTTTCCTCAACCCCAAGGGCGGAGCCATCGGACTGCTGACCTCTACGCGCACTACCTATGCCGAGTACAACAGACGTATCAACTATTTCTTCTCAAAGTATGTGTTTGCTCGCGAGGCCGATGGCAGCCGCATGAGTCTGGGCGATGCCTTGCGCATGGCCAAGTGTAGCTTGATCACTACCGACAACCCCTCACTTAGTGACGAGTGGGATCGCAACAACAAACTCAACTATGTGCTGATAGGCGACCCTGCATTGATAGTGGGCAACACCGATTATCACCTAGTAGTGGATGAACTCAATGGTATCCCCATAGGGCAGGCTGACGAGGTGCTGATCAAGGCTGGTGCAGAGGTTTCGGTGAAGGGACATGTGGAGACGTTGGGTGATGTTTCGGCCACGGACTTCTCGGGTGTGTTGTATGCCTCGGTTTTCGACAATGTCGAGGAGGTCACTTGTCGCAACAATACGCACGATGCAGAGTTGACTCCCTTTGTATATCGTGAGCGCACAAAGCGCTTCTTTGTAGGCTGTGACTCTGTTCGAAATGGGCAGTTTGCCTTTACCTTCCGTGTTCCTATGGACATCAACTACTCAATGGAGAGTGGACTTATCAATCTGTATGCCATCAACTCTACTAGCGAACATGAGGCCAAGGGCATGTATGCAGGCTTCCTTCTCGGTGGCACGGAGGGAGACCTGAAGGACGATGGTTCGGGCCCCGATATACAGCTTTATCTCAATACTCCTGATTTTGTCTCGGGCGGACAAGTCAATGAGACCCCCCTCTTGGTGGCGCAACTCAACGATGCGGATGGTATCAATACTGCTGGTGGACTGGGACATCACTTGATGGCCGTGATTGATGGGGAGGCTGCGATGACCTACACACTCAACGATTACTATACCTCAGATATCGGGTCCTACACCCGAGGCGCAGTGTCGTATGTACTCCCTGAGCTGCCCGAGGGACGTCACTCGCTTATGTTCCGTGCGTGGGATATGATGAACAACTCATCAACAGCTACGATTGAGTTTGAGGTGGTCAAGGGGCTGACTCCCCAGTTATTCCATGCTCAGGCCCACACCTCTCAGGGCTCCACCACGTTTGTGTTGAGTCATGACCGACCAGAGAATGAGGTCGAGGTGATCATCGAGGTGTTCGATTTCTCGGGTAGAACCTTGTGGATACATCGCGAACAGGTCGTGTCGGAGGAGGGAAGGTATTCTTGTACGTGGAACAATAGCACATCGGCTGGCAGGCCACTCGATGCGGGAGTCTATCTCTATCGTGCCACGGTGTCGTCGCTCACGGGGCAGTCGTCGAGTCAAGCGCAAAAAATCGTGCTTAAGTGATGAAGCTGGTGCAATAAAAAGTAGCTATTGCAGTTAATAATATATTAGAAAGGTAAAAACAGAAACATACAGATTATGAAAAAGTATCTCGTAATATTCGCCCTGCTGCTGAGCATCAGCACTACGCTCTTTGCACAAAAGGAGTCGGGTGACATACAGATGTTCAATCCCGTGATGACGGGCGTGACCTCGCTTACCATTGCTCCTGACTCTCGAGCTGGTGCCATGGGTGATGTGGGTGCCGCTACTGATGCCGACGTCAACTCGCAGTACTGGAACCCTGCTAAATATCCCTTTGCAATCAGTCCTGCAGGATTCTCCTTGGCCTACACCCCTTGGTTGCGTCAGCTTGTTAGCGATATCGACCTGGCCAATCTCGTGGGCTATTACCGCATCGGTGATTATCAGGCCATCAGCGGTTCGCTTACCTATTTCTCCTTGGGTGATGTGTTGGTAGATAATTATACCATCAGACCCTATGAGATGGCTGTTGATTTTGCTTATTCACGTATGTTGTCGGAGACCTTCTCCGCCTCGGTAGGCTTGCGCTACATCGTCTCCGACCTCAACTACAACTTTGACGAAGATACCTCAGTAGGTCAAGCCTTTGCGGCTGACATCTCCATGTTCTACTCCAATTACATCTTCCTTGGGCGTCGCGAGTGTATGCTCAACCTCGGTCTCAATGCTTCTAACATTGGTAGCAAGATTTCATACGATGGAGGACAAACCAACCAGTTTATCCCTACCAATCTGCGCGTAGGAGCCTCGGTGATGATACCTGTCGACGAGTACAACGTGTTCAGTATCAGTGCTGATGCAAACAAACTCATGGTTCCCACCAAGCCCACCTATCGACAGTTCCTTGCGGAAAATGAACTTGAGGATCCCGATGGTAATACCTACTACTCAGAGTACGAGTCATACCTCTCTGAGATAGGATATAATGATATGTCGCCCATTGGAGGCATCTTTCGCTCATTCTCCGATGCGCCTGGCGGCTTGCGTGAAGAGCTTCAGGAAATCTATTGGGGTGTTGGTGTAGAGTATGCCTATAACAACCAGTTCTTCCTCCGTGGAGGTTACCACTACGAAAACGAATATAAGGGAAACCGTAAGTATTTTACCTTAGGTACAGGTTTCAAGATGAGTACCTTTGCGCTAGATGCAGCGTATCTCATCTCTACGGCGCAAAGCAATCCTTTGGACCAAACACTGCGCTTTACCCTCTCGTTTGATATGGATGGCATACGTGAGATAATGGGAAGATAATGACAATCTACAATTTGACGATTTACAATTTACTATTTATTGGGTGATTGAACGATTTATGATTTTGTCATCGCAGTGCTCCGAATTGTTAAATTGTCAAGTTGTAAATAATTTGTAAATAGTAAATTGCTAAATAGTAAATGAAGGTGCGTGTAGGATTTGGATTTGATGTCCATAAATTTGCCGAGAACCGCGAGCTGTGGTTGGGCGGTATTCGTTTGGAACATGATCGTGGTCTCCTCGGTCATTCAGATGCAGATGTGCTCATCCACGCCATCTGTGATGCCTTGCTTGGTGCAGCCCACATGCGTGATATCGGCTATCACTTCCCTGACACTGCAGGCGAGTTCAAGAACATCGACAGTAAGATATTGCTGCGACAGACGATAGAGATGATAGCTTCGAAGGGTTATCGCGTAGGCAACATCGACGCAACGGTGTGTGCCGAGCGTCCTAAACTGAAAGCTCACATCCCACTCATGCAGCAGACTTTGGCCGATGTCATGGGCATCGATGAGGAGGATGTCACCATCAAGGCAACGACCACCGAGAAACTTGGTTTCACAGGCCGTGAGGAGGGTATCTCTGCCTATGCTACGGTGCTGATAGAGAAACATTCTTGATGACCATACAGAAAAATAATGGAGGAACCTATGTGTAGGCTCCTCCATTATTTCTTTCATGTGTGTAAGGATTATTCTCCCTTTTTCTTCTTTTCCACGATGGCATCGATTGCAGCTACTGCAGTGATGTTCACGATGTCGCGTACCGAGGCCTCCCAGTCTGTGAAGTGAATGGGCTTGTTCAGGCCCATCTGGATGGGGCCTATGACCTCACCGCCATCACCCATGGTCTGTAGTAATTGGTAGGCTTGGTTGGCGCTGGAGAGATTGGGGAACACGAGGGTGTTCACCTCCTTGCCATGTAGGGTGTTGAAGGGGAACTTCTCGTCACGTAGCTTCTTATTGAGGGCAAACTTCACCTGCATCTCACCATCAACCTCCCAATCGGGGTGCTCGCGATGCAGATAGCTCACAGCTTCGTGTACGGCAGCAGGACTTCCCGTGGTGTCGGTGCCGAAGTTCGAGTAGGAGAGCATGGCCATCACAGGCTTGTGGTTGAAGAAACGCACCGTGTGGTTGGCCAGACGGGCTATGTCGATGAGTGTCTCCGTGTTGGGATGGCGGTTGATGAGCGTGTCGGCTAGGAAGTAGGTACCCTTCTTTGAGTTCACGATATGCATGGTACCGAAGGTATTGTATTCGTCGCGGATTCCGATAACCTCCTTTGCTACCTTGATGGTGTTGCTATACTTGGTGTAGAGTCCTGTGATGAAGGCGTCAGCATCGCCCGTTTCCACCATCATCATGCCGAAGTAGTTGCGCTCAAACATCTTGTCATTGGCCTCCTGGAAGTTTACTCCCTGGCGTGCACGCTTCTCGCTTAAGATGCGTGCATAGCGCTCACGGCGTTCAGCCTCGCGGTCGTGGCGAAGGTTGATGACCTCGATGCCTTCGAGGCTGAGGTCCAGTTCACGAGCGAGTTTCTCGATGCGCTCGTCGTTGCCCAAGAGGATAGGGTGACAGATGCCTTCTGCCTTGGCCTCTACGGCAGCCTTGAGCATGTTGGGGTGGATGCCCTCAGCGAATACCACGCGTTGGGGGTTGCTGCGTGCGGTGTCGTAGAGCTGGCGTGTGAGTTTGCTCTCTTGTCCCATCAGTTCGCGCAATTGGGTAGCATAAGCCTCCCAGTCGGTGATGGGCTTGCGTGCCACACCGCTTTCCATGGCTGCCTTGGCTACTGCCATAGATACTTGGGTGATGAGGCGGGGGTCAACGGGTTTCGGGATGAAGTATGAGGGACCGAACGAGAGGTTGTTGACATGGTAGGCCTCGTTCACTACATCAGGTACGGGCTGCTTGGCCAGACCGGCGATGGCACGTACAGCTGCCAGCTTCATCTCCTCATTGATGGCGGTAGCCTGCGTGTCGAGTGCGCCACGGAAGATGTAGGGGAATCCGATGACGTTGTTGATCTGGTTAGGATAGTCTGAGCGGCCCGTAGCCATCAGTACGTCGGGGCGTGAGGCCATGGCGTCCTCGTAAGAAATTTCGGGTGTGGGGTTGGCGAGGGCAAACACGATGGGCATCTCTGCCATCGAGCGCACCATGTCTTGAGATAGCACATTGCCGCGTGAGAGGCCGAGGAACACGTCGGCGCCCTTGATGGCCTCCTCCAAGGTGTGTACGTCGCGGCGGTCGGTGGCAAAGAATTTCTTCTCCTCTGTCAAGCCTGGACGATCTGAGGTGATGACTCCTTTACTATCGAGCATGAGGATGTTTTCGCGGCGAGCGCCGAGGGCTACGTAGAGCTTGGTGCATGAGATGGCCGATGCACCAGCACCATTGACAACAATCTTGACCTCTTCGATCTTCTTGCCTGCCACCTGTAGTGCATTGATGAGGCCTGCTGAGGAGATGATGGCTGTGCCGTGTTGGTCGTCGTGCATCACGGGGATGTCGAGCTCTTCTTTGAGGCGACGCTCGATCTCGAAGCACTCGGGGGCCTTGATGTCCTCGAGGTTGATGCCTCCGAAGGTCGGGGCGATAGCCTTCACGGCTTGGATAAACTTCTCGGGGTCCTTCTCGTCGACCTCGATATCGAATACATCGATGCCTGCATATATCTTGAACAGCAGTCCCTTACCTTCCATTACGGGCTTGCCTGCTAATGTGCCTATGTCGCCCAGTCCAAGTACTGCGGTGCCATTTGAAATCACAGCCACGAGGTTGCCCTTGGCGGTGTAGTCATAGGCTGTCTGTGGGTCTTTTTCAATCTCCAGACAAGGCTCTGCCACGCCAGGTGAGTAGGCGAGTGAAAGGTCTTTTTGTGTACTGTAGGGCTTGGTGGGAACCACCTCAATCTTTCCTGGCTTACCCTGTGAGTGATACAGCAAGGCTGCCTCTTTGGTTATCTTTGTCATACCTTATATATAACTAATACTAATACGGAGTGCAAAATTAGTGCAAGGCGAGAGAAAAAGCAAGTTTACTTGCATTTTTCCGAGCCGCAGCCTAATTTCAAGCTGCGGAGCAGATTAAAATAGCGCAAACCGAGAGAAAAAGCAAAACTTGTTTTGAGTTTTTCGAGCCGCAGCCTAATTAAAAACTACGAGCAGATTAAAATTAATTGTTTTGTGTGAAATGATTGTGCTGTTTTTTTGAAAAATTACTATATTTGTGCTCTCGAAGTGAATGTACGCATGGTTATGACTGATATCGAACACTTGTATCGCTGCTTTGTGCAGAGCTGTGGCATCACCACCGATACTCGCCAATGCGAGGCGGGGATGATGTTTGTCGCTTTGCGTGGGGCAAACTTTGATGGCAACAGCTATGCTGCCAAGGCTTTGGAACTTGGTTGTTCCTATGTGGTGGTGGACAATCCGGACTATGCCGTCGAAGGCGATGGGCGAGTACTCCTGGTAGATGAATCACTCAAGGCATTGCAGCAGCTGGCACGTCATCATCGTCGTCAGTTGAAGACCCCTATTGTGGGCATCACTGGCACCAATGGGAAGACCACGACCAAGGAGCTGGTGGCTGCTGTGCTGGCAAAGAAATACCATATATTATATACGCAAGGCAACCTGAACAACCACATAGGTGTGCCACTCACGCTGCTTGCCCTTACGAGCGAGCACGAGATGGCTATTGTGGAGATGGGAGCCAACCACCCTGGCGACATTAAGGAGCTTGTCGATATTGCCGAACCCGATTATGGACTCATCACTAATGTCGGGATGGCCCACTTGCAAGGCTTTGGCTCCTTTGAGGGAGTGATGAGCACCAAGGGTGAAATGTATGACTATTTGCGTACTACACCTCAGCGGTCCATATTCCTGAATGTAGATAATCTACACTTGACGAAGATGGCCGAGGGACTCGATGCCGTGACCTACGGACAGACCGTTGAGGCTGATATACAAGGCGCACTGACTGCCTGTGATCCCTACTTGAGATTCCGCTGGCAAGTGGGTGGGGGAGAGTGGCACGAAGTGGCCACACAACTCATCGGAAGCTACAACCTTGACAATGCCTTGTGTGCCGTAGCCGTAGGACATCGTTTTGGAGTAATGCCCGAGGAGATTACCAATGCTTTGGAGACATACACTCCGCAGAACAACCGTTCGCAGCTGACCATAACAGCTCATAATCGTCTCGTGGTGGATGCCTACAATGCCAACCCTACGAGCATGCGTGCAGCGTTGGACAACTTCGCTCGCATGGAGGTTCCCCATAAGATGGCTATCCTTGGCGATATGAAGGAGCTAGGCGAACATACGGGAGCAGCGCACCAAGAGGTGGTCGATCGACTCGCCGACTGCGGCTTCGAGGAGGTGTGGCTTGTGGGCGAAGCTTTTGCTCAGACCGAGCACACGCAGCGCACCTTTGCAGATGTCGAGGAGGTCAAGGCTGCATTACAGCAGTTCCCAGTTGAGGGACGCTGCGTGCTGGTCAAGGGATCAAATAGCATGAAGCTTGCCTCGCTCGTGCAGTATTTGTGATGAAAAGATGATTTGTTAGAAAAAAGAATATAAATATGATAAATAATCCAGACTTTACGACCCGTTATTACAAGGTGGCAGGGCACTCCTTTATTGTTGCCATGCCCTGTAGCGAACAGGGGATAGCGATGCCGTCCTACGAGCCCTTTGCTGTAGATGCAGAGCGAGCAGGCGGACTGCTTTTTGCGCTCACCGTGGACGATACGTTCTATCCCTCTGCAAAGGGAGCGCTCATAGGCGAGTTTGATTGTGGAGCGGCCGACTTCGGTGTGTACCAGTTGCCTGACGGTACCTATCAGATACTTATCAGTCTGCCCGGTGGTGCCTATTGCGGCTTGTTGCAAGCGAGCGCCGACTTCAGCGAGGCTACCATCGCCACACGTGGTGATGATGGTTTGCGTACCTTTGCTGTGAATAACTCCTTGATGCTGCTCTATGCCTTTGCGGCTGCCGATAAGTATACCTTGTTGGTACACGCTTCGGTCATTAAGAATGCGGGATGGGGCTATCTCTTTTTGGGACGTAGTGGTACGGGTAAGAGCACCCATAGTAGTCTCTGGCTCAAGCATCTGGAGGGAAGTGAACTCCTCAATGATGATAACCCCGTGGTGAAGATTGAGGAGGACGGAGCACGTGTCTATGGCTCTCCCTGGAGCGGAAAGACTCCTTGCTATAAGAACGACAGTGCGCCTATCGGGGCATTTGTCCAAATCAAGCAGATGCCTGAGAACCATATAGATCGCGAACAGCCCTTGCAGGCCTTTGCCATATTGCTCCCGTCCATGTCGACGATGAAGTGGGACAAGCGTGTCTACAGTGGTGTATGTGACAGCGTAGGTCAATTGATTAAACATACTCCATTATTTACTCTCGGGTGCCGCCCCGACAAGGAGGCTGCAGAGGTGTGTTATGCAGAAGTGACAAAGCGATGAGACCAACGCTCCATAAAACAGCTTCGGTAGAGCTCCCCAATGAGATTTTCCTCAAGGAGGTGCGCACACTCATCGCTGCAGGGCATGACGTGACGCTTCGTGTGCGTGGAGTGAGCATGCGTCCTTTCCTGGAGGATCGTCGCGACCAGATTGTGCTCACACAGCCTGGCGTGGTGAAGGTAGGCGATGCCGTCCTTGCCGAGATTGCTCCTGGTAAGTATGTCTATCATCGCATTATCTCCATCGAGGGCGACAAGGTGACTCTCAGGGGCGATGGAAATGTGTATGGCACCGAGCAGTGCCGCCTTGAGGATGTCGCTGCAGCCACCAAGGAACTTATACGCAAGGGCCGTAGCTACTCCGCTCAGGGTAAGGCTTGGCGCTACTATTCCGCATTGTGGCCTTCGTGGTCCTTCGCTCGGCGCGTGTTGCTGAAGCTATATCGCATGCTCAAGCTATACAAGTGACAATGTCAGCTAGATAGATTTCCTAGACATCCCAAAAATCCTAGTATTCCCTAGACTCTCCTAGGCCTTCCTAGAAAATACATAACCCCAAAGAACCAAACCAATCAAAAGAATACAATATGAAAATCAACAAAGGATTCGAATTGCGTGAGATGTGCGGTGAACACATCATCATCGGTACAGGAGTAGAAAACATTGACTTCAGCAAGGTCATCAGCCTCAATGAGAGTGCAGCATGGCTGTGGCGCGAAGTTGAAGGTAAGGAGTTTACTCCCCAGTCACTCGCAGCCTTGCTCATGGAGCAGTACGACGTCGATGAGGCGACAGCACTTACCGACGCGACAGCACTTGCCGCTCAGTGGGTAAGCGTAGGCATTGTGGCTGAATAACAAAAACTGCGTAGTTTGTTAGGCAGATTAAGATATTTTAGTATCTTTGCATCAAATTAACAATAACAGTTATTTATGGAAATCTTTTATTTCGCGATTATTTGCGTCCTGTTTATATTCGCGGTCATCGACCTCAACGTCGGTGTGAGTAACGACGCCGTAAACTTTCTCAACTCGGCGGTAGGTGCCAAGGCGGCATCGCTAAGAACAATCTTGATTGTGGCAGCAGTCGGTATCTTCATTGGTGCATCAACTAGCAATGGTATGATGGATATTGCTCGGCATGGTATGTTCCAGCCCGAGCATTTTTATTTCCGTCAGTTGATGTGTGTGTTCCTTGCAGTGACGGTGACCGACGTGGTGTTGCTCGACATCTTCAACTCGCTTGGTATGCCCACATCGACCACCGTGTCCATGGTGTTCGAACTGTTGGGAGCTTCGTTTGCCATCTCGCTCATCAAGATTGGTTCCAATGAGGGGCTGGAGGGCGTCAATACCTTGGCTGACCTGCTCAATACGGGCAAGGCGTTGGAGGTGATTGCCGGTATCTTCCTATCCGTAGCGATTGCTTTCTTCTTCGGTATCATCGTGCAGTGGATCTCACGCCTAATCTTTACCTATAATTATAATAAGGGGTTGGGCAAGAAGATTGGCATCTTTGGCGGTGTTGCTGTCACCTCCATCATCTACTTCATGCTCTTCAAGGGTATGAAGGGTGCTGCGTTCATGACTCCCGAGATTAAGGCCTACCTCAACGAGAACACCTTGATGCTTCTCGGTATCATCTTCGTGGTGAGCACCGTGCTCATGCAGCTCTTGCATGCTCTGAAGGTCAATGTCTTCAAGGTGATCATTATGATTGGTACCTTTGCCTTGGCTATGGCCTTTGCGGGCAATGACTTGGTGAACTTTATCGGTGTCACGATGGCTGCCCTCGACAGCGTGCTCCACTTTGCACGTGAGGCCGTTCCTGCAGGTATCTCTGCCGATGAATATATGATGGGCTTCCTCAATGAGCCCGCCCAGACCTCGGTATGGTTCCTCATCGGTGCGGGTGCAGTGATGGTATATGCCCTCTGTACCTCTAAGAAGGCTCACGAGGTGCTGAAGACCTCCATCAACCTCTCTCGTCAGGACGAGGGTGATGAGATGTTTGGCTCGTCAAGCATGGCCCGTAAGTTGGTGCGTGCAGGCATGGGCTTCATCAATGGTGTGAATAAGATTAGCCCCAAGAGCGTGAAGCGTTGGGTGGCCAAGCGCTTCGATCAGGAGCATGCCACCTTGGATGAGGGTGCAGCCTTCGACCTTGTGCGTGCCTCTGTCAACCTCGTGCTCGCAGGCTTGCTCATTGCTCTCGGTACTTCACTGAAGTTGCCCCTCTCTACCACCTACGTGACCTTCATGGTCGGTATGGGTTCGTCGTTGGCCGACAAGGCTTGGGGACGTGAGAGTGCTGTGTTCCGCATCACAGGTGTCATCTCCGTGATTGGTGGATGGTTCCTCACCGCAGGAGCAGCGTTTATCCTTGCTGGCATCGTAGCCTCAATCATGTATTTCGGTGGCCCCGTTGCCATGGTTGTCATGGCCGCCCTCGCTCTGTTCCTTCTCATCCGTAGCCATATCTCTTACAAGAACAAGAAGAACGAAGAGGTACGCGACGTCAAGATGGACACCGTGCTCAATGCCGAGGATCCTCAAGAGGTGTGGGCAGCGCTCAGCAGCCACACTGCCGATACATTGTGTCATGCGCTCGACTATGCCGCCGACACTTACGATGGTGTGATCCGTGCTTTTGCTCGTGAGGATGTGCGCAAGTTGCGTACGGCACTCGACAAGATTGTCGAGGAGAAGGCATGGCTCAAGAAGCAGCGTCGTCACGAGACGCTCGGCTTCCGTCGTATCGACAAGGGCTTGGCTTTCGAGAAGAACACATGGTATTACCTCAGCAGCAACAATGCGCAGCAGATTCTCAATACGCTGACTCGTATCACCAATCCGATGAAGGAGCACACCGACAATAACTTCCGTCCGCTCTCTCCGCAGTATCTTGAGGAGTTTGCTCCTTACCAGAAGCGCCTCGTGGCTGTGTTCCGCGGCATCAGTGAGGTGATTCGTACGGGCGACTTCACCAATGCAGAGAAGCTCTCTTCTGAGGGTAAGTGGCTCAAGAAGGAGATCTCCAACCTCCGTCGTGTGCAGACCCATCGTTTGCAGGAGGATGCGGATAACATCAAGGTAGCGTTCGTATACCTCAACCTCATCCAGGAGTCACACGAGTTGCTCTCCGAGGTACGTAACGTGCTCCGTGGCTGTGAGAAGTTCTTCATCGACCAGACCGATTGTGCTCTTCCCGAGCGTAGTCTCTAAGTAGACTCTGATCGTATGCTATAGTGATGAGGGCGCACCTACAGATGCGCCCTCATCTTTTTGGGGTGGTTTGTAATGTGTGTTTTCCCCTAGTTTTTGTGGTTTAGAGCAGATTATTGCCCCAAACCGATACACATTTAAGTTTTTTTGTGTAAGTTTGTCCGATGTATTAATGAAAACCTCAAGGCTTTGATTCATTTTAGTACCATATCTCGTGTCATAGGCTCGTTGCTCATGTTGCTTTCGGGCATCTTCTTCCTTTTCAGCATCGCCTCGCCGTTCCTGGAGGGCAATGACTTCTTCGGTTTCCTGGCTTCAGCACTTTCGACCCTCTTGGTGGGTCTGTGGTTTTGTGTAGCAGGCAAGGGTGGCAAGGGTGACTTCTCCCGCCGCGACAGCTACATCACCATCACCGTGTGCTGGACCGCTTTTGCCCTTTTCGGCTGTCTGCCTTATTGGTTGGGAGGTCACATTCCCAGTTTTACTGATGCCTTCTTTGAGTCCATGTCGGGCTTTACCACTACAGGAGCCTCCATCCTCGACAACATAGAGAGTCAGCCCCATGCCCTGCTTCTTTGGCGCAGCCTCACCCAGTGGCTTGGTGGCTTGGGTATCGTCTTCTTCACCGTAGCCATCCTCCCCATGTTTGGTATCGACAAGGTGCAACTCTTTGCGGCCGAGTCTACGGGTGTGAGTCATCGTAAGATACACTCTCGTGTGTCTGTCGGCTCACGTTGGATATTCAGTATCTATATGTTGCTCACCGTGTCGTGTGCCATCTCGCTCAAGGTCTGTGGTATGGACTGGTTCGATGCCGTCAATCATGCCCTCACGACCATCGCCACGAGCGGCTTTTCCACCCGTCAGGCCAGCATAGGAGCCTTCCATTCGGTGCAGATAGAGTATGTCATCACACTGTTCATGTTTCTCAGTGGAGTCAACTACACGCTGCTCTTCCTCCTCTTGTTCAGGGGTAAGCTGCGTGAGCTGTATCGCAACACCGAGTTTCGTGTCTACCTCTTCACCGTGCTTGGCTTCACGCTTGTGATTACGTTAGGGTTGCTGGCTCAGGGTGATATTCGTCTCGAGGAGGCCTTCCGTGTCTCTCTCTTTCAGGTGGTGTCGTTGCAGACCACCACGGGTTTTGCTACGGCCGACTACATGCAATGGCCTCCCTACCTCTGGATGTTGCTTAGCTTCGTGATGTTCTTTGGTGCCTGCAGTGGCTCCTCTACAGGAGCTATGAAGTGTGGCCGTGTGGCTATCCTTGCCAAGAGCATACGGGGAGAGTTTCGTCGCATCCTGCACCCCAACGCGGTGATCCCAGTGCGTATGGATGGCAATTCCATTAGTCAGGACACGCGAGCCACGGTGCTCACTTTCACCTGCCTCTACTTCCTGTTGATTTTTGGTGGGTGGTTCGTGTTTATGGTTCTTGGGCTCGACTTTGTCGAGGGCTATAGCATCTCGGTCAGCTGTGTGGGCAATATCGGACCAGCTTTGGGAACGCTGGGGCCTGCCTACTCTTGGAGTGCGTTACCTGCTTCAGCCAAGTGGATCAGCACGCTGCTTATGCTCATTGGTCGTCTTGAGCTCTTCACCATCTTGCTGATGTTCACTGCTTCGTTCTGGAAGAAGAGATAGGGGTAACAATTGGTCTATCTGTAGACCCCCTCCGTTTCGTTTCACTGCGTTGCACTACACTCGTCCCCCTTAAAGTGGGGACAGTGCAGAGTCCGAGATGAAACATATTAAAGAGCACTTGAGGGGAACGAGTGAAATGGAGCGTTAGCGTAATGAAACGGAGGGGGTAGCTACGGATTGGACAATATCTATATTGTTGCCTTATTATTATAGCAGTCGAGGGCACGTCATGACGTGCCCTCGACTGCTATAATAATAAGGCAACAATATAGATATTGTCCAATCCGTAG
>JAEIGA010009088.1_pt1 | contig 15033 bp, 5 predicted proteins | sample 9270691 | NCBI WGS metagenome assembly JAEIGA01 (sample SAMN17057246, study PRJNA624740) | gut metagenome | biome: biome; isolation source: fecal sample | host: Bos grunniens | place: China: Xizang | collected 2019
CATTGTCACAGCAGCTATACTTATTTGGGCTGTTTATGAAACTCAAACCGTTAAAAACGAAATCCGCGCACGCATCGCATTCATTGCAGCTCTCACTATGCTTGGTATTCCATTCCTCGGCAGTGGTGTGATACTTGGCCTTTTGATTATTGCTGCAATGTCGGCTCTACTCTTCATCAAAAAAGAGTGGAATTATAAATGGCTCAATACTATCGTGCTTTGTGCAATGGTAATGCTCATTGGTTACTCGTCATACACCATGATTGTAATCCGCTCAATGGCAAATACTCCGATGGACCAAAACTCGCCTGAAGATGTATTTACTTTGCAATCATACCTCAACCGCGAACAATATGGCGACCGTCCTTTATTCTACGGAGCAATGTATTCTGCACCTGAAATTCTCGATATACAAGGCAACATGTGTGTACCTCGCGCTAAATATGGAAACACAGTTTGGCAACAAAAAGTGAAAACTTCTGCTGATGAAAAGGATTCATACGAAAACCTCGGCAAACGCCAGACTGGTTACGAAATGGACTCACGCTTTATGATGTTATTCCCACGTATGTATTCAGGTCAATCACACCATGTATCTGCCTATAAATCTTGGGGAAATATCAAAGGGAAACGTATCACTGTTGATCGTTGTGGTCGTCAAGAAACACTTGTTATGCCAACTATGGGCGAAAACCTTCGCTTCTTCTTCTCATATCAAGTCAACTTTATGTATTGGCGCTACTTTATGTGGAACTTTGCTGGTCGTCAAAATGACATACAAAGCCATGGTGAATTAGACAATGGTAACTGGATTTCTGGTATCACTCCTCTCGATAACTTCCGTCTCGGCAATCAAGACTCATTACCAGACTCTCTCAAAAACAACAAAGGTCGTAACCGCTACTTCATGCTTCCATTGTTACTTGGTTTACTCGGTATAGCATGGCAATTGTGTAATAAAAAACAAGGCAACCTTCAGTTCTGGCTTGTATTTGTGCTATTCTTCATGACAGGTCTTGCCATTGTAATGTACCTCAACCAAACTCCATATCAACCACGCGAACGTGACTACGCATACGCAGCATCATTCTACGCATTCTCTATATGGATTGGTCTTGGTGTGATGTTCTTCTACTCTCTTATCAAGAAATTTATGCCAAAACCTTTGGCTGCAATAATTGTAACAATTTGTTGCCTCGGTGTACCTGCTCTTATGGCACAACAAAACTGGGATGACCACGACCGTTCAAACCGCCGTGTTGCTCGCGACTTTGGTCTCAACTACCTTAATAGTTGCGCTCCAAATTCTATTATTTTCTCGAATGGCGACAACGACACATTCCCTCTTTGGTACAACCAAGAAGTAGAAGAAAATCGCACAGATATGCGCGTATGTAACCTCTCTTACCTAAACACCGACTGGTATATCGACCAAATGAAACGTGAAGCATACACATCAGCACCACTACCTATCTCATGGGAGAAAAAAGATTATGTATCTGGTCATCTTGATGTATGTCGCGTATCAGACCATCCACAATTCGCAAATGGCATGGAACTCAATCAAGCTCTTGAACTTGTACGCAATCCAAAAACTATCGATGATAATGGCATTGGTACATTCTTCAGCTCAAACATGATACTACCTGTAGATAAACAAAAAGCTATCGAAACTGGTACCGTAGCAGCAAAAGACTCTGCAAAAATTGTTGACCAAATGCAAATTAAACTCGGTCGCTCTGTTGGTAAAGCTCAACTCATGGTACTCGAAATGCTCAACTCAAACAACTGGGAACGTCCAATCTACGTAGCTGCCACTGTAGGTAGCGAGTACTACCCTGCACTTCAAGAATATATGCAATTAGAAGGCTTGGCATATCGCATAGTTCCAATTAAAGGTCAAAGAGAACGTGTAAACTCAGAGGTAATGTATGACAATATGATGAATAAATTCGTATGGGGCAACATTGCCGACCCTAACGTATATCTCGACGAACAACACATCCGCATGGCTCGCACAATGCGCACAATGTTTGGGCAATTAGCCGATGCTTTGATAAATGAGGGCCAACAAGAAAAAGCACTTGCTGCACTTGATAAATGTATGGAAGTAATTCCTACTACATCTGTACCAGTTGACTATACTACTGCTATGTTAGCTGGATTCTACTATGAATTAGGACAAATAGAAAAAGCTGACGAATTGATACGCCCATTACTCGATGATTGTATTCAAAAAATAGAATGGGTGAATTCGTTAGACCCTAAGAAACGTAAACGTGTATCTCAAGAATTATCAATACGTCAAAACGTTGGTTTAATACAAAATCTTTGGATGACTGCAAGAAACTACGATTCTGCACTCACAACCGAACTCGAAGAAAACTTGCATAAATATTATCCACTTGCACAAAACTAAAAAATAAGCCTCATTTGAGGCTTATTTTTTAACTATTAACTCTAACCCTTTAATCACTCCTACATCTTGTATCAACCACCCAAAATATTACAACTATTATCTCCTGCGACATATCGAATCTTAGATGAAGGAGACTCGGTATATCTTACATTCGACGATGGGCCTTGCGCCGAAATTACACCGACAATTTTAGATATACTACGCAAACACAACGTAAAAGCAACATTCTTCTGCGTTGGCGACAATGTACTAAAACACCCCGAACTATTTGCACAAATCAAAGCAGAAGGGCATCAATTGGGCAATCACACAATGCATCATTCAAAAGGCTTTTATACTAATACAAACGATTATATAAACGAAATCGACGAATGTGCTGCACTTATAGGCAACAACCTATTTCGCCCACCTCACGGATTAATAACACCTCGCCAAAACAGCATGCTACGCAACAAAGGTTACAAAATAATCCAATGGGATGTAATTGCCTACGATTGGGACAGCAAACATTCGACTGACAAAGTATTTGATGTCATTAAGCGTTACACCCGTCCAGGTTCAATTATAGTAATGCACGACTCACAAAAAGCAGCCTCGCGCACACTTCAAATATTAGAAGACGTAATAATCTGGTTAAAAACACAAAACTACATATTAAAAACGCTCACTTAAAACAAGTGAGCGTTTTTTAGTTTTCAAAATCAAAGTCATTTTATTCGTAATACAACTTAATAACCTTTGATTTACGTTTTAAACCATCATTTGATGCATATTTCAAAATATATACCTTATTTGATGTAAGCATAGGTAACTCAACAATATTAGATGTAACAGGCACAGAAGTAATTAAATGCCCTTCCATTGAATAAACAAATATACTATGATTTTCGTCCACAATAGGAAGATAAACCATATATTTATCACCCTCTTTCAATACATCTAATTTACGACTTTCAACACCAAATCCAGATAAAGTAGTAACCGATATCTCATTAGAATAATCTGTTATATTCTCATAACGACCATACGGATCTTTATCCGAAGCCTTTACACGATATTTATAATCTGTTCCACCCAACAAATTAGCTACACCAAACTTCATTTTATCCAATTTTTCAGCCTTCACAACATGATTTTTAAGAACAAACGAAGTATCATTACCCGCAAGATTATAAACCGACAACAAATATTCGGTAGCATCAAATACAGTATCCCAAACGGCAGTAAAAGTATAAGGTGCAATATTTTCAGCAGAATAAGCCATAGGAGGAACTACATATATAGGACGAGGAGAACAACCTCGCAAAGTTATAGGTTTTTCATAATTGCTAGCCGTGAATAGTAATGTTTCTGATACATAATTAGAATAGGTATAAACTATAGGTTTAAATTTTATTTCTATATCCATAACATCAGTCTCAAAAAACAATGTTTTTCCAAAATCATCATTCGAACCTGCTTTGCGTATAGAATAACATTCAGAATCAACGGAAAATTTTACAACACCCAAATTATCACCCTCAACCCTTAAAGTCTTAATTTGTTCTTCACCAGTAACAGCATTAAAAGAGAGCAAATCATCACCTAAAAATGAAACATTTGGAATTGTTTTTGGCTCCCCATAAACAAAAGAGATAATATCATCTACTTTTGTTATTTGCGACAAACCTTTATCTAAAACAGTACCACTTCGCAATTTAAAAACATAATCAGTTATACCTTCACTACCAGGAAAAACATTTTGACGTGGATATTTCGTAGTTCCAGCAGCACAGCAAATCTCTATACCCATATTACGTTTATCATTGTTTACAACATTATAATTCCACAAATTCTTATTATAAACAATACGAGTAATCAATAAACCTTCAGCAGGGACACCATCAAAATTCACCTCACTCCTATTTTCCAATAAAAAGAACTGATTAGGAGAAGGATTAGCTCCATTCATATCATGCTCAGAGGCAGCTACCAAATAAGCCGAGTTGCTAATAGAGATAGGTTCAAGTTCAATTTTAACATCATCTGTTAATTGTTTAGGAATCATCCAACCAAGGAAAAAACGCTCGTAAGCAGAATAAGTTGGAGGTGTGCGTCCATTACTATTATAAGAACCATTATCCATTACATCCCAAGCGCCTAAAGTTTCATGTCCAGAATATTGAGTATCATACAAATCTGGCAACGACAACACATGGCCAAATTCATGAACAAAAGTACCAATACCACACATCGAAGTTCCTTTAGATCCTCTTAACTCAGATGTGCACGCATAATCTCCTAATTGAATCCCATCAAATTTAAATTCAGACACAATGTAAGATCTATGAGGCCACACCAAATTTGCTCCAGCTCCTTCTGCTTGATTATGGCCAGCATAATAAATGAAAACATTATCAACATACCCATCTTTATTTTCATCAAATTCAGAATAATCAACATCTGGGTCAGCCAATTCACAAGCATCAACAATCATATTTCCAGGACGTTTATCAACGACATCACCCACTTGTTCGCCATAATATTTTCGATCATTAGGCAAAGTATAAGGACCTACGACAACAAATTCAGGATCAAATACACCATTAGAAGCTCTACGAAAATAATCACGAGCCGAACCTGTAGAACCAGAAACATTATATCCAGCCTTATTCAATAAATCTACAAAATCTTGATTAGCTGTAGTAGAAGAAAACTCCACATCGCTAAAATTCACTAATATAACCAAACTTTTTGGTGAACCGACCAAGGGATAACCCTGATTAGAAGCAGCACGATATTGAGGAGAATAAAGTCTATTTTGATTTATTTTCATCATACCATCCAACTCAACACTCAAAGAAGTTGCTTTCACTCGTTGAGCAGACGGAACTATAACATCTTCTTTCAAATTGGCATATCCTAAAAAGCCCAACTCATCAAAAGTCAACAGGTATCCATCCTCAGAAACCATATAATTAAAATTTTCATCCCCACGCAAATAATAATTCTTTTCAGTCCCATCAGGTTGCTGATAAGTTAATAACCCAGGATAAGCTTTAACTGCCCATAGATTATAAGCACAAAAAGACAACAATAAATACAATATTACTTTTCTCATAGCTAATAAAATTTATACAAAAAGGGAGACTATAAAATAAGCCTCCCTTTTATTCAACATCTACATCAATAAACTAATTTTCCAATTTTAGTAGTTTGACTTAATCCATCTAAACTAGAATATTTAATGATATAAATATTATTTCTAACAAAATTTTCTAATAATACTTTTTGTTCTTGAGGAATAATCTCTTCAACAAGAACACCATCTACAGAATAAATAGAAATTTTACTTCTTTCTGTTGGGAGCTCACCTAAATCGACACAAACAGATCCATTTGATAAATACTCAAATGCCAAAGTTCCAACCGAACCATAAACATTTTCAACACCTACACCACCCATCAAATCAACCTTAATCTCATTAGAATAAGCTGAAATAGCTTCATTAGGGTCATCTTTAAGTTTTGGATTTTTATCAGAAGCAGCTACACGATAATAATAAATTTTATCATTTTTAAGGTTTGTAACTTTATATCCAGAACTTTCTACTGAACGTGCATTAACAACAAATTCAGGAGCATTCAATACTGTAGCAGTAAAGTCATCAAGCAACAAGCCTCCTGCAGATTCTACAGCTTTATAATAATACATTCTAAATTGACGACATTTTTTACCATTCAAAGATACTTCTAACACTTTTTTACGAGTTTGAGTTGTAATCTTTTCAGTCAAAATATTTACCCATTCTCCATCAATCAAACCTTCGATAAAGAAAGTACCATTTGTATTATATGAGTGCACCCATACAGATATTTGATCTACATCAGAGAAATACTCTTTTGTGTATAACATATTTGTACTATCTTTAAAATTGATAGAAATAGAACCCGATGATGTATACATTTTTGATGTTGTATAGAAATTTGTAGACCATCCAGTTGGGATTTTATCTTCATCAAACACATCAAATGTTTCCACTTCTGAACCAGGTTGATCAGAAATTGAATAAACAGAGAGATAATATCTTGTTGCATGTTCTTGCTCTTCCCAATTTGCAACAAAATCAGTATGAGTAATATTTGTAGCAGGTAAAGCTACTGGACGAGAAATACGAATTGCCTTAGTTGCAATACCTTTACATTCATAGTAAACTTCGTAGTTATCAGCCTTAATTGTCAACTTATCAGTTAAATATTGGTCTTTTTCAGTCACTTGACGAGGTTCATACAAAAATTCCAAAGCACAATTAATAGTTGAATCTTCAGAAACTCCAATAGTAATACCACGACCAAAATTACCTTCACCTAATTTTCTCAATTTAAAGTTTGTACCTGACAACAAACGGAATTCTACACTTGAACTTAAACTTCCACCAACAAAAGTTATAGTATCAATTCGTTTAGAACCATAATCAGTTACAAATTGATCAAAATCAATACCATCTTTAGTAATATGAGGAACACCAGGGGCTATACCATATATAAATGAGACACTTCCATTCTCCAATTGTCTAATAGAAGACAATGGCTCAGGGAATTTATATCCATCTTTCATTGTCAAGAAACATGTTGTTACCTCTGCTCTACCAGGGAACGTATTATAACTTGGCTCATTTGTCGTACCATCAGCACAAACAATCTGCACACCCATATCTTCAGGATCATTATTAACAACATTATATTCCCAATCACTATAGCTATAATCAATATGAGTGATCAACATGCCCTCACCTGGCAATCCGACAGAGTCCCAACCTTGACGTTGACGATTTTCAATCATAAAAAATTCGCTTGGAGAAGGGTTTGCTCCATCCAAATTGTGAGTTTCTTTTGATACAATGAAAGCAGTATTTGATTCAAGCAAAGGTTTAAGTTCAAATATACCACCTGGTTCAAGAATAGTTGGAGTCAACCAACCCAAGAAGAAGCGCTCGTATGAAGAGTAAGAAGGTGGCGTTTTACCCCCATTATTATATGGACCATTATCCATCGCATCCCAAGATCCGAGAGTCGGCACATTATGACCATAATTAGTTACATAAAGATCGGGTAAACCTAATACGTGTCCGAACTCATGACAAAACGTACCGATACCACACATAGTTGTACCACGAGAACCCTTCAATTCAGAAGTACAAGCATAATCTTTCAAAAGGACTCCGTCAAAATTTTGTTTACTAACAATTTGAGAACGATGAGGCCATACCGAATTTTCTGAGCCACCTTCAGCCTGATTATGTCCTGCATAATATACAAAAACATTATCTACAAAACCATCGCCATCAGTATCGTATTCAGAAAAATCAACATCTGGATCTGCAGCTTTACAAGCATCTACAATCATTTGACCTGCATAATTCTCATTTCTAACTGAACCTGAACCATAGTCTTTACCATAATATGACATCTCTTTAGACAAAGTATAAGGTCCAACAACAACAAAATTAGGATGGAATTGACCATTAGATGCTGCATTAAAGAAATCCCTTGCAGAACCTGTACCTCCATTTACTGAATATCCTTCCTCATTCAACAATGCATGGAATTCTTCCTGTGTTTTCTTAAATGAAAGATCTGAAAAATTAACAAGAATTACCAAACTTGTAGGTGAACCATTCAATGGATAACGCTTTACTGGTGCATTTGACTTTACACGTTGTTGCTTATTACTACGTGCAACCTCTGCAATTTGTTGAAAATCTAATTCTAAATCAGAAACTTTCAACGCATTTTTCAAATATTTCTTTTCCTTATAAGTTCTATCACTTATATTAGAAACTTTAATACCAACAGAAACAATCTCTTTTTGATCGTTAATCTCGGCATATTCAAAAACCCCATTTAAGTTAGGTGTAATCAAATAACCATCTTCTGACATAGCGAAATTAAAATTTTCATCTCCACGAAGATAGTAACTAATAGTAGTTCCGTCAGGTTGTGTTTTTGTTAAAAGACCAGGATAAGCTGGAACAGCTTTAACAAACACAGAAAGACATAAAAACAAGAATAAACTTGAAAATAACTTTTTCATAATTAATAGATATAAGATTGATTTAGTCAAAAAATTTATCATACACTAATAATCTGCAAAGATATAAAAAAAATATAGACTATACAAGTGATAATCAAAAAAAATAAAAAAAAGTCCACTGATCAAAATCAGTGGACTTTTTTATCTAAATAGTCAGCTTATTATTTTTTAAGAAGAATATTTTTCATAGGGATGTTCAAAAGAGTATTAGCCATGATACGTTTTTCAGAAATACGTTTTTCTGGAGCGAATGCTCTACGTGGAGCTTGTTGTTCTTCTGAAGCAAGTTTACCTACGCGGAAGTGACGTTTAATTGTTGGAGCAACAACACAAGTTTGAGCGTCGCCTTCACCTTCAGTTACATAAGTCAAATAAGGTTCACCTGTATTTTCAGTTGTAGGTTGTTCAGTTTCTACATCATAATACAAAAGATTACCATTTTCGTCTTTAGCTTGTTCAAGAACAAGACCATAAGAGTTCAAATTAGTGAAGAATTCCAAATCAATATCCAAGAATGGCATATAAGGATTTTGGTTTTCATCCCAATCATAAGCGAAACCAATACCACCAGTAACAAGACCTGCAGGTTCTTGTACCCATGCATCAGAACCTGCTGGTGTACGGAGATAACCTACATAAGAATCATAGTCACCATACCAGTAACCATATTCTTCAATAAATGAGTCATAATCATCTTGAGTTGCAGGCCATTCACCATTAGAGAACAAAGCATCATGATAGTATTTAGCATAGCTTGTTGGGTTGAAGTTTGTATAAGTTACAAAAGATGCATCTTGATTCCATTTCATAAATCTATCACCATTATAGTCAACCAAGAAAGAATCTGGGTCAGCAGCGAATTGATAGAAACCAAATGGATAAACGTATGTACCATCATAAGGACAAGCAGAACGAATAAATACAACATAGTTTTCATCACCTGTCAAACCATATTGGTCCATATAAACACCATCAGCTACAATATAAAGAGCAGCTTCACGAACGAAGTCACCTTCACCATCACCATTGATGTCATTAGATTCTGAATACACTGTATCGCCATTTTCAGTAATTTCACCACGTGTATATGTCAATGGATATTGACGACCTGTATAGAAACCATAAAGTTCTACATTATAGAAGTTTACTTTAGCGATAGGATCATCTGCAGAGAATACAGAAACATTGATATCAGCGCTAATAGATTCATAACCTTTAACGCGAACTGTAATAGTAGCCATACCTTCTGCAACAGATTTAATCAAACCTGCAGAAACTGTAGCAACTGTTTCATCAGAAGAGATAAATTCGAAATCAACATTAGCATTAGGAGTCAATGTAAAGTTGATACGATGTTCTTCGTTAGGGAAAAGAGCAACTTGATCTTTATCAACAGTCAATGTGTACTTGGTATTAACTGTATCAAGACCTTCTGTAGTACCACCTTCTGGTTTTTTTGTTTGCTCCTCACAAGATGCGAAAACCACAGCAACCATCATTAAAAAAAACAATACTTTTTTCATAAATTGATAATTTTAAAATATTAATAAATAAAATAATTAATTTTCAGATTTTTCTGGTTTTTCTGGATTCAAAGCTTGGTTATAAGAATACTCGCTATAAGGGAGTTGGAAAACCATGCGATAATCATCGAATGTTTGTTCTTTATCTGCTTGATAGTAGTGATTTTGACCACGTTTTTTGTTTGCTAATTGACCAAAACGTTTGAAAGTAAGCAAAGCACGACCTTCACCCCACATTTCAACACGCCAGTTGAAACAAAGTTGTCTTTCAAAATCAGTATCATTCATTGATTTAACTGCATTAGCAGCAGTTGCGTCACGTTGAAGCAAGAAGTTAGAAAGAATATTTTTAGCTTCATCAACATTTTTAGCGCGGAAAGCAGCTTCAGCAGCAAGAAGATGAGCCTCTTCAACACGCATATAAACAATGTCATTCAACCAGTCACGGTCAACACCTTCCAAAGAACCAGTTTTAATTGGGTCATAACGACCATCTTTTTCATCATCACCACTATAAGAACCATCATAGAACTTATTTTTAGGACAATAGTTATAATCTTTTTCAGAGTCAAACCAACGTTTACGAATATCTGTTTCAGGAATTTCCTCATAAAGATTTTTATCAATACCCAAAACAGCACCAGCAGCGGCGTATGAATAAGTGTGAATATCAATGTGTCCCCAGAATGATGCAAGAGATGTTGAGTTTTCACGAGTTACATCAAGACCCCAAATCCAAGAACTATTATTAACATCGCTAAAACCAGTTGTCAAAACACTACCAAGCTCCAACATTTCGTATGCAGAGTTGTTAACAACAGCCATTGCATGATCGTAAGCCAATTGATAAAGCTCTTGTGCGTCGCAATACCGAGCAGATTGCATATAAGCATACGAAGCGAGAACGTGTGCAACATCTTTGTTTACCATCAATTTAGACTCACGAGTAACACCTTGCAATTCGAGTGGCTCAAAAATAGCAATTGCGTCTTCCAAGTCTTTACAAACTTCACGATAAACTTTGCTTACACCTGCCAAGATAGCTGGTTTCAACAAACCATCCTCAGAATACTCATCTTCTTGAGCTAAGTAGAGAGGACAAGTAGGATAATTTTCGAAAAGGTTAAGATTTTCAGGATCCAATTCTACATACTCTTCATTCATTTTTGTTGCATTACCGCCTTCATCTTTTGGAGATGGAGAGAACAAATAAGCAATATTAAAATATGAATATGCACGCAAAGTTTTACATTCTGCATAAGACAAAGAGTCAGTTTGAGTCCATTTTTCAGCACCTTTTTTATCCAACATACGAATAATGTTGTTGGCATTAGCAATAATCAAATAGTTATCACCCCAAATTTGTGCTGTACGACTAGCACCTGCAGAAGCACAATTAAGGTTACCTTCAGAACCCCACCAACCATAACCAGAGTTAGTCAAAGCCATATCACCAGACAAGATATCAGTTGCAATGTCAATTGATTTTTGTCCGAAAGTCATGTGGTCACCACCATATTGGAACATAAGGGCATAAAGACCACGCACGCGTTTATAAGTAGTACCGTCCAACGAAGCAAGTTCTTCCTCGGTAATACTGTTACCTGTCAATTCGTGGTTCAAAGAGCAACCAGCAAGACCAAGCAACAACGCAAAACTAAAAAATAATATTTTAATATTTTTCATTTTATCAAATATTTAAATGATTAGAGATTAGAATGAAAGTTTGATAGTACCGATAATAGAAGAAAGCGGAGTATATTGAGACACATCAGATGTACCATACATAGATGCCATAGGGATGAAACCTCTACGTGCAGATAAACAGAAGAGGTTATCAGCAGCAACAGACAATCTTAATGTATTCAATTTAGCTTTTTCCATCCATTTTTTAGGGAAAGAGTAACCAATGCTTACATTTGACAAAGAAAGGTAACCTGATGTAGTCAAGAAACGAGTAGAACTCATATTTGCATAAGAGTCATAACCATTTGACAAACGTGGAGAAATATCAGTACGCAAAGGAGCATCACCCCAAACTTTAGGATCAGACATTGCTTCTGTCCAACGATTAGAGTACATATCTTTGTGCCAGTTATTTTGACCAGCGCGTTCGCTATGCATCAAAGTAGCATAAACGTTGTCGTAACCCCAACCACCTACAGAATATTGGAATGAAGCAGCAATGTCAACGCCATAAACTGTAAGGTCGAAACCAAAACCACCTTGCAATGCTGGCATATAAGATTTACCAACATAGAAATTAGATGCATAAGCACCATTTGCTGTAGTAATTTCTTCAAGGATGCAAGATGGATCACCTGTACGCATATATTGTTTAAAGTTTTTGTGATCTTTATAGTTAGTCAAAATGTATTGGTGTACAGAAAGAATTGATGCTTGACCTGTTGCATTATCACCGTTGATATCAACTTCAGCAGCTTCTCTTGTATATTTTGCAGGGTCATACCATACAGTATAGTGAGCTTGACCTGTCTTATCTACACCACGATATTCTGCCATATAGTGGTCGAGCATAGAGAAACCTTGAGCCATAGAACCATTCATAACCATCTCTTTACCAAGAGCATCTTTTGGCATTTTCACCATTTCATTATCATAATGGCCACCATTTAAGCGGATATCAAGTTTAACTGCGTTTGTATTAACAGCATGAATGTTAAACATGAAGTCAACACCTTGGTTCACCATCATAGCGTCATTAACTGCACGGCTACCGAAACCTGTTGAAGGAGCTACAGCAATAGAGAACAACATGTTAGTTGTATATTTATAGAAATACTCGATTTCAGCGCTCAAATATTTACCAAGGCTAAATTCTACACCGACGTTAGCCATGTTAGAACTTTCCCAAGTAAGGTTAGGTGTACCGATATAAGATTGATAGATACCTGTTTGACCACCAACGTTAACAATAGAATAACGGTTTGTATAAAGATAAGAACCTACATTTTGGTTACCAAGAACACCCCAAGATGCTTTAAGTTTGAGGTCGCGAAGGAGATTAACACCTTGCATAAACTCTTCGCTTGAGATAGTCCAAGTAGCACCAACACCACCAAAGAGACCCCAACGATAACCAGGACCAAAAGTAGAAGAACCGTCACCACGGATAGTACCATGGATACCATAACGTTCTTTGTAACGATAACGAACTTCACCAAATACAGACTCAATAGAAGAAGTAGAAGTAGAAGAACCTGTATCATCCATTACAACGGCATTGTTAAGTTCAAGACCTTCTGGACGTACGATATATGATTTGTAACCATATACGTTTGTAGAATTGATATATTGTGATTCGTGAGCAACGAAAGCACTAAAGTCGTGATCACCACCAAAGTCATTAGCATAAGACAATTGTTGGAGAGCATTGAACATCAAATAGTGAGTTGATTGTTTATAAATACGACCTACGTTAGCAGCGTCACCATAATAAGCATTTGTCAATTCTGCACCTGTACCACCTACGTATGTAGCACCAACTTTAGCAAGGAGTTTCAAACCTTTATAAAGTGTAGCTTCCAAATCGGCAATACCTTGGAATTGGTGTTGATATGAACGTTGTTTGTCATATTGAAGAGCACCAGCAGGGTTGATACCTGTACCATAAAGACGACCTGTAGCATCACCATAGTCGTATGCATTTTGACCAGGGATTTTAGGGTCAGCTACTTGTTGTACACCAATAACATTACCTTTATCATCTTTCACTTGTTCATACAAGAATACTGGATAGATAGAAGGACATTGATTTACATAGTTGAAACCATTGTTCATAGCACCACCACCATCTTGACCTGGGTTATCAAAGATAGAATAAGAATAATTCATTCTAACACCACCTTTCAACCATTTTTTAGCTTGATGATCTACATTAAGACGAGCAGAAACACGGCTATAGTCAGAACCAATATAGTAACCTTCATCTTTCAAGTAACCAAAAGATGTATAGTATGTAGTTTTATCAGAACCACCAGAAATTTTCAATGTAGCATCAAGTTTTTCACCATTACGGAACAAAGCTTTTTGCCAACCTGGATCTTGTTCATAACCTGGGAGTTGTTGGATTCCTGGTTTAAATTTACCATAATTAGGGTTAGGAAGAGGACGACCATTATTGTCATAAATAAATTTTTCGTCATCGATAATATCATAAGTACCCCAACGGTTATATGCAGCAGGAATACCACGAGTAGGGTCAAAAAGGTTAGCCGACGCTGCTTTACCAGCAGGAGTTGAACCACCGACCATACCATTAGCATCTACTCTACCTTGTGCAACCAATCCATAAAGGATAGATTCCCAAGCAAGTTCCATAAATTGTTCAGGAGAATCAATTACGTCATATAATGGAAGAAGACGCATGTTGCCACCATATTTAAGGTCAATTTCAATTTTACCTGATTCACCAGAAGTACCTTTTTTAGTTGTAATCAAGATTACACCATTAGCACCACGAGAACCGTAGAGAGAAGTAGCAGTAGCATCTTTCAATACGGTAGTTGAAGCGATATCACCTGGATCGATACCAGACACGTCACCTTCGAAAGGTACACCATCGACAACATAAAGAGGAGAAGAACCTGCGCCAACAGAACCTAAACCACGAATACTGATAGAAGCAGAAGTACCTGGTTGACCTGAAGTAGAAACTACTTGCACACCTGCAACTTCACCAGCAAGAGCTTTAGAAACGTCTGTAGGGTTTTTCTTTTCGAGAGTCTCTGATTTAACCACAGTAGCAGAACCAGCAAATGCTTTTTTAGTAGAAGTACCATAAGCAACGACCATAACTTCGTCAAGAACTTCTGCGTCAGTAGTAAGACGAACAACCATACCATCTTTAGCTTCTTGTTCAACTGTAGAATAACCTACATAAGAAATAACAAGATGAGTTGTACCAGAAGGAAGAGTAATGGTAAAGTTACCATCAAAGTCGGAAATAGTACCAACAGTTTCCGCTCCTTTCACCTGGATAGAGGCACCGATTGCAGG
>JAEIGA010009089.1_pt1 | contig 15033 bp, 20 predicted proteins | sample 9270691 | NCBI WGS metagenome assembly JAEIGA01 (sample SAMN17057246, study PRJNA624740) | gut metagenome | biome: biome; isolation source: fecal sample | host: Bos grunniens | place: China: Xizang | collected 2019
ATCACCCGCATGAACAAGTTCAGAAACAACCAGACATACCAGGCAATCCTGCTGATTTTGACAGACCAGGTACGCCCATTCTTGCAGTTTGGACGTTTGGACGGTTTCACAATCACCGCTCCAACCTTCGACAACCTGCCAAAGAGCGGCGACCAGATCACAGTACCAAATGCCTGGGAAGCAACTTATATCGACAACGTGCGCGAGGTTACAGTTTATGGAACCTTGTACATTACACAGCCGACACGCTAGGAGGAAGTAGGAAATGGCAGATCATACAATAATTGCAGCCGGACAGTTTACAGTAACCCTCATCCACCCTTTATGGGAAGACGGCACACCGACAACTATCGCAGGCTTCAGACTTGAAGGCCAGATGGTCCAGGCCCAGCAGGCAATGGACAGTTCAAAGATTATCATGCTGGCCAACGGCGACACAATCACCATTACAAACAACAACGGCGCTGGTTCGTTGACTTTCAACGTAACAAAGACCGGAGCTGCAGGAGACATGGTAAAGATTGCCAACTTCTTGAAGAAGGCCGGAGACAGCGTAGGCGGAACAATCCGTATCACCCAGGAAGTAAACGGAAAGACAGAAGGCGTAACATTTACAGCTTGTACAGTACGCACCTGCCCACCTTTGAACATCCAGGGCAACGACGCTGCAGATTACCAGGTAGTCTGGAACTTTGCAGACAGCGACGACGACGAGTAAGGAGTTAGAGAATGGAAGCACTAACACTGACCCGCGAGGTTTACGACAACACCCTGGAGCAAATAGAAGAAAGCCTGCACGGAGAAAGTTACGTTAACCAGTTTAAGGTAACCTTCCCGGACGGAATCAACACAGCGAGCACCCTCGAGATTTGCCGGGTAATCAACGCGCCGACTTTCGACAATAAAAAGCGCTTAATGGGAATTTGCATAGAAGGGAAGACCGTAGAGGTTACCTGCCCAAACGGCGACAAAGAGAAATTCTGCATGTCGACCCAGACAGACAACCTCGATGGTTTCCCATTGTTCAACAAAGAGCCCCTGGCGCTGATTGCAATAGCGGACAGTTTGTACGGATACATACTAAAAAAATACGTGCGGCTCTCGAAGCCCGAAGGAGCAGCCGCGACCGCGGAATAAAAGAGATTAAAGCCGAACAGATAACCCAGAGGCTATGTCCGAACGGTTACCTGTGGCTTTTTTACGATTTCAACCGCGAATACGCAAGGAAGCCCGACGACCTGGACGACATGCTCGAAGGGCTTTCTTGTTTATGGGCACGAAACGAAATAGAGGAAGTATATGCCAAAGAATGACATCGGCGGATTTTTTGTATCGCTGGGATTAAACCTGGACAAAAACAGCTGGGACACCGGAAACAGACTCATTGACGGAATGGGCAACAGCATAAACAAGCTGATCGGCACAGCCCGCAACGCGGCCGTCGTTTTGACCGGGACCGCAATCGCTGCAGGCTCCGTAGAAAGCGCTGCCTATAAGACCAGCGAAGCCCTGGGAGTAACCACCGAGAAGCTGAACCTCTGGAAGACAGCAGCAAAGATAGCCGGAGTAAGCGCAGACGGCGTCGTAGGAGCAATGTCCCAGATCGCAAACGTTCAGAACCGATTAAAATGGGACGACAGCGGCATAGAAGCATTCAGCAAGAAGCTCGGCAAACTTAGAATCAGTTACCAGGAAATCAAAGACCTAAGCGCCGACGAAGCGCTGTCATACATCCTCACCAAAGCCCAGAGTCTGGAAGGAAACGGAATGAACCGGGCCGAAATTGCGACAGCAGTCGGCGACATAGTAGGAACCGGCGGCCGCGACCTTTACATAGAGCTCCAGGGCCAGAAAAAATCCGTTGAAGAATTCCTCGCAGGAGCGAGCAAAATAACATTTACAAACGCAGGCTCAAACAAGGAAGCGCGAGACTTCATGGAGCAAGTACGCTTATTAAAGACAGCAAGCGAGAACCTCGGGAAGCTCCTGGGAAGCGAAATAGGCGGCGAATTAACCGGATACGTAAAATCATTAAACGACTGGATCGGAGAGCACGGAGATGAGATAGCAAACGGAATTAGCACCGTAGCCGAGAACGTCGCAAAGTTAGTAGAAAAAGCAATCGGAGCCGGCCAGGCAGCATGGCCAACGGTAAAGAAGGTCGCAGGAACCGCGGCCACAAGCGTAAAGGACACGGCTGCCGGAGTAGTTAAAATGGTTACTGCTGATGACGCCGGAGAATTCGCAGAGGCTGCAAAAGAAACGTTCACGGCTGGCATAGTTACCCCATTAAAAGAGACGGCCGAAATCGTATCGGAATCACAATGGGCAACAGGACTCCGCACAAAGAACGATGCAGAAAAGGCAATCAGAAGCTACGCAGAATCGGCGGGTTATACAGGCTTTAAAGGAGCCTTTTCTGATTTACCATACGAACAACTGCCGGACGAATTGAAGGAAGCGTTCGATAAGTACGCAAAGAAGGACTTCATAGGCGGCAAGTATCACTGGGCCGGAGTAGTAAAAGATGGAATCATGCGCCCAGACGGAACGATAACCCAGGTGGCGCCGGATGATCGGGTATTCGCAGCAAGGAACCTCGGAGACCTGGCGCGAGCTTTCGTACCACAGAACCACACAGCAGTAAGCGGCGGCGAGTACACAATTAATCAGACGTTCAACATTAACGGCGGAAACGACATGCCACAGGTTCTACGCCAGCAGGCATACAGAGGAACCCAGGAAGGCCTGCTCGAAATCATGCAGCAGAGCTCGCAGCGTTTACAATTGATGAGCGGTACAAGATAGGATAAAATGAAAGCGGAGGCATTATATGAAAAAAATCACAATGGCTACGCTTTTTATTTTGTTTTTGAGTTTTGGACTTTTTGCACAGGCGACAGAGTACACAATGCAGGACCTGCTCGACTTCATGCAGAACGTCCCAGGTTCACACCTTCCAGAAGAAGGCCAGCCGATAAAAGTAATAGGCGGTTTTTTTGCAATAGAAGACGCGAACATCGACGGACCAGGAATGGACTACCTGGTAACTTACAGCGGCACGAAATACGCGTCGATGTGCTGGTCTAAATTAATTTACATTTACAGCGAAAACATGAAGACCCGGAAAGTAGCTGGCTTTTATAATAACCCGACGTTTATAACAAACGACACAAACATAACGCTTAAATACACAGGACAATCGGCCCCGGCTATTGGAAGCGAGGGAAACAGGATCGAGGTGCCGATTTTTATAGCGGAGTAACTATAAAAAGAGAGGAAAACAATGGACGGCTTATCGCTTAAGATTACCAACGGAAATAGAAAAGCCCTGGCGCTTGCAAAGACACTCGCCACTACCCCAACGCTGATCAACACAGATATAAAGCAGGGAGCGGTATACGCAATCCCGCTGGACGTGGAGACAAACCAGAAAAGCGCAACGGCCGAGGTTTCAGAGAGCCTGGTAATTTCGACAGACACAAAAAAATACGTAAGCGATAACATAGCCCCAGGTTCAAAGAGCTGGCGGCTCTCCGGCTACATCCGAGGAATTCCACGCCTGGAGCCTACAAACTTTTTCCAGCCTTTCGTACAGCTGCATACCGACATTTTATGGAACTGGTTCACCAGAGGCGCGGTCTTAACTTTTAAGGACGGCAACGCCCAGATTTACCAGAACGTAGTTATAAAGGACTTACAAACCGCCCAACAGAAAGACAGCGCCAACGCTACACCTTTTACAATTACCCTCAAAGAGATAAACGTCCTGGGAACCAGCCCGCTCGAAGTCGAAGACAGCGACACCCTCGATATTGGCAAGCTGATAAAATCCCGACCGGTAATCGGCTCTGCGATTGGTGCGACAGTTTCGCTCGGAGTAACAGCAGCCGAGACAGTCGAGACCGCGGCCGATTTAGCAAGCGCATAAAACTGACTAACACATGTTAGTAATATACAACTAACTACTAACAAACGTTAGTTAGTGATTTTTCCTACCTTATGTTAGTTAAAAAGCACTCGTCGTATGTCGATTTGTTAATTTTTTGAGTTATACAGAGCTAACTTAAAAATCCCGAAAAATAGGCCAAAAATGGCCAAATTTGCCAGGTTTTGACCCAGACAAAACCCCTCCGACGCGCTGTACGCAATCCTAGGCCGGTTTCTGGCCATTTTCAAAGTGGTCGACAAATTACTCAAAAACTTTAAAATACCCCCGATATTTTCAATCCTAGGGCCCTTCTTGACTACTCGTCATGGGTTTATTAGTTACACGTAGATTTTCAAGGAATGTTAGACTAACAAAATAGGAATACAAGACTAACAAAAAATGACTATAAAATTATGCAGACAGTAAAAACAAAAGAGCGTATCCCATTTCCAAACGGAGACCTTGCTGAAAATTTCGAGTTCTCCTGCAGCACCCAGGGAGGCGCTTTTAACTTTCACTTCAAATGGCTCAACAACCGCTGGAACTTATGGGTAACACTTCCAGACGGAGAGGTGCGCCAGGCCGGAGTCTTGCCAGGAGTAACGAGCTGGAGCGAAGCAAAGAACTACGGCTTAGTTTTTGAAACGAATCTGCCGGTGATAGATTACGGCTCATTATTTTTAACGGAGCTTTACCTCTTAACATGGATTTAGCATTAAAAGATTTTAACAGAATTATAGATGTCACATTTTATACAGCCGGTGGAGGCGTAACTGCAATCAAGTGCCCGAGGAATGGAAGGAAGCCCTCGATTGAAATAACAGGAAGCTACTCCAACCGCGGCATTCTTCCTGCATTCAACCTCACAATTAAAAACCTTTACTTGGACCTGCAGACCCAGCAGTACGCAAGGATAAAAGTAAAGGCCGGATACGCGAATAACTTAATCACAATTGAAGGAACAATCCTCACCATGTACCAGGAAGCGCCAGGACCAGACGGAAAGACGGTGATCCAATGCCAGCTGGGAGGTTTGCAGGACTGGCTAGACGCCACGGTAGATTTAAACTTTGACGCAGGAACCTCAATCACCGACGTGCTGGATGCAATAAAGGATAAGCTCAAAGCAACGCAAACAAAGCCCGGAGACGCGGCCAGAGCGCTGACATTAAAAGAACCGTTCATGTACACAGGTTCGGCCCGCGACGCAATGAAGGCGCTCGAAAAGAAATTTGTAGAAGACAACCTGGTCGTTTTTTTGAGGAACAATACGGTTTATGCAGAATGCCTGGCAAAGGGAGACCACATCGGAGTAAAGGTGCTGAAATTCATGAGCGCACCACCGCAGCCGAATACTGGAGGCGAAGGCGGAACCTACTACACCACGGTAACAGCACCCTGGATACCGGACCTGCAGCTGTTCGACATTTTGGAAATTCCGTCCCGGGTTTACATTCGAAACTACGGCCTGGTAGGAACCGGAAAGACCCAGAGAATCCAGGTCACAACTTTATCCTTCCATTTTGGAACAACAGGAAGCACCAACAGCATGACGGTGCAAGGTTTCCTGGCGGAGTAGAACGATGAGTGGAAACAGCGTTTTTTTAAACGAAAAATTAACAGAGCGAAGCCTGGTAGAATCAATCCTGGCCAGCCATTACATACTCGACTACGGATTTATAAAGAAGGTCAACGACGACAAGACAATCGACGTAACACACGCGAAGCAGCTGAAGACTTACGACGGCCAGACACTCAAAGCGACGGTCACCACCGGCGTGGAAGTTTTGACAATTGCAGGCGGTGGCTTTTCCATTAAGTTTGACTATAAGAAGGGAGACAAGGTGCTGCTGCTAGGGTTTAAAGATTACGTGCCGAAGGTAGACGAAGTCACCAGCGCGACCGAGACAACCGCATACCTTCACTATTCCAGGGAGACCTTAAAGGCGATCCCGCTCTGCATTTTCAACGACGACGCGAAGGTAAAGATTGAAATAGAAAGCGGCAAGGTAAAGCTCGCCTGCGACCAATTCAGCGTAACCGACGCGAACGGAAACGCGGCCCTGGAGGTAACGCCTTGAGTTTGAAGAACATAACGGTAGAAGGCTGCACTCTGGAATTCCAGAACGGAGGCGGCCCGAACACAGCAATCTCAATAACCGGAACTACATCAACAAAGGTTAAGGCCGACGGAAAAGCCGTTTATAAAGAATTGAAATTCAGCATAAGCGGCTACAACGGCCAGGCAATAACAAACTCAGACGGAACTGGACAAGGGAGCATTATAGCGACGGCCCAGAAGGTAAAAGTAGAAGGCAACGCCGTAATTCTTGAAGGAGACGTAAGCGCCACAATTACGATAAGCGGAAGCACGACTACACCGAGCGGAAAGCAGGATGTGACAGCCACCGAAATCGTCAAGGTTACCGACGCAGGCCAGAGCAAGGCCAAGGGAGCATAAAATGGATTTGAAAATGAACGCAGAGGACATAACAGACCAGGGAGTAACCTGGGACTGCGAAGTGAAGAACGGCAACGTGCCAATAATCATGGACGACGAAGAAGACCTGCAATGCGCAACGCTGGCGGGATTTCTGATCACCGGCACGGTTCCACAGCTTCCAGACGCAGGCGTACCCTGGACCGATTTTTTAACAAACAAAATCTCCTTCGGTGTTTTGGATTTTTATGTCCGCGAAAGCCTGCTGAACGTAGGAAAAGACAACTTCTATCCAGAATACGATGTAGAAGAAGACAAACTGACTATGAAGGTAGGCAAGCTGCAACAGGAGGAAACAGATGTCCTTTAAAATTAACAACGAGACATGGCAACCAAAGACTGCGGTAGAACATGCCGATTTGATTATTGATAAAATCAACGCCTTGCTCCAGGAAAACAACGTAACCGACAAAGACGGAAATATAATCCAGCTCAATAAAAACTACGGCAACGCGCTGTACCTCCTGGCCCTTGGAGACGGTGAACGGTTCGCAGACAACGACGCAGCGCTCGCCCAGGCGATAGACTCGTTTAATATCGAGCTCGCAGACGAACAGCAGATAGAGAACCTCCTGCCGATTGCGGCCATTACCCGCAACCCGGGAAGCTACTCAACATTGAAGCTGACAGTAACAGCCAGCGAAGATGGACCGTGTACCGTACCGGCTGGAACAAAGGCACCATTTGAAAACGTAAACTTTGTAACCCAGGCCGAAGCAATAATCCCAGCAGGCCACACCCAGACGCTGGACACGGTAGCCGACACGATCGGACCGGTGGTAGTTTTGACCGGAGAGGTTACGAGCTTTGATACAGAAATCGCAAACCTCGAGAGCGTAGAGAACCTGGTCTCAAGTGTTCCAGGAAACGCAGCAGAGACCACAGACAGCCTGCGCCGAAGAATTCTCAAAGGAAATACAATCCCTTACTCGCTCGACGGCGTAAAAATTGCCCTGGAGGAATTAACAGGAATCAACCACGCCCGCGTTTATTTCAACTACAACGTAGACGGAAATCTCACGCTGCCGGGTAACATTGAAATCTACCCGAGAACGGCTTACATTGTAATCAACGGCCAGAGCGATAAGCTCGCCGAGACTTACGCAAGATACATGAGCGCACCGACCCAGAACATAGGAGACCCGACAGGTTCAAAAACAACCGTGGATGTTACCTTCGTAGCAGGAGACGACGCAATCGACCTGGCTGCAGAAGGGACCTCGTTTATTTACGACGGCGTAACTTTCACGAATCCGTCGGCCGTGAACATTGCAGCAGGCCAGAGCGACACCGTAACCTTTGAAGCAGAAGAAGTCGGAGAAGTTATAATTCCGGTAGACTCAATCTATCCGGGAGACATGAGCCCGCCGGTAGAAAATCTGCTCAACACTTCAAATGCAGCAAGCGTCCCAGGAACCGCAAAGACAGCCTGGGAGCAGGACTACACAACAGCCAGCGGCCAGCTGATCCCGATTAAATACGACACAGCTGCAGAGACAACCGTGCACGTTCGAATCTTGATCCAGGAAGGAGCGGAGACCGGAGACCAGATCACAAACCAGCTCAAGAAGGATTTAATAAAATCCAGCGCACAATGGGTAATCGGCCAGAGCATAACCAGCCTTATTACTTCGGTGCCATTTGACGGCTGTACTTACACAACCGTAGCCTACACCCAGGTAAGCACCGACGGCGTAAACTGGAGCAACATGGTAGAAGTTCCGGCTAACTCGATCCCTCGGGTAATTGACGAGACGATAGACGTCCAGGAGCTGACCTCATGATAGAACAAAGCAAGTACATGCCAAAGCAGATGAACGGCCCGGTGCTGAACGCTGCGAAGGCTGGAATTGAAGACAGACTGAGCGACGCGAAGGCAATAGAGGAATACCTGCATGGTTTGTCAATTCAAAGCGCAGAGGAGACGGAGCTCGAAAACATAGGTCGGATAGTAGGCTACCCGAGACCGCTGGTCCCGGAAAGTTTCGCAGACGACGACAATCTTTTTTTGTTTTGGACTTTGCCATTTGTACAGAACCCGCTAATCGGATTTTCAGAAGTAGGCAGCGAAGTCGGCGGCCGCCTTTCCACAACAAAGGAGAGCTCGACAGGATACATGAACCTGGGACTTTATAGAACCTTCTTAGACAAGGTAGCCTACGTCAAGCGTTACGGCGTGACCCTTTACGCAGTAGACCAGATCGCGCGACTGATTGACAACGACTACACAATCGCCTGGAACGAGAACCAGGACATTGAAGTGACCTTTGCAAGATACATAGGATTTCAGAACTTGTGGATTTTATCGCAGCTTTTTCTAAGAATTGCGACGAGCCCGCAGGTAATAATTTATTCATACCCAGAAGAGGAATAGGAGACGATAATGGTACCAAACGGAGCAGCATATAACAACTTCCCACCATTCGGAACAAACGGAACAAAAACACCACCAGGAGGAACCACAGAAAGCGCAAAGTACGCGCTCGGCATGGTTCCAGCCGATACATTCCCAGCAGAATGGGCTAACTACCTTTTTTATGGAGCAACCCAGGGAATCACAAGATTAAACCAGGACACCGGCTCGATTAAAAAAGAACTCAACTCGGTGCTTTCCAATTTCAATATCACCCCAGACGCAACAGACAACGACCAGCTGCTCGAAGCCTTGACCAAACTCAAAGCCGAGGCAGCCCTTGCTGCACACCCGGTCGGCTCGCTTTATTGGACCAGCGTGAACGAAAACCCGGCTACAACATTTGGTGGCGGTACATGGGAGCAGATAAAAGACAAATTCATCCTCGCAGCCGGAGACACCTACTCGCAGGGAGCAACCGGAGGAAGTGCAACAGTAACTCTCACCACAGCGCAGATGCCGGTGCATACCCACACAATGGAAAATGCCGGTAGCCATAGCCATACTACAAATACACTTACCAACAGTAGCGGAACCGCAATAACTACAACCGGCAATCAGTCGGCAAACCCGAATTTTGCTGGTAGTCAATCCCATAACCATGCCTTCACAATGCCTATATGTACAAACAGTGCCGGATTAGGTGGTAATGGTAGATATTTTGGTACTAATCCGCTAGTCGATTATGATGATTTACCACAAACTCAGAAATATAATAACAAGCTATTTTGTGCTCAAACAACCGTTACGATTAGCGGTACAACAACCGGAAACCATAACCACAACTTTGTACATAAGCATGGCACCGATAGCCAAGGCTCACATACTCATACAATAAACAATGCCGGAGGCACAAACGGAACCACACAGGCACACAACAACATGCCTCCGTACATCGTACAGTATTGCTGGAAGAGAACGGCCTAAGAACTATAGAAGCAGGAAGGAAGCAAAATGACAGTAAGAGTAAAAAGAATCGACGGCAACACCGAGACCTTCGAAACGCAGGAATACCTTGTAAGCAAGAAGAAGGACATGCACCCAGCAATCCTCGACGTTCGCGTATACGCAGGAAGCCGGTGCATTGTTCACCGTCGCCGCTGGTTTCAGAGGTTTTATAAGAAATTCCTTTATAAACCGGTTCAGACAGAACTGAAGCCAGCAGACGAAACGGCCCAGGGCTAAGCGTAAAAATCAGCCCTCAAGTCTTTCAAGAGGAAGCGAGAAATAAGGTCCTTCTCCACGATTGGCATTTTATCGCCCCGGACATCCTGGAGGCAGGACTCGGCCAGGGCCACGTCGTACCATTTGCCAGCCATGAAGGCCCGGAGCCCGAAGCGCTCGGACAGACAGAGCTCAAACGATTTATAAGACCGCGCCGGAGCCAGCAGGCGAAAATCGCATTCATGGAATGAGAAGTAGCCCATAGAATCGGTGCGACACGAAAACTTCAAAGCGAGCTTATACTCCAGATTAAAGCCGGCAGGAAGGGCCCGCCAGGCTTTCTCACTTTCCCGAGGTTCCACCGCAAACCGCTCATTAAACGAATCCACCCAGGACGATAAAAACGCATTAGCAGCGTCGATTGTTTGGATTTTGAGGAAGCGGAAAACATAAGGGAGCTTTCCCTGCAAGGTCTGCCAGAGGCGCTCAATGCGGCCTTTTCCCTGTGGAGACAAAGCGAGGATAACCTGGACATTAAGCTCGGCCATTAAATCATTAAAATGCGTGCTTTCATTTTTCGCGAATTCCAGGCGTTCATCCAGCGTTTTATTTTTACGGCGAGCGGAGCGGACGAAGGACGAATGCCGGTCGATATAGTAAGCCTGCGGAACGCCGTACCGGGTCCAGGTTTGCCGGAGGACTTCATTATAACCCAGGCGGCACTCATTAAGGCACATATAAAGCCCGGTGATTTTATGAGACGCGTCGTCCACACCGCCGTGGAGAGTTTCATAGCGGCCATCCATAAACCAATCATGACAGGAGCCGTCCATTTGAACAAGCTCACCCTCCCGCGGCCTTTCGTCGCGAGGCTTATGCTCGAGCTTTTCCTTAGTAGACCAGGACCGCGGAGGCTTGATCCCGGCGCCTTTCAGAATGGACCGGACCACCGAGTAGGACAAGGAAGTCCCATGATAAAGCCCCAGGGCCTCGCAGAAGGTCGCAAAGGGAGCGTCCGGCCAGAAATCCCGGTAGAGCTGAACCACCTGGGCCCGGAGCGAATCCGGGTATTTTTTAGTTTGATACTGCTGGCCTTTGTGGCCGTTCACGAAAGCGGCCGCGCCTTTTTCTTTATATTTATTTTTTAATTTCCAGACATTGACCGGAGCCAGGTCCAGGATTTCTGCGCACTTCCGAATTGAGAGCTTACCGGAGCAACAGAGCGGAATAAAATAGGCTTTACGTTTTTGTAATGATTGGTACGTTTGACTTGAAGGAGTCATAGGGAAATACCTCACATTAATAGGAAATTTCCCACCCAGGAGAGACCTTAGAAGAAAAACAAAAAAATTGCAAGTTAGGTGTTTATTTTTAATTTTTTACTTGACAATAACAAATTTACCCTTTAAAGTAGACAGCAAGAACACAGAGCTGTGAGTTCTTGCTATCTTTACCCACGGCTTTGTCGTGGCTTCATTCAGAAGTTTCAACCCCTTGCAAAAGATAGCATTGCAAGGGGTTCTTTTTTTAACCGAGGGGAAACGGCAATGAAAAAGATACATCGGGCAGTCCAGAAAGGACCAAACAAGTGGGAGAAAAAGACCGGCTGGAAGTGGGATACAGAAGACTACATCAGCCTGGCAATTTTGCTGGTCGTTGCAGGATTTGTAACAATTCGCGCATTGATCGGGTAGCCGGAACGGTTCGCAGGTTCAACTCCTGCACCGGCTAAAAGCATGCAAAGGTGGCCACCAGGACATGCAATTTTTATAAGGAGGTTACTACATGAGTAACGAACTTAGAGACATCGCAGAGCGTCTCAACAAGAACTACGAAGACGCCGGCTGGAAAATTGAAACAGCCGAAAAGCGAGCAGACGGAAGCTGGAACTTAGTAATCCAGCCAATGGCACCAGAAGCAGACCAGGAGGCCACAAATGATAACAACTAATGAAATGGGCCTGCCGGAAGCCTTCGTAAACTTTGTATCCAACGTGCGCCACAATGCACCGGGTACACTTTCAGCAACAACACTCCTCCAGGGAGACAAACAGATCGTTCTTTTTGATCGCCATTTTGACGAGCTGACCCAGGATGCAGCAGACCAGGTCTGGGCAAGTTTTGGTACAGCCTTTCACTTACTAATGGAAAAACAGAAATCAAACACATTTAAAGAAGAAGCATTCGAAGTACCGGTCGACGACTGGAAGGTTACAGGACACCTGGACAGTTACGACATGGAAAAAGAAATCATCGAAGACTGGAAAACAACCAGCGTCTGGAAGGTGATCAAGCGCAACTTTGACGAATGGAGAGCCCAGGGATTAACCTACGCCTGGCTTCTTAAACATGCAGGGCTGGAAGTTCAGCGCTGCAAATTTATTGCAATGCTCAAAGATTGGAGCGAAGCAGAATCAAAGCGCAAGCCAGACTACCCACAGCGCCCGGTTTACATTTACGAGTTCGACGTAACAGACGCGGACCTGGAAGAAACCGACGCAAGAATCAGAAACAAAATCAAGAGCGTTACAGCGGCATACAAAATGCAGGATGACGAAATCCCGCCTTGTAGCCCAGAAGAACGCTGGGACACCGAGACCAAGTATGCGGTCATGAAGAAAGGCCGACAGTCCGCAGTAAAGCTCTGCGACGACAGACAATCGGCAGAAGCATACATGGCGAACCTTTCACCAGAGCACTACATCCAGGAGCGCCCAGGCGAACACAGACGGTGTCTGAGATACTGCCCATGCGCTGAATTCTGCAACTTTTACCACGAAAACGTGGAGAAGCAGGAGGAAAGCGAGAGCAATTAAAAAGCAACCTTGTCCGTATGGACTGGTAATAGGCAGCCGGGAGCAGACCGGCAAAAAAAATGGTCGTTGACCATTGTAAGTTTATGGCACCCGGGAAAGACCGGGAAGCAAGACCGAAAGGCCCTGCAATTTGGAGACGGCGGGAAAGACCGCGTAAATTTAAATTTTAGTAATGAATTCATTGAAGGCAACGCGGCAAGGTTCGTAGAAGACCACGGAGCCAGACATGAAAGCCTGCCCAGGCGGAGCGCGTGACAACGAAAGCTGCTGACCCAGTAATACCATCCGCAGCCGGAGAGTTCCAGACGGCGCTTAACAGGGCTTTATTTGAACCAAGGAGGCCAAAAAATGGCAAATATGGATATAAATCACGTTGTCGAAATCGGAAACCTCACAAGAGACGTGGAACTGACATACACCACAGGAGGAATGGCAATCGGAAAGTTTAGCATCGCAGTAAACCGCCGGGTAAAGAAAGGCCAGGAATGGGTAGACGAAGCAAACTACTTCGATGTTTCAGTTTTTGGAAAGCAGGCCGAGAGCTTAAAGCCTTACCTCACCAAAGGAAAGGAAGTCTGCATAGACGGCTACCTCAAGCAGGACCGCTGGCAGGACGCAACAACAGGCCAGAACCGAAGCGCAGTAAAAATCGTAGCAAACGACATCCAGCTGCTCGGAGGCAGAGACGGAGGAAACAAACAGCTCAGCCAGACAACAGGATATGAGCGCGACGATTACGGCGACGACGGAGACCCGGTTTATTAATAGGAGGCGAGTATGAATCAGAGCGAAAAGTTAGAAACTTTATTGTCAGACCTTGCAAAAGCACAAGCAGAATTTAATACGCTGCCAAAGGACAAAGAAGGATACGGCTACAAGTACACAGACCTGGACACGGTGATTAGTACAGTACGCCCGGTCCTGGCAAAGCACAACCTCGGCTTTTTACAAAGCCTTACAAACGTAAACGGCCGGGACGGTTTGACGACCCGCCTTTTTAACACGGCAGGAGAATGGATTGAAGACACTTTCTTGCTTCCAGCAGTAACAATGGCAAAGACAAACGCAGCCCAGAACGTCGGCGCGGCCATTACTTACATGAAACGCTACGCGCTCTGCGCCGTGCTTGGAATCAGCTCAGACGAAGACACGGATGCAAGACGCCCACAGCAGAATACCGACCAGCAGAGCAACGACCAGAAAACTAACAAAAAGCCGCAGAACAAAGGCCCTGCAGGAGGGCCAGATACCCCGGAACAACAGACCAGGATTAAAGAACTGCTCGCAACCAAGTCTCCAAGCGGCGTGGAAATTTTCAAAGACATTCGAGGCAAGGTCGGACAATGGCGAAGGGAGCGCACAGCGGACCAGGTAATCAAATACCTGGAGGAAGAAAAAGCAAAGCTGATCAAGGACGACGCTGAACCTTTCCCGGAGGATATACCCTACGACGAAACACCGCTAAGCCCGGAAGAAGAAGCAAAAGCAAATACAGCGTTTGACACAAGCGCTGATCCAGTTTTCTAAAAGGAGGATGAGCATGCCAAAGAGCAAGCACACAAGAAAGGGAACCGTAAGAGTTCACTCAAAGAGACCTTACAGAGGGCCTCACAGAAACAGGCACGCCCAGAAAACCTGGGTACAAAACAAAGGCTACCAGGCCTAAAAGGAGGAAGTCATGGCAGAGGTAAAGATTGTACTGAAGAGAATAAACGAGCGCGGCCACATTTGCTTTGAAGCACCAAAAGAGCCGGAGCTCCAGGAAGCACTCCGAAACATTCTGCGCACCTGCCAGGACAAGTACAACGACTACGTATCGGTGACTTTTAAGCCACCGTACAAGCCCCGCACCACCGGGAAAGGTAGCCAGAACCACCACCTCAACGGCCACATAATGCAGATTTGTAACGTAACCGGCAACGACTACGAGACAATCAAATACTGCATAAAAATGACCGCTGCGGAGCAATTCGGCTACCCGACCCAGACGGTGGCCGGCCACGTAGTACCAAAGCGCGAGAGCGACTGCGACACGTCCGAATGCGCCATGCTCATCGAGGCGATCCATTACCTGGCCGCACAATTAGGAATCATTCTTAGGGAGGAAACAGAATGAGTACCAGAACAAAAAAACTAATCTTAGACACAACACAGCAGAGAGTTTATGACTTCATCAAAGAACATGGAAGCATAACCACACAGCAGGCAAA
>JAEIGA010009090.1_pt1 | contig 15032 bp, 17 predicted proteins | sample 9270691 | NCBI WGS metagenome assembly JAEIGA01 (sample SAMN17057246, study PRJNA624740) | gut metagenome | biome: biome; isolation source: fecal sample | host: Bos grunniens | place: China: Xizang | collected 2019
CGCATGTAAGCAACACCGTCGAAGTCCATATCGATAACGTCGTCACGGTGCAGAGCATCCTTAACATACACGGTCTGGGGATGAGTCTCACGCTTCAGCAGCTTTGCGTCAGCCAGAGCCTTCTTCTGCTCACCCTTAGTATGAGCCTTAGCAGTGATCTCAGCTGCGCGAGCGTCGATCTGACGAGTACGGACACGGGGGATGGGGCTCTTATTAGCCTTGCTCATCACATGAGCAACCCAGTCCATATCGCGCTCCAGCACAGCGGGAGCACCAACGTTCTTCACATCAGCGAACAGCACGTCGATGGGCTCGCCACCTTCAGCGCCGAAGCCATGCTCCAAGTGGTCATTACCCCACATCTCAATAGCCTTCTTCAGGCTACCAACAGCCTTGGCGTTGTTCAGGATCTCGGTCTGGTCAGCGTGGGACAGGAAAGCAGTCTCCTGTACTTCGTTCTGGTCAAATACGTTCTTGTGCATAATTACATTGCCTCCTTCAGAATGTTTAACATTTTTGTTTTCATCTTCTTCATCTTCCTCATCGGTTACACCGGCATCTTCCAGAGCCTGTCCGATAAGTGCATAAACTACAGTCTTCTGCTCTTCAGTGAGAGTATCGAAGACATCCTTGACGGTCTTTTCAGTAGCTTCGGGCTTGGAATCTTCCTTATGTTCAATAACGGGTTCTTCCTTAACCTCGGCTTCGACCTTGTTTTCCTGGGTTTCTACCATGGTTTCTTCTTCCTCCTTTTTATCTTCGGCATGCTGCAAGGGCTGCTCTTCTTCAGTATAGTGATGAACCATAATATTTTCGTCATAGCCAAGAATCAGAGCCTCTTCAGACTCTTCGCCATGTACCATAACGTAGTCAATGAATGCGCCGGGATTAGCACCGGCCATCACAATACTTACTTCTCGAATCATTCCATGCAGAACGTCGCTGCCTGACTGTTTCAGCTTGTTGGCGTAAATAGACAGAGATCTGACATCGCCATGCTGAACAGCCTCTTTCGCTGCCTGACCAGATTCGCTATTATTGAAGGAACAATATGCATACACGCCTTCATCGCGATTCTCAAGCAGCGCATGACCAAGGACCCGATTAGGGTCATCATGATCATGATTCCAGACCAGAGGAACAGTCTGTCCGTCGTTGGCAATAAACGCATTCTTTCGAATGGTTCGACCATCGGCACACAGAAGATCGTTTCTCGTGGCCCAGCCACTAAAATCATACTTCTCCATTTTGATTTATCCTCCTTCTGGTAGATTAATATTCACTCATAAGGACGCTTATAGGCATATCGGCTAAGCCGGATGACTCGGCGTCACTATCAGTTTCTGAATTTTGATCGACTTCTTCGGTCGAACCTATCGATCCGGTTACCGACTCGGGTTGGTTTAGATTACTGTTGATAAGCATGTCGGCCTTAGGATCGTCAGACGGCTTCATGCCAATAATTTGTCTAATTTCATTACTAGACAGGATCTCATTACGAGTGAACTTATCAGCAATTTCAGCCATATCACTGACCGGAACAAGCTTGAAGGGATCTCTAAAGAACATAACAGTCTGACCTTGAGTTCGGGCTGTTTTCGTTAAGAAGCTACGCTTCATCGCATCAACGATAGCCGAAATGATAGGTTCGATAGTTCTGTTGTTATAGTTCAACATAGCTCTCTCATCGGCTGTTCCGTCTAACACAGAAGGCGTCATACCAATCTGGCCATACAGTTGGTTCGTAAGATACTCAATCTGCTTCATCAGGTTGTTTTCAACCGGTCTGTTCAACTGAGTAATCTTTTCGGTACCGTCAGTATACGCAATGCCATACGGTCCTTTTAGTTGTTCCTCGATATCCTTACGGCGTTTCTCCGCTTGCTGTTGACGAGATTCGGTCTTGATTACGTACGGTAATTGAATGATAAGATCAAGCTTACCAGAACCGCTCTGCTCATCAATAGCATCCAGAATATTCAGTTTTCTTATCAGACGTTGCATGGTAGAGTTAGATTCGTTTATAACCGCATATAGCGGATTCTCTATAATAGCAACAGACTTTTTAGGTAAGACAATATCTTCTTTATTGCCTGTCCGATCGTTATAAACGCGAACCTTTACATGCTTCGGATACCACTCAAGGATTTTGCCGGTTCTCATCGATAAGATATCGTACGATGTGGTTATTGTCGGATCAACGTTTGTATCAACGGGTACGATAGCAACGACACCTTCGTCAAACATTGACATAACGACGTCCTGAACGAAAGACCTACCTGTCTGATCGACATTAGCCTCAATAGTTAGACAATCATTTAAACCTGAACGGATGTCTTCTATGTATCTACCATTCTCGTCGACACGACAGTGTTTGATAGCGATAGAAGCAACATCCATCGCGATTCTGTTATACACAGAGGTTACGATAGAGCGCTCGTTACCGCGTGTGAACCGCACACGATCCGGACGATACACGTAACCCATACCAGGATTCTGGTATTGCACCGCAGTGGGGTCTCTATTGTTTGTAAATGCATTCCAGGCTTTCCTCAACCTGGATGTAATTGTTGACTCCATTTTGAAGTAGCCTCCTTACTTAGTAACACTAGCGACCGTACCAACGAGACTCGCTGCGGTAGCGACACCGTTTAACACAGACATACCCGGAACAAATGCTGCGGCCACTCTCATAGCTCCTGCTGCAACAGCAGTAGTGTTGGATATCATAACCTTTATTTTGGTCTTGTCATGCTTGGCCACGAGTTTTGCTCCGCGATCGCGCTTAACTTTTAGTGTTGCTTTTTGATTACCGTCGCGTGCACTTATTGTAGTGGTGTTACCACGTTGTTTAATTTTGGTCGAACTGATACCGTTGGGCTTTCTCGTAACACTTCCTTTTTTATCGTTACGAACACCCCACTTCATACCCTTAACACCGGCGTGATAGAGTTCGTAATCCATCATAGTCACACCCCACGTTCTTTAACTGAGATATTTTTTACCGGAGGAGACGATAGTTTTATCGATCTCGGAGATTCCGCTGTTAAATGTCTCAATCATTTTTTTATTCGATTCGAGTTTGGCTTTAGCCTGTTGTGACTTGGCCACCAATGCGTCTGCTCTGGCAGCGAGTTTATTAGCTTTATACAGGCGTTTCTCTGCTCTCGATCTCGATACAAACGTACCGTAAGCCCGGTTTCTAATCATAGCGCTTTGCCGCCGAAGATCAGCAGCTTTGACGTCAGTTTTCATCACAGCGTCAGCCGCGCGCTTCTCGAGTTCGGGCATGCGTTTTTTTAATTTTTCGACTTTCGCAGCTGCTTTAGTTTTATGATCTCTCAATTTCGATAGGGCTTTCTCTCGATCTTCTTTTGTTGTTGCTTTAGAGAGTTGTTTCTGTGCTCGACGCACACCCCACTTCATACCAGCAACACCGTAATGCATCAGTTCATCGTCAGAAATCTCACGCAGCTGACCGTGAATAATAATGTATTTAGGCATATTTATCACCCCTTTTGTTTATTACCCGCACCAGAGAAGATGTTTGCGATTTTAACAATACCGGTACTCACCGATTTTTTAATGTTCCTACCGAGCTTCATCCTCTCATACTTTTTGACTACTTTTTCAGTATGACGTTTGGCGGAGTTATATTTGTTGGCGGAGCGCGCCTGTCTATTCTTCACTGCGATCTCATTACCATAAAAAGTGTTGCGACCGTCATTAAGACCCATTGCGTCGGCCAATTTCTTATTAGCCGCATACTCTAGCTGCGCCACAGATTCGCGTGCCTTGGCTTCGGCAACAAGCTTTTGCTGGGGACGTAATTCCTTATTCGCCTCTTTTTCATCATAATAATAAACCCACTTACCATTCTTCTTTTCACGCTTGATATACTTCCAATGCATCAGTTCATCATCGGAAATTTCACGGAGCTGACCGTGGATAATTACATATTTAGACATAAGTATCACCTCACTTACTCAAAAGCTTCTTTATTAAGTTTCCACGCCACAAAGGCGTCAAGAAGAGCTGCTACAGGGTCAATCTTGGCCTCATAACGTTTCTTCAAAAGTTTGCGGTTACCGTTTGTATCCTCAAGAGTAATACAGTTACCCATCGCATAAGACATAAGGTCTTCATCAAACAGAAGCATTCTCTGCTCGGACAAGTTCTTTAGCTCGCCTAGGGGAACAGACTCAGTCTTAGCACCCTGAATAACTTTCTCTATACCAAACGGACCGTTTTCCCGTTCCCAACGCTCAACAAATTCACGAGCGTTATACGGGTCAAATCCCAAACATCGAACATCATAGTCGCATTCGATAATGTGGTGATCTAGGTCATCATACACATCCATCATGTCGAGAATGGCGCCATCTAAGACTACGAGACTACCTTCTTTCATGAACTCATCATACTTAGCCCGCATTGCGCTAGGTAGTTTCATGAGAGTAGTAGAAGCAATATAGTTTCTAGTCTTAACGCCGAAGCATCCATTCGCAAGAGGGAATAGGAAAGTGAACGAACAGAAGTCGTTACCTTGAGAAAGGTCAGCGCCCAGCGAACACGGTAGTTTCCAGAAGTCTCTCTTTCTATGCGGAATAGTTTCTTCATAAGTGAAGTAATATGTATAACCTTCCATAGGGATACCAAAGCGCTTTGCTAAGATATCGTTTCTAACAGCAGGGTTTTTCTCAGCTCTATCTACATCCAACTGATAAGTCTCGTAGGTTACAGTCTTACCAATATTCGGATTGGCCTTAAGCCACATCTCGGGGTTATTAACCTCATCAATAGAATCGAGCTTGTACCACCAGATAGATACGTGGGGGTTGGGATAATCACCCTTTAAGATGCTAGCCAACTCCATTTTGATTGTATCGCCAGGTCCGTTACGGGAAGTACCCTCGGAGCTGATAGCCACAATCAACCAGTCGTCATTCTTGGAAGCGCCCTGCTCTAGAGGACCCATAACATCCTCTCTGATATCACCGGAGAGCCATTCGTCAATCGTATTAACACGGCTATTCAGACCCTGAAGTTTATCTATACTCATCGGTCTAATTTCCAAGTAGGAACCGGTAAGGAAATTCTCGATACCCTTCTTAGTAGAAGCCAGTTTAACACGATTGGCCTTGGAGCCGGTTGTGTTCTGTAAAGAACCCTCGGTGAGGAATTTGAATAGAGGACCTCTTGCTCGTGTGATCGAGGTTTTAATCGGAGAAAGGACTTCCTCGGATTGTTTCATAGTGGGCGAGGTAGCCACCTGATGGGTGGTCGACGTGTCCACGTTCAAAAAGTAACTATGAATACATGAAGCATACATAGATTTCGCCGCACCACGAGCCACGATCAGATACTGTTTGTTAATAAGACGTTTCTTGATACGCTTATTGACATAGTGACCGCCATGACCGTCTTCGGATGGGACATATACACTTCTCTCTACAAAATAATACCAACCGAAGATTTGCTCAGCCCATAACTTAAACGAGTCTAATAGATTCAGATCTTCGCCATCGGTGAGCGTGAGCTCATTCTCACAATACGCTATGAAACCTTCTACAGCACGGTCATCATAGTAAACTCCCGGATTCGCAATGAGATCGTCTATGCGATTCATCTCCATAGAGATTTCTTTGTTAACTGGGATCTCCCCTCGGATTACAGCATCGCGAAATTGTCCGTAATATCTCGGGGTTGCGGTGTTAGATAATGACATCAGAATCGCCCCTTATACCGGACCAATAAGCGATCGGGTTACCGTCTTTATCCTCTAGAATAAATTTAGGTTCCTTCTTTGAACTAGTCTTGGAATCTGCTATCAAGCCGGAGACTCTAGACTTACCGGTATTCACCGTTTTAGCTGGGAGATTAGAAACCGTAGCTGGAAGATTTTTCGATGCGCTGGTCGTGCTAGACTTACCCGTATTCACATATCGGTAGGAGCTGTTATAGTACTCCTCAGACATTGATTCATTAGCCTTTCGAGCGGCTTCAGCGGCAGCAGACTGTCTCTTTTGATTCTGCTCGTCGGCCCAGTTTTTAAATCCACGAGACTGAGAATCTCTATCTTCAGCCTCCCATTGCTGCCTGGTTCTCTTACCTTGATCTTCTACCGACAGACCGTCTCCCGCATCATTCTTGAGTTTCTCAATCTTCTTCTGAAGATCAAGCTTCTCATATGTTTTCTTGAGGGCTTCGAGACTGTTCGGATCACTCTGACCCTTAAGTAGATTATCGCTAAGTTTGTTAAGGCTATTTTCTAGAAGTCTCTTACCGGAATTAACAGCTGCAGGAACAATCACGTCGTTCTTTAACCTACCCATAAGACTCTGCTTCACAGGAGGTTCGGGGTTCAACTGTCTATATTGTTCCTCAAGTCTAGACCGGTTCACGGCTCTCATCAGCTCATCGTCAGTCATATCTTTGATGGACTTTTTACCAGACTCAGGAGCGTCAGACGACCCCTTCTTAGATTTACGCCCAGCATTTTTCGTAGCGGCATCGAGCTCTTTGTTACCTTCCTCGACCGCTTTCTTTCGAGCCTCGAGTCTATCGAGCTTACCCTTAACAGCCTTACGATTCTTAAGAGCCTGTTCTTCTTGTCTAACTTTAGCCTGCTCAGCTCTTATTCGTTTCTGACCAGCTGGAGTCAAAGAACCGTCTTTGTTCTGATAACGACGAACACCCCAGCGCATACCTTTGATGCCCCAGTGATAGAGTTCGCCTTCTTTGAAAATCTCATACTCCATTTTGAATTTCCTCCTCTCTACTAGATATAGTGGATTGATGCAAGCTTCTTCAGATCCCACTCAAAAACCATAAAGCGCCGATGTGTCCCAATAAAATCTTCTCTATTGGACCAATCATCAACCTTGCCGCCTGAAGATAGTCTTCTAACCATCACACCATAGATGTCTGCCTCTGCTTCATGATGAAGATGTCCAGCGTGGACCTCTCGAACATCAGCATGTGCAAACTCTTCGGCGAAGGAGATCGGGAAGATGTGGGCCAGGTTTTTAGCAGTAGCTTGCTTAGAGTCACCGTGGGTCAACATAATTGAGTTCTTACCGTAAGTGACCACTTTACGATACTCAAGGGAATCATCCACTATGGATGGTCCATATCTTTCGAGGAGGACTTGGATAAACATCCACGAAATACTTCTGTCATGATTACCAGCCGTATACATGACCTTAACTTCATTAGCACATTGAAGAGCAGCGTCAATTAGAGCATACATAAATACCTTGCTCTCTTTGACAGCTCGAGTCATATCCACTTTCTCAATGGACGTGCCTTTAGTGGTTTGACCGTTGATAATACTGTCGTTATGGAAAAAGTCCTGTCCAAAAGGAATCACGATCTTATCCCATGACCGACTAGTAATAAGGTCCAAAATCTCATTCAAGATAGGCTCGTAGTAATCCATGAAGGCTACGCCCCAGTGCATATCAAAAAGAGGAATCTCCAGCATTCGTGTCGCATCACTGCGATCGGTAGGCACGTATACGACCGGCTCTACACTTTCACGAATAGCTGCTAGAAATTCCTCAGCGTTAAAGTCATTTGCTTTTTGTTTTATCCACGCCTGAATTACCTCACCAGTCTTGGATACTTGAACGGTGGCATCATGAGCGGTAAATCCCTCATAAGTACCAGCATGGAGTGTTGTGTCATCAGCGTATTTGCTTTTCGACCATCTACATAACAGTCTTCTGAACGAAGGTAGATTAGTAGGATCGTCAACGTTATTCACATAGTAATCGTTATAGATTTCCATGGGGCGTTTACCATCTGCATACATCTGACAACACGTTTTCTTCACTTGAATAGGGATTACTTTACTCATTAGTATCCCCCTTTTATGTATTTTCTTTAGATTCTGCTTCTAGATTTAGACGCCATTCGAATTCCTGAATCTGTCTTTCATAGGCGGCTAACGTAGCAGCACCAAGAGATGCAGGATCAAAGAGAAGTCTAACTTTTAAATAGACGTATGATTTTACCGCTTGGAGTTTAGTAAGATCCTGGATAAAATCCATCCATTCAACCGTTTCGTTCTCTATGTAGAATCCTTCGGAAGGACCGACACCAAGCTGTCTCAGGGTCGTGAATACGGAATTGATATGCATGATGATATCCGCATCAAACTGTTTGTATTCCTCAGCGATTCCGAGCATCTTCTTAATCGATGTCAGTATACTTTCCATAGCGACACTCCTTTACAGGCTCGCCTTCATAAATTTCCGCATGCAGTAACCTTCGATACCAGCAGCAGTATTGACACAGAACCACTCGTTATCGGACTTATCCACGTCAATCTTAACCTCAGTGTTTGCGTCCAATACGCATACCACATCAGCAGTAGCATTGGGTTTTACTCGAACATTGAGTTTAGTACAGTTAGCTACAGTGCCGGTTACGGTCTCAGGCAGAGTTACTGTTTCAACAGTTTCCTCCACAACCACAATTTCAGGTTCTGTTACTTCATCAACTTCTTCAGTAACAATCTCGTCTTCAACAACCTCATTTTTAAACTTGTTGTTAGAATACTGAGAATAATTATGTTTAGACATTTTAAATTCCTCCTTTTATCCTTGTTTCCAAGGACAGGTGTCAAACGGTGTTCGCTCAATCGGAGCTTTCACCAATAAATCTTCATCTCCATAATGGATTGCGTTGTGTGTGATATGAGCGGTACAGATTAAGAATTCCGGATCATAAATCCAATCACGATCGTTTATAATGTCTTCCATCGTAATAGGGTTTATATGATGAACTATAATCTTTCCGTAAATCTCATAACCTTCCACACCTAAATCGCAACCATTATCTCGAATAATTACTATATCTCTCGACTTTTTCCATTTAGGACTTCGTTGGTATAGATTCTGATTAATATGTCGGTCGAAACCGAAAGTGTCTTTACCAACAGAACCGCCGAGTTTTAGATAGTTAAAACGCTCTATGTATGTAGGTAGAGTGATCAATTCAGAATATGTTCTAATCGTAGTATTCATCTTCATCACCATGCCCACCATATCTACGCATTGCTTTAAGCGCCTCTTCGTAGAGGACTTTGATCTCCTTAGCATCGCCGAGCGCTTTTGTTTTAGCAGCCACAAGTTCGTTTTCCAACTCAAGTCTCTTCTGCTCAAGTTTCGCTTTAGACGAAACCAACTTGAGAAAGTGTGTTGTCTCTTGAGACGAGGCTGTACCGTCTCGCAACCGCTGTTCGACAAGGTCCATAGCTAATGCTGCCATCTGACTTTCTCTGGTTTCGGGATTTAAAGCCGGCCTCAACTTAGGCATCGTATTAGAACTTTGGGCTTTAAGTTTTGCCATTATGTACTGCCTCCTCTCCATTTTGATTTTTCGCTAGCAGTATTTAAGACAAATGTTCATACTTGCTGTTCTAATTGATTAATCTGGTCACGGATTGCTTGTCTTTCTGCGTGAAGCGCGGCGATATCATAAGGCATGGGTTCGCCGAGGAGCTGACACTCACTACATTTGATCACCTTGTAGTCGGTCGCAGAAAGTTTAGTTTTGAGCTCCTTGATTTGTGCAGCTACAGATTTTGGTCTGGTCGGGATATATACCTGCACTTCTTCGAAATCATCGGCAGTCCATGCGAACTTAGTCTTGTTATCGATACGTGGAGCGTCAGGACGAACGACCTTCCGTGTGAAAAGTCTACCTTTTGACAGGTCATATTCCGTAATCGTTTCGCCTTTTTGGTTAACTACTCGCATGATGATCACCCCCAGACTCCTGCAACGTATATACATCCTTCAAAATCATGGACACCTTTCTCTACTTGAACATATAGCTCAAGTGTATCGTTTTCAAAAACATAGTATTGTTTTATTGTCGGAGAACGGTCGGTTTCGATAGGATCGTCTTCACCCTCAACCTCTCGCGGTGGGGCAGTAAACGTTGTCTGACAACGAGCTGTGATAAACGGGAAGGGTAAAGGCACAGTACAATAAACGGTATCGTAATCTTCAGAGTCTACCTGTAATTCACCATTAAAACAGCCAGCATACCAGCACTCTGCGAAACCATTAGCCCACTTACGATAGGTCCAACCGTTACTCTCACCAAAGCTCAGAAGCGAATTTGCGGCTAATTTACCTATTTCATCCCAAACAGTCTCTTTAACTTCCCATGCTTCGAATTCGGCATAAGGGTTGTCAACGTAGTCGACGCATATACACCATGTATAGTCGCCCCAAGCTTCGCTCGGAATGGAAATCTCAAATTCACAAACGCCGCCCATGGGATCTGCATTGACATCAACATTTGGGTTTATAACATGTGATTCCACAACGTAATCGATTGTCAACTGACCGTAACCGCCATCGATAGGGGATCTATTACAAAGATAATAGGACATATTACCGTAGGCATACGTTCTTATATGTATGGTTTTACCCATAAAACATTTGTTATTGATACTATCAAACTCAAAGTCTAGAAAATACGCATCTTTTTCTAAGAAACTACCCTCAAGTTCTTCATGATTAGCACGAATAAAATCGACTTGAAAAGCATCTTTTGCAGAACCAACGTCGTTAGGCGTCAAGACTGCAGAGCCGTTCTCGTCGATCATGAAGGTTTTACCAACATCGTCTGGAGTATAGACTGCGTTAAGTTTCCCATCCAGGATCTGTTGCGCTTCTTCTGTCAGCCAACCGTCGGTGCCTTTAAGAGCCAGAATCTCTTTTACGTTTCCTTCGGCATCTCTAATTCTTATGATAGACATGTCTACACCTCCGATAACTCTGCTTCCTGTTTTTGGAGGATTACTTCATATTCGGCGTCTGTAATCTCATGCCAATTATCGGCTTTATCATTCACGCCGAGCCAGATTTCTTTTCCGTATGCTTCATTGTTGGTCAATACATGACCGTCAGAAGCTGTTAGTTTGCGTAACGTGATAGTTGTTTCTGTCATGCCAATGACCATCCTTTCTGTGTAGCAATTGCTTTTTCAGCGTCGGTTAGTTTTGCAAGATTTTCCGTACCAAGGGTAACAACCCACGATGTACCACTTGTGTCATTAGAATAATCCTTTAGGGAATTGAGAATACTCATAAGACTGTCGTGAGATAGATTAATACAAGTGTTTACATATAAGCCGTTCTGTGCTAATGTTCCCTCGAAAATCAAATTAACTAATGCAGTACAATTATAGAAAGTAGAACCGAATTTAGTATTTTCATTAACGATTATTTTGTCTATGGTATGCAAATAATCCCAAGAATGAGCAAACAGTAGATGTGCTCCATCAGTCGCTGTTATGCCTGTTAAATCTATTGCAGGAATTCTTAAAAAATGTGAATAACCAAACGCACCATATAAACTGGTTGCCTGTGATGTATCCAATACAACACCACATTCTTCCAATCTTTGTGTCAAATCAAGGCGATCATGTCTTCCTGTCTTTTCCCAAGCATAGAATATCCGCGCACTACTACCAACTGGACGAATATCGTATTTGGGGTAAAAGTTGTATTTGTCCCAACCATTATAACCCGCAAAAGCAGTCTCGTACGAAGTTCTAGTACCGTTAATCTGATAACTGTCCCAAAAGCGATCGTATTCTGCTTTCTTACCAGCTTCATACACATCATCGACCTTAGCAGACATCTCCGCAAGAGGGATTAACTCGGTGGTTTTGGTTTTGGCTCGAATAGCATCGCCGATAGCTGTTAATTTATCAGTAAGAGCCATTTTCAATCACTCCTAACTGTTCGTCAATATATGGTAGCGCTTTTACATAGACCGCGTCGACAATATCCTCTAGTGTGAGGGCGTCCCCATCCGGATCGATCTGAACATTGCAGTCTTCGGGCATCTCGCCAGAACCGACATATACTCCGGATTTACCTTTTAGAGACTCGAGCCACTCTGAGTCATTTCCTTCGAAACCGTTGTCTACAGCACTCTCATACGCAGACTTACCTTGTAAAGACACAATCCACTCTTCTTCGGTACCTTCGAAACCGTTGTCTATAGCAATCTCATGCGCAGACTTACCGTCTACACCGTCTCTGCCATCAACGCCGTCTCTACCCTTTAGAGTAGATAACCAATATGTTTCTGAACCAACAAAACCGCGTTCTACAGCGATCTCATACGCACTTTTACCATACACAACACCTTCCGCGTCAGCGAAATGTTCATTCATCCACTCGTTGACCAAAGGTCCGGCTTGTTCATCAGTAACCCTCGGAACGTTATCCAACCATAGTTTGGTATCCGCGTTATACGTTAGCTTCACCGGAGCACCAGTGTTATTGATAACCGTGGTGTTGGGGAAATTGGTATGAGCAAATCTAAACCACTCGATTTCGGCGGGGGAGAGGCGTGTTAGGATCGGGGTGTTGAGAACGTACTCAAAGACGACACTGTTTCCAGACGCATCCAGTTCGTCGAGCCAGGCGTTTAATAGATCGGGATTGCCGTTAAAGCGCGTGTTATCGACTATTCGAACGAATCTATCTCTTACAGCTATAGCACAGTACCCTTCTTCAAATGCGCGGTTATAGATTTCTTGTCTCGACACGGCGGGGAAGTGTGTACAAACACATTGTACAGCGGTCGTGTCATACGCAGCTGCTTCAGCGTCGTTTAGCTGAATCCACATCTCGTTCGTTGTTTCGTTTACCGTAAACGTACTAGGTAAACAAATAGAGTTGATTCGTTTGATGTATAATCCTCTTTCGAAATCGATCTCATCGCAAATCCACTGCTGACCGGTTTCATCAGTGTAGTTACCATTTTGACTGACTGGGATACCAGATAGAGTATAAGAGGTTCTTAAGGTTTGAACATCCTGAGGATACTCATAATCACTAGCCACGTCACCTATTTCGAGCTGAACGGTTACGTTACTAGCGTCATAGGTTACATTAGTCAGGTAATTGAAGCCAAAATATACGTTCATTGGCTCGGAAATAGTGAAGACCTTCGGTTGAGTGGGGTCGGAAGATAAAGTTCCCGTAACAACTGTAGATTCACCACTCTTGGTCAGACAGCCCTGCGGTGCGGTACCAGAAGGCACGTTCATTTTCAACGTATATGTTCCTGGAGATAACAGGAAGTCGTCACTTCGTTTAAAACTAGTGCGACCACCACTTCCAGTTGCGGTACCTGAGAAACTAACCGCACCATTATTAACTGTTTCGGTTACGGATACGGAAGTGCCTCCTCTTACAATCTTCAAAAGGTTCTTACCGTAAACACTAACGGCCGGGTTTACTATGCCACTTAGATCCTGAGGCCAGTACGGACTCGGGGAAGCCACGCCGCCGGAATAGGGTTCGTAAACACCACCGTCTACGCTGAGCATGAGCTGAGTAATAGTTGCAGAAACTGTTTGACTGGCAGCATAATCGTACCCATTAGAATAGATATAGACGGTAGTTTCATCTTTGGTTAACGTAACTTTCGAATTGCCGCTGTCTGCGAGCAGATCTATTAAGACGCTATTATCTACAAACCGAATTACGGGTTTATTTTGCCCAGCACTAGTCCTACTTGACCAAGTAAGAACATATGTGCCTGCTGGTATATGGACCGTTTTTTCACGGAGACCGGTAAAAGAAAGATTTTCATCAACATTTAGTAAATTCTTACCAGTCGTCGTTGCCTGAGCAGTCTTACCGAATACTTTAAATCCGCGAAGATAGTCGTCTGAGCTGTCTTTAACAACAATTGTTTCGCCCTGAGCAGAGCAGACAATTGCGTCGGATTTGGTTCGATCAGCATTGTCGGTCATACTAACCGCAGTAGCGTAATCGGGTGGTAGACTAGATACAATCTCTTCGCGCTTTTGATCGGCATAATAAAATATTCTGTCTATCTCATTCTCAGCCTTAGACTCCATGGAATTCAACAACGAGAAACCGCCGTCGATTAATTCCACACGCCACTGTTCCAAAAGGTCGGAATATTCAGACACAACAGCCTCATCAACTTCAAGACCTTCAAGAACAGGTAAAGTGGCAATCGTGGTGTTGAATTCGCGATCTACTACGTACACTCCAGTATAATGACCTTCTTCATCGATTGTCTGTCTCATTGTTTTCGCACAAACGTTGAATTTGGTATTACCCTTATAGCGAGTAGCAGTAGGGCCGACCAACCAACTAAACGTAATATACTGACTATAAACCTTCGCGTCGCTTACAGTATATACATCGCTCTCGCCTCTAGCATTAATATAGTTTATACGAATATTAAATTCGGACAGGTCGGTGTCACTCACATATCTGGGCATTTTGAAATCTAACCGTAGAACGTCGTCATCGTACTCAACGCCCAGATTAGGTACGCTAGACGGAATGTTAATTGTTCTAAAGTCATTACTAATAACGAGTGTTTTATCCACGGTCGCTATTCCAGAAAGCAATTCATCAACTGTTGCCATCTTAGTATACCTCCTGTCTTACATTAATTTTGTTGGTTTCGATTTTATAACCGGGAGCAGCACCAACAACGGACACTTCGAACTTGCTGCCGGTCAATACTTCGGGAGGAATTTCGCAGCTGTTTGTTTCATCTAAACGTTTGGCATGCTCTTGCTCGTTAATCCAGAATCTAGCAATCTTAGTAGAGCACTTAGACCAATCGTTATCTGCGAAATTAAATGTCGCTCGGAGATAACCAACAGACCCCGCAACTAATCCGCTAAAATCGCAACCTGTTTTCTTCGTTAGGCGCTGTTTTGCTACATTAAATTCCAGTGTTCGCAAGGTTATACCCCCTTTCTAATTAGTATCGAATAGTTTGTTTGTGGTTTTACCACACTTTCAAGTAGTACTTAAATGAACTTACAGAGCCGGTTCTTACATATCACTTGAAAGGAGAGGAAAAATGAACAGTTTGGAGGTGGACACTTTTGAACCAGTAAAGGCGGCCGACCCTGTAAGCTCGTTTAAGTACTACTTTGACCCCTGGAGGAAAATATAAATTGTTTTTTCAAAAAATTCCCCCGGAGAAATATCAAAG
>JAEIGA010009091.1_pt1 | contig 15031 bp, 9 predicted proteins | sample 9270691 | NCBI WGS metagenome assembly JAEIGA01 (sample SAMN17057246, study PRJNA624740) | gut metagenome | biome: biome; isolation source: fecal sample | host: Bos grunniens | place: China: Xizang | collected 2019
ATGATTCTGTCCATCATCAGACGGCTGAACACATCCATCGAAGCCACATTGAGTTTCCTCTCCTCGATGATTGTCGGGTTGATGTAGGCATCAAGAGCCGATCCATACCTGTGCATGGTCATCGAACTGATGCCACGCTCCAGACGTGCATACTTTTCAAATTCTTTTTTCATAGCAGCATGTATTAAAAAAGCCGGCGCGAAACCGGCTTTGGATTATTTAAGTTCGCGGAATTTCTCGACTGAGATCTTCTTCTTCTTGAGAGTCACGACCTCACGCACGGCAGCGATTGTCTTCTCGTTCTCAACCTGATCGAGAATCCTGCGTCCCTGCTCCTCCTGAGAGAGGATGTTCTTGGCGAATGCCTCGAGCTGCTCGTCAGGAACATTGTTCATGCCATACATTGCAAACTGGTAAGCTGCGAAGCCCTTTGCGCTTGCAAGAAGGTCTGCCTCCTCGATCTGTACATTGTACTTCTCCATGAGGTAGCTGCGTACCATCTGCCACTTATAGTCAACGATGAAGAGATCCCACTCCTTCTCGATATCCTCCATTGTGAACTTACCGTCGTTGATCACATAGATCCATCTCTTGAGGAAGTTCTCGGCAACCTTCACGTCAGCCTTCTCAAGGAGATAATCCTTAGCATCCTTGCTGAAGCGGAAGTCAGCCTCCTGAGCGTACTCTGCACGAAGTCTCTCCTCGATCTTTGCATCGAACTGCTCCTCGCTCGTTACAACACCCTCACCGAAGATCTTGTCGAATGTCTCCTGGCAGATTGTTGCATTGACGAATGTCTTCACATTCTTCACAGTCATCTTCCATACAGGCTCCATAGCTGCAAGCTCTTCCTTGCCTACCTTGAGCATAGACGCGCGGTCAGTCTCGTTCTCGAATGCCTCAACAACATTTACATCAAGAACATCGCCGGCCTTCACGCCGATGAATGATGGCTTTACAGCCTCAGAGATGCTGCGGAGAGCGACATAAGTTCCCTCTACCTTGTTCTCACCCTGCTCGAAATCAACGATGATGAAATCGTCTGCACCAGCCTTCTCGCCTTCCTCAAGCGAACCGTACTGACGGAGCATTGTGTTCTTGAGGTCCTTCTTGGCAGCCTCTGTCACGGTGATGGTATAATACTGGATCTCATCCTCCTTTGAAAGCTCGAATGAAACCTCCGGATTGAGGGCCACGTCGAACTTGAATGTAAGCTCGTTGCCGTCATTCCACTCGTTATGCGGTGTATCAACAGACGGAAGCGGCTCGCCGAGAACCTTGAGATTGTTTTCCTGGATGAAATTGTTGAGAGTCTCTGCGATGATGTCATTAACAGAATCAACAAGAGCCTGCTGTCCGTAGAGCTTCTCCACGAGCGACATAGGAACCATACCCTTTCTGAAGCCCTTGATGTCAGCCTTCTTCCTGTAGTCGTTGATTTTCTTCTTTTTGCTTTCAGCATAATCCTCCTTGCTCACCTCGATAGTGAGTTCAAGATTGAGATCGTCGATTTTGTTCTGTACAAGTTTCATATTATCTGTAATTTAATCTTTTCAATCAAAGCGCGCACGAGCGCACATCAAGCCTGCAAAGATAATCATTGCTGACGAGATTTCAAAATATCACTTCTGCTCCCTTTTAGGATAAGATACACGGGAATGATACATCTGCTGGAGATACTCCTTGATAACCCCCTTAAGGACACTCAGCTCCCTGAGAGATATATCGGCATCCTTGAGCTGTCCCTGCTCTTCCTTGCCTGCGACTATACCATCCACAAGGGCAGAAATGCTTTCCTTGGAATAATCCTTCAGGCTTCTCGACGCCGCTTCGACAGAATCACATATCATAAGGACCACCTGCTCCTTGGTCACAGGATTCCTTCCCTTATAATGGAATGCTGCGACGTCCGCCGGATCTCCACCATCATTCAGGTATCTCGTATAGAAATATCCTGTGTTGCCGGTCCCGTGATGAGTGACGATGAAGTCGCGCAACACGCCTGGAAGACCATGTTTTTCAGCCAGTTCCATGCCATCTGACACGTGTCTTATTATTTCCTGTGCGCTATCCTTGGGAGAAAGTCCCTCATGATATCTGATGCCCGGTGTCTCGTTTTCCGTAAAGCATTGAGGATTAGCTATCTTTCCTATATCATGATAAAGAGCTCCAGCGCGTACGAGAGGCACATTGGCACCGATGGAACGGGCCGCCGCATCAGCAAGATTCATGACCTGAAGCGAGTGCTGGAACGTGCCCGGCGCCTTGTCGGCAAGAAGCCTCAGCAAGGTATTGCTTGTATCACTCAGCTCCACCAGCCTCGACGTAGATACAAGTCGGAACATCTTTTCGAAGAGGTAGATCATAGGATAGAGCGCCACGGAAAGCATAGAGGCCGCAAACATCTCGAGTATCTGCCTGTATTCATGAGCCTCCCTTATGCCTTCGACAAGCCTGAATGCCCACCACACTGCGGCCATGACCAGGAAAATAATAAATGCCATCACGAACTGCAGCCATCCCTTGCTGAAACTCTCGAATACCTGTATGCATACGACTCCGGCAAGAAGATAGATGAAGAAGAGCTGGATGCCGTCAGGTGCGAATATCAGAAGCGACACCAATGACAGCACATACACCGTATACACCATCCTGCGCGAGAAGAAGGCAAGGAGATAGACAGAGATGAGGGTATATGGTATCATATAGAAGCTGCCTATGTCTGTCTGACTCATGACCGAGGACGCCACCACCGAAATGGTAAAGATCATCAGGACATAAAGATACTTGTTATATCTGTCGAACAGGGACGGATTGCAGAAGAACATCGCAAAGAACAGCACGACCACAAGGGCTAGGGCCAGCAGCGCATTTCCCACCCACATGAACACCACATTGCCGTTATAACCGACGCTCCTGTAGTATTCCGCCTTATATGAATCCAGTTTTCTTTCTACCTCAGCAGTAATGGTTTCTCCATTAGAGACAATCACCGAATTGGAACGGACGACTCCCTTGGTCCTCGATATTTCACCAACTGCCTGCTGCCTGAGCAGTTCAGTCGCCTGCAGGTCATAGGAAAGATCCGGCACAATGATGGAGGCCATCATTCCGGTCTTCATCAGGGAATCAGCATATGCCTCAGGACATGAGCCATAAACCACCTCACGAAGTCTTTCACGAGCAGCATCAAGCGTATATACCTCGGAGACAGGACGCTTTTCGGAAAGCTTACCCTTCTGGATATAAATATAATCAGACTGTTCGGAGGCACGCTCAGATGCGTCAAGGACCGGAGGAAGAACAGACTTGCCATATATATCAGACAAGGCAAGCACAAGGTCAGCCTTCAGGGTATGATAAGCACCGAATTCCATACCTGAAACCTTTCCGATAGCTTCATTGGCCACACGCAGGTCCTGTCGATAACATCCGACTGCGGCATCATTGGCCTTCGCCACCTCGTTCTGGTATTCGCTTTCCGACTTAAGAAGAGGAAAATCAAACTGAGCGACAATCGGCTCATCCATCCAGACCATTCCTTTCTTATAATCATAACCGAACTGCGAGTTTCTCGGCATGAAGAAAGTAATCAAGACCAGAAGAACCACCAGGGGGATATATACCTTAGCCTTCTTAGGCAGACCTTTGTTCATCATTTTCAAAATTTGTCAGTAACGGGTGTATATTCATATTCATCGGAAACATAAGCTGCAATATCATTGCCACACAGCAGCTGTGCAAGACGGGAGGCCAATGCATGAACCGAGTTGCAGCCGGCTATCGTTATGACGATTTCTCCCTTGAAGTTCACAACAGTCACAGAATAGGCATAGAGTCCTGAAGGATTTACAGGATAGAACTCCGTAACATATCTCTGCATGCTGTCAGGGAAAATCACATTGCCCATGCTCGCAACCTCATAAGTAGCCATTGAAGACAGGCCGTCGAACATCTTTGCCACACCCTCCTTCGCACAGGTTCCGTCAAACGCCCTTTCTATCTGCGAGAGCTGCCTCTGGGCGCTGTAGGCAAGGGTATCAGGTTTCAGCTGAGCCTCAAGGAGCTTCTTCTGGGACATCAGCACGGTTCCGTATGGGTAATCCTGCAGGTTACGATTATACGCGAGATATACAGGAGTCGTGAAAGGTCTCAATGTGGCAGACGGGAAATAAGGCCTCATATTGATCTTGACGGATGCCACGACATACTCACCTTGAGCGATCATCCCCTGGGCTGATTCAAAGAGAGCATGGGAAAATACCGGCGCCACATATGTCACCGGCAGGGTCGCCAGCTGAGTCATCTCTCCCCTGAGCTTTCCTACCGGGATACGGACCTGAGCCACCTGCTGAGGAGCGAGGGAAGAGGTTCCCGAAGTAAGCCGCACAGCCTTGGCATCCATATACCAGACAGGACGCGAAGCATTTATGTCGTCAATTCCGGACATAGGGTCTTCAGCCTCGGCAGGAAAGAAACTACCGGAGAGCATCTTTATGGTACCATCACTTTCGATAGGATATCCGCACAATTCGACATATCTGAATATCACTGATTTAGCGAATGCCATCATACCATATTCATCGATCAGCGACTTATGGAAGTCGAAATATATGGTCCTATGCCTGTAAGTCACACTGAACAGATATTCTCCAAGACCGAAAGATGCCGGAAGGTCCGACGAATCGGCGTGGCAGACTCTTACCGCCTCAGCATGAGGTGCAAAGAGCAGCTGACCGTCCTCCTCTTTCAGACAGACGGCTATCTGCGGAAATCTTACCATCGACTCCTGGAGAGCCTCCTGGAGAACAGCCTCCCTTAAATGCATAGTCAGTGTCGCCACGAGGCGTGACGACACTGAAACACCGGCATTGCTGCCGTAAAGATATGGCTTTCCACAAAGTGGAGGAGCGTAGATCATATTTGAATAATCCTTAAGCATCAATATTTGCATAATGAGCGTTCTGCTCAATGAACTCACGGCGTGGAGGTACATCGTCACCCATGAGCATAGAGAATGTACGTTCTGCCTCAGCAGCATTCTCGATAGTGATCTGGCGGAGAAGACGCTTTTCAGGATCCATCGTAGTGGACTGGAGCTGTTCTGCACTCATCTCTCCAAGACCTTTGTATCGCTGTACATATACACCCTTCTCCGATCCCTTGCCGAGCTGGAGGGTTGCCTCCTTTCTCTGAGCTTCAGTCCAGCAGTAGATTTCTTCCTTGCCCTTCTTCACAAGATAGAGAGGCGGAGTGGCAAGGTATACATAACCGTTCTTGATGAGATCCTGCATATAACGGAAGAAGAATGTCAGGATAAGTGTAGCAATATGGCTTCCGTCCACGTCGGCATCGGTCATGATGATCACCTTGTGGTAACGGAGCTTGCTGAGGTTCAATGCCTTGCTATCTTCTTCAGTACCCACTGTAACTCCGAGGGCTGTGTATATATTCCTGATTTCTTCGCTCTCGAACACCCTGTGCTCCATAGCCTTCTCGACATTGAGGATCTTACCTCTCAATGGAAGGATGGCCTGGGTGATACGGTCACGTCCCTGCTTTGCAGTACCGCCCGCAGAGTCTCCCTCGACGAGGAAGAGCTCGCACACTTCCGGATCACGTGACGAGCAGTCAGCAAGCTTACCAGGAAGACCTGCTCCAGACATCACGGTCTTGCGCTGGACCATCTCACGCGCCTTACGGGCTGCATGACGCGCAGTAGCGGCAAGGATAACCTTTTCGACAATCATCTTGGCCTCCTTAGGATTCTCCTCCAGATATGCCTCAAGGGCTGCTGCAGTAGCCTGAGAAACGGCCGACACCACCTCACCGTTTCCGAGCTTGGTCTTGGTCTGACCCTCAAACTGAGGCTCAGCGACCTTTACCGACACAACGGCTGTAAGTCCCTCGCGGAAGTCATCAGCCGCAAGGTCGAACTTGAGCTTTGCAAGCATGCCCTGCTTGTCAGCATAGTTCTTAAGGGTTCTGGTAAGACCCATCTTGAAACCCTGAAGGTGGGTACCGCCCTCGATGGTGTTGATGTTGTTTACATATGAATATATCTTCTCAGTATAGCTTGTGTTATACTGGAGTGCAATCTCGATCGGGATGATCTTGTCTGTCTCGAGGTAGATCGGAGCCTCAATCAGTTTTTCGGCACCTCCGTCAAGATATTCAACGAACTCACGGAGACCGTCCTTCGAATAGAAGATGTCACTTCTGAAATGGGTTGTCTCAAGCTCGTTTCCGTTCTCATCCACATCATTCACAAGAGTCCTTCTGTCAGTAAGCGACAGATGAATTCCCTTGTTGAGGTAAGCGAGTTCACGCAGACGCGCTGCAAGTGTGTCATACTTATAGACCGTAGTAACCTGGAAGATCTCAGGATCCGGATGGAATGTCACTGTTGTTCCTGTATCATCGGCATCACCCACAACCTCAACCGGTTTGTATGGCTTACCCTGCGAGTACTCCTGCACGAAGATCTTACCCTCACGATGAATCTCAGCCTTGAGATAATCAGAAAGGGCATTAACGCAGGATACACCGACACCGTGGAGACCTCCCGAGACCTTGTAGCTGTCCTTGCTGAACTTACCACCGGCATGGAGGACTGTAAGCACGACCTCGAGAGCAGAGCGGTTCTCCTTCTCATGCATTCCTGTAGGGATACCTCGTCCGTTATCGCTTACGGTAATCGAATTATCCTCGTTTATAGTCACATTGATGTCAGTACAATATCCGGCGAGAGCCTCGTCAATACTGTTGTCGACAACCTCATATACAAGATGATGGAGACCTCTTTCACCGACGTCACCGATGTACATCGAAGGTCTCTTTCTTACGGCCTCAAGGCCTTCCAACACCTGAATGCTGTTCGCGGAGTACTGCTCCGCTGCAGCATTGTTGATTTCGTTCTCGTTCATTATCTCTTTATCTATTTTTCAATCAAGTGGCCCTCATAAAGAAATTATCCAAGAGAGCCAAACAAACGGACAAATTTAGCAAATTTTCCTATAAATTCAAACAGATTCCGGCGGTAAAATAAATACCTTTTTCTGCATAAAGAAGATTGCGCTGAACGGCCATATTCAAGAGGTTTCCGCCTCTGAACCATATAGAGAAGCTTCTTGTTGTCAAATACTCGAAATTGATTCCGAGATCGGCATATCCGGGCACCTTGACCTGTTTGAGGGTACCGTCAGGAAGAAGCACGCTTCCCTCACGTCTGCCTGTTGAAAAATCGCAATCCATGCCGAGGAAAATGCGCTTATGCCAGTTATATTCGAATGCGACATCACCAGTCAAGGCTGCAGGAAGGAAATATCCGTCAGTCTTCTTATCCTCAAACCAAGCGTAACGGTATGTAGCCTTTCCGTCAACTCGGAACCTTTCCGTAACCCAGCTGAGATCCGCGCCTGCATACACATTCTGATATCCAGCATATGCTATTCCCGGCATGTATGACAGCTGCATGTACGAAAGCGCATCATCTCCTGGAGCTACGCCTGCCATGACAGTCTCAAGAGGAGCGTTTCCATACATTGCATAACCTGCGCTTACACCATATGTGAACCTTGCGCCTGCCCTACCCTCAAGCCCGAGAGCTGCGGATATATTCTCTATCGTATTATCCATCAGAGGCCTTCCATGAGCATAATACATATCAAAATGATGGTTCTGATCAAGAAGGGAGCTGAAGCTGTTGACCTTTGTGCCTCCTCCTATCTTGGCATAAGCCTTCATCACATCTGGGATCAGCTGATAATCTACCGTAACGTCAGGATAGATCGTCTGCCCCTTGGTAGTAAAACATGTCGAGTCATTGGCTGGGACAAGAGCCTCAATCCTCAATCCCGCATCAATTCCCCACTTGCCGTATCTGAACAGATAATGTGGAGCAAATGTCAGCTTGGTCACCCCCGTATACCCATACGAATGGTTATCCACTCCAAGCTCAAAAACCGCCTTATGATCATCCATCAGGACGGCCTTCAGCTTGCCGAGCACGCTTATCTCATGCTCGGTAAGTGACTCCTCCGCAACATGCTTATAATCAAAGTGATCCTTTCCAAAACGATATGACGCATAGACATCATAGTTCATGAACTGGCCGTAGTCTTTCGATGCAAGACCGGCAGTCACATTCAAGGCATTGTACAGATTGCTCTGAGACCCGTATCGCTCTGCAAGACCATAGTATCCGGCATCGACACGGACAGTTCCGTCCGTCCAGTCATATCTGGCATCCACTCCTGCTTGAGTCAGGAAATCATAGTCAGCCCTGCCATAAGACTTCTTCATTCTGAGATTCAGCACCTCCTGCGAAGGATCCGGCACATCAGCCATACGGTACTCTCCCACATATGACCTATGACGCGCATAGACGTCCATCTTGAATTTTTCCCTCAACACCGGAGACCACACAAGATCCGCAGACGGATGAAGGCTCAAGGCCTCAAAGCCGTTTCCTGCACCGACCCTCATATATAGCTTCTTCTGTTCCGATGCCTTTCCTACAGGCTGAAGCTGCATTGCATACGGCTTGAACTCATATGCACCCTTATATGGATTGTCAAAGACCTCATAATCAAAGTCCAGATCAAAACGAAGGACAGAATCCGGCACAGCCATCTCAAACATAGGCTTGTGAACCTCCATGAGCTTTCCCTCATATGACCTGTTCACCTCAACCGTAGGGTCGAGATTCTGTGCTGATGCCACGAACGGACATATAGCCAAGGCCGCAGCCAGCAATGTATGTATATTTATTCTCATAATCATTTCCTTTATTCTGAGGCCATCATTTCCTCGAGTTTCTTAAGACGAAGCTCCACATTATGCTTGACATCATCGTCTGCATTCTGCGGCTCATAACCATCCCTCACACTCTCGAACGTCGCCTTGGCCTGTGCAAGCTCATCCCTTTCAACAAACGAATCTCCAAGTACTATGAAGCTCTTGGCAAGCCAGTAGACCTGAGGCGATCCTGCATCAGAGAACGCAAACACCTTGTTCTCGACCTCTTCAAACTCACCCTTGTCATAACTGTCAAGGATAAGCAGATACGCAGCTTCGGCACCATATTGTCCGGACACATCCTCCGCAAGTTTCTCAAGGATTGCAAACGCCTCATCTCTGCGGCTAGAAGCAAGATATGACTTTGCCTTTACATATTGAGCCTCAGTATGAAGAGACTGTGTCGTACGGCTGTCGAACATTACTCTGTCAGCGTTCTTTATTGCCTCGTTCCAATCATGACCTCTGTATGCTGAACGCATCATTCCGGCCAGAGCCGTCGACTTGTTGTTTTCAAGAAGAGCAGCAGAATACAATGACGAATAACCGCCATAAGCATCTTCCCAACGCTCAAGTCTGAATGAAATATCAGAGAAGTTCAGCATCGAAAGCTCGACGAATGAGCCCTCACCTCCTTCAATCACCTTCCTATAGCAATCACATGCCTGTTCGAATTTACCGAGAAGACGATATGACTCCGCCTTATAGAAATCAGCCTTGTAAGCATTTCTGCCGTCAGGATACTGCTCAAGATACGAATCCAGAGCCACAAGAGCCTTCTGATAATTCTCCGAAAGGAAGATCTGCTCGGCAGAATTGAAGATCATATCCTCCTTCTCGTCCGCGGTCTTGGAATCTCCCTTGCCGATCTTCTCGATATATGCGATGTACTCTTCAGGCTTGTTGCGGATCTGATAAATCGACTCGATAGCTGCAAGCGCATCCTCAGCAAAGCCGGACATCGGCATATCCTCCACTACGGTCTTGTAATACTTGAGAGCCTCGTTATACTGCGACTGGTTTCTTGCGAGAGAGCCCATTTCCAGATAAGCCCTTGCCACATATGTAGCATCCTTTACATTGTCTGCAAGAAGCCTGAAGCACTCCTGTGCCTTGTCATCTTCATATGCAGCTACATATGCTCGTCCAAGCTCGTAAAGAGACTCGGCATAGAATTCCGCATCTGGTGACGCCTTCATCACATTCGAAAGAATCTCTATCTTCTTTGCAGGCTTCTTCAAAAGCCCGTATGCGACTGCAGCCTGATAATACGGATACATGTCCGCAGTATCAGCATATCCCTTGATGACATTCTCATACATCTCGCAGGCCTTCTTGTAATCCTTGTCCACAAAATAGCAGTCTGCACTACGGACAAGGGCCTCTTTACGATATACCGCATAAGGGTCATTCAGATATTCATCGAACCACTTCAGGGCCGAAGGATAATCCTCGCTCTTGAAATAACAGTACGCTATGTTGTAAGGCAGAAGATCATGTTCCTCCTGACCGTACAGAGCAGAAATGTTATACAGGTCTGAATAAACTGAAAGCGCATCCTTGTACTGATCGTTCCTATAGTAAGCCTCTGCAAGCCAATAGCGTGACAGCTGATTGAAGCGGCTGCTCCTGTCAGAATAATACGCTGCAGCCTTCAGACATGGGATGGCAAGACGATATGAACCGCTCTTGACAAGCTGGTTCGCACGCAGATAATTGGCCTTCATATAGTTGAGCACCATATAATCATCCAGTTCGTCGATCTTGTCATATGCATTTACAGCAGCCTCATAATCCCTGTCATGCAAAGCGGCCACCGCTATGTAGCTGTTGATCCTTTGCTCCTGTTCCTTTGCAGGATATGCATCGATATATGCATTGAACACGGACGTATCGTCATTCAGATCGAATGCAAGCTTCGCCCAATTGAAGAACGCATCTTCCGTAAGTTCCGGATCATGGAGGACATTGGCAGCTTCCTTGAATGCATCAAGTGCTGCGACCTTGTTCTTAGTCTGTATGTAGCTGTAACCCAGATGATAATTCGCTATCTGTCCAAGAGAATCGGTACGGTCTGTCATGTTCGAATAGCTCTTGATTGCACCCTCATAATCATCGACCGCATAAAGAACCGAACCGCTGTAGAACCAGTCGGAACGATTATTCTCGACATCCGCACCGGAACCTGCAAGCTCATAGTATTTACGGGCCATGTCCACATCGCCCAGCACCAGACAGGACTCCGATATGATTCTCGCAAGATGAGCCTTCCTTTCTTTAGGCACCGCATCGTACATCGCTTCTCCGTTTGCAACCACATACTCATGCTCCTTAAGCATGAAGCGGCATTCAAAGATATAGTACTCCGCCATGCTTCTGAAACGGCTGTCAGCAGAGGCCTCGTCCATCCATTCGATAGCCTTCTGGAAATCCTTGTCCTCGTAGGCCAGATATCCGAGCACGTACCTTGACGGAGCCGTATAGTCGCTGACCGGACGCATGTCTATCTCGTTGAACAGCTCCTCTGCCAGTGCTTTATCCTTGTTTTCAAGAGCGCAGAAAGCAGTCTTGAATATGTATTCATCCACCTGTCCCCTGTCAATCCTCTTCCTGTCGATATCGGAAAGAATCTTTCCGGCCTCTTCATAGTTCTCCGCCTCGAAAAGATTCATTGCATGCTGATATCTCATCTTGAATGAAAGAGCCGTGTGCGGGTGCTTTGCAAGATATGTCTCCATCATGGAAACATATCCTGGAGTTCCCGATACTATATCCGCCAGGACAGCATAACCTTCCGCATCTGCATCATCATTCATTCTGGCAAGCCTGTCGAAAACGATCGACGATCTGTTAGCCATACCACGGTCATACAGCCTGAGGGCCTCCTTGAATTCCTTGGAAGCCGGGCCAGGTACACCATCTGATGCAGCCTGAAGCGGGAACGATGTAATGACAGCTGCGGCCAATGCCGCCAATATTGTCTTCTTGTTCATGTTCAAACTAAAATTTTACAAATTTAACCATTTTTCCACTATATTTGTGTGGTTATACTTATTTTTTAAACATGACAGACAGGACACCAATAATCTCCTTCAAGGAAGCTGACATCCTCAACGGCGAAGCGACTGTAATATACGGACTTGACATGGATGTATTCCCAGGAGACTTCGTATATATCGTGGGTAAGGTCGGTACAGGCAAGACATCCATAATCAGAACGATCATCGCAGAAAACCCTCTGCTTAAAGGCAGCGGAGAGGCATGCGGTTTCAAGCTTAACGGCATCAGGGAAAAGGATATCCCATATCTGAGGAGAAAGATGGGAGTAGTGTTCCAGGACTTCCAGCTTCTCATGGACAGAAGCGTGGAAGAGAACCTTTCATTCGTGCTCAGAGCTACAGGATGGAAGAGCGAAGAAGAGATGTCCAGGAAGATAACACAGGTGCTGGAGGCCGTAGGAATGGAAAGGAAGGCCCACAAGATGCCTCACCAGCTGTCCGGAGGTGAGCAGCAGCGCATTGCGATAGCGAGAGCCCTGCTTAACGAGCCGGAGGTGATCATAGCTGACGAGCCTACAGGAAACCTTGACCCCGAGACCGCAGACGGCATCATGCAGCTTCTCACCGGCATAAACAAAGAGAAGGGCACGGCTGTAGTCATGGTAACCCACAACAGACAGATATTTGACAAGTATCCAGGACGCGTAATGGTCTGCGCGGAGGAAAGATGCGAAGAACAGACAAATGGAGACTTCTGAGAGATATGCCAGAATAACAGATTGGTTTTCAAGGAATATGGAAATCGCCGAGACTGAACTTCATTATGATTCTCCTTTCCATCTCCTTATAGCCGTCATCTTGTCCGCCCAATGTACGGACAAGAGGGTGAACATGCACACTCCGCAGATTTTCACACGATTTCCCGAGCCGTCGGATCTTGCGGCAGCAAGCTTCGAAGAAGTTTATGAACTCATAAAATCGATATCATTCCCCAACAACAAAGCCAAGCATCTGATAGGCATGGCTCAAAAGCTCGTTTCAGACTTTGGCGGAGTCGTTCCGTCAGAAACAGATCAGCTCGAGACCTTGCCGGGTGTAGGCAGAAAGACTGCAAACGTCATAGCATCTGTCGTTTACGACAAGCCTGTAATAGCTGTAGACACACACGTATTCAGAGTGTCCCGCAGGTTGGGACTATCTTATGGAACTACTGTGGAAGCCGTTGAGAAGGACCTGACTGCAGGATTTGCAGAAGATCTTCGCGGAAAGGCACACCACTGGCTCATCCTGCATGGACGATATGTATGTACCGCACGCAAGCCAAAATGCGCCTCATGCGGTCTGCAGGACTTCTGCCAGGAATACGCATCAGCAAACCTGGTCCTCTAATGCACATTTTCCCATCAGAAATTACGGAACGATTACCTGAGCGCTTCACAGATCCGTTCAGATACGCTCCACATCCTCTCGTCAAAGAGGCGTCCGAAATCGTTATACGCAAGATTGAGAGAAGGCCGGACCTTCATGGGGCGTTCATGGAGGGCAAGATGCTTGGAGTACTTATCGTTTCAGATAGCGATGGGCAGATTGGATATCTGGCCGGATTCTCCGGCAATGTCGGCGGGACAAGTCACATAGACGGCTTTGTACCTCCGATATACGATCTCCTCGATCCGTCAGGACATTTCAAGCTCCGCGAGGCTGAGATAACAGCCATAAACCACGACCTTGATGCCCTGCAGGGATCAGTTCTTCTGAAAGAGCTGACTGACAGTCTTTCATGCTTCGAAAAAAGCAGAGACGAAGAGATCGGTCTCATGAAAACCCGCATGGCGCTGTCTAAAAAGCAGAGGGAAGAGGCCAGAAAAAACACAGATGATCCTGCGTTGCTATCTGCCCTGATCCGTGAAAGTCAGTTCGAGAAAGCCGAGCTGAAGAGGCTCAAGGCTTGTTGGGAAGAAAAAACCGATCGAATAAGGAAAGACATCGCAAAAGTCCAGGAGCAGATCCAAGAACTGAAATCCAGAAGAGCAGCCATGTCTGATGAACTTCAGAAATGGATATTCAGTCAATACATCGTACACAATCAGAACGGCGAGGAAAAGTCCATCGGTGACATCTTTGCAGATCTGGGCCTTACTCCTCCGGGAGGCACAGGCGAATGCGCAGCGCCGAAACTGCTTGAACATGCATACAGAAACGGCCTGAAACCTTTGGCTATGGGAGAGTTCTGGTATGGAGAGTCCCCTGCCACTGCAGTACGTACACACGGACATTTCTATCCGTCATGCACAAGCAAATGTGGTCCTTTGCTGGGGTTCATGATGAAAGGGCTGGAGCTTGAAAAGGCCTCTCAGACTGCTGCAGAGCCGGTTGTAATATACGAAGATCCATATCTTATCGCGATCGACAAACCATCAGGAATGCCGTCAGTGCCTGGTCTTGACGGAAGGATTTCAGCATATGAATTCCTCAAAGGAGACTATCAGGACCTTCATGTGATCCACAGACTTGACATGGACACATCGGGCATCCTGCTTTTCGCCAAGACAGCGGAAACCGCGGTCGACATGCAGCGACAGTTTGAAGAACATACGATTCAGAAGACATATCACGCAAAACTTTCAGCCTCGGAAGCCGGGAAAGCGCTCAAAGCCGGAGACAAGGGAGAGATATCGCTTCCATTAAGCCCGGACCATGATGAACGTCCGCGTCAGAAGGTCGATCACGCCCAAGGTAAAGCTGCACTGACCACGTATGAGGTCATGTCAGTATCAGAAGAAGACGGCACGGTGGAAATCATCTTCCACCCACACACGGGACGCACTCATCAGCTCCGCGTTCACGCTGCCCATACCCTCGGCCTTGGCCGTCCTATAGTCGGTGACATGCTTTACGGAGGCTCCCCTGCTTCCCGTCTGCATCTGCATGCCAGCTCGATAACATTCCGCCACCAGTCCGCTCCTTCGCAGCTTCTCACAATCACCTGCCAACCAAGCATTTAACCATTCTCGGTTGCGTCAGAATACACAACCAAGAATGGTCATATAGCTGGTAATCAAAGGGTTACAGAATACAACATGTGGTAAAATAAAATCGGCCCGCAGTATCCTGCGAGCCGATCTGTACCTGTATTGTCTTGGAAGAATTACTTCTTCTTTGCGTATCTCTGATAGAATTTATCAACACGACCTGCTGTATCAACAAGCTTCATCTTACCAGTGTAGAATGGG
>JAEIGA010009092.1_pt1 | contig 15030 bp, 15 predicted proteins | sample 9270691 | NCBI WGS metagenome assembly JAEIGA01 (sample SAMN17057246, study PRJNA624740) | gut metagenome | biome: biome; isolation source: fecal sample | host: Bos grunniens | place: China: Xizang | collected 2019
AATCTGCTGCTGCTTCTGCTTGATATCCGGCTGAAGGATAATCGCGATATCAGATGCAAGCAAGAGCTTGTGGTAGCCAGACCACTCAAATACAGATACGTGGCTAAGCACAGCCTTAGGAGGGCACAGACCCAGATCTTTATTCAGGATGGCACGCATATACTTATCAGTTGGCAGCATACCCTTCATAAGTACATCTGCCTCGCCTGTAGCCACAGCAGTAGCTGCGAGCTTAGCAGCCTTAACATCGCTCTTCTCGTCTATAATCTGGAAGATAGAGCTGTCAATATTAAGCTCCTTGCAAACCTTCTCGATAGTGATGCGGTCACCGTAGAGGATAGGGGTTACCAGACCCTCGTTGTATGCATCGTAAACAGCCTCAATGGTGTGAGAGTCCTGTCCATAAGCCACTGCAAGGCGCTTCTTACCACGTGCCTGAGCTGCCTCTACTATCTCTTGTAAATGTTTCATAGTCAATTGTTTATTTTGTCAAATTGTAAGTGTCTGTTGCAATAACCAACTCCTCATTTGTAGCGATAACAGCCACCTTAACGCGAGAGTTGTCGGTAGAGATAATGGTATCAGTACCACGAGTAGGGCGGTTTACTGCGTCGTTAATCTCAACGCCCATAAACTCCAGACCCATAGTTGCGCGAGCACGAAGATCCCAAGAGTTCTCACCTACACCACCGGTGAAGATAATCATATCTACACCACCCATCAGCGCTGCATACTTTCCAATATACTGGCGTACGCGGTCATAGTAGAGGTCGCGAGCAACAATAGCGCGAGGATTACCAGCATCATATGCATCGTCGATATCACGCATATCGCTTGAGATACCAGACAGACCCTCAACACCAGAGCGCTTGTTTATCATATTGTTTATATCCGCAAGGTTCATACCCTCCTTCTCTGCAATAAAGAGCAGAGCCGATGGATCTACATCACCGCAACGAGTACCCATAACAAGACCATCAACTGGAGAGAAGCCCATAGATGTACATACGCTCTTACCATCCTTAATAGCAGTTACTGACGCACCGTTACCGATGTGGCAGGTGATAATCTTACTATTCTCAAGCTCAAGACCTGCAAGAGCCGCACCAACCTTAGCTACAAACTTGTGGCTTGTTCCATGGAAGCCGTAGCGACGAACACGATACTTCTCGTAGTACTCGTATGGAAGAGCATAGAGGTAGTTAATTGGCTCAATACTCTGGTGGAAAGAGGTATCAAATACCGCCACCTGCTTTACTGCAGGAAGCACCTTCTCGATAGAGAGGATACCCTCAAGGTTTGCAGGGTTGTGAAGTGGAGCAATGTCAAAGAGTGAGCGAATCTTCGCCTTAACATCATCATCAACAAGACAACTCTGAGCAAAGAACTCACCACCATGAGCAACACGGTGACCTACAGCCTTAACCTCGTCAAGTGAAGAGATAACGCCATGATTTGCATCTGTAAGAGCGTCGAGCACAAGACGAATACCGGTTGTATGGTCAGCGATAGGCTGATGGAGGCGGAAAACATCCTTACCAACAGGCTTGTGAACCAAGTCGCCCTCAGCAAGACCGATACGCTCTACAATACCCTTTGCAAGCAAATTATGTCCAGAATCACAGATGTCAATCACCTGATACTTAATTGATGAACTACCACAGTTCAATACTAATATTACCATATCTTTTTTATAAATTTGTTACTAACTGGCAAAGTTAGCTAAAACATTTTAAGATTCAAAATTTTAGAGGGTCGGTTTTCTCTTATGGCACCATATTACAAAAATAGAGCCCATTCACAGCAGTGAAAAGGCTCTATATATAGAGTTTTGACTATCTACTAACCGCACTTAGAGTATCCGCAGCTCATACAAGTCAGGCAGCCATTCTGGTAAGCCATATTCTCCTGACCACACTGAGGGCACTTACCCTTTGAGCGTGTACCATCCTCAATATACTGCTTCAGTGCACGCTTAACACCATTCTTCCAAGTGTTGATATTCTCATCATCAAGGTGCAGACCATCGATAAGCGATACAACCTTGTCAATTGGCATATTATAGCGCAGAACGCCAGAGATAAGCTTTGCGTAGTTCCAGAAGCTCTCATTAAAGAGGCGTGAAATACCACCGATTGTATTTGTATAACCATAGCGGTCAGTGTACTGGAAGTCGTAGCGCTTAGTACCATCCTCCTCGCGAACCTTCAGGATGTTACCCTTAGTAATCTTTGGAGGGATGTACATTGCATCATCCTCAATCTTACCGGTGAAAATCTCATAAGGGTGACCCTCATGCAGACCGATAAAGGCAATCCAATCCTCCTTGCCGTTCTTAAAGCGAACGACCTCTGCAGGCAGTGACTTTGGTCGGCGGTTAGACTGAGTAGGCTCCTCGCACTTTGGCTGCTCCTTCTTAGACTTCTTATCTACAAGCACACCTGCACGGCAACCGTCACGGTAGACAGTAACACCCTTACAGCCACTCTCCCAAGCTGTACGATATACATCGGCAACAAGCTCCTCAGAGACATTATTTGGAAGGTTTACAGTCACAGAGATTGAGTGGTCTACCCACTTCTGAATTGCACCCTGCATGCGCACCTTTGCCACCCAGTCAATATCGTTTGCAGTAGCACGGTTATATGGCGATGCAGCTACCCACTTCTCAAGCTCCTCGTCAGAGATTGTCTGAAGGCGAGAGGTATCATAACCGTTGATTGTAAGCCAATCGATAAACTTGTGGTGGTATACATTATACTCCTCAAATGCATTACCCTGCTCATCAACAAATGTAGCAACGAAGTTCTTATCAGATGGATTAATCTTACGACGACGCTTATACACTGGGCGGAACGCCGGCTCAATACCAGAGGTTGTCTGAGACATGAGTGAAGTGGTTCCAGTAGGAGCGATAGTAAGCATAGCAATATTACGACGACCATACTTGAGCATATCCTCATACAGTGAACTATCAGCCTCACGCAGACGGTTAATCATAGGATTATTCTTCTCCTTCTCTGCATCAAAGACCTCAAATGCACCGCGGTCACGAGCCATCAAAACTGATGCGCGGTAAGCCTCAACAGCAAGTGTCTTGTGCACCTCAACGGCAAACTTAAGGGCCTTCTCCGAGCCATAGCGCAATCCGAGCGCTGCAAGCATATCACCCTCTGCAGTAATACCCAGACCTGTACGACGACCCTTAAGAGCCATCGCCTTAATCTTATTCCATAGGTTAATCTCCACCTGACGAACATCAAGATCCTCAGGGTCAGACTGAATCTTCTCAATTATAAGATCTACCTTCTCAAGCTCAAGGTCGATAATGTCATCCATCAGGTGCATAGCCTTATGGATATGCTCCTTGAAGAGGTCAAAGTTGAATGACGCCTCCTTGGTGAATGGATTCTCTACATAGCTGAATAGGTTGATAGCCAACAGTCGGCAGCTATCATATGGGCAGAGTGGAATCTCACCACAAGGGTTTGTAGAGACAGTGGTAAAGCCCTGATCAGCATAACAATCAGGCACACTCTCTCTAAGAATTGTATCCCAGAAGAGCACTCCTGGCTCGGCAGACTTCCATGCATTGTGGATAATCTTTGCCCAGAGCTTGCGAGCGTCGATATTCTGAACATACTTAGGCTCGGCAGAGCCAATTGGGAACTGCTGAGTATATGTACGACCCTCAATTACTGAGCGCATAAACTCATCATCAATCTTGATAGATACATTTGCGCCAGTAACCTTATTAGTATCGAGTTTTGCATCGATAAAGTTCTCTGCATCAGGGTGCTTGATAGAGAGCGAGAGCATCAGCGCACCACGACGGCCATCCTGAGCAACCTCGCGAGTAGAGTTTGAGTAACGCTCCATAAATGGCACAATACCTGTAGAGGTGAGTGCAGAGTTGAGCACCGGGCTACCAGCAGGACGGATGTGCGAGAGGTCATGACCCACGCCACCACGACGCTTCATAAGCTGTACCTGCTCCTCATCCATACGGAAAATACCGCCATAAGAGTCTGCCGGATTTCTGTGTCCGATAACAAAGCAGTTAGAGAGCGATGCTACCTGGAAGTTGTTTCCAATACCTGTCATTGGACCACCCTGTGGAATAACATAGCGGAAGTGGTCAAGCAACTCAAAAATCTGAGCATAAGAGAGTGGGTTAGGATACTTGTTCTCAATGCGCTCCAGCTCCAATGCAATACGCTCGTGCATCTGAACAGGAGATGACTCGTAGATATTACCAAAAGAGTCCTTGAGAGCATACTTGCTCACCCAGACTGTTGCTGCAAGTTCATCACCACCAAAATACTCTTTGGCGGCGGCTACAGCTGTGGCATACTCTACCTTTTTAGGCGATTTATTCATAATATATCAGTTTTATTTATTTGTTTTTGTATCTAGGCGAAAATAGTCTCCCGAAAGAGACTACTTAATTCTGATATTTTGTTGCACAAATTTAGTGACAAAACCGCCAATTATCCAAACTTTTCGCCAGATAATTTTTGACAAATTGTTAACATTAACACCAAAACACCGCCAGAGTAAGCTCTAGGGCTATTTCTGCTGATAAGGATTTTTTGGAGCACGCATCGTTAGCTCAACAACTCGGCGAACAATTGCCATTCTTTGGGCATCATTGACCAAGTAGTACTGACGATTCGAGTGCTTGTCAACAGTAAACTCGGTAACAGATTTATAGTCAACAGTCACATAACCCCTCTTAGACAATGAGGCATAGCCCTTATGTCCCTCAGCAGCAAACAGAACTGCTGTTGGATCCCACAACGGACGGTTATACGGCATCTGCTGATAGTAGTGGAAAGAGGTTACAAGTGGATGATTTTCAAAATACTTAAATCCCTCATACACAGTTTGATAAGGATACAAAACGCTCTTACCAAGCACCACATCGCTAAACAACATTGGCACCGGACACTCAGCAAAGAAGCGCACAGCTGCGAAGTGGTCGTTCCATACATTATACTCCTTTTTCTTCTCGTGGAAGTTACCCGCCATGATTACAACCTTATCCAATTTCTTCGCCAGCAGGCTCTTACCATCAAGCTGCGAATACTCATCAGCCTTAGAGTCGAGCATACGCACCAAGTTAGTAGAGAATCCCACCACAACAAGTGTGACACTCTTATCCTCCTGCTTGCTCAACAGACGGCGAAGAAGCTTATAACCATCCTCAACAGCATCCCAATCTTTGATAGTATGAGGGTAGTTATACTTGGCAACAGTATAGTCCGCATAGTTTAGCTTTTTGTCTATGCAGACATAGTTCTCCTCTGGGTAGGTTTTCGCTATTCCAATAGGGATATTCGGATGACCATAAATTGTGTTCATCGCATCAATAAATTTGATACTTCCCAATTCGCGCTTACTTGAAAGTATGCCAAGAAGGTCAACTGTCCCCTCATCCACATACTTATATAACATATCAAGGGCGACAACATCGTCCACATCGTTACCCATATCAGTATCAAAGATAATCTTTACCGGCTCAGCTGCCTGAATAGAAAATAGCGCCGCAATTGCAACTGCAAATGTAAGAAAGAACTTTTTCATAGTTTTTTAGGTTTGTTTGGTTACAAAGATAGTCTAATCTTTGAAAAAAATCGCTACATTTGTAGAAAATTATTTACAATACAATGACAGCTCTATATCCACAGATAGTTTACGGTCCGGTACACTCACGACGACTCGGCGTATCGTTAGGCGTAAACCTACTGCCGCTACACAGTAAACTCTGCACCTTTGACTGCATATACTGCGAGTGCGGTTGGAATGACGACAACAGGGGCAAAGAGGGTTTCAACAGGCGCGAGGATGTCGCAGCCGCCCTTGAGAGCCGCCTCATACAGATGTCTGCCGACGGCGTTCTGCCAGATGTTATAACCTTTGCAGGCAATGGCGAGCCTACGCTCCACCCCGACTTTGAGGGTGTAATTGAGGATACTACAGCCTTAAGAGATAAATACGCTCCAAAAGCAAAGATTTCGGTACTAAGCAACGCCACACAGCTCCACCGCCAAGATGTTGTGCGTGCGCTAAAGCGTGTAGATAACAATATACTAAAGCTTGATGCTGCTATTGACAGCACTGTAATTGAGATGAACAAGCCCTGCTGCCACTACGCCGTAGAAGAGGTGATTGACCAATTGGCAGCCTTTGAGGGCAACCTGATTGTGCAGATAATGTTCTTGCGAGGTGAGTATAATGGTAAACAGATTGACAACACAACCCCTGAACATATATCCGCCCTACGCGAAGCCTTAGAGCGCATACGCCCAAAGCAGATTATGTGCTACACCATCGCCCGCGACACCCCTTGCAAAACCCTCCAAGCCGTTCCCGCCGAGGAGATTGCTCGCCTCCAAGCCGAACTGGGGTATTAGCTGACGCAGAAAGCGTGTACCGCGCCTTTTTGCAAAAAGGCGCCCCAAAAACTCTTGGCGAAACTTTGTTTCGCTTCCGTGCTGATGCGGATTTAGGGTAACTCTGCGAGTTATTGAAATAAAAAATAGAGTCTTTACACCTTCAAGCAAGCTTGAGTGTTAGACTCTATTTTCTCTTTCACTGCCTGCGGCAGCAACCTAAATCCGAATAAACACTTTCAGACGAAGTCTGTTCCTCTAAAAAGCTAATAGCCAACAACTAACAGCTACTGTGTTGCACCTTATTATCCTGCAATGCCCCCGCCTTCTCTGCCATATCACTCTGAAGCTGCACCATGCGAATAACCGCCTCACAGTCAAGGGCCGGATGTTGGGCATAATCAATAGGCATATTCCACTGAATCTGAAGATTCAGCAATGCCGTTGCGACAGCCTCGTTATACTCGCGACCGATTACTATAGTACAATCCACATCGGTATACTCGGCAAAAAAGAGTGCACCAAGTGCCAACTGAAATGGTGGAACATACTTAACAACGATATTCTCGTCACAACATCCACTCTGTCGCAAGCAAGTAAGCTCTGACCAAATATCAAGACCCTGCTCTGCAACAATACCAACCTTTATTTCCGATGGAGAGATCATACTATATAATATATAAGTCTGTTTACATTAAAAAGATAAGAGAGTTGAGAGCGCACTCCCAACTCTCTAAGCCAAGTGAAGTAGTGACTAGAAGCTACCGAGTACCTTCTCTGCGTCGCGTACCTCTGCAGACATTGGATAGTTAGACTGAAGGGCCTCAAAGCACTTCTGAGCCTCTGCCTTATTACCAAGAGCTGCATAAGCAAGTACCTGCTTGTAGAGGTAGAGTGGAGCTGTGAAGATATTCTCAGATGCAGCTACAGCCTTCTTATAAAGAGCAACTGCTGCCTCATACTCACCCTTCTCAACAGCAATATCACCACGAAGACCGAGATTCTGAGCATTTACAACCTCACCAGCGAGCTCGTCTACTGCGTCATACTGTGCAAGATACTTCTCTGCATTCTCAAGATCGCCAAGACGAAGGTAGCAGATACCTGCATAGTGATTTGCGATGTTACCAGCAGCTGTAGAGCCATACTGCTCAGCTACCTCAAGGAAACCTGCGCCATTCTCGTCGCCATTAAGTGCAAGAGCGAAGTCTGGATTCTCACCAGCAAAGCGGTCCTGAGCCTCAACAATCATCTCTGAAGCCTTCTGCTCGTTGTTATCAATAACAAGGCTCTTGTAGAGGTAACCACCAACTACCAAAAGCACAACTACTACAAGTGCAATAACGACATTCTTGCCGTTCTGCTGAAAAAACTGCTCTGTCTTGCTTACAGCCTCGACAACTGCTGCCTCCTGCTGATTCTCAATTTTTGCCATAATTTTTATTTTTTATAATTCGTATTTTACTCTTTTCGGTTATTTTTTGCCTTCAAACTGCAAAAGTAAGATTTTTTAATCAATAATCCATAATTTCTATACTTTTTTTTGAAAAATATATTTTGTTCAGCATATTTTCGTAACTTTGAGACGGAAATATAAGATTTTATAGGCTACTATGTATATAAACAAACTCTCTCTGATAAACTTTAAGAATCTGCCCGAGCAACAGATAATCTTTGAGCCTGGCATAAACTGCTTTGTCGGAGATAATGGAACGTGCAAGACAAACATCATAGATGCCATCTACTATCTCTCTATGTGCAAGTCGGCAATCGGCATGAGTGACCGACAGTGCGTACTCCACGGGCAGGATAGCTTTATCATTGATGGCACATTTATCAACGACCAACAACGTCGCGAGCAGATTGTCTGCACATACGCACGTGGTTCTCAGAAGGTTATAAAGCGTAACGGCAAGGCATACGAACGCTTCTCTGACCACATAGGTTTTATACCTACGGTGATTGTTTCGCCTGCAGACTCAATGCTTATTAGTGACAGCGCCGAAGAGCGCCGCAAGTACATCAATGCCTTTATATCTCAGTTTGACCACGACTATCTCGCTAACGTCATCCGCTATAACACAGCACTTGCCGAGCGCAATAAATATCTCAAAATTGGCTCAGACGAGCAGATGTTGTTAATCTACGACATGCAACTTGAATCGGCAGCCGTGAAGATTTTTGAGCGTAGACGCGAGATGGTTGAGCGCCTGCAACCTATTGTGGCAGAGTATTATAAGATACTCTCTGGTGACCGCGAGACAGTTTGGCTTGACTACGAGTCTGACCTTTTAGATGGCTCACTGAGCGAACTACTACTTGACTGCCGTCAGAAGGATTGCATTTTGGGATATACCACTGTAGGCGTTCAGCGCGACGATATAAACTTTACAATTGGCAACGTACCACTACGCAAGTACGGCTCACAGGGTCAACAAAAGTCCTTTATCATAGCCCTCAAACTTGCTCAGTATCAGATAATTGCTGAGCAGACGGGCAAAACACCGATACTACTTCTTGACGATGTATTTGACAAGCTTGACGAGAGTCGTGTTGCGGAGCTTATTTCGCTCGTATCTGGCAATACTTTTGGGCAAATAGTTATCACCGACTGCAGCCATGAGCGTATGGAGCGACTGCTCGAGAGCAGTGGAGCTGAGTATAAACTCTTTGATGTAACCTACGGTAAGGTATTAGAATAATGAAAAGAACTGAACCACAGACAATTGGCGAACTACTTGACCAACTATTTAAGAGTCCAAATATAGCAGCAAAGATTGCCGAAGGAGCCCTTCCAGATACTTGGCGTAAGGTTGTCGGACCTATGGTGGCCGAGCAGACTCGTCAGGTAAGGCTTGTAAAGGGCACTCTATATGTGCATGTCACCTCTGCTGTTATTCGTACAGAGCTGATGATGCAGCGAGACGCCCTTGCACGCGCAATAAATCAGAAAGCAGGTGTAAATTTAGTGAATCAAGTGGTAGTCCAATAAGAATTTGTAGGCAAATTTAATGAGCTTCTAAAATTTATTATTACCTTTGTAGCTATTATGGAGAGAATTGCACTATTTCCCGGATCTTTTGACCCATTTACAAGGGGGCATGAGGCACTTGTAGAGAGTGCCCTACGTCTCTTTGACAAGGTTATTATAGCTGTAGGAGATAATATATCAAAGCGTGGGCTACTAACAGTAGAGCAGAGGGTAAAACTTATCGCAGACCGCTATGCTACAGATAGCCGCGTGGAGGTCACTTCGTACAGCACACTTACAGGCGACTTTGCCCGTCAGTGTGGTGCGGTGGCGATGATTCGTGGCATTAGAAACACCACAGACTTTAACTTTGAGCGCTCAATTGAGGCTACAAATCGCCGACTATTCCCCGAGATTACGACGGTGATGCTCGTAACCCCAGACGAGTATGCGCATATCTCTTCAAGCATCGTACGCGAGCTACTGTCGTTTAACCACGACGTGTCAGAGTTCATGCCCGAGGGGATTGATATTACAAACTATTTAGAGAATTAAAAAACAGATATAAAATGCAATTTACAGCAGAGATGATTGCCGGACTGGTTTCCGGTGAGGTGGTTGGTGACAAGAATGCCGCCGTACACACAGTATCCTCTATTGAGGATGGCAAGCAGGGTGGTCTTGCCTATCTTTCAAACCCAAAATATGAGCAGTACCTCTATACAACTCAGTGTTCTATCGTACTGGTAGACAAGTCTTTTGAGCCCAAGCAGGAGGTTGCAGCAACACTTATCAAGGTAGATAATGTTGGTGCTTGCGTGCTTCAGCTACTACAGATGTATCAGGCAATGAAGCCTCAGAAGAGTGGCGTTTCACAGCGTGCATCAATCTCTGAGAAAGCGACCATTGGCCAGAACTGCTACATCGGTGATTTTGCCGTTATTGAGGCTGGCGCTGTTATTGGCGATGGTGCAAAGATTTACCCTCACTGCTATGTGGGTGACAATGTAAAGGTAGGAGCTGGAACTACACTCTACCCTCGCGTATCAATCTACGAGGGCTGCGTTATCGGTAGTCGCTGTATTATCCATGCAGGTGCAGTAATCGGTGCTGACGGCTTCGGTTTTGCACCAAATGCAGCAGGAGGCTTTGACAAGATTCCACAGCTTGGTAATGTAATTATTGAGGACGACGTTGAGATTGGTGCAAACACATGTATCGATCGCGCAAAGACCGACTCAACAATTATCCACCGTGGGGTAAAACTCGACAACCTTATTCAGGTAGGTCACAACGTGCAGATTGGCGAGAATACCGTTTCGTCGGCACAAATGGGTATCGCAGGCACATCAAAGGTAGGTAAGAACTGTTTCCTTGCAGGTCAGGTTGGTATTGCTGACCACATTACCATTGGCGACAACGTTAAGATTGGCTCACAGAGTGGTATTGACCGCGATGTTCCATCAGGCGAGGTGCGTTTTGGTTCTCCGGCTCTCAAAGGGTTGGGTTACTACCGCAGCTTTGCAGTGTTCAAGGAGCTTCCTGAGCTTGCTCGCAAGTTAAGAAACCTCGAGAAAACTGTTGCCGAACTTTCAGAGAAGGAGTAATGAAGGGGATAATTATAGCAGCCATACTACTACTTTGCGGCTGTACACCAACAGGCAATAGATACACTATTGAGGGTACTACATCAAAGTCTGATGGATTCTACTACCTCTTTAGTGGATACGACGTGGTGGACTCGGCAGAGGTTGTAGCTGGACGCTATCGCTTTGAGGGTGAGATTGATTCGCTGATTCCAATGCGCAACATTGGTAGCACAAACTTAAGCGACCCATTTGCCACCACTCGTTTCGCTCCAGTGATTCTTGAGGCAGGGACTGTAACTGTCACCGAAGATGACAACAGCCCTACTGGTGGACTTATAGTAAGTGGCACAAAGGGTAATAACGCCATGCGCGACTTTGTAATTCGCGGTATGGAACTGCGTGAGCGCAATGATTTTGCCTTCTCAGCCCAGGAGCGTAAGCAGATAAACCAGAGCTATGACAAGCTTGTTACAAAGATTATAGAGCGCAACCTGAATAACTTTGCCAGCGTATATATGCTAACCCTCAGTGGCAACCGCTTTAGTGACGAGCTGAAGAGCAAGTATATCTCGCGACTCTCGCCAGCGATGCAGAGGACAAAGGCTATACAAGACTTAAAGATGAGTTTACAAACAACTAAAACAGAATAACAATGAGAAAAATTTTTGCAATTTTGGCAGTAGCAGCAGTAGCTGTAGGCTGCAACAACCACAGAACTGTTATCAGTGGCGATGTTCTTGGTATTGAGGATGGTATGATCTACCTTGCTGAGCCTGGTCGTGGCAAGGCACTTGTAGATAGCACCGAGATTAAGAGCGGCAAGTTCGTATTCAACATTGACGAGCCAACAGCTGCATATTATGCTATCCGCACAGCAAACGAGGTGGTAACAGCTGTATTTACTGAGGATGGTAAGATTACCGTTTCTGGTAATGTTGCAGATAGCTCTGTAGTTGCTTCAGGTACACCTGCAAACGACGCATACAACCAGTACAATGCAGACATGACCGCATTTAACCAGCGCTATGCTCAGGCTGCTGATGATGAGCAGCGCGAGGCTCTGCGTGAGGAGTACTACGCTTATAGCGATAAGGCTATCGAGGCTAATATTGAGAATATCTTTGGTGTTATCCTCTTTATTGAGAACAAGGGTTATGAGCTCTCTGCGGCAGAGATGACTGCCGAGCTTAACAAACTTCCAGAGCCTATGAAGGCGCTGCCAGTAGTTCAGAAGGCTCTTGATAAGGCTGCTCGCAAGATGCGCACAGAGCCTAAGGCTGAGGGTAGCGACTTCACCCCTACCTATATTAATATTGAGCAGCCAACTCCAGAGGGTGAGACCGTTTCACTCCAGAGCGTAGTTGAGAAGAAGGGTAACAAGTATGTTCTTCTTGACTTCTGGGCTTCATGGTGCGGTCCATGCATGGGCGAGATGCCATTCCTTAAGGAGGCATACGCAAAGTATAGCAAGAAGGGCTTTGAGATTTACGGTGTCTCTTTTGACCGCAATGCTGATGCATGGAAGGGTGCAATTAAGAAGCAGAATATGAAGTGGGTGAATGTTAGCCTTCTTGAGAGCTTCAACAACGCAGCAGCTGAGGAGTATGTTGTTGAGAGCATCCCTACAAACTTCCTTATCGACTGCTCAAACGGCGAGATTATCGCTAAGAACCTCCGTGGCGAGAAGCTTATTGAGAAGCTTAACAGCCTATTCTAAAGAGCTGAAAAGGACAAATAAATAGACCTCACTGAGTAGTGAGGTCTATTTATTTATGCATCAATTTACAATTTCAGCACAAATGGTTTGTAGCCATTTTATTGCTATACTGTCATAATCTCCTTCTCCTTCTTCTCAAAGGCAGCATCAATCATCTTGCTGTACTTCTCAAGAAGCTTCTGAACCTGGCTCTCGCCATCCTTACTCTCATCCTCAGGCATACCCTCCTTAATAGCCTTCTTGAATGCCTCAACAGCATCACGGCGTGCATTACGGATAGAGATACGAGCATTCTCAACCTCACCCTTAGACTGCTTAACAAGCTCCTTACGACGCTCCTCAGTAAGTGGTGGAATAGAGAGGCGGATAGTCTCACCATTGTTTGACGGTGTAAGACCGATATTTGAGTCGATGATTGCCTTCTCAATCAGGCGAATCATATTCTTATCCCATGGCTGGATAAGGATAGTCTTTGCATCAGGCACAGTCACACTAGCAACACCTGACACTGGAGTCTGTGAGCCATAGTAGTCAACAAAAACGCCATTAAGCACATTTGTAGAGGCCTTACCTGCGCGAATATTGAGCAGTGTCTCCTCAAGGAAGTCTACTGAACGCTGCATTCTTGCAGACGCATCAGCCAAAATAGTCTTGGTATCCATTGTAGTTATTATTTATTGTTAATTGTCTTTTCGATTGTCTCTATAAGGTGAGCAAACTCAGCCTTATCGTATCCGATGCTTGCCAGAACAACCTTACCATCACGGTCAATAAGGAAGTTGCGAGGGATATAGTTTGTAGCATAGCGACGGAAGATTCTCTGGTCTGGGTCAAGGCCCATAGGGAATGTGTAACCCATACGCTTACGGAATGCCTCAACAGTATGTAGCTCCTCGCCACGTGAAATTGGAAGGAACACAAACTCCTGACCCGCAAAGCGGTCAATAATCTCCTTCTGCACACGAGTAAGCTCCTCACGGCACGGAGGACACCATGTTGCCCAGAAGTTCACAAGCACAACCTTGCCGCGCAAGTCTGAGAGACGAATACTCTTGCCATCAAACATCTCAACCTTAAAATCGGGAGCTTCAGTGCCCTGCTTAGCTATTGTTGATGCCTCAATCTGCTCCTGACTCTGCGGTGCAGGAACAGCCTTAGCCTCTGTTGGGTTCCAAAGGAACATTAGAGCCAGCAGAGCGAGTGTTACAACCAACATAAGTATAAGAGTTAGATTATTCTTCTTTTGTCTTTGTGTTCTCATAACTATTTGTGTACTAAAGTTCCAATATTCTCACCCTCAAGCACCTTCTGAAGGTTTCCAGGAGTATCCATATCAAAAACAATGATGTTCAGCCCATTCTCCTTGCAGAGTGTAAAGGCTGTCATATCCATAATCTTGAGGTTACGAGTATATACCTCATCAAAGGTTATAGTGTCAAACTTTACAGCTGTAGGGTCCTTCTCTGGGTCGGCAGTGTAGATGCCATCTACACGAGTACCCTTAAAGAATCCGTCTGCCTCAATCTCTATACCACGCAATGCAGATGCTGTATCAGTCGAGAAGTATGGGTTTGACGTTCCACCACCGATAATGACTACATAGCCGGCATTGAGATACTCCAACGCCTTATCCTTTGAGTAGTACTCACCGATAGGCTCCATGCGGATAGATGTGAGCACCTTACACTTCACACCCTCATCAGCGAGCACAGCCTGCAGACCGAGTGAGTTGATAATTGTGGCAAGCATACCCATCTGGTCGCCCTTTACGCGGTCAAAGCCACGCTTAGCACCCTGCAGACCGCGGAATATATTACCGCCACCAATAACGATACCAATCTGCACGCCCATCTCTACGGCATGCTTAATCTGCACGGCATAGCTGCGGAGCTGCTCCATTGAGATACCATATTTCTGCTCTCCCTGGAGCGACTCGCCACTCAATTTTAGTAGAATTCTCTTATACTGCATTGTCTTCAATTCGTTTATAGTTTACCAAATATACTACAAATATACTAATTTTTATTATACAACCGCCAAAAGTTGCAAAAAATGTAAAAAAACAAGAAAAAAAGGGTGATATGGTTGTTATTTGTTAAAAAGTTCGTATATTTGCACGCTCTATGGGATAATCCCGTAGAGAATAATTAAAACACATTAACAAAAATGAAAGTTTGCGAAATCACAGGCAAGGTTGCGATTGTGGGAAACAACGTTTCACACTCGAACCACAAGACCAAGCGCAAGTTCAATCCAAACTTGAAGACTAAGCGTTTCTGGTCTGAGGAGGAGGGTCGCTGGATCACCTTGAAGGTATCAGCTGCCGGAATCAAAACAATTAACAAGAAGGGTCTTGCT
>JAEIGA010009093.1_pt1 | contig 15030 bp, 11 predicted proteins | sample 9270691 | NCBI WGS metagenome assembly JAEIGA01 (sample SAMN17057246, study PRJNA624740) | gut metagenome | biome: biome; isolation source: fecal sample | host: Bos grunniens | place: China: Xizang | collected 2019
CAGTCAGTCAGAAGCGGTTACGCTCTTGAACTCGCAGTCGATTTCGTAAGACTTGAAAGCGGTCAGAGGATGGGATTCTCAAGAAACGAAGACCAGCCTATAGTAAAGATCCAGGAACAGAAACTCTCTGATGTCGAGGGTACATGGCCTGAAGGAACATGTCAGGTGAGAAACGGCTATTATATGGCACGTCCGCACCAGAGATGGTCCATCATCCCGGTTCCTGAGGCAGGCGGATACCTCGGAGGTCCATACTACAAGATCGTGATCGAAGGTACAGGCCGTGCTCTCGCAGCAACTGCAGACGCTGAGGTCGAGGCTGTAGCAGAGTTTACAGGTGCCCCTGAACAGCTCTGGAGAATCGACCAGCTTACCGACGGAACATACAGAATCATGCCTAAGGAAGTCCCTGGACATGACGAGCCTCTCGCACTGGTTTCTCTGGGAGACTGCTCGCCTACCCTTGCACCGTTCGACTTCAACAGCGACAATTCGAAGTGGGATTTCAAGTGGTTCAAGGAACTTTAACGGAAACTTATCTTTAAGAATACTGCGGGTGGTTGGATATTATTTTCAACCACCCTTTTTCACAATACATATCCATATCTTTTTTCAAAGTCTGATATATTTGAAAATTCCACCAATTTCAATCTTGTCGCTTCATTAATTCATTATTGATACAATAAGTTCGTAAATTGATACTTTTAGAAGCACTTTCCACGATAAAGGCATCGAAATATTTGATAACTTTACGAAAATAAAATAACACTATAATCTTATACCATGAAAAGATTCTTATTATTGCTCGCCGCGCTTTTTGTTTTTGCCGGCATCAATGCTCAGGAACCGAAATTTCCTTTCAATGACCCGGATATTCCGGTAGACCAGAGGGTCGAAGATCTCCTTGACCGCCTCACTCTCGAAGAGAAGGTCGGCATGATGATGAACGGATCCACAGGAGTGGAGCGTCTGGGAATTCCTGACTACAACTGGTGGAACGAAGCCCTGCACGGCGTTGCACGTGCCGGTGTCGCTACCGTATTCCCTCAGGCCATCGGTATGGCGGCTACCTTCGATCCGGAAGAGCATCTCAGAACATTCACCGTCATTTCGGACGAGGCTCGTGCCAAATACAACAAGGCTGTAAGCGAAGGACAGCACAAGCAGTATTACGGTCTTTCATTCTGGACTCCTAACATCAACATCTTCAGAGATCCGCGTTGGGGAAGAGGTCAGGAGACCTACGGAGAGGACCCTTATCTCACTTCACTCATGGGAAAGGCTGCCGTATTCGGACTTCAGGGCGATGACGACACATATTTCAAGAGCCACGCATGTGCAAAGCATTACGCCGTACACAGCGGTCCTGAAAGCCTCCGCCACAGTTTCGATGTGACAGTGTCTTCAAGAGACCTTTGGGAGACATACCTCCCTGCCTTCGAGGCCCTCGTGACCGAGGCGAATGTACAGGAAGTGATGGGTGCATACAACAGATATGCGGGAGAGCCATGCTGCTCGAGCGACCTTCTCCTTATGAACATCCTCAGAAAGAGATGGAATTTCCAGGGAATGGTGGTATCTGACTGCGGAGCCATCACCGACTTCTTCGCTCCAAATGCACACGAGACACATAAGGATGCGGCTTCAGCATCCGCAGATGCAGCGAAGACAGGTACTGACGTAGAGTGCGGAAGCAACTACGCTACCCTCATCGAGGCCGTTGAAAAGGGATATATCACAGAGGACGAGATCGACGTCAACATGAGACGCATCATCAAGGGATGGATCGACCTCGGTATCCTTGACTACAAGGACAGTACCCCTTGGGCAAACCTTCCATACTCTATCGTGGCGAGCGAAGCCCATGCACAGCAGGCACTTACAGTAGCGCGCAAGTCAATGGTGCTCCTGAAGAACGACAACAACGTGCTTCCTCTGAAGCCGGAGAAGATAAAGAAGATCGCTGTCCTCGGTCCTAACGCTGCCGACAGCACCATGATGCTCGGAAACTACAACGGCGACCCTACTCATGTGGTTACCATCCTTGACGGAATCAAGGCTGCATTCCCTGATGCAGAAGTTACATATGAGCGTGGATGCGACCTTGTGGAAGGCTTCATCTCCGTTCCTAAGGCACCTCGTACCGGTATGGACATGGCTGAACTCGCAAGACAGATGGGTCTCAAGGCCATTCCTTCAGAGAACTATACCGATGAGGCGCTGAAGGCCCTTGCTGACAGAGCGGCTCAGGCTGACGTTATCGTCTTTGCAGGCGGTATCTCCCCTGCTGTTGAAGGTGAGGAACTCAAGACCACAGTGGACGGATTCGCAGGCGGTGACCGCCAGAGGATCGAACTTCCTGAGGTACAGAGCAAGGTCCTCAAGGCACTCCACAAGACAGGAAAGCCGGTGGTATTCGTACTCTGCACAGGTAGCGCCATCGCTCTCGAGCAGAACGAGAAGGACTATGACGCTCTCGTATGCGCATGGTACGGCGGACAGGAAGGCGGTAGAGCCGTTGCCGACGTGCTCAGCGGAAAGTACAATCCTTCGGGCCGTCTCCCTCTCACATTCTACAAGTCGACAGACCAGCTTCCTGACTTCCTCGACTATTCGATGGACGGCAGAACATACCGCTACATGACCGAGAGCCCTCTCTACGACTTCGGTTATGGTCTCAGTTACACCACATTCGAATATGAGGGCGCAAAACTCTCTTCAAAGAAGATCAGAAACGGCAAGAGCGTGACCCTCAAGGTAAAGGTTACAAATACCGGCAAATATGCAGGAAACGAGTCCGTACAGGTCTATGTGAAGCGTCTTAACGACGACAAGGCTCCTGTCAAGGCGCTCAAGGGACTCAAGATGATCCACCTCAACCCTGGCGAGACAAAGACAGTAAGCATCGAACTGCCTGCATCTTCATTTGAATATTACGACGGATACTCAGACGACCTCATCGTCAAGTCCGGAAATTATAAGGTGATGGTGGGAAGTTCTTCAAGGGACGAAGACCTCACTCCGCTTAATCTGACAATCAAGTAAAACCAAAACATAAGATATCATGAAAATAGTCATTGACTGCGATGATGCTGCTATCGATCTCAAGAAGACCATCGTCGAGCATCTCACAAAATCGGGAGTGGAAGTGACAGACCTGGATTATCTGGGTGCAAACACAGGCGCTTTCTATCCTGAAATCGGATATAACCTTGCCCTCACCATCCAGAAGGGCGAATTTGACCGCGGAATCCTCATCTGTGGCACAGGCCTCGGTATGGCGATGATCGCAAACAAGGTCGAGGGTGTGTTTGCAGGCGTATGCCACGATGTATTCTCTGCTGAAAGACTCAGAAAGAGCAACGACGCCCAGGTCATCACCATGGGTGCAAGAGTCATCGGACCTGAACTCGCAAAGACCATCATCGACGCCTGGCTCAAGTCTGAGTTCCAGGGAGGCGGATCGACTCCTAAGGTACAGCAGATGAGAGACCTCGAAGCCAAGTCATTCCATCCGGAAAAATAAATAACCAAATAACAACCACATAAGATATGCAGAAGATAATCAATGACCCTAGTTGGGTAGTAGACGATATGCTTCAGGGATTCGTGAACGCTCATCCCGATCTCATCGCAACAACAGAAAACGAGCACGTGCTCAAATACGTGAATGCACCTATCGAAGGTAAGGTAGGTGTCGTGACAGGTGGCGGCTCAGGCCATAAGCCTGCATTCATCGGATACATCGGAAAGAACATGGTGGACGCAGTGGCGGTCGGAGAACTCTTCTCTTCACCTCCTGCACAGATGTTCTATGACGCAATCCATGCTGCAGACGGAGGAAAGGGTGTTGCTGTGCTCTACGGAAACTATGCAGGCGACAACATGAACGTGGCAATGGCCATCGAACTGGCTGAGGAAGACGGCATCAAGGTGGGCAAGGTTGTTGCCAACGACGATGTTCCTTCTGCTCCGGCAGATGCAAGAGAAAAGCGTCGCGGCGTAGCAGGCGAAATCCTCATGTGGAAGGTCGGCGGTGCCAAGGCGGCAATGGGCGGAAGCCTTGAAGAAGTGCTCGCAGCCGCACAGAAGGCCATCGACAACACACGAAGCATGGGAGTGGGTCTGAGCCCATGTACACTTCCTGAGGTAGGTCACCCTAACTTCACAATCGAACCGGGCAAGATGGAAGTCGGCATCGGACACCACGGCGAGCCAGGCATCGAAGTGGCTGACCTCGAGACAGCGGCCCAGATTGCCGAGCGCATGTGCAACGTTGTACTTCCTGACCTTCCGTTCGTTGAGAACGACGAGGTTGTGGTCCTCATCTCAGGACTCGGCTCTACCCCGCTCATGGAACTCTACATCCTCTTCGAGGAAGTGAGAAAGATCATGGCAGCAAAGGGAATCAAGATTCATAAATCATTGGTAGGCAACTACTTCACATCACTTGAAATGGCCGGTGCAACTCTTACTGTCATGAAACTTGACGACGAACTCAAGGAGTGCTTCGACTATGAGGCTGATTCAATCGGACTTGGACATTTCGGAAAATAAGCAATAACATGAAAACATTTTCACAGGATAAAGGAATCGTCCTGGTGGACAGACTCATAGTTGCCATCCAGGAAAACAAGCAGTATCTGAGCGATATCGACGGCGCGATCGGAGACGGCGACCATGGAATAAACATGAACAAGGGCTTCACACTCTGCAGGGAAGCGCTTGACAAGCAGTCCGGCAATGCTTCGTATGGATTCAAGACTCTCGGAAAGATCCTCATGATGAAGATCGGAGGTTCGATGGGACCTCTTTACGGAAAATTCTTCATGGCAATCGGAAAGAGTCTCGAGGATAAGGAGACAATCGGAAAGAACGAGTTTGCGGCAGCACTCAAGGCAGCCCTTACAGACATCCAGGCAATCTCACCTGCAAAAGTGGGCGACAAGACCCTTATGGATGTCCTTATTCCTTCTGTTGAGACTATTGAGACCGCTGTCGCAGAAGGCGCCTCTTTCGAGGATGCGCTCGACAGAATGAGTGCTGCCGCTGAGGCTGGACGAGACAGCACCGTAGACATGGTTGCAAAGATCGGCCGTTCAAGCCGTCTGGGCGAAAGGTCAAGGGGCGTGATGGATGCAGGTTCAGCGTCATGCTGCCTCATTCTCACTACCATGGCTGCAACAATAAAGGAAATACTCTAATATGATCTTATGCTGATAGTTGTTCTCATACTGGCAATAGCATTCATCGTCCTTTCGACAGCCAAATTCAAGCTGCATCCTTTCCTTGCACTGATTCTGGCCGCCATCGGATATGGATTGTGCTCAGGTATGCCGTTAGGTGACATTGTGAAGTCCGTAAACAACGGATTCGGCAACACTGTCGGCTCTATCGGCATCGTCATCATCGCCGGATGCATCATCGGAACCTTCCTTGAAAAGTCAGGAGGAGCTTATGTGATGGCCAAAGGAGTGATGAAACTGACCGGAGAAAAGAGAGTGCCCCTTGCGATGCTGCTTCTGGGCTATTTCATCTCCATTCCCGTTTATGCGGATTCTGCGTTCGTGATCCTGACTCCTCTGAACAAGGCAATGTCCAGAAAGGCAAAGATAACCTTGGCCGCCACTGCCATAGCCCTTGGACTTGGACTCACCATCACACACTGCCTGGTCCCACCTACTCCGGGCCCTATTTCGGCTGCAGGTATCATGGGGGCAGACCTAGGACTGGTGATCGTGACAGGAATTGCAGCAAGTACTCTTGCTGTCGTGACTGCTCTGATTTTTGTCAAGAAAGTCGCTTCAAAGACCTACATTGACCCAGGTACAGACGAGAAGGAAGGAAATGTGATTGAAGAGGTAAAGAAGGCCCCTTCTGTCCTCAAGTCCTTCATTCCTGTTGTCGTTCCGCTTATTCTCATCGTACTGAAATCCATCTCGGACTTCCCTACCGCACCTTTCGGAAGCGGCACATTCAAGATGGTCATCAGTTTCATCGGAGAGCCGGTGATTGCCCTTCTCATAGGCCTTGCGCTTTCGCTTACCCTTCCTGAGAAACTCAACAGAGAGATGCTCTCGATGACCGGATGGGTAGGAGAATCACTCACTTCTGCGGCTATGATCATCATGATCACAGCTGCCGGAGGTTCGTTCGGAATGGTTCTGAGAGATTCAGGCATCGCGACAATACTCGGAGACGCACTTTCCGGATTCAATCTCGGAATCTGGCTTCCGTTCATAATCGCTGCCGCACTCAAGACTGCACAGGGATCATCGACAGTTGCAATAATTACCACTGCATCGCTGATAGCACCGCTCATGGGAGTCCTCGGCTTCGAAACAGCCCTTGCAAAGGCGCTGGCAGTGACTTCCATCTGCTCGGGAGCCATGGTGGTATCGCACGTGAACGACAGTTTCTTCTGGGTGGTCACTCAGATGTCGGGAATGAGCGTGAAGACAGGATGTAAGCTTCATTCTGTCGGTACGTTTTTCTGCGGATTTGCCTCAATGACAGCAGTCTGGATAATGTTTGTACTTTTCTGTTAACCAAAAATGACAATGAACAAGAAAATCGTTTTAAATATTGAGAACGTATATACCGCCAACGCCTTCACAGTCGGAAACAGGACAGTGATTGCCGGCGGATCGGAAACCAAGCCATCTGTAGCCGTATTCGATATGGAGTCGGAGAAATCATGCGGTGTGGATGACTGTCCGGGCGGTGTGATGAGTTTTGTACCCGTTCCCGGCAATCCTGACGTGTTCTATTCCATCATGGGCCTTTTCCCCCCATTTGTGGGACTCGAGGCGGGCGTATTCAGACATGTGAAGACTGCCGAGGGATGGAAGACCGACAGAATAATGCACCTTCCTTTTGCACACAGATGCGACATTCTGAATGTGGACGGAACAAATTACCTCTTTGCTGCCTCTGCCAGCAAGCATAAGGATAATCCTCTCGACTGGTCAAACGCAGGAGAGACTTATGTAATGACCCTTGACAACGAGGGAAATCCGTCAGAACCACAGCTTCTGAAAGGCAATCTTTGGCGCAATCACGGCATGCTCAAATGGGCTGTGGACGGCAAGGAGACTATCCTGGTTTCAGGAGCCGAAGGCATCTTCGCCCTTGACAAGACCGAGGAAGGCTGGGCTGAAAGGTTAATCTTCGACCATGAGGTCAGCGAATTCGGATTCGTGGATCTTGACAAGGACGGAAACGACGAACTCGTCACCATCGAGCCTTTCCATGGAAACACAATCAATGTGTATAAGAAGGTGGACGGAGTGTGGACACTCAAATTCACAGATTCCCTCTCATTCGGACATGGTCTGAGTTGCGGAACCTTCAATGGCGAGCCAGTCTTTGTGGTCGGCAACAGACGCGGATCCCTCACTCTCGACATGTTCACAGTCGCTGACTTCGAGAAAGGAGAATTCGTACGCAACATCATCGAAGAAGAGGCCGGTCCTACTCAGACCCTCGTCTTCAACTTCAACGGAACAGATTACATCCTGAGTGCGAACCAGCTGAAAAACGAAGTAGCAATCTATTGGAAATAAAACACTTACCATCATGAGCAATAAAGAAAAGACAATCGGATTCATCGGCCTTGGAGTCATGGGAAAGCCTATGGCAAAGAACCTTATCAAGGCCGGATACAATATCAAGGTATTTGACATCAAGGAAGAGCCGGTAAACGAACTGGCAGGTCTTGGTGCACAGACAGCGGCAACTCCGGCAGAAATCGGAGCGACCTGCGAAGTCATCATCACCATGCTTCCTAACTCACAGCATGTTGTCAGCGTTGTTACAGGAGCGAACGGCGTTCTCGAGCAGGTAAAGCCGGGTGCCATCCTCATCGACATGAGTTCAATCTCTCCTGTTGTATCGAAGGAACTCTATGCAAAGGCTGCGGAGAAGGGCGTGGAAATGCTTGACGCACCTGTAAGCGGCGGTGAGCCTAAGGCTATCGACGGCACAATGTCGATCATGGTCGGCGGAAAGGCAGAGGTGTTCGAGTCTGTAAAGGATATACTTCTCTCGATGGGTGGTTCTGCCATCCTCATCGGTGAGATCGGTAGCGGAAACATCTGTAAGCTTGCCAACCAGATCATGGTGGCCCTCCACCTTTCAGCTGTGGCTGAGGCTATGGTATTTGCTGAAAAGGCGGGAGTCGACACAGAACTCGTATATAACGCAATCAGAGGCGGCCTTGCAGGAAGTACTGTGCTGGACGCAAAGATGAACATGATCCTCGACCGTAACTTCAAACCTGGCGGTCCGATCTGGATGCATACAAAGGACCTCATCAACGTGAGGGATGCAGCCCTTGCCATCGATGCTCCTATTCCGCTTACAACACAGATTCTCGAGGCCATGAAGGCCATGAAGGCAGACGGCAAGTCAAATGACGACCACTGCGGCATCATCCAGTATTGGGAAAAATTAGCAAACGTAACCGTGCATAGAAAAAACTGATAATACTATGAAAATCAACAGATTACCTATCATTTTAGCAGGCCTGGCTACACTGGCCGCATGTTCACAGGCCCCTTCGGAAACAGCACTCAAGGACGCATACGCCGACAGTTTCATGATCGGATGTGCCGTCAACCCTCGCCATACAAGCGGAAGACTTGAGCAGGCAAATGAACTGCTGTTCAAGCACTTCAACGCAATTTCTCCTGAAAACTGCCTCAAGGCTGAGGTTGTGCACCCAAGTCCGGATGTATGGGACTTCAGACAGGCTGACGAATTCGTCCAGTTCGGAGAAGAGCACGACATGTGGATGCTCGGACATACCCTTTGCTGGCATAACCAGACCCCTGAATTCTATTGGGTGAACGAGGACGGAAGCCCTAAGACAAAGGATGAACTCATCGAGACCTTGCGTCAGCACATCGAGATGGTTGCAGGACGTTATGCAGGCCGTATCGACGCATGGGATGTTGTCAACGAGATCATCGGAGAGTTCGGCGAATACCGCAACAAGGGATGGGTCAAGGCATTTGGCGGCGACGGTTATGAGGTTGTACGCAACGCCTTCATCTTTGCGGACCGCTATGCTCCTGACGCAGAACTTTACTACAACGACTTCAACGTATGGAGACCTGCCCATGTGGACGGCATCGTGACCATGGTCAAGAAGCTCCAGGCTGAGGGCATCCGCATCGACGGAGTCGGCATCCAGGCACACTGGGGACTCAATTACCCTAAGACAGAGTACATCGAGCATGCGATCGATACCCTCCATTCCCTCGGCGTGAAGGTGATGATCACAGAACTTGACGTGGATGTCCTCCCTATCACAAGGGAAGGTCAGGTGATCGGTCAGTCGCTTACAGACCCTCTCTACCAGCATGAGGAGTTCGAGGAGTATCTCGACCCATATAAGGACGGTCTTCCTGCAAAGGTCGAGAAGCAGCTCGCCGACAGATATGAGGAACTTTTCCGCATATTCTACAACCGCCGCGACAAGATCGACAGAGTCACTCTCTGGGGCCTTACAGATGACACATCATGGAAGAACGGCTATCCGGTACCGGGTAGAACAAACTATCCTTTGCTCTGGAATACCGATTACACCCCTCACGATGCCTTGAATGCTGTTCTCAGTGTTCCTGAAAAATAATATCAGCCAATCATAAATGAAACCGATGTACCGTACAAGTACATCGGTTTTTTGATTATCTTTGCGGCCGTTTTTGAAAACAGTAGTAGTGTAGAGTATGAAATATGGTAAATTAAGCAGACAGCTGACAGCGCTGGCTGGACCGATCTTTGTCGAAACCCTGCTGGTGATGATGCTCGGAGCTGTCGACACATTCATGCTGAGCCGTTATTCCGACAACAGTGTCGCTGCCGTCGGTGTGGTCAATCAGCTGATGAATCTCGTTTTTCTTCTTTTTGAAGTAATCTCCCTCGGAACATCCATCCTGTGCTCCCAGTATTTCGGAGCCAAGAGAAGGGACAAGGTAATCCAGGTTGTAGGTATATCACTGATATTCAATCTCTTGTCAGGACTTGTCATGAGTCTGTGCCTCTATTTCTTTGCAGGAAATTTCCTCAATATGATGGGCCTCAGACCAGACCTGATGAGTTACGGTCTCCCGTATATGAAGATCGTCGGAGGATTTGCTTTCCTTCAGGCGATATCGCTTTCGCTCTCAGCATCGCTCAGAAGTGCAAACAAGGCAAAGTATCCGATGTACGTATCAGTTGTGGTCAATGTACTTAACATCATTGGAAACTATACCCTCATCTTCGGTAAGTTCGGCATGCCTGCCCTGGGAGTGGAAGGAGCGGCGATTTCAACATCGTTCTGCAGATTCGTATCTGTGGTAATCCTCCTGATAGTCCTCTTCAAGAAGCACATTCCGTCCTTCCCTAAGGAACTTTTCCGTCCTTTCCCATGGATCGAACTGAAGAATCTCCTCAAGATCGGTATTCCTTCTGCCGGCGAACACATGTCCTACAGCCTTTCGCAGGTGGTCATTGCCTATTTCATCAATATGATCAGCAACGAGGCGCTCGCAACAAGGACATACATTGTAAATATCGTGATGTTCACATACATCTTCGCGCTCTCGCTGTCGCAGGGAGGAGCCATCCTGATCGGACAGTTGGTGGGAATGAAGAAGATAAGGGCAGCCTATACCATCGGAAAGAGGGTCATGAGGGTAGGAGTGGCATTCTCCGTCACCCTTTCGCTTGTGGTCGCCATATTCGGAAAGTCCATCCTGTCCATGCTTACATCCGACCCTTGGATCATATCTACAGGTGCGATGATCCTTTGGGTGGAAATCCTTCTTGAGAACGGCCGAGCGCTCAATTTCTTCGGCGTAAATGCCCTCAGAAGCGCAGGAGACATATATTTCCCTGTAATCCTCGGCATCATCGTCATGTGGGGCGTACAGGTGGTCGGAAGTTACCTTTTCGGTATCACGCTGGGCTGGGGCCTCGTTGCGATGTGGCTCATCTTCGCCCTCGACGAAAACATCCGCGGCCTCATCTTCGTCCGCCGCTGGAACAGCTTCAAATGGGTCGGAAAGGGCTTTGTGAAATAAAAAAATCAGGTCAATCGACCTGATTTTTTTATTACTTCACGCTGAACTTGTAGATGCAGCGGTGAGTGTAAGTCTCGCCTGGGCGGAGGAAGGCTGATGGCCACTCCGGCATGTTAGGTGAGTTCGGATAAAGCTGAGTCTCGATGCAGACAGAAGCTCTCATCGGATACATGATGCCATGCTTGCCAGGAACCTCGCCTGTGAGGAAGTTACCTGTGTAAACCTGTACACCCGGCTGGTCAGTGTACTCCTCGAGGAGGATACCAGTTGCAGGAGAGTAAACGCTTACAGCAAGCTTGTTGATGTCACCGTTTGTATTGAGCACCCAGTTGTGGTCATAACCGTTTCCGAGAACGAGCTGGTCGTAGTCCTGGTTGATGTCCTGGCCGATAGCCTTAGGAGTGCGGAAATCGAATGGAGTTCCCTCTACCGGACGCATCTCACCTGTAGGGATGAGCTTGTCGTTTGCAGGAGTGAACACGTCTGAGTTCACGTAGAGAACCATGTCTGTTCCCTCAACAGCGTGATTGCCTGAAAGGCTGAAGTACGCATGGTTTGTCATGCTGAGTACTGTCGGCTTGTCGGTTGTACCGCTGTAAGTGATGTCGATTGCGTTGTCATCAGTAAGTCTGTAGGTTACCACAGCAGTCACTGTTCCAGGGAATCCCATGTGTCCGTCCGGATCGACGATTGTAAGCTGGAGAGTCTGGTCATCTACCTGTACGGCATCATAAACCTGATACTGCCAGCCCTCTGTACCACCGTGGAGGCAGTTTTCGCTGTCGTTCTGGTCGAGAACCACTGTCTGGCCGTCGAGTTCGAACTTACCGCCTGCGATACGGTTTGCATAACGTCCGATGGATGCACCGAAGTCGCTTGACTTGGTCATGTAGTCGTTGATGTTGTCGAAACCGAGGATCACGTCCACCATGTTTCCATCTCTGTCCGGAACCATTACTGAAACGAGACGACCACCGAAGTTGGTGATGCAGACCTCCATTCCGTTCTCATTTGTCAATGTATAGAGAGCAGTAGCCTTACCGTTCTTCTCGCCTACGAAAGCCTCAGGATCGAGTCCTGAAAGGGTAAGAGCAGGCTTTGTTGCGCAAGATACGCAGAATGCTGCAAGCGCTACAGCTGCAAGAGTCTTGAAAATTCTGTTCATGTTAGATTATTTTACCTGTGATTCAACAAATTGTCCGAATGCGAGATAATCCTTGTAGAGTTCGTCGTAAACCTTTACGTTCTCTGCAATCGGCTGATACTCATGTGCGAAACCTGAGTTCATCGCGTCACGCGCAGCCTCTACGTTAGGATATGCACCTGCTGCTGTAGCAGCGCACATTGCTGCACCGAGGGCACAAGCCTGGTCTGTGTTGCAGACCTTGATAGGCATGTTGAGCACGTCGCTGAGAGTCTGCATCACGAACGGTGACTTGAGGGCGATACCTCCGATACCGATCACGCTGTCGATTCTCACGCCTTCACGACGGAATCTCTCGACGATCGCACGTGCACCGTAGGCTGTAGCCTCAACGAGGGCACGGTAGATCATAGGAGCCGATGTTCCGAGTGAAATGCCGGCGATGGCACCTGTAAGGAGCTGGTTTGCATCAGGAGTACGACGACCGTTCATCCAGTCAAGTGCAAGAGCTGCGCTTTCGCCCGGCTTCATTGCCTCTGCCTCCTTGGTAAGAGCAGGAATGATCTTGTCGCAAGCCTTCTCAAGTTCCTCACCCTCAAGACCTGAGAGGTTTCTGAGAGGCCACTCGAGCACGCGGCGGAACCATGCGTAAACGTCACCGAAAGCAGACTGACCAGCCTCAAGACCGATCATGCCAGGGATTACTGAACCGTCTACCTGACCGCAGATGCCCTTGATGAGGTTGTCACCGATCTCCTCCTTCGATGCAACCATGATGTCGCATGTAGAAGTACCGATGATGCGTACGAATGTATGCTCCTTGATGTTTGCTCCGATAGCACCCATATGGCAGTCGAACTCGCTGACACCTACCACCACGTTTGTGGTGAGTCCGAGTCTGTCTGCCCACTCCTGTGAGAGTGTTCCGACAGCCTTGTCGGCAGTCTCAGTATCTGTGAAGAGTCTGTCACGGTAGCCGTCGAGAAGCGGATCGAGGCTTGAGAGGAACTCCTGTGGAGGAAGACCGCCCCATTTCTCGTGCCACATCATCTTGTGACCTGCAGAGCATCTTGCACGTACGATATCCTTTGCAGACTTGCAGCCTGTGATGAGTGCAGGCATCCAGTCGCAGTGCTCCACAACCGAATAAGCCGCATCACGTACAGCCTCATCCTCTCTGAGCACATGGAGGATCTTTGCCCACCACCACTCTGAAGAGTAGATACCGCCTTCATATGCTGTGTAATCTACAGCACCTTCCTTATGACATGCCTCATTGATCTCAGCAGCCTCCTTTACAGCAGTGTGGTCCTTCCAGAGGACGAACATAGCGTTAGGATTCTCTGCGAACTCAGGCTTCATGGCGAGCGGAGTACCGGTCTCGTCAACGAATGCAGGAGTAGATCCTGTTGTGTCGAACGACATACCGATTACATTCTCTGCTGTTCCCTCAGGACAGAGCGAGAGAGCCTCCTTCACGCTGGCCTCGAGTACCTCTATATAATCAAGAGGATGCTGACGCCACTTGTTTTCGAGCGGTGTGCAGTAAAGTCCCTTCTTCCAACGTGGGTAGTACTTTACTGAAGTTGATACAGTCTTACCTGTAGCAACCTCAACAACAAGTGCTCTGGCTGAATCCGAACCGTAGTCCAGACCGATAACATATTTAGTGTCTGCCATGATTACTTAAGTGCTTTGTTCAACATGTAGTAAACCTCGTTGATTCTCATATCTCTCTTGAAGTTAGAGATAGTTGTGTCGTCGTTGATCACGAGCATCTCGACGTCAGCGATCTCTGCATAGTCCTCCCAATACTCTGTTGTGAGGTCATATGAGAAGCTTGTGTGGTGTGTACCACCTGCGAGCATCCATGCAGCAGCACCTACCTCGAAGCTTGGCTTAGGGATCCAGAGAGCGGATGCCACAGGAAGCTTAGGAAGCGGCTTTGACTCGATGCAACGTACCTCGTTCACGATGAGGCGGAAGCGGTTACCCATGTCTACTACTGTAGCTGCAACGCCGTCTCCTGTCTTGCTTGTGAACACGAGACGTGCAGTCTGTGTCTTGCGGACACCGATACCAAGGTGGTGTACCTCGAGCTTCGGCTTCTCAGCTGCGATTGCAGGGCTGATCTCGAGCATATGTGCCTGAAGGAGTGCTGAATTTGCACCGTCGAAGTGGATTGTGTAGTCCTCGAGGAATGATGAACCCTTAGGAAGGCCCTGTCCCATGTACCATGCAGTACGTACGAGAGCGGCTGTCTTCCAGTCACCTTCTCCACCGAAACCATAACCGTCAGCCATGAGGCGCTGTGAAGCAAGACCAGGGATCTGGTCGAAGCCCTTTCCTGTCTCCTCAACGTTCACGTCACCGAGGTCGTCGAAGTTAGATGTGAATGCCTTTGCACCGTAAGCCTCGAGAACGGCACGGAGAGTAAGCTCGGCCTTTGCAGAGTTCCATACCTTTCTGTAAGCCTCTGTAGCCTTGTCCTCAAGCTCAGGAGCATGGTCATACTCATTGAAGTAAACCTGTACGAGTTCGTCGACTGCCTTGTCCTCAACCTTCTCGAAGTAAGTCATCACCTCGCTGAAAGGTACATAGTCAACATGGAAACCGAAGCGGATCTCAGCCTCAACCTTGTCACCGTCAGTAACGGCTACGTTGTTCATCTGGTCTCCGAAACGGATGATCCTCATATCCTGTGAGTCTGCCCAACCAGCTGCTACTCTCTGCCATACAGCGATACGCTCGAGAGTCTTAGGATCCTGCCAGTGACCTACAACTGTCTTGCGACCCTTGCGAAGACGTGAGAGG
>JAEIGA010009094.1_pt1 | contig 15030 bp, 19 predicted proteins | sample 9270691 | NCBI WGS metagenome assembly JAEIGA01 (sample SAMN17057246, study PRJNA624740) | gut metagenome | biome: biome; isolation source: fecal sample | host: Bos grunniens | place: China: Xizang | collected 2019
AAACTTATAAGAAAATTAAAAATAATATCAAAAAAAATGTGGAAAACAGGGATAACTATATAAAAATTGGAATAATTGGAGAGTTATACACAATTATGGAACCATTTGCAAATTTTAAAATTGAGGAAAACTTACTTGCAAGAAATATATCAATAACAAGAGAAACAAATGCTACATATTTACTATTCAAAAAAAATAAAAAAATGAAAAAATATTTAAAATCTAGTAAATATATAAAAACAAAGATGGGTGCAGACGCTAGTGATAACATATGTAAAGCTGAAAAATACTGTAAAGAAGGGTATGATGCCATTTTACACATTAAGTCTTCTTTTTGTACTCCAGAAATATCTGCTATGCCTTTAATTGAAAAGGTTTGTAACGATTATAATGTTCCAGTTTTATTTTTATCATTTGACACTAATTCAAACGAAACAGGAGTGTCAACTAGAATAGAGGCTTTATTAGATTTAATAGAAATGAGGAAAAAAAATGACTGAACATTTTTTGGGTATTGATATTGGTTCTATTTCAACAAAATGTGTAGTTATTGATGAAAATAATAATATTATTTATAAAGATTATATATGGACTAATGGTAATCCTATTAATGCTGTAAAAGAAATTATTAAACCAATTAAAAAATATAATATAAAAGGAATCGGTACAACGGGTAGTGGAAGAAATTTAATAGGAATAATGCTAGATGCTAATGTAATTAAAAATGAAATTACAGCCCATGCTATTGGGTCTATGAATATAAATAAAGATGTACGAACTATTTTAGAAATAGGTGGTCAAGATTCTAAAGTTATTTTAATTGAAAATGGAATTATAAATGATTATGCTATGAACACATTATGCGCAGCAGGAACTGGTTCATTTTTATCGAGTCAAGCAAAAAGATTAAATATTGATATTAATGATTTTGGTCCTTTAGCTTTAAAATCTAATAATCCAGCTAAAATTGCAGCAAGATGTACTGTATTTGCTGAATCTGATTTAGTTCATAAAGCACAATTAGGATATAAAAAAGAAGATATAGCTGCAGGACTATGCAAGAGTATTGTAATTAATTATTTAAATAATGTATGTAAAGGCAAAAAAATAAAACCACCTATTATGTTTCAAGGAGGAGTAAGTAAAAATATTGGTGTTGTTAAATATTTTAAGGAAATTCTTGGAGAGGAAATTATAGTTCATGAAGATGGTTATCTAATGGGAGCATATGGAATAGCTATACTATCAAAAAACAACAAAAAAAATTATAATCTAGACTTTAAAGATATAAAATTTGAAACTAAAGGATATGAATGTGATAAATGTGGTAATAACTGTGAAATAATAAATATATATAAAGATAATAAAATTGTTGACATTTGGGGTAGTAAATGTGGTAATATTAAGAAATGAGTGATTGACATATACTCTAATATGATGTATAAATAAATAGCAAAGGAAGTGAATTATGTCAAAAAATCTTGTAATAGTGGAATCTCCAAGTAAATCTAAAACAATAGAAAAATATCTTGGTAAAGATTATAAAGTTCTTTCAAGTAAAGGACACGTTAGGGATTTATCAACACGTGGTAAATTCGGACTAGGTGTAGATGTTGAAAATAATTTTAAACCTGATTATGTAACAATGAAAGATAAAAAAAGTATTGTTACTGAATTAAAAAAAGAAGTTAAAAAAGCTGATTATGTTTATCTTGCTACCGATCCCGATCGTGAAGGAGAAGCAATTTCATGGCATTTATTTGATGTTTTAGGTTTAACTGAAGATAATTATGAAAGAGTTGTATTTAATGAGATTACAAAAAAAGCTGTAGTAGAAGCTTTTGATAATGCTCGTAAAATTGATCAAAAAATGGTTAATAGTCAAGAAACTAGAAGAATACTAGATAGAATAATAGGATTTAGATTAAGTAAATTAATTCAATCTAAAACTGATGGTTCATCAGCTGGTCGTGTTCAAAGTGTTGCTTTAAAACTTGTTGTTGACCGTGAAAGAGAAATTGAAGCATTTGAAAAAGAAGAATATTGGACTATAACAGGTAAATTTAATGATTTTGAAGCTGAACTATTTAATTATGATCATAAAGATATAGAAGTTAAAGATGAAGTTACAGCTACTAAAATTGTTGATTCATTAAATAAATCTTTTGTTATTGAAAGTGTAGAAAAAAAATCTAAAAGTAAAAAATCTAAATTAGTTTATACGACAAGTACTATGCAACAAGATGCATCAAATAAACTTGGTATGAGTGCTAAACGTACAATGAGTGTTGCTCAAAAACTTTATGAAGGTATTGAACTTCCAGATGAAACTGTTGGGCTTATAACATACATGCGTACTGACTCAACAAGATTAAGTGAAGAATTTGTTAAATCAGCATTCGGATATATTAAGGGAAAATATGGTGAAGAATACGTTGGTTCTGTAAAAACATCTAAAAAAACTGAAAATGTTCAAGATGCTCACGAAGGTATTAGACCAACAGATATTAATAAAAACCCATTAGATTTAAAACCTTATTTAACTGATGATGAATATAAACTTTATAAAATGATTTATGCTAGAACTTTAGCATCTTTAATGAGTGATGCTAAAACAGAAAACACAACTGTAATTTTAGATAACAATAACTATCAATTTAAAGCTACTGGTCAAATTATTACATTTGATGGTTATTTAAAAGTATATAAAGATTATGAGGATACAAAAGATACAGTACTTCCATCATTTGATACTTATAAAACAAATATTATTGTTTCAAATGAAATATTAAAAGAACAACATTTTACTAATCCACCAGCTAGATATACTGAAGCTAAATTAATTAAGCAAATGGAAGAAGATGGAATAGGAAGACCTAGTACATATGCTAAAACTATGGATACATTAAAATCTAGAGGATATGTTGAAATTATAGATAAAAAATTTAAACCAACTGAAATTGGTATTGAAATAACTGATAAATTACAAGAACATTTTAATCATATTATTAATGTTGAATATACTGCTAATATGGAAAATGATTTAGATAAAATTTCAGAAGGAAATATTGTATGGTATGAAGTTTTAAAGAATTTTTATAATGAATTTGAACCAGCTGTACAAAAAGCATTTGATAGTTTACCAAAAAAAGAAGCAGAAAAAACTGGAGAAGATTGCCCTGAATGTGGTAACCCATTAGTTGTTAGAAAAGGAAAATATGGTGCTTTTGTAGCATGTAGTAATTTTCCAAGTTGTAAATATATAAAAACAGAAGCTAAAGAGGAAAAAGAAATTACAAAATGTCCTAATTGTGATAAAGGACAAATTATTGAAAAACATAGTAAACGTGGAAAACTTTTCTATGGATGTAATAATTATCCAGAATGTAAAACAGCATATTGGGATTTACCAATTGGTGAAAAATGTCCTAACTGCGGAGAAATGTTAGTAAAGAAAAAAGATAATATTAAATGTTCACAATGCGACTATGAAAAATAGTCGCTTTTATGTTATAATATAATAAGCATAGGAGGTTTATTATGGAATTAAATGAAATAAAAATGATATATAATGATTTTAATAATGAAACTTTAGAATTATGGAGGTCTCTTTGACAGCGAAAGTAAAGAAAAACGAATTATAGAATTAGAAACCGAAATGAAAGATGCTAATTTTTGGAATGATAAAAAAAATAGTGAAAAAGTTATTACAGAATTAAATGGTTTAAAAAATCTTGTTGATGGATTAAAAAATTTAAGGGAAAATATAAAAAATAATAATGACTTAATAGAACTATTAGAAGCTGAAGAAGATAAAGAAATTAAAGATCTTCTTATAAGTGATATTGATAAAATTAAAAATGAAATAAAAAAACAAAAAGTTTTAATCTTATTAAATGGACCATATGATAATGAAGGAGCAATATTAGAAATACATCCTGGAGCTGGTGGTACTGAATCATGTGATTGGGCTAACATGCTATATCGTATGTATTTAAGATATTGTGATAAAAAAGGATTTAAATATGAGATTATTGATGAACAATCAGGTGATGAAGCAGGAATAAAAAGTGTTACTATTCTTGTAAAAGGATTACATGCTTATGGATATTTAAAAGCAGAAAAAGGTGTACATCGACTTGTAAGAATATCCCCATTTGATTCTAATTCAAGAAGACACACATCTTTTGCTTCAGTAAGTATTTCACCTTATTTCGAAAATAAAAATATAGATATAGAAATTAATGATAGTGATGTAAGAATAGATGTTTATAGAAGTAGTGGTTGTGGTGGTCAAGGAGTTAACACAACTGATTCAGCTGTTCGTATTACTCATATTCCAACAAATATTGTTGTAACTTGTCAAAATGAAAGAAGTCAAATTCAAAACAAAGAAAAGGCTTTTGAAGTCTTAAAAAATAAATTATACGAATTAGAACTTGCTAAACAAGAACAAGAATTAAAGGCATTAAAAGGTGAACTTAATAACATAAATTTTGGTTCGCAAATAAGAAGTTATGTAATGCATCCATACTCAATGGTTAAAGATCATAGAACTAATTGTGAAACAAGTAATGTATCTAAAGTTTTAGATGGATATTTAGATGACTTCATAAATGAATATTTAATAAAAGGATAAAAAGGTTGGTGAATTATGGATTTAATTAGAATGAAAAATGTTAAAAAAACATATCGAAACGGTGTTACTGCTCTTTATGATTTAACATTAAATATTAAAAAAGGCGAATTCGTTTTTGTTATTGGTCATACTGGATGTGGTAAATCAACTTTAATAAAAATGTTATATCGTCAAGAAAAACCTGATAGTGGTTATATCAATGTTGGTGGTATTGAAGTTACAAAATTAAAAAATAGAAAAGTTTACAAATTAAGAAGAAAAATTGGTGTTGTATTCCAAGATTTTAAATTACTAAATAAATTAACAGTATACGAAAATGTTGCCTTTGCACTTGAAATTTTTGGACTACCTAAAAGAGAAATTTATGAAAAAACAATTAAAGTACTAGATTTAGTTGGACTAAAAGGAAAAGCTAAAAACTATCCTAACGAACTTTCTGGTGGGGAACAACAACGTGTTGCAATAGCGCGAGCTATTGTTAATGAACCAAAACTTTTAATTTGTGACGAACCAACTGGAAATTTAGACCACGATACTAGTATGGAAATTATGAAAGTACTTGATGAAGTACATAAAATGGGAACAACAATTATAATGGTTACACATGACAAAGGAATTGTTGAGGAAATGAAGAAAAGAGTTATTTTACTTGATACAGGTAGAGTATTAAAAGATTATGCAGAAGGGACTTATGTAAATGAAAGTAATTAGAATTTTATCAAGAGATATTAGAGATTCATTTAAAGGTGTTATTAGAAATTTCTCACTTTCATTAGCATCAATTTCATGTATTACTATTACCTTAATTGTAGTTTCAATATCAATTTTATTAACATATAACGTAAATGCATTTGCAGATAATGTTCAAAAAGATGTAACTATTGTAGCTTTTATGAATGTTGATATTACAGCTGAAGAAAAAGATGATGTTCTAGAAGAAATTAGAGAAATTAGTGGTATAGAAAGTTATGAATATCAATCAAAAACTGATATTGCTAATGATATGATGGAATCAAGTGAAGATTTAAAAAATATTTTATCTCAATATACTGAAGAAACATCACCACTTCAACCAACTTATTTAGTAAAAGTTAAAGATATAAATAAAATTGGTAACATTGCTGCTAAAATTGAAAAAATTAAAGGAGTAGACATTGTAAAATACGGTGAAGGAATGGTTGAACAATTAGTTTCAATTTTTGAAATAGTTAAAAATGTAAGTGTTGGTGTTGTTATAGCCCTTATTATAGTTACTGCATTTTTAATTTCTAATACTATTAAAATTACAATTTTCTCAAGAAAAAGAGAAATTGAAATTATGAGATTAGTAGGTTCATCTAATTTAAATATAAAAATACCGTTTATATTTGAAGGATTATTTTTAGGAATATTAGGTTCTGTAATTCCAATAATAATAACAACATATGGTTATACAATGCTATACAAAAAATTTGATGGACAATTATTTTCTCCATTTATACAATTAATTAAACCTACGCCATTTATTTATCAAATCTCATTAGCACTTTTAGCAATTGGGATTCTAGTAGGTATGTATGGTAGTTTCAAAGCAGTTAGAAAGCATTTAAAAATATAATGCCTAAAAGTCATAAAATAATAATAATGGTAATAGCTTTAACTGCTCTTACCATTATTTTTCTAAATGAAAGAAATATAAGACCAAAAATTAATCTTGTAAAAGATGCTGAAAAAATAAAAAACCAAATAGAATCATTGAAATTACCAAAAATGACTAAACAAATTTTAATTGATAATTCATATATGCTTAATAATATTAAACATAAAATAAATGGTTATGGTGTTATATTTCTTGAAGAAGATTATTCATTCTTTTTACAAAGAGATAATATGTGTGTAATGAAACTACCTTATAGTGATGACATTATGTTTCAGGACGTACCATGTCCAGAGTATCGATTGTTTAATAATGTTAAAATACCACTAAAAGAAGAAGGAGACGGGTTGTATAAAGAAAATAATGAATATATTTTTAAAGGCTCAAATTCAATTAATTATATAAATTATAACGATAAATTATATAGAATTGTAAAATTTACTGATAATGGATTTGTTATTTCTGGAAAGTATAAAGGAAAAGAAAAACTATCAAAAAATTTATATAAAAAAACGATTTTAAAGGATAGTTACATTGACAATTATAAAGATTATATTATACTTAATTTTAATAAAAATATTTTACTTGAAGGATCTGGTAGAAAAGAAGATCCATACTATATTAAGGACGATTTAAATGAAAAAAGAAATTAGAAAAGAATATCGTGAAAAAAGAAAAAATATAAAAAATAAAACTTTTAAAGATGATATTATTTTTAAAAAAGTAATATTAGATAATGATATTAATAATGCAGATACTTTATTAATATATGTTTCTACTGATGAAGAAATTGAAACAAAAAAAATTATAAACTATTTTTTAAAAACAAAAAAAGTAGCAGTTCCTAGAATAGAAAATAATGAAATGAATTTCTATTATATAAAAAATATAAATGAATTAGAAAAAGGTTATTATAATATTTTAGAACCTATTACTAATAATAAGGTTACTGATTTTAATAATAGTGTTTGTATTACTCCTGGTATATGTTATTCTAAGGATTTTTTTAGAGTAGGATATGGTGGTGGATTCTATGACAAATTCTATGCAAAAAACAATATTTTTAGTATAGGAGTTTGTTATAAAGAATTATTACTTAATGAAATTAATCATGATGAATTTGATATTCCAGTAAAAAAACTTATTACAGACTAATTTAAACAGAATTTATTTTCTGTTTTTTTCATATACTAATTTAGGTGGTAATATGTTTAAAATTGGTGATGAAGTTACCAGAATTTCTTACAACAATGATATTATTTTTATTATTGTTGATTTTAAAGAAAATATTTATTATTTAAAAGGAAAATATGTAAGATTATATGTTGATGCATATGAAGAAGATTTAAAAAAATCTTTAGAAGATGATAAAGATGAAGATTTTGAAAAAAGAATTTATGGAATCAAAAATTTAGATAGAAATAATTATTTTTATATGCCTGGCAAAATTCTTCATATTGATGGTGATAAAGATTATTTAGATAAATGTTTAGATTATTATAAAAGAAATAATTTAAAAGCAATAGGGAAGTTAGAAAAAGAATCAGATGTTGCAAATAAAATTGTAGATTGGCTTATTAAATACAAACCAAATATTGTCGTTATAACAGGGCATGATGCAATATATAAAAAAGAAAAAAAATATAAAAATACGGAAAACTTTCTAAATTCAATTAGAGAATGTAGAAAACATATAAGAAATCAAGATGAATTAATAATTATAGCTGGCGCTTGTCAATCAGATTATGAAAGTCTTTTATGTGCTGGTGCTAATTTTGCATCAAGTCCAAAAAGAATAAATATACATGCATTAGACCCAGCAATTATTGCAGCATCAATGGCATTTTCAGAAGCTAATAAGGAAATAAATCTTAAAGAAATAATTCAGCGAACTAAATATGGTAGTGATGGAATAGGAGGCATAATAACAAAAGGAACAATGCATGTAGGATACCCTAGATAGGAGGACTACTATAAAACAAAAAATTAAAAATGAATTAGAAATAGGAAGTAAAATAAAAATTAAAATAAATTTAGGAAGAAATAAATACGAACATATAGAAGGTATAATTAAAGAAAAATATGATAATCATTTTATTTTGTTAACTCCAAATGGCATGATTAGATCATTTACTTATGTTGATATATTAATAAGAAATATCATAATAAAAAAAATTTGAACTTTACACACTATACATACACAAACTAATAAATTATTGCATTTTTAAAAAAATTAGTTTAAAATAAAATTATAGTATAATCGAAGGGAGAAAACAAAATGAAAATAACATCAGTTAATGTTCGCAAAGTCGAAAAAGAAGATTCAAGAATGAAAGGAATTGCATCTGTATTATTAGATGATAACTTTGCAGTTCATGATATTCGCATCATCGAAGGAGACAACGGTTTATTTATAGCTATGCCAAGTCGTAAAACAGCAACTGGAGGATACCGTGACATAGTTCACCCAATTAATCCAGAAACAAGAAAACAATTTGAAGATGCTATTTTAGAAGAATACAAAAAAGCAGAATAATTATTCTGCTTTTTTCATATATTTAATTGGTGATACAATGGACAAAATAGATAATTATAATCATACTATAACATTAGTAGAAAGAAAAAGTATCGTAATATCAGGTGTAAAAAAAATAGAAAATTTTGATGATGAAGAATTTTTAATTGAATCTACTATGGGTTATATAATTGTTAAAGGAAATGGATTAGAATTATTAAAACTAGATACCTTATCAGGCAATGTATCAATCAAAGGAAAAATAAATAGTATAGCATATATAGAAGATAAGAAACCATCAAAAGAAGAAGGAATGTTTTCTAAATTATTTAAATAATGATACTTAAAAAACAAATATTTTTAATAATTTTTTCCTTTTTTTATGGTATCTTTTTTTCTTTATTTTGTGATTTTAATAACAATATAATAAAAGAAAAAAAATGTATAACTAAAATTCTTTTTACATTGTTGTTTTCTCTTATAAATGCTATGATTTATTTTCTTGGTTTACAAAAAATAAATGATGGTACTTTACATATTTATTCGTTTATTACCCTTACTATAACATACTTTGGAACTCATATTATTGTTAATAAACATAAAAAATGATATACTTAATATAGAATACGAGGGATATAATGGCTAAGAAAGTAAGTCGAAATGTTAAAAGAAGAATGACAGTTATAGCACCAATATCAATTGGTATTTTTGTTGTGACAGTATTTACTATTTTATCTTATGCTTATAGAATTAATAATCTTAGACTAACAAAAATTGAACTAGAAGAAAAATTAGTTGCATTAAAAGAAGATGCCGCAATGATGACTGATGAAATTGAAAAACTAAAAGATCCTGAATATATAGCTAAATATGCTAGGGAAAATTATTTATATACAAAAGATAGTGAATATGTTTTAAAAGTTGAAGAAAAAGAAGAAAAACCAGTAGAAAAAAAAGAAAACCCAATATATATTTATTATATAATAGGTTTTGTAAGTATATTAGTTTTTATTATTTTTATATTTTTAATTAGAAAAAGCCAAAAGAAAAATAACAATTAATGTTATTTTTTTTATATCTTAATATCTGCTTTTCCATTTTCTGTCATGTTTTTGCCATCAAAATAATTTTTGCATTTGAATTTGCAAACCTTTGCAATTATATTTGATGGAATGCTTTTAACCATTTTATTATAATCAGTAATGATGTCATTATAATATTTTCTATCAGCAACCATTTCAGCTTCTGTTTCATTAAGAGCTATATCAATTTTTATAAATCCTTCATTTTTCTTAAGTTTTTCATTGTTTTCTTTATAACCATTAAATTCATTAATTCCTTCGTATATTTGTCTATCTAATTCAAAATTATTTAATTTTTGGCTTCTTAAATTAGTAATTATTTCTAATACTTGTTCTTCTTCAGTTACAGCCTTTATAACTTCAATAGATTTATTTAAAAGATCAAATCTTTTTCTTAATGTGGAATCAATATCGGCTTCCGCCTCATTTATTCTTATAACATACTCTTGAAATTTGTTATAAATAGCAACAAACCAAATTGCTAAAATACAAACAATTACAGTTAAAAATATTACACTCATTAATACTTCCATTACTATCACCTATATTAAGTATAACAAAAAAGATTAATTATTTCAATTAGTTGAAATAAAATCTTTGTTATAATTGATTCTTTCTTCAAATTCAATATAATCTACATATATCATTAAAATCATATACCAATTACCTGTAGTAGGATCACTTAATAAAATATGATCTCTTCCAGATTCTTCAATAATTCCTTTAAACTTTCTATCTTTCCATTCAATAGAATCTGGAAATGATGTAAAGACTGTTACTTTTTTTCCTTTATTGGCTCTTAATATATTTTCAATATAAGATTGTTCAAAAAAGGGGTCAATGCTAGGAGCCTGACTTTGATCTGGTGTCATAATATTACCACTATAAAGTGGTCCACCTGGGAAAAATGTCCCATTATAATTATTATTCATTTATTATCATCCTTTCTATAAATTATATTTTATTTATTTGATTTTATGATATAATTTTAAAGGAGGGATTTTATGGAAATTAATGTAGGAATATCAAATAGACATGTTCATTTAACAGAAGAAGTATTTAAAAAATTATTTGGTGATGTAGAAATAGATCAAGCTAAAGAATTAACACAACCTGGTCAATATGCTAGTAATTTTAAAGTAACAATTAAAACAGAAAAAGGTGTTATTGAAAATGTTCGCGTACTAGGTCCATATAGAAATTACAATCAAGTAGAAATATCAAAAACAGATGCATTCAAACTTGGTTTAAATCCACCAGTAAGAAATTCAGGAGAATTAGAAAATAGTGAATCAGTAATACTAATTGGAACTAATGGAGAAGTTTATGTACCTAATTGCTGTATTATCCCAGCAAGACATATTCATATAACTCCTGAAGATGTAATTAAATATGGTTTAGAAGGCAAAAAAACAGTAATGGTTAGAATCAATACTGAAAAAGGTGGAATTATGGATAATGTTTATATTAAAGCAGCACCAAATAGCTATTTTGAATTACATGTTGATACTGATGATGGTAATGCATTTTTACTAAAACAAGGAGATAAAGTTGAAATCTTAAATGAAAATTAGTATTTGCGACAAATGTAAATTTTTTAATCATAAAGAAATAATAAAATTGTTAGATGAAAATTTTGAAAATATAAATTATGAAATAGGATGTAATAACATGTGCGGAGTAGGAAGAAACAATATTGTTTTATTCGTTAATAACAAGCCTGTTATTGCTAAAAATAAAGATGAATTAATTAAAAAAGTAAGAGATATTTAAAATAAAACTATAAAGTAAGAATACTTTATAGTTTTTTTATTAATTCTCTTCTTTTATTGTTGGTATAAGTGTATCTAGAGTAACATCACCACTATTAGGCTCAGTTCCTTTAATATAATATAAAATAGATTTTTTAGAGTTATCTGTTGCAATATTACCTGAAATAGGATCAACCATTACTCCTACAACATTATTAGGCATTTCATACCATGATGCATCATGAGTTTTAAAATATGTTTCCATTGTATCAGCAAAAATATTTTTAATATTACTGCTAACTTCAGGATAAGTATCTTTATTATCATCATATCCAGCCCAGATACCTAAAACCATGTTACCATTATATCCAAAAACTAAATTATCAGTATCGGTTGTCCCTGTTTTAATAGCATATTTATTTGTAAGTTTAGATGCTATATTTATACAAGTAGGGTAATTGTAATCAATGAAATTAGCATTATAACAATTATTTAACATTTCATTTACAATATACGTAATACTCTCATTTAAAATGGCTTCTTTTTCATTTTTAAATTCATAAAGCACATTTCCTTTTGAATCTTCAACACGATTAATTAAATGTGGAGTAACTTTGTAACCACTATTTGCTAAAACTGAATAAGCTTTAACCATATTAACCATATTAATAGATGCTGTTCCAAGTGCTAATGAAGGGATTGCTGAAAGTTTTGAGTTTATTCCAACACGATTTAAAATATTAATTAAATTATCTTCACCTAAAAAAAGGTGTGTTTTAACAGCATAAATATTATCAGAATATGCTAAAGCTGCAGCCATACTAATATCTTTATTTCCATAAATTTCTGCATAATTTTTAGGACTATATTTTTCATCATTTGAAAAAACAAAAGTAGTTTCAGAACTATTAAAAGTGGTTGATGCTGTAAATCCATTTTCTAATGCTGAATAATATAAAAATGGTTTTAAAGTGGAACCAACTTGTCGTGATGCTGTTATAGCCCTGTTGTATTGACTTTTTCTATAATCTCTTCCACCAACTAAAGCAACAATTTCACCATTATTTGGATCCATCATTACACTTGATATTTGAATTTCTTCATCTTTCTTAAAATAATTTTTAATATTATCTTCTAAATTTAGTTGTGTTTCTAAATCAAGATTTGTATATATTTTTAATCCTCCTGTTTCCAATGTTGATGAAGGAATACTTTTTATTGTTTTAAGTTCATCCATTACTGCATCTTGATAATACATTAGAGTACTAGATTCATTTTCTTTTCCTTTTCCATAATATTCAAGACTTGTATTATAAGCTTCTTCTGCTTGTTCTTCGCTTATATATCCATTATTAACCATTGTATTTAAAATTGTTTTTTGTCTTCTTTTAGCATTTTCAATATTTGTTAAAGGTGAGTAATTAGAAGGAGATTTAGGAATTCCAGCAAGCATTGTAGCTTCTGCTAAATCTAAATTTTTACTAGATTTATTAAAATAATAATAAGAAGCATTTTCAATACCAAATACTCCTCCATAATTTATAGTATTTAAATAACCTTCTAGTATTTCATCTTTAGTATAATGACTTTCAATTTGTATTGTAATCCATGCTTCATTTAATTTTCTTTCCCATGTTTTATCAAAATTTAGAAATAAATTTTTAGAGTATTGTTGGCTAATTGTTGATGCGCCTTGAACATTTCCACCATTTTTTATATTTACGCCTAAAGCTTTAATAATTCTTAAATAATCAAAACCAATATGGTTATAAAAATTTTTATCTTCGATTGATATAGTAGCATTAATTAAATACTCACTGATATCATCTAATTTAACCCAATCATCAGAAATATTAAATAATTCTTCATTATTATCATACATGTAATAATTATTTTCTTTTTTTATATCAATTTTTTTGATAATTTTAGCATATCCATAAAGACCAAAATAAAAAAGCGTTGCTAACAACATTATAATTACATTGAATTTCAAGAATTTTTTCATAAATATCACCTTTTCAATATTTATTATTAGTAAAAATTAGAAAAATATAATTAAAAAATAATAAAATATTAAAATATATGATATAATTATCACATATTTGGAGGTGGGCCTATGGCTAAAATCTTGGTTACTGCTGTTCTAGAAAATAAAACAGACAACAAATTTTTTTCAACTGAGACACTTGGAATATTAGAAAGTAACAAAATTAAATTTATTGATGAAAATAAGGTTACAGTTATAATAGAATTGAAAGAAAATAATATTGTTATAACAAGACGATGTGATGATTATGAAATTATCCTTCCATTTAATACCAATAACAAAACTCAAGGTACGTATCTTGTAAAAAATTTAGGTAATTTAAGAATGGAAGTAGAAACAACAAAACTTCTTATAGATAATGCTAATTTAGACGTTGAATATACAATGATTCTAGATGGTGAAACTAAATCAGATTTTAGATATAAAGTTATTTATTCTGAAAATAAATAATTTTTGAATACATTTTAAAAAATGTCATATTATATAAATATATGAAAAAGTATTGACACATACAAAATATGTGATAAAATTAATTCGTACATAAGTAGGAGGAACTTTATGAAAATAGATAATTTAACAAAAGCAGAACTTGAATCTTTTTCTGATTGCGATCTTACTGCTTTATTATTAAAAGAAAATAAAAAACCTATGAATACTGCTGTAATCTTCAAGAAAATATGTGAATTACTTGGATATTCAGATAATGAATATATGGATAAAATTGGTGATTTTTATACATCATTAGCTACTGACAAAAGATTTGTACTACTTGATAGTGCTGAATGGGACTTAAGAGATAATCATTCAATTAAAATTGACATTGATGATGAAGAAGAGGAAGAAGAAGTAGACGAAGAAGAATTAGATGAAGAAATTTCTGAAGAAGAAAATGAAGATGATATTGAAGATTCTTTAGATAATGATGAACTTGATGTAGATGATATTGATGATGATTTGGATGATTTCCAAATTGTAGATGATGAAGAAGAAATGGATATGTAATATCCATTTTTTTTGTTTAGCACACAAATATTCATAATGCATATATTATCTTGGGAGGATTAAATATGAATAATTATAGAGATTATTATAATTATGCTAATAATAATTATAATTTACCATTATATAATCAAGATAAGAGTTATCATAAACTTTATGAACCTTATCAAGGTTTAATTAGAGGAAATATGTTCCCTGATTTATATAATACATATAAAGTTAGTGCACCTATTGAAATTTTGCCTGAAAATGAGCAAGCAAGATTATTAACAAGTATAGATTCATTAGAATTTGCCTTAATTGATTTATCACTTTATTTAGATATTTATCCAGATAATGAATATATGCTAAAACAATTTAA
>JAEIGA010009095.1_pt1 | contig 15027 bp, 9 predicted proteins | sample 9270691 | NCBI WGS metagenome assembly JAEIGA01 (sample SAMN17057246, study PRJNA624740) | gut metagenome | biome: biome; isolation source: fecal sample | host: Bos grunniens | place: China: Xizang | collected 2019
CACGCGGCGCGGTGTATGGTCTTCTGGGACCTAATGGTGCGGGTAAAACCACACTTATTCGCGTGATAACACGCATCACAATGGCCGACGCAGGACGTGTACTCCTGGATGGCAAGCCACTCACGGCGGAGGATGTATTCCACATAGGCTATATGCCCGAGGAGCGTGGACTATACAAGAAGATGCGTGTGGGCGAGCAGGCTATCTTCTTCGCACGTCTTAAAGGTCTCAGCCACAGCGAGGCAGAGCGCCGACTACGTGGATGGTTCGAGCGTCTGAACATCGCCGATTGGTGGGAGCGTAAAGTGGAGGATTTGTCGAAGGGTATGGCGCAGAAGGTGCAGTTTATCGCCACCGTTGTTCACGAGCCAAAACTCCTGATTTTCGACGAGCCTTTCTCGGGTTTCGACCCTATAAATGCCAACCTTCTGAAGGAGGAGATTCTCGGACTTCGCGACCGTGGTGCTACGGTGATTTTCTCGACGCATAATATGGCTTCGGTAGAGGAGATTTGCGACCACATAACCCTTATCAACAAGTCGCGAAATATCCTCTCTGGCTCGGTTGATGAGATACGCCGCACGGCGGGAGGCAACATCTTCGAGGTTTTGTATCGAGCTAATGATGAGGTATTTAAGAACTCTCTTGGCGATTTGGCAATGGCTATCAGCGAGAGTCGTGGTACGGTAGGCGGCTACACCCAAACGCGCATCCACATACCAAAGGATGAGGATGTCCGACGTGTCATCGCCAAGCTTAACGACGAGTGTGAACTACGCTCCCTGAACGAGGTGATGCCGTCGATGAACGACATCTTTATCCGTGCCGTAAATGGCTCATTGTAACACCCTAAAAAACGAGCAACTATGAAGAATATATATCTTATTATTTCGCGCGAATACCTCGAGCGTGTTCGCAAGAAGTCGTTTATTATCGTAACGCTACTAATGCCGCTATTTATGATAGCGATGATGGTTGCGCCATCGCTGATGATGTTCTACGGCTCGAGCGACCAGAAGCAGGTGGTGGTAATCGACCGTTCGGGGCTTATTGCCGACAACCTCATCTCGACACCCGAGGTGAGCTTCATCCGCGAGGATGCGATGTCGAAGGCCGAGGCGTGTAACACCTACAACGAAGAGAGCGAAATCTTTGGCATTCTCTACATAGGCGAGAGTGTCGAAGCGCGTGACTCTGTGCAACTTATCACCAACAGCTCGTCGTCTATGATGTTCGAGCAGAACATCTCATCGCAGATAGAGACAATCATCGAGCGCGAGAAATTGAAGGCATACGACATCGAGAATCTCGAAGAGATACTCGCCAACATCGAGACCAACATCGACCTTGCAACCTATGTCAATGACGGCATCGGCGAGGAGGAGGATATGGAGTCTACATCCTCGGGCGTAAGCTACATCCTCGGCATCGCACTGGGAATGATACTCTATATGATTATCATCATCTATGGTCAGATGGTACTCACGTCGGTTATCGAGGAGAAGTCATCGCGCGTGATAGATGTTATGGTAACGAGCTGTACCCCATTCCAACTTATGATGGGTAAGATTCTCGGTATTGCCGCCGTAGCCCTCACCCAGATAGCCATCTGGGCGCTACTCGTACTCTCGGCATCGAAGTTCCTCATCCCTGCGATATTCTCTGCCGAGGTGGTGGCCGCAAACGATATGATGCTTGGCGCAGCGCTCGGCACGGTAACCGACACAGGCTATATAGCAACGCTCTTTGCCCTTCTTGCCCTCTTTATCATCGGAGGCTTCCTGCTCTACGCCTCGCTCTTCGCCGCCGCAGGCTCTGCCGTGGACTCTATACAGGATAGCCAGCAGTTCCACTCCGTGATTATGATACCTATCATACTCTCGATAATCGTTATGATGTCGGTATTCAACGATCCGAACTCACCGCTGGCCTTCTGGGCGTCGATGATACCATTCACCTCGCCTATTGTGATGATTGCCCGAATACCATTTGGTATTCCTGGGTGGGAGATTGCCCTCTCTATAGTAATCCTCTACGTTACTTTCGTCGTCACAACACTCATCGCAGCAAGGATTTTCCGCGTCGGAATCTTTATGCACGGCAAGCGTTCGTCGTGGCGCGACCTATGGATATGGCTTAAGGAGTAAGTTTTTGCAAAATTTGAGCTAATTGTTGTACAACGTCACAAAATTTTAGTACCTTTGTGTGTTAATAGGCCCCCAACTCAAATTTTGGACAATAAGTACAAACAATACAATTAGATTTATTATGGAAAACAACAAACTTCAGCGTGCTGCGGATAACATCCGAATTCTTGCAGCTTCGATGGTAGAAAAGGCAAAGTCTGGTCACCCAGGTGGTGCAATGGGCGGTGCAGATTTTATCAACGTCCTCTATAGCGAGTTCCTTCGCTACGACCCAGATAATATGGCATACCCACACCGCGACCGCTTGTTCCTCGATCCAGGTCATATGTCGCCTATGCTCTATGCTGTTCTTTCGTTGGCAGGCAACTACTCTACCGAGGATTTGCAGAGCCTTCGTCAGTGGGGCAGCGTAACTCCTGGTCACCCAGAGGTTGACGTACTTCGTGGTGTGGAGAACACATCTGGTCCTCTTGGTCAGGGCCACGCTATGGCTCTTGGTGCAGCTATCGCTGAGCGTTTTATGGTAGCTCGCTTCGGTGAGTGGATGGCACACAAGACTTACGCATTTATCTCTGATGGTGCTATTCAGGAGGAGATTTCACAGGGCGTAGGTCGTGTTGCTGGTCACCTCGGTCTTTCAAACCTCATTATGTTCTACGACTCGAACAACGTACAGCTCTCAACTAAGTGCGACGAGGTAGATACAGAGGATATCGAGATGAAGTATAAGGCTTGGAACTGGAATGTTATCACCGTCAACGGCCAGTCTATCGACGAGATTCGCGCCGCTTTGAAGGCTGCTATCGCCGAGACAGAGCGTCCAACACTTATCATCGGTAAGACTATTATGGGCTTCGGTGCTCGTAAGGCTGATGGTACATCATTCGAGAACCAGGTTTCTACACACGGTCAGCCTCTTACAGCTGCGGGTGCCGACATCGCAGAGACTATCAAGAATCTCGGTGGTAACCCAGAGGAGCCATTCGCAGTATTCGAGGAGTCGAAGGAGATCTACGCACAGCGTCGCGAGGAGCTTCGTGCGTGGGCAAAGGAGATGCAGGCTACAGAGGCAGAGTGGCGTAAGGCTAACCCTGCACTTGCAGAGAAGATGGATAACTTCTACTCTGGTAAGCTCCCAGAGATTGACTACTCGGCTATCGAGGTTAAGCCAGATCAGGCTACACGTGCGGCATCGGCTAATATGCTTTCATACTTCGCCGAGCACGTTGAGAATATGGTTGTATCATCTGCCGACCTCTCGAACTCTGATAAGACTGACGGCTTCTTGAAGAAGACCAAGGCCTTCACAAAGGGCGACTTCACAGGTCAGTTCTTCCAGGCTGGTGTTGCAGAGTTGACTATGGCGTGCGTAATGAATGGTATGGCACTTCACGGAGGTATCATCCCTGCGTGCGGTACATTCTTCGTATTCTCTGACTATATGAAGCCTGCGGTACGTCTTTCTGCTCTTATGGAGAAGAAGGTTATCTACATCTGGACACACGACTCATTCCGCGTAGGTGAGGATGGTCCTACCCACGAGCCTGTTGAGCACGAGGCACAGATTCGTCTTATGGAGCATCTCCACAACCACTCTGGCCAGCGTTCTATGCTTGTTCTCCGCCCTGCAGACTCGGAGGAGACTGTAGCAGCGTGGAAGATGGCTATGGAGGAGAGTCGTCCTGTAGCGTTGATTCTCTCACGTCAGAATATCAAGTCGTTGCCAGCGCTTAACGGCGAGTCACGTCGCTCGGAGGCTATGAAGGCAGAGCGCGGTGGTTACGTAGTTTTGGAGAACAAGGATGCGAAGGTAACACTTATCGCAACTGGTTCGGAGGTATCTACATTGGTTGAGGGCGCAGAGCTCTTGGCCGAGGAGGGTATCGCAACACGTATCGTATCTATCCCATCAGAGGGCTTGTTCCGCGACCAGGATAAGGCATACCAGGCAGAGGTATTGGGTAACTTGCCACGCTATGGTATGACATCAGGTTTGTCAGTAAACCTTCGTGGTTTGGTTGGCGAGGATGGCTTCATCCACGGCTTCGACCACTTCGGTTACTCTGCACCATTCAAGGTATTGGATGAGAAGTTCGGCTACAACGGTAAGACTGTTGCCGAGGAGGTTAAGGCATTGTTGAAGTAAGCCACAGCCTCGGATAACGCAGAGTTATCACATACATATTAGAAGGAGCTATCCCATTGCGGGGTAGCTCCTTTTTCGTTAGGTAGGCACGCGAGTAATTTGCCTCTACACTTTTATTATATATAGGTATAGCCACAAAAAAAGTATCCCGCCTGGAGTTTCCAAGCGGGATAGCTTTTGTTGCAGGTCGCCACGAGGACGACCTACCAAACGATATTACCAGATGATAACACGCTCCTCAACAGGCATATACATCGCATCCTCCTCTGTTACGCCGAATGCGTCGTAGTAGCTCTGAATGTTACGCAAAGTAGCATTTACACGGTTGCGGCCCAAAGAGTGCACGTCAACCTTTGTAAGGCGCTCCTTCTCCTGGTCAGTGATATTCTGTGCCCAGAGAGTAGCGTAGCCAATGTAGAAGCGCTGCTCGCCTGTGAAGCCGTCGATATCTGCTGGACGGCCCTCTGCCCAAGCGTAGTCAGTAAGACCTGTGAAGGCAAGACGAAGACCACCCTGGTCAGCGATATTCTCACCCAAAGAGTACTTACCATCAGCATACAAACCTGGAAGAATCTCGATAGCGTTGAACTGCTCTACAAGAACATTTGTCTTTGCCTCGAATGCTGCACGGTCCTCAGCAGTCCACCAATCGTTCATATTACCAACCTTGTCGAACTGCGAACCCTGGTCGTCGAAGCCGTGAGTCATCTCGTGTGCGATAACCACGCCAATAGCACCATAGTTTACAGCATCATCAGCATTAGGGTTGTAGAATGGAGGCTGGAGAATAGCTGCTGGGAAGCAGATCTCGTTGGTAGTAGGCATATAGTATGCGTTAACCATCTGTGGAGGCATAAGCCACTTCTCGCGGTCTACTGGCTTACCAACCTCAGCCATAGCGTCGGCAGTGTACCAACGGTTAGCCTCAACAACGTTTGCCCAGTAGCTCTTTGCTGGATCTACAACGAGTGTAGAGTAATCCTTCCACTTGTTAGGGTAACCAATCTTAACGGTAAAGGCAGCAAGCTTCTCCTGTGCCTTAGCCTTTGTAGCCTCACCCATCCAGTCGAGAGCCTCGATATGCTTTGAGAATGCCTTCTGGATGTTAGACACCATAGTCTCAACACGTACCTTCTCCTCCTCTGGGAAGTACTTTGCAACGTACATCTGACCTACAGCCTCCGAAAGAATTGAGTTAGGCACACCCATAGCACGCTTCCAACGTGGGCGAATCTCCTGTGTACCAGACATAGTCTTGCCGAAGAACTCGAAGGATGCTACTGCAAACTCCTCGCTGAGGTATGATGCAGCTGCGTCGATGTAGTGTGCAGCAACGTAAGCGCGAAGTGCCTCAACAGGCATTGTTGCGAGTACGTCCATAATATTTGCGAATGATGATGGCTGGCTAACAACGAGCTTCTCGAGGTTCTCGAGGCCAAATGCTGCGAAGTAAGCATCCCAGTTTACGGTGTTGTACTTCGCACGTACCTCATCCATAGTGTGTGGGTTGTAACCCTTCACGATGTCGCGGCACTCTACGTTAGTCCAAGAGTTCACAGCGATGCGATCCTCAACCGCTACAACATCCTCAACCATCTTCGCGATGTCGCCCTCAACACCTGCGAGAGTGAAAATCTTCTCGAGGTATGTGCGGTAAGCAGCCTTAATCTCTGCGTTCTTCTCGTCAACATAGTAGTCGCGGTTACCCATACCAAGACCACCCTGCTCGAGGTAGAAGATTGTCATATTGCTATCTGCAAGGTCAGCAGCAGGATAGCCTGCGAAGAATACGCCGATACCGTCAGTGTGAAGCTGTGGGATAGAGGCGATAAGCTCGTCGCGGCTCTCGGTTGCAAGGATAGCGTTCACAGCCTCGCGGATAGGCTCTGCGCCCTCACGGTTAAGACGCTCCTCGTCAAGACCCATCTTGTAGAGGTCAGAAATCTTCTGCTCAACAGTACCAAACGCAGCCTCGGTCTTTGTCATCTCCGAGAAGAGCTCGTTGATACGAATCTCGTTGTTCTCACGCAATACGTCGAACGAGCCATAGCGTGAGTACTCTGGCTTAAGAGGGTTGTTCTTCTGCCAACCACCTGTAGCCCACTGATAGAAGTCATCGTTGCGAACGATAGACTCATCGAAGTTGTTGCTGTCGATAGCTGGAACCTGCTTATCGGCAGTAGCGCAAGCTGTCATCATAAGTGCAGTTGCAAGGATAAATGTTAATCGTTTCATCTATTATAAATTAGTAATTAGTAATCTTGGTTGGGAGATATGCTCCGCAAATTGGACGTTGTGAGAAGCACCCTACTGCGATTGAATTTATTATTAATTGGTTATCTCGAAGCAATGGGCAGTACGCTTTAGTACTGCCCATTGCTGAGATAATTCGTTAGCGGCAGTAGATGGCCCCTTATCACAAGAAATTACTTGCGAATAGCAGCTACACCTGGCAGCTCCTTACCCTCCATATACTCCAACAAGGCACCACCACCTGTAGATACGTATGATACCTTATCTACAAGGCCGAACTTGTTGATACAAGCTACAGAGTCACCACCACCGATGAGTGAGTAAGCACCATTCTTCTCGGTAGCCTCGGCGATAGCCTCTGCCACAGCGCGTGAGCCTGTTGAGAACTTGTTAATCTCGAATACACCTACTGGGCCATTCCAAAGGATAGTCTTGCAACCGAGAATATGCTCGCGGAACTTTGCCTTACCACCTGTTGCGATATCGACACCCTCCCAAGCCTCTGGGATGTTGTTTGCAGGAGCCTCCTGTGTGTTAGCATTCTCCGAGAAGTCGTCGCAGATAAGAGCATCTGGAGAGCGGAGAATCTGGATACCACGAGCCTCAGCCTTCTTCAAAATCTCGAGTGCCACAGGGAACATATCTGGCTCGCAGATAGACTTACCTACCTGACCGCCCTCTGCAGCTGCGAAGGTATAGGTCATACCACCACCGATGATGATAGAGTCAACCTTATCCATAAGCTTCTCGATAATCGAGATCTTTGTAGATACCTTCGAACCACCGATAATAGCGCAGAATGGACGCTGTGGGTTCTCCATAACGCCGTCGATAGCCTGCAACTCATTCTCCATAACGTAGCCGAACATCTTATCCTCTGGGAAGTAGTCAGCGATAAGTGCTGTAGAGGCGTGAGCACGGTGTGCAGTACCGAAAGCATCGTTGATATAGCAATCAGCGTATGATGCAAGACGCTTTACGAACTCCTTCTGTGAAGCCTTCACAGCCTTCTTTGCCTCTGCCTTCTCCTCGTCGGTAGCATCCTCAGCAAGACCACGTGGCTTACCCTCCTCCTCGGCATAGAAGCGGAGGTTCTCCAACATCATCACCTCACCTGGCTTAAGGTTAGCCGCCATCTCTGCAGCCTTCTCACCCATACAGTCACCTGCAAAGAGCACCTTCTCGCCAAGACGAGCCTCGATAGCAGGAACAATCTGCTCCAACGAGTACTTTGCATCTGGATTCTTCTTAGGACGTCCGAGGTGCGACATAAGGATTACTGCGCCACCACCAGCCAAGACCTTCTTAATGGTAGGGATAGCTGCACGGATACGTGTATCGTCGGTTACCTGGCCCTCGCCATTGAGAGGCACGTTGAAGTCTACGCGAATGATAGCACGCTTACCTGCGAAATTGTAGTTGTCAATTGCAAACATAGCTTTATAGTTTTAGTTATAGATTGTTGTCTATGACGGTTTTAGCACAATATGTCTAAAATCGTACAAATATATGAATATTTTTTCGAAATCACAACTCATCCTTTAGGATGAATCGCCCAACAGCATAAAAAAAGCGAATGGGCTACGCATATAACCCATTCGCCGTATCTATGATTGCGTTATCGCCGAGCGATTACTTGTTGCCAAAGTAGCGGCGGAACAAGCCCTCGAAGCCCTTACCGTGACGAGCCTCATCCTTTGCCATCTCGTGAACAGTGTCGTGGATAGCATCGTAGTTGTTCTGCTTTGCAAGAGCTGCGATACGCATCTTATCAGCGCAAGCACCAGCCTCAGCGTTCATACGCTTCTCAAGGTTAGTACGTGTATCCCATACGCAGTCACCAAGAAGCTCTGCGAACTTCGAAGCGTGCTCTGCCTCCTCGAAAGCGTAGCGCTTGAAAGCCTCGGCGATCTCTGGGTAACCCTCGCGGTCTGCCTGACGGCTCATAGCAAGGTACATACCCACCTCTGTACACTCACCCATAAAGTGGTTGTTGAGGCCCTCGAGAATCTCTGGGTGGTCTACACGACCGTCACCAATCTTATGCTCTGTTACAAACTCAAGAGCGGCACCCTCCTCCTGCATCTCGTTGAACTTATCCTTACCTACCTTGCACAATGGGCACTGATCTGGAGCCTCGTTACCCTCGTGAATATATCCGCATACTGAACAAATAAACTTCTTTGCCATAATCTTATTAGTTTTTTAGGTTAATTTTTTATTTAGTTTTATTGGTTATCTTTCTGTTTCCCGGTGCAAATATAAGTGCTTTTTTCTTATCTGCAATAAGTTTTCCTTAATGATTTTTTATAGCTCCATAAGCTACACTTATACCCGCTGATTATCAGTTACTTCTTTTTGAGGCCTATTGCGAGGATAACACCGAGTGCTACGCCGAGCAACGCAGCAAATAGCACGCGCAGCTCACCTGGAAGCATAAAGGTAATGGTGTGCGCAGGGTACCAGAATAGCGGAATAGTCTTCTTAAAGATGAAGCCCCACTGCACATCCCAGTTCACGTTTTTGATAAGGCGCTGCATAGGGATAGGCGTTACAAGAGCCTTGAGCGAGCCACCACACTCCGCGATATGCGCATCGGTAATCTTGTGGAAGGTCATAAATACAGGCGCGAAGAAGGTGTTCATCATAACCGAAATCGACAACGCCACGACAAACTTACCCCACGAGAGACCTGGCAAATAGAACTGTGCCACAAGCTCACCGCCACCCATATTGGTGATGAACGCTGGGATACCCGCCGAGAATACGGTCATCGCCATCGAGATAGCCATACCGAGCAAACCCCAGATTACCATACGTGGCAACGCGCCAAACGTAGGATGAGTGTACTCTCCCGTAGAGATACGACATCCGAGCATCTCGCCGAGCGTCGAGAGAATGGAGAACTTCAAGAATGCCATAATCATTGCGTGCTCGGCATTGAAACCCTTATACCACGCATAAAGCTCTGGCGACACAAAGAAAGGCACGAATATCGCCAACATCACGAGGGCAAAATAGAGATCGGAACGTTTCATTTTACTCATTTATTTAATATTTGTATTACTTCACATTTGGATATACCAAACAAAGATAGAAAATAATTTTGTAAAAACCCACACTGCCACCGTCAAAAACCACAAAATCGACAACGAGCAAGCGACGTAATAAGAATTCGTTTTATATAATGGGGTACTCGTAGTAAAAAAACGAGATGATTGCTTGTAAAAGTACGAAAAAACTTATATATTTGTAGATGATTTAAATATTGCCTTGGATAATTCCACCACCCAATAACTTGATAGTTTTTGATGGAGCGCAAAACCAACCAAACAGAACATTATGAAGAGACTTTTTACACTACTCATTCTTTCTATATTTTTGGTAGCTACGGCAAATACTGCCCACGCACAACACGCCGAAAAAACACGCTACGTATACCTATGGGATGTCACTGGCTCAACAAAAGCAGGGAACCTCTATGATGTGATATCCAATTTTATGGTAGGCGATATAAAAAGCAAGTTCAGCAGAACATCCAATGAGAATAATATCGATATTGTCATCATCCCATTTAATGATGACACAAAGGACATCTACTCATACAAGATTACTAACGACGGCATAGAGCCAGAGCCTGGCAGCCCCGAGTTAGACGCTATCACTGGCGGCATCGACGAAAAACTTATAAACGCACACAACGATCTCTGGAAGAGTAATACAGAAGCGAAGATTGGCAGTGGCGGTTACACAAATATTGCGGCAGCTCTAACAAAAGCAAAAGAGTATATTTGCAACGACTGGAACACTATTTTCATTCTTCTTACCGATGGCGGACAGGAGTACTATCGTTTGGATAACGAATTGGAAATCGCTAAAAACAAGGAGGATAATATTGGCTTAAGCAAAGCTCGTGACTATCTTGTCAAATCCATTGCCGAGTTTGATGGGAAATTAAAGGATACGAATGACCGTGGAGTAAGTTTCAATATGTTGTTCTACGTCATTACTGCAGGTGACAACTACGATCCAAGCAAAGTTTTTAGGGGTAGCGACTACACACAGTTCATCAACACAAATGGCAGTAGTATAAATCTTCACTTTAGCACCATCGAAGCAAATCAGCCAAGTGCAATATCTATAGATGATAAAAAATTTGAGATTTATTTCCCTATAAAGCGTAAAGAGCTATTGGATAAGATTGGCATTCAGGTAACTACTGCCAATATAGAGGGATTAACCATTAATTGCCAACATAAGATTAACAGCAATGGCTGTATAGAGGTGCAACCAAGCAATGGTTCATTTGCCGAGGCATTTAAAGTAAATGACGTGAAGGGAGAAGAATTTACATTTGAAGTTTCGCTGTCGTTATACGACTTTAATCGAGGAACCACACGTAACTTCTTGGATTTCGGAGATAACACAAATAAAGATTTTGTATGGTTCAAGTCGAATGAGACTAAACTAACTATAAAAGTAATTAACAATTTTAACCCGACTATAACCGTTAAATTCAAGAACAACTAACGATGAATAGATCTATTATAAATATATGTATAGTTGCCGCAATGGCACTTACACTACTATCTTGCTCAAGAGACGGATCTAACAAGGATGCAAGTTTTGAGTGGGGATATACCGAGTATTACGAAAGCACTTCACTAAAGAAGTATACCCCTGTCCCAATGGATGGCGTGTTCGAAATCGAACTCAACAACCACGCAAGTCAAATGTTTAAGGAGGGCGGTTCGGTAACGTTTGAGGTAGTTGAAACTCGCGAAGGCGAGGAGCTCCCATTGCAATATATCGATGTCTACACTCACAACGGCAACGAGGAGTGGTATTTGTGTGATGGTAGCACCGTTACAGTTAATATTCCTCACAGCAATGCTGACGAGGCAACAACGACATTGGAACTACCATTGCGCTTCATATTTGATGGTTTGGCAGACGATGGACGCCACGATTTGATGCTTAAATATAAGGATTTCAAATCTAACTTGGGCAATGTCGTTATTCCTCACAATGGTAGAGACAAGAATTATAGTGTTAAGGATGATAGTCTTAAAGCTAATCTACAAGCCATTCAAGCACGAGGTTTCCATATTTACAAAAAGACAATAACAAATCCTGTAACTAAAGGCATAACAATCGGTGTTATTATCTTTTTGATCGGGCTTATTGTATATTTGTGCGCTCGACCTTTGATATTTCCACGCATAAAGGTGAATAGTTTCACTGCCATCGGTCCTAAAGGTACAGCACCAATAAATGCTAAAATAAGGGGTTACTACAAGGCAATCCTAACTCCTAAAAACTCTAAAAAGCAAGGACTCCTAGAGAGAATTTTTGTCGGCAAAGTTAAGTATATCTACGCCGCAACATTGCAGGACGATATAACAATCAAGGGACATAATTCAACATCCGTAATTGTAGAGCAGACCCCAACAAGCCCATATGTTATAATGCCTACAATTATCGACAAGAAGGTTATCAATATGAGGAATCCTGCAAAGCTTAGACTAAGAGCTACACATCAGGAGATTTTCTCTATCTTCATACAATAAAGAACAAACTATAAATAAACTATTATAACTTAAAACTTTACACTATGGCACACAGAGTTAACACTATGGCACACAGAGTTAAACGCAGCCTATACATCGGACTTGGCGGTACTGGTATGAAGGCACTTCTTCAGGCAAAGAAGCGTTTTATGGACACATATCTAGATGGTCAGGGTAAGGGAGAGGTACCTCCAATGGTTAGCTTCCTCGGCTTGGACGCAGATAGAAACGAGTTTAATAATACCCTATTAACTGAGCGCGGAGAGGTTGTTGAATTTGCAGCTTCTGACCGAATGGGTATCTATGTTCAAGGTGCTAATCAGTTCTATAATAATAATAAAAGAAGTTTTAACTGGATGCCAACATCGAATGTTCCATTCTTGGCAAACCTTACACACTTCGGTTGTGGCGCTATCCGAACCAATGGCCACTTTGCTCTTACAGTTAACGTAGAAAACATCACAAGAGAGATAACTAGTCGCTTGAGGCAGATTGCTAATGCGAATATTATCAACAACCCACGATATGTGATTGATGGAGGCGTACCAGAGATTCACCTTGTATTCTCTGTATGTGGTGGTACTGGTTCTGGTACTTTCATTCATATGGCATACCTTATCCGCAAGATCGCTGCCGACAACAATATCCCAAATATTAAGATTCGTGGATATGCTGTATTGCCAGGCATCTTCCAAGGTTTGCCTGTAACTCCTCGCGTTAAGCCAAATGCATATAAGGCTCTCTGCGATTTGGATTATCTTATGCATTTGGATGATAACTCTCCTGCTTATGAGGTTACATTTATGAATGGTCGCGTAGATAAATACGTAGGACGCCCATTTGACTCTGTTACTTTGATTGACAACCACTCTGCCGTTGGCGCTTTCAACATTACAGAGGTTGGGGATCTTAGCGAGATGGTTGGTATTGCATTGGCAACCTCTGCGGGTACCTTGGATAACATTGGCACATCTATTGGTGATAACCAGACTCAGCTCATCATCTCAAAGGCTATGGATGTTGAGAATAAGAGAGGCTGGGTTGGTGGTATGGCAGCTTGCGAGATTATCTATAGCGGCTCTACCCTATCAAATATCTATCAGTTAAAGGCCCAGAGCCTTATCATCGACAGGCTCTTCAACTCTTGCGAGGATGCTAACAACATCGCTAACGGATGGATTGACTCTGCAGAGGTTCGCATTCGAGAGAACAATGGCGAGGATCAGCTAACAGATACCATCCACCCACGTTGTCCAGACTATCAATTCTCAGTCTCTTCTTACGAATCTCCAGATGCCGAGATAGAGCAGAGCAAGGGTCTTAACAAAATTAAAGAGGAGGAGCTTAAGAGGATTATCGAGGAGAAGGTTGCTTCTGTGAAGAAGGAGCTTCGCAGGTTTATGGTTGCTAATATCAACCGGGAGTGTGGTCTTCAGCTTTCACAAGATATTGTGGCACAGCTCCAGGCGCAGATTGCAATCTGTCTTAATGAGATGAGAGAGGAGAAGGATAAACTTGATGGGGAGCTAGAGTTAAGTAATGGTACCATCAACACCTATGCGACCACCCTCAAAAATATTGCAGGCACTTTATTCAAGAGAGGCTTATCTAATGCTATCGAGAGCCTTAACAACGCTGTCAACGAGTTCAACACTACTTCTATCGATATTCAGCGCCATAGCGCGGCTATCTCTATCTACAACTCAATCTTGGTAGTCCTTAATGACTACGCAGATAAGTTGGCAAAAATCGAGAAGTCTCTACGTACCATTAAGTCTAATATCAACCTTAAGATTGCACAGTTGCAGAATGGCGCAACAAACTTCAATCCTTTGCTCCAGATTGACTTAGCAAATCAAGATTTGAAGAACATCGCTGTTAAGTACGAGGATATTAACTTCAACAACTTCTTGATGGTGTTTAGCAACGAGGTTAACCTCTTGGATTTCGACCAGGTAGATACTGCATCTATCGAGGGATACTTGAGCAAATACTCTGCTACACTACCTGTTGCCAAGAGCTATTTGGACAAGAGTGTTGAGAGCGTACTTGCATCTCTCAAAGCCAACGACCTTGCAGCATTCAATGACATTGTTAAGAGAGCTAATGCCCTTGCAGATATTAAGCTATCATATAGCCCTCAGGGCCGCAACCTTCCTATGTCTGCTCCACGTATTATGTATATCGGTGTTGAGAATAGCAACTCTTGTCTTAACGACCCACAGGTATTGGAGGAGTTCTCTGACGGTGCAATGAATTTTGAGCACTCTACAGTCACTGTAGTTACCACAAATATGAAGGAGCGTGTTATGCTTTATCGTCAGGTTGGTGTATTCCCAATGTTTATGGTTCCAAGCATCCATACTTACGACGTAGCAAGCACTACTAATATCGATGCATTCAGAGACGAGTATGGTTTCGATGTAGATATGCTTCTTGGCCGTAGAATGATAGATGATGGATACTCTATCGATCCAATCAACACCGATCCTATAATTGATACGTTGGATTTGTGGGTTCGCGGTTTCATCTATGGTCGAATCAAGAACGAGAATGGCTGCTACTACATAATGAGCGAGAGGTTGGGTTCATTCTCTGATGGAAATTGGATCAGACTCAAGGAGTGGCGCGATGAGGCTTACGAGCTATTCTGTACTGACATAGATAAATATGCCGATGAATTCCTGACGTGCTTCAGGGAGGCAGAAGTAAGAGAGGGAAGTGAGGCTACACGCAACCGTTTCTCTGATGCTGATCAGAACTATAATAGGATATCACAGATTGGCGTTACAATGGCTACATTGAGAACAAGGCCATATGCCAGGGTAAAGAGACTCTTCGATCAGGAGGGTAACTACCTTAGAAGACTCACTAGATGATAACTATGGCTCATAATTTACATATTCTGCTC
>JAEIGA010009096.1_pt1 | contig 15025 bp, 12 predicted proteins | sample 9270691 | NCBI WGS metagenome assembly JAEIGA01 (sample SAMN17057246, study PRJNA624740) | gut metagenome | biome: biome; isolation source: fecal sample | host: Bos grunniens | place: China: Xizang | collected 2019
CAAAAAGAATATACTTTTCTAATAAATCAAAAATGATAATTTATTATTTGCAGTCATAGCAAAAAAGAAATCAAATAACAATATTGGTTTAACCAAATTCTTGGGCGAAAGGAATGTAGACATATGATTAAAAGCAGAACATCACAGCTTATTTTTCAATCCTTCTATTGTGCCATTGGGCTCATAGGCATTGTGGCAAGCCTGGGTATATTTGACGATGTAAAAAATCCAAGATGGGATTTTTATGTTCACTTTACAAACCTAAGTAACTACCTGTGCATAGCCATTATGTTTGCCGAGCTTTGGCAGACAGCCAAAAAGAAAGGGGACAGCTTTGTAACCGAAGCACCGTTTTTAAAGTTTGTTTCCCTTTTGGCAATTATGCTCACTTTCCTTGTGTTCAACTTGTTGCTGGCAGGTCAGCCGGACAGAGACCCTCAGGCAAACTGGCGTGTGGCAAGTATCACCTTTCATGTGGTGCTTCCTATTATGTACATTTTGGATTGGCTCCTGTTCTATCAGCATCAAAAGCTAAAATGGTTTCATCCTCTGGCATCGGTGCTATTTCCAATGGTATATGTAATCTTTGTTTTTGTAAGAGCTGCAATAGTCAATTTCAATCCCAAAGTGCCATACCTGTACCCATATTTCTTCCTCAATCTCGACACACAGGGCGTGGCAGGTGTTGCAAAATGGATCGTGATATTATTCATCGGTTTTGCGGTTTTGGGTTACATATTCTATGGCATAGACAAAGTCTTGAAATACGCTCGTTCCGAAGATTAAATATATTTATAAAAAATAAATTTGTTAGAAGGAAAGTTTCAATATGAAAAAACGCACAATCCAATTCAAATTTTTAATTACACTGATATCTGCCATGCTGGCTGTCACCATGTTTATAGGCGGTTTAAGCATATATGAAGTGGATAATTTCGTTCAGTCTCAGACAGAAGACTACGTAAATGTAACCTGTGAAAAAAATGCTTCGCAGATAAACGATACCTTCGGGGATATGGAAAAATCGGTACATATTATGGAAAGCTATATCTATGGTCTCATCGAAAGCGAAAGCGATGTAAGGAACGCCGATAAGCAAGATGAAATTATAGCTAAGTCCGACGAAATGTTTATCGATGTAGCAAAAAGCACAGATGATGCGGTTGCATTTTATCTCAGATTTGCTCCCGAAATTTCCAGCAGCACCAGCGGTTTCTTCTACACCAAAGAAAAGGGTAACACAGATTTCAACCGATATCAGGCAACGGATCTCAGCATTTACGACAGAACCGACACAGAGCATGTTGGTTGGTATTGGCAGCCCTATGAAGCGGGCAAGCCTGTGTGGATGATGCCATATTACAATAAGAATAACGATATATACATGATATCCTATGTTGTGCCTTTGTACTACAACAATCAATTCTTTGGTGTTGTGGGCATGGATTTTGACTTTAATGTCTTAAGCGAAACAATCCATCAGATGAAAATCTATCAAAACGGCTTTGCTCACCTTGAGTATGACGGTGAAGTGATACACCATGACGACACCCAAGACATAGGCGAATCCGCGGATTATTTAAGAGTATCAAAAGAACTAAAAAACGGCATGGACCTTGTGCTTTTTGCAAGCTACAAGGATATACGAAAGATACGATATGATATAGGTCTGAAAATAGTTTATGTTGTGGTTATGCTTGCAATTATTTTCTCGATTATAGTTGTGTTTGTTGTAAGAAGAATCGTTCATCCTCTCAAAAAACTGACGGATGCTTCCATAAAGCTTTCCAAGGGTGATTACGATGTTGAGATAGTCCACAGCAATACCTATGAGATAAAGCTTTTAAGCACCGCCTTTGAAAATATGACCCTCCACCTCAAGGAACACGAAAAGCTTCAGCATCTTCTGGCATATCGTGATTCTCTCACCGGGCTTAGAAACACCAATTCCTACAAAGCCTGGGTTACCGATTTTGACAAAGAAATAGGGGGTAAAGACCTTGATTTCGGCGTTATAATCATGGATATCAACTATCTTAAGGAAACCAACGACCGCTACGGTCATGACTCGGGTAACAAGCTTATTGTTGCCGCGGCACAGATTATGTCCGGCATATTCAAGCGAAGCCCTGTTTTTCGTATAGGGGGAGATGAATTTTTAATTATTCTCCAAAACAGAGACCTTATAGAGTGGGAAACGCTTATGGAAAAGTTCGATGCCGAATGCGCAAATGAAACTGTAGCCATCGAAAAGATGGATATTCCCGTAAGCATTGCCAAGGGCTTTGCAAGATACAACCCCGATAAGGACAGCACCTTTGTAGATGTGTTTAACAGAGCCGATGATGCAATGTACGAAAACAAGCGTCAGATAAAAGAACGTGTTTAGGGCGTGCAAAACGGTTTTGATATCATTACTTATTTTAGAGGTGAATCGCTATGAAAAAAATATTAAGCGTTATTGTGACAGTGACAATATTTATTATGTTTGCAGTCGGCATAGTGCCGGCGTTTGCACAAAGTGCCTATGTCCTTAAGGTTTCTACCAATACTCAAAGCGTATATTACACCAATTTTGAAGAAGGCTGGACTGCTGCTCTTGATATGGCTCAAACCGAGGATACCCAAGTGACCCTGTACCGCAACTGGCTTGCAGGCGATATAAACAGCAACGGCGTTATAGACGCGGGTGAGTCTGCCGGTGATTTTTTGTACTGCAAGGACCAAGTTCAGTACGGAACCCACAACGGAAGCCTTTTGGTAACAGGCAAAGTGAACCTTACCATAGATTTAAACGGCTATACAATCAGCAGAGGTCTGAAGGAAGCAAAGGATGACGGACAGGTATTTACGGTTACCAATGGTGCAAAGCTTACAATCGATGATACTTCGGAAAATGCCAAAGGCGCTGTAACCGGAGGTAACAACACAGGCAATGGCGGTGGATTTTCTGTTACCGAAAGAGCCACTCTCACCTTAAACAATGGTGAAATCAGCGGCAACAACTCCAAATTTGGCGGCGGTGTTTATGTATGTGATGCTTCGTTCTATATGAACGGGGGCTCTGTGGTAATAAATGTCGCAGAACGAGGCGGTGGCATAGGTCTCGCCAAAAAATATTCTGCAGATACGGAATACATTGTTTGCAAGGGCGGCGATATATCCCTTAACAACGCCAGATTGGGCGGAGGAGTGTATTTGGATTCCTACAACGAGGATGTTGTTTGCACTTTTGAAAACACTAAAATCATAGGAAATCACGCATCCGATGATGGTGGCGGTGTATATGAAGCATTTAGCACCGAGGCTTGTCGGGTATACTTTGGCAAGGGAACTCTTATCGCTCAAAATTCATCCAGCCAAGGCGGAGGCATTTACGCGGACTGTGGTGGGTACACAATTATAGATGCCCGCATTACAAATAATTGTGCCTACTTGCGTTGCGGTGGAGTTGGCGTAGCTGATGACAAAGACGATAATTATCACGGCAACGATTGGGAATATGGTGTGTATACCCTTGGCGGCAGCGTATATATTCAGGATAACTATGTTTTGAATTTATCAAATGATTCGAGGATAGCTTCAAATTTGCATATAGGTGACGGTAGCTGTGATTTGTACTACGATGTAAATAACCCCTTCACCGAGGACGCCTCAATAGGTATTGATATGTTCTCCGATTTCGGCAGACAGGAAGATGAAGACAAAATCACCGATGAAAATGACAATTTTGCCATAGATTCATTTAAACACTTCACCATAGATAACCCCGCCTATGTCATTACATCCAGAGATAGTGGCGGAAGTGAAGGTGCAGACAAATATCAGTTATATGTGGAGTTTGCAGATGCTGCTGCAGACGGAACCATTAAGTCTGTAATGCTTAAAGGTGTGTTCAGAACAGAAACCAATCCTGTTATAGACAGGAAAAACAAAACCATTACATTTACAGTTAGTCCCATAACAAAAAAATGTCTGGAAAACTGTTCCCTCTATGGCTTGGCAGATTTTTTCTGTGGTGCAGACTGGACAGAGATTGTAGACGGAGACAAAACAATTGATTTATCCGTTGTAAACAATGCTACATGGAAGGTTATGGCAAATAACAAAAGCTATGAATTGTGGCAAATAAAAATTGTTCCTTTTGGCGGTAAGTGGATTGAAGGCGATGGCAGTGTGGCAAAGGTCAGCTTTGGCTCCACAACAAAATACTTTGCCGATTTTGAATCAGCCTGGGCAGAAGCTATGGAGGCATACAAGACCAACGATACTGTCTTTACCCTGAACAAGGATTGGTATGCAGGTGACTCCGATGCAGATGGCAACATAGATCCCGGCAAGACCGCAGGTGTTTTCAAAGTTACAAAAGGCGGCTCCCAGGTTGGTAGTGATAACGGAAGATTGTACCTTGATGTTGACGATTATACCCTTACAATAGACCTCAACGGCAACACCTTAAGCCGTAATCTTTCAGCGGCAGTAGAGCATGGTCAGGTGTTCCGCATTGCAAGCGGTGCAAAACTCATAATCAGAGATACTTCTGCATTGGCAAACGGCAAAATCACCGGAGGTAACAACACCGGTGATGGCGGTGCTTTCTACATAGACTACGGCAGACTCTACCTAAAAGGTGGCGAAGTCAGCGGAAACAAGGCTGCAAATGGTGCCGGTATCTACGGAACCAATGCTGATGACACCTATGTGCATATATTGGGTGGAAAAATTTCCAACAACACAGCAAGTCAAAAGGGTGGCGGTGTATTTATGTACAACGGCTACCTCTATGTTGACGGCGGTGAAATTACAGGTAACACTGCATCAAACGGCGGTGGAATCTACTGGGAATCCAGAGATATATTCTGCCTTACAAAGGGTACAATTTCCCACAACAAGGCAGACAAGGGTGCAGGCGTATACGCTACAGACTGGGGCGATATGTATATAGGCGGAACCATAGTGGTAAATGACAACACCCTTAAGACAGGCTCCGGCAAGTCAAACTTCTACTTGGAAGACAATGATGCATATCTCAACAACGCCGCAGGTCAAAGCGACGAAATACCCAATACTCCCTTGACCGAAGGTGCATACATAGGCATATGTGGCGGCGACAAGGACTATTGCGTAAGCGACTCCAACAGCCTTTTTGAATTGACAAGCATAAAATATCTCCATTCCGATGATGCATCCCGTGTTGTTCGGGCTGTATATGACGAAGACGGCGACAACCACACATACAAGATTTACTACAACGACATTAATAACACCAAAGTTAAAATACCTCGCGTTAAAACAGTAGAAGCGGGTAGTTGGTTCTTGGTGGACGATATTGCCTTTGATTATGAAAATCAATCTATCTTGATTACATCGGATATCTCAATAAAGGGAATGGACGAATTGGAGAACAACCCCCTTTCACGTATTGCCAAAATCACCTTCGACCACGAAGACACAGAGCTTGTAGGCTTTAACGAAAATCGCGATTTAACAAAGCCCCAGCAATATATGGTAATGTACGAGGACGGCACCTATACACTCTTCACCACATCCCTACAATGGGCTTGCCAACATAAGTATGACGAAAACACCGACGGCATATGCGACAAATGCGAACAAAATATTTTCAGAATCATATCTTACAATGCGGAAGCCAAAGAAGCAACCGTTATGATACCCAAAGCGGGAAATTATACACTGGTGTTTGCAGACTACGATTCCAATGGGCTTGAAAATGTTGAAACAATGGAATACACCTTCACAGAAGGCATAAATATAGTGGTCCCAAAGCAAAGCATCGCCCTTAAAAACGGCGACAGAATAATGCTTTGGTTAAATCTCAAAGAGTGCGAACCACTTTGCAAAGCATTGACATTAAAATAGGCTATATGGTATATTGAAAAAGTAGTTAATTTGCGAAATATATTAACATTTTACAGCACGCCGGAGTTTACTTACAAAAGCTTAAAAGCGGTATGGTTTTTTAAGATTGCTTTTTCAGGGAAATTCCTTTGCTGTACAAAATGACATTTTGATTAACAACCGGAAGAAAGGGGTTGGAGCAACCCATGGGAATTAAAAAAAGAAAATTTGCCGACGACGGCTGGGCGCTGTGGATAGATGGTGACGACAGAAGTACAATCTATCTTAACGAGTGGATAAACCCAAAAGGAAAAAACTACGTTGATGTCGGAGTTCGTGTGTATGGTGCAAAAAAAGCAAAAACTGTCAATTTTTTTGTTCCCTTCGATATAGAAAAAACTGAAATTTTTGACCTATCCACCATGCTTACAGATGGTTCTGCTCTGAGAGGTCTTTTCAACACCAATGTTAAAGTGGAGTTTAGAAATACCAAGCATACCGCAGAACTAAGCTACGAAAACAGAATCATAAGCCTTATAAACTTAAGCGATGAGTTTATGATTGTTAAAAGAGTTTCCTATGGTACTGTCATCACCATTAACTTTGAATACATATGGGATTGCATAACCTCCGATGTGGCGTATATGATATTTCGAATACCTCACAAAACCCTGGATGCTATTTTTGCTCCCTCAATAGATGTTGCCGGTGTATCCGACAAAATCAGTTCCATTATTCAAAGCCCCATAATTTTGGAAAAATACGGCTATTCCATACGAATAAATGAGGCAAGATTGCTCCCTTCGGAAATTAACGATTCACAGGTTCTGCACGAGCAAAAGATAAGAAAGGTACTTGTTACTATTTCTCTTAGTGATGACTACGATATGGGCGATTCCGCTTGCTATCGCATCAGGCGTCTTGAAGAAGAACTCCATCGCAATTATGCACCCGAGGGCTATGATTGCCACAACGCAATTACATATCAATGGGTTGAAGAAAGAGACCTCGATATGCAGGCACACTACAACTTTTACTTCACAATGGAGTACAGCTCCATAAGCAAGGTGAGTATGCTTATGTATTTGCTCATTGTTTTCTTGTGCAGTACTTTTGGTAGTGCAATATACGATTTATTTAAATTTTTATTTAGCTTAATATAAGGAGGAGAACATTTTGGATTTGAAATGTAAACTTATTTTGGAAGACTACAGAAAGCAGAGAGATGACTTCATAAAGCTCGGTGACACCGTTCACGGCATTCTTTCCGGCATTGTAGATGAACTTGGGTTTATGGCACTTGCTGTTGAGCATCGTGTCAAAGCAGAAAAGAGCCTTGCCGGCAAACTGGAAAGAAAAGGAGACGGCTACAACACTCTTGAGGACATCACCGATATTCTCGGATGCCGTGTCATATGCTTCCTTTCCGATGAAATAGACAAGGTAGGTAAAAAGGTTGAAGAAACCTTTGTTATCGACAGTGAAAATTCCTCGGACAAAAGAGCCCTCATTCAGGAGGACGCATTTGGATATTTATCTCTTCATTACATATGTTCGCTTCCCTATGGCGACAAGTGGCCCGATGAAATATGCGGCAAAAAGTTTGAAATTCAGATAAGAACCATACTTCAGCACGCCTGGGCGGCAATTCATCACGACATAGGCTACAAGAGTGAGTTTGGTGTTCCAAGAGACATCCGCAGACAGTTTGCAAGAATTGCAGGCCTTTTAGAGCTTGCAGATGAAGAGTTTGTTCGTGCCCGCGACAATATGGTGGGCTACACCGAGGATACCAGACAGCGCATCATAACAAATAATGCCGATGAACTGCCAATTAATATGATATCTCTCAACGAGTATGTTATGCACAATCCTAAAATGCGTGACATAATTAGTGAAATAGCCAATATTGCAGGTGCGGAAATCAGCGAAATAGACCCCGAAAGCTACGTGCCTCAGCTTGCATTTCTGGGTATGAAAAATCTTGGCGATATAAACAAGATGATAGACGAAAATCACGACCTTGCCATTAAGCTTGCCACAGAGGTGCTGTCCGTTGCAAATCTTGATATTGTTTCCTCTACAGTTGCCTTAAGATTTTTGTGCAGGGCAGAGCTTCTAAGCAAAAATTACGAGTACGACAAAATTGTAGAGTTTTTAAAGATTTCTCTGGGTAGTCAGGACAAAGCCGAAAGAAGAGCAAAATATTTGCTTTTGGCAGCTAATAAATAGGCAACATATGCAACACATATTTCCTGTATATTAATTAAAGGAGGAATGCTGATGGATGACGAAAATATTTTGCAGGCTGCTTTGGAGTTTGCCAAAGAAAAGCACGCAGGACAAAAACGCATCGGTGGAGATGACTACATAACCCATCCCATTGCAGTGTGCGAAATCGTAAAGAGCGCAGGATGTGACTTAAACTGTCAGATAGCAGCACTTTTTCACGATTTACTGGAGGACACCAACGCCACAGAAGAAGAGATTCTTCGCTACGGAAATCCGGAAGTCCTCGAAGCGGTAAAACTGCTTACCAAGGTAAAAGGCTATGATATGGCGGAATATATAGCCAACATTAAGGCAAACCCTATAGCTTTTTCGGTAAAAGCTGCGGACCGACTTCACAATCTCAGGTGCGCAGTTGTAACAAGTGAGGAATTCAAACGAAAATATGTTCTTGAAACCGTCGATTGGTATCTGGATTTTTCGTCTGATATCCGAAAGGCAGTAAAAATACTTGCCGACAGCCTTAAAACTCCTATGGCGGAGCTGTCGTTCATTTACGAGCCTGTAAACAGCTGGAAGGAATAATATTAAAAAATGGAGGAAATTTATATGCTAAATTCAAAACAATTAAGATTAAAAGCCCGTGAATCTCTCAAGGGTAAGTATTGGAAGGCATTTTGGGTAAGTATTGTTACAGGTATCATTTATTCTTTGGGTGTTTCCTGTATATCCTTTGGAGAGAGTGTGTCACAGATTCTCACAATGGTTAAACCCGAAGAAATGGATTTCACTATGAAACTTGGTGCACAGGTTATTGCCGGTATAGCTATAGTTTCTTTGGTTATAGGTCTTATACTCGATATTTTTGTGGGTAGCCCCATTTTGATAGGTTCCTGCAACTACTATATCAAAAATACCTATTCCAACCCATCTTTCGGAAGTGCCTTTGCACCCTTTAAAGTAAGATACGGCAGAAACATATGGACAATGCTTGTTATGGGCATCAAGCTCATTCTCTGGACACTTCTCTTTGTAGTTCCCGGTATCATAAAGATTTTTGAATACAGCATCATTCCTTATATACTTGCCGATGATGAAGAGATATCCACAAAGGATGCCTTCAAGAAGGCAAGAGCTATGATGAAGGGTAACAAATGGAGATTGTTCAAGCTTGAATTCTCTTTCATAGGTTGGATGCTCCTCTGTGTACTTACTTTGGGTATAGGTACATTCTTCCTTACACCTTACATAGAGGCTGCAACTGCAGAATTCTATGCAGAATTGAAAAACAAATAAATTTAGAAAAGGTGGATTATTACACATGGCTATCGAAAAGATAATAAACGGCGACGCGGCTACACTTGTTGTGTCCGGAAGACTTGATATGCAGATGGCTCCCGAACTGGAAGAAGAGTTGGATTCGGTGCTTGATGGCATTAAGGATTTGACCTTGGATATGTCCGGTCTGGAATATGTTTCCTCTGCCGGTCTCAGAGTAATCCTGAAGGCTCAGAAAACTATGAATGTTCAGGGCAGCATGAAGCTTACAGGTGTTAATGACACCATCATGGAAGTCTTTGATATTACAGGATTTTTGGATATTCTTACAATAGAATAATCAAACCATTCAAAAGGAGCATTAACCCATAGGGGTAATGCTCCTTTTTGTTAGGATATGATATAAAAGCATTGGAGAGCCTTCCGCTTGATGGAATGGAATTGCTTGTGGCGCATGAGTTAGAAATGCAGCTGACAACAGCATACTTCAAATATGTTAAATAAACAATAATCTCATATTCCCTTGCTATATTCCCCTTCAGGTGATATAATTTTAATGTACTAACATAGGTTCTAAGCTAAGCACGAAAATTAATCTTATGTACTTTTTGAAATCAAAAGAAAAGAGTTGAAATCTATGAAACTTCAAAACCTGCATACCCATTGCACCTACTGCGACGGCAAAAACACCATGGAAGAGGTTGTGCAAACCGCCATTCAAAAGGGCTTTTCTTCCATAGGCTTTTCCAGCCATTCCTATATGCCATACAGAAATGCAGGCCTCATGCCCGAAGACAAGCCTCAATATCTTAAGGATATTGCCACTTTAAAAGAAAAATATTGTGGTGTCATAGACATTTTTGGGGGCTTGGAATACGAACGCTATTCCGAAGACGATATGCAAGGTTACGACTATATAATAGGCTCCTGCCACTATTTTGAAAGAGACGGCATAATGCACAACTTTGATTGCACCGCCGATAATTTGCTTGTACTTGTAAAGGAGCAATTTGGCGGAGATGCCATGGCCATGGTAAAGGAATACTACAAAACCTTTGCCACCTTGCCCGAGGTCTACGATTTTGACATAGCAGGTCATTGCGACATCATAACCAAAAACAACCAAAAGCTCGGCATATTTGACGAAACCTCCAAGGAGTATCTTGATGTGGCATTGGAGTCAATCCTTGCTGTAGCCGAAAAAATAAAAATATTTGAGATGAACACCGGCCCCATCGCCCGTGGCTATCGCTCAACCATGTATCCTGCAAAGACTATATTAAAAGAACTCAAGGCTCACGGTGCACTCATTACTGTAAGCTCCGATTGTCACAAAATGGAGTTTCTTGATACCGGCTTTAGGGATGCCTTTGAATTGGCAAAGGAATGTGGTTACAAGGAAATTATGATTTTTGACGGAAAAGAATTTGTGCCGGAGAAAATAGACTGACTTTCTTTGTTTTCTTGCTCTTTAGCATTGTGAAATACAATTAATTTGTCAGGTTTTGCCCCTTTCTTTACTTTTAAAAAATTTTGTTGTAAAATTGTCTTGTGGAAAAATATCCTAAGGAGCGATGCTTTGTGATAGAAAAAATCTGTTATGATACCTCTGTTACTGTTTTCTGGACAAAAGGGGATGACATCCCTTCCAATGCTGTATACAACGTATTTTTGGACGACCAAAAGGTTGCTACGGCAGACAGAACACACTATACATTCACCAATTTAAATCCCTCTGCAACCTACAAGGTAGGAGTTGAGGTAGTGTCCGCCAATAGTGTTGTAAAGACCTTTGAACCGGTTCTTTGCACCACCAAGCCTGTGGCAAATCGCATAGACGTAACCAAAGCTCCCTATAATGCAGTAGGTGACGGCAAAACCCTAAACACCACGGCACTTCAGAAGGCTCTGGACGATTGCAAGGCAGGAGAGTGTGTATACCTTCCTGCAGGTGACTATATGACAGGTTCCCTAAGGCTTCACTCCGATATGGAGCTATACATAGACAAGGGTGCCGTTCTCCACGGCACCACCAATGTGGAAGACTACACCCCAAAGATTCCCAGCCGTTTTGAAGGCATAGAGATGATGGCATATGCCGCTCTTTTAAACATCGGCAATCTGGACCGCAACGACGGCTACAACTGCAAAAATATTGTTATCCGTGGTGGCGGAACCATCTGTGGCGGTGGCAGGAAGCTTGCGGAAAATGTAATAGATGTGGAAAAGGTTCTCATGAAAGACTATATGGATTCTCTCGGAGATGCCATCAAAGAATGTGAAACCTCCATTACCATTCCCGGCAGAGTACGTCCCAGACTTATTAATATGAGCAATGCACAAAATGTTGTTATTTCCGATGTGGAAATCCAAAACGGCGCAAGCTGGAATGTGCATATGATATACTCCGACAATGTGGTAACCCACAACTGCACCTTCCGTTCCGAAAAGGTGTGGAACGGTGACGGATGGGATCCCGATTCTTCCACAAACTGCACCTTGTTCAATGCCCGCTTCTACACAGGCGACGATGCAGTTGCCGTAAAGTCAGGCAAAAATCCTGAAGGTAACGTGGTAAATAAGCCCTGCGAGCACATACGCGTGTTCGATTGCATAAGCTACTACGGTCACGGCATCACAATGGGCAGTGAAATGTCCGGCGGTATAAACGATGTTCGTGTGTGGGATTGCGACATGGGCGATTCCACCTATGGCATAGAAATAAAAGGCACAAGAAAGCGCGGAGGATATGTCCGCAACATCAATGTGCGCGATTCCAAGGTGTGCCGTGTTCTTATGCATTCTGTAGGCTACAATGACGATGGCATTGCCGCTCCCACAGTTCCTTATTTTGAAGATTGCACCTTCCAAAATCTGGAAATCACCGCAATAGCCTATGGCAAGGACGAACAGCGCAAATCCTGCCCGGCCATAGAACTTCTGGGCTTTGACGAGCCCGGACATGAGGTTAAGAATATCCGTTTCACAGATATCACCATACACCGCGCTCCCGATGGCGAACCGCAGACCATAGCTCTCGCGCTTTGCAGGGGATTATATCTTGAAAACATCAATTGTAAATAAAAAGGGGATGTAAAATAAAGCGCAGACCGCTTATAGGCTTGATTGCTTAAGTTACATGTTATAAAAATTACATTTAAAAATGATTATGTAGAAATCCGCAAAATTTGCGGATTTCTCTCATTTTATGCCTATAAGCTCTAAGCGAACTTCACCTCTCGACGTACACTAAAGCATTTGCCCCGGTATCTAAAGCCGTTTTGGGTGTGAATTTTTGAAATACTGCTTCGTTAAAATGCTCGCCAATGCACAAAGCATTAGCTGTGCTTTTGCCTTGCATTATCCCAAAAATTCAACACCGAAAATTGGAACAACCAAAATCAAAATGAAATTATTACTTTTTCGAGACGGAAGGTCGTAGGAATACGAGGTATTTCAAGACCGACAACAAAGAAAAAGTTTAATTTCATTTAATTTTGGCGACTTAAGATATCAGGGCAAATGCTTTCCCTTCGGGTACCCCTCGCAAGGCAAGCCTTACTCGGTTCAGTTCGCTTATTCTGCATCTTATTTTCCTATCCCCCAAATAGTCAAGGGGCTGTAAATTAATTCCTGCGAATTAATTTACAGCCCCTTTTTTAATCCAATATATCCGATAAATTATTTTGTATCTTCTCTGCCACATCCGGCTTATTCATAGAATACACATGAACATTGGTTATGTTGTTTGCATACAGATCTATTATCTGGTCTGTAGCATAGGCAATACCTGCCTGCTTCATGGCATCGGGATTGGAGCCGAATTTATCTACAAGACTTTTAAATCTCTGTGGCATAAACGAACCGGAAAGCTTAACGGCTCTGTCTACCTGGTTGCCGTTGGTTATGGGCATTATGCCCGGTATTACCGGAACTGTAATTCCCGCTTCACGGATTTTGTACAGGAAGTTATAGAGCAGGTTGTTGTCAAAAAACATCTGTGTTGTTATAAAGTCGCATCCTGCGTCAACCTTTTCTTTCAGCCTCTTTATGTCTTCCTTTTGATTGAAACTTTCGGGGTGTACTTCCGGATAGCATGCGCAACCTATGCAGAAGTTTTCGTCAGCTTCCTTAAGATCGCGTATAAGGTCTATGGCATAGCGGTAGTCCCACTTACTGCGGTCTTCGTTTTCCAGTTCCTTTGGTATATCTCCGCGAAGAGCCATCACGTTTTGAATGCCTGCTTCTTTTATTGCTTGTATCTTTTGTTTCACCGTGTCCTTGGTGGAGGAAACACATGTAAGATGGGCAAGGGTAGGCACTCCGTAGAGTTCTTTTATATTTTTTGCAATGTCCAGGGTGTATTTGCTTGTGCCTCCGCCTGCACCATATGTAACACTCATAAATGCTGGCTTTAGCTTTGCAATTTCCTCTGTAGCCGTTTTAACACTTTCAAAACTCGTTTCCGTTTTGGGTGGAAACACCTCGAAGGACATTGTAAGTTTTTCTTTGTTTAGTATGTCAATAATGCGCATTTTTTCATCTCCTTGCATGTTGATTAACCATAGATGCATAAATGTGTCTTTTAATTAGTATATCACTAATTCCCAAGCTAAGTCAACGCCAAAAAATTGTGCGAATCTTTTTTGCTTAATAAAGGTGTATTTTTTATTCAAAAAATAAGTAAATAGCCAAGACTCTTAGGCGAATCTTGGCTATTTGATTGTATATAACTGAATATATACACTATGCATTATTTCTTGCTAAAATCAATATGATTCAAAAACCTTTTTAACGAATGTTGCAATCATGAGTTTGTTTTGAGCTTCACCATTTATTGAAAGATGATAAACCTGCATAGTTCCTTCCGATTCGTTTACGACAAATTGGAATTTTGCTTTGGCAGGACTACCGGAATATGTGAAACCGCCCTCGAATTCAACAACTTCCTTACCATCTGTTGAGGTAAAATGACTCCATTCGGGATCTGAGAAGAAATTGTCGAATGCAGCACCATATGTAATACCATAGTTGCTATTTGTAGCTTCCTTAACCATACGTACATAAGGACTCACAACAGGTATACTGTATCCGCTGCTTCCTGATGAACTATCATTATCATCACATATCATTATAGTAATGCCTACAATCAAGGTTAAAGTTAAACCTGCTACAATTAACCAGAACCACCATTTTTTAAAAATACTTTGCTTTGGAACAACAGCTTCTGAATTTATATTTTTTTCAGTTGCTATTAAATCTGCACCGCATACCGCACAAAATTTTGAAGCATCTTCATTGAGAGCACCGCACTTGTTGCAAAACATAACAAATCCTCCTAACATATATCATTATTACATATTATAACATTAGAAATTTCATTTTGCAATTATTTTAGAACTTTAATAAAAAGCTATATAAGTAACATTTTTTGGTGCAGGTAACAGGACACGGCTGCTTCGCATCCTACCTGCTCGACGACCGCTCCGCACTGCTCGCAGTACCCGTCTCGCACCAACTTCACTAAAAACGATTATCAATCGTTTTTTATACGCTCGTTGCCTTCTTAAGGTTCAAGCCCTGTTACTGCCAAAAAAGAACCCCTACATTGTAGAGATTCTTTTTTGGTGCAGGTAACAGGACACGGCTGCTTCGCATC
>JAEIGA010009097.1_pt1 | contig 15024 bp, 13 predicted proteins | sample 9270691 | NCBI WGS metagenome assembly JAEIGA01 (sample SAMN17057246, study PRJNA624740) | gut metagenome | biome: biome; isolation source: fecal sample | host: Bos grunniens | place: China: Xizang | collected 2019
CCGCGAGGCAGATGCCGATTCTTGATGTGATTTTCATATTTGTTTCTTTTTATTTCCTGATTGTGTCGTCATAGACGACAAGTTAGATGCGCAAGTAACGAAATTCGTTGCATTTGACATGCAAACATGGTACATTTGTATACAAAATTCGTCTAAATATGATTACGTTCTTGGTGTCAGTCCTGCTGCTGGTTGCAGCATATTTCGTATACGGAAAGATCGTCGAGAGGTTTCTTGGAGCGGATCCGGCCAGAAAGACCCCTGCCTATGAGATGGCGGATGGCGTTGATTATCAGCCGATGCCGACATGGAAGGTCTTTGTCATCCAGTTCCTGAACATCGCCGGTCTGGGACCTATCTTCGGTGCCGTGACGGGAGCGGCGTATGGACCGGCAGCGTACCTCTGGATCGTCGTGGGATGCATATTCATGGGTGCGGTGCATGATTTCTTCGCCGGAATGATGTCGATCCGTAACGGCGGCGCGAACATGCCGGACATCACTGCGAAGTACTTGGGCAAGGGCATGAAGGTCTTCGTGAACATCGTCGTAGCCTTTCTGCTCCTGGCTGTCGGAGTGTCGTTTGTGATCGGACCGGCGGGCCTCATGCAGAACCTTACCGGCATGGCAAAGGAATACTGGCTGTACATCATCTTCGGATACTATATTCTTGCGACTCTTCTTCCGGTGGACAAGATCATAGGAAGCATATATCCATATATGGGCGCAGTACTGCTGTTCATGGCTCTGGGAGTGGGAATCATGCTCGTGGTAGGGGATATTAACGGAGCCCACGAGATGGTTGAGCTGACTCCTTCCATGCTCAAGAACTGGCATGCCAACCCACAGACCAACATGCTGATTCCGATGATGTTCATCGTGATCTCATGCGGCGCGATTTCCGGATTCCATGCGACACAGTCGCCTATGATGGCCCGCTGCCTTAAGAATGAGAAGTATGCCCGTCCGGTATTCTACGGTGCCATGATAGCTGAGGGAATCGTCGCGATGGTATGGGCTACTGCGGCTATGGCATACTTCGGTGGACCTGAGGGACTCAATGCGGCTATGACCGAGACCGGTACGATGGTGAACGGTGTCTTGGTAAAGAACGCCCAGGCGGCGGATGTCGTGGATATGATATGCAAGAGCTGGCTCGGAAAGGCCGGCGCTGTAATCGCTATCCTTGGAGTTGTGATCTGTCCGATAACTTCTGGAGACACTGCATTCAGAAGTCTGCGTCTTTCTCTTGCTGACCTGTTGAAGTGTGACCAGAAGCCGATCATGAAGCGCCTGCTGGTGTCGCTTCCGATCTTCGTGGTGGCGTTCTTCTTCTGCAAGGTGGATTTCTCTACAGCATGGAGCTATCTTGGAATCGCGAACCAGATACTTGCAGCTACTGTGCTCTGGACTGGTGCGGCATACCTTATAAATAAAGGAAAGGCCCACTGGATGTGCTCTATCCCGGCGGCCTTCCTGACTTATGTGTGCGTGAACTTCCTGATCGTCGCTCCTCTGGGACTTCAGATGTCTCCTGTTATCGGGAGCGTAGCAGGAGCAGTTGCGGGTGTAGCGTTGTTTATATTCTGTATAGTAAAGGGCAACAAGAAAATTTAGTCAGGTAGACTGGTAAGAAAAAATACTCAGCAGGTTAACCTACTGAGTATTTTTTTCTTGTCGGTCTGCCGACCAGCTGGATGTCGAAGCTTTCGATCTTGTATCCCTTTACCTTCTTGCGGCTCAGGTGGGACTCTATCATCTGGACGAGTTCGTCGTCGATCACGTCCCTGAAGACATGGTTTGCCTGGTCGTAGAAGTGGATGTGCTTGAATGTGTTTACGTCGAAGTACATCTTGTTGTTGGAGCTCAGCCTGTGGTGGTAGATGCCGAGCATGGCCATCTGTGTCAGGATGTTGTATACTGAGGCTACAGTTACCTTAGCTGTTTCCTTCTCCTTGATCGCATCTGTCACCATGTCTGCCGAGGCGTGTCCGAGAGCCATCATGGCCTCATGTACGGCCAGTCTCTGCGGGGTAGCCTTGAGCGAGTGTTTCTTGAGGATTGCCTTGAATTCCTCAAGGTTAGGGCATTTGTGTGTATTCATAGTTTATCTTTTCTGACGCAAAGATATTGCATTTGGCCCAAAATCCCAAATAAATTAGAAGTTTTCTAAACTATTTTAGAACCAAAAGCACGCCCTGTTATATTTAAATGGCATTTTTTTGTTAATTTTGCGCCCGATTTTTAACCAACCACACAAGTGTATCATGAAAACATTCAAAGAGTTCAGAACATGGGCCCTCGTTACCGGCGCCGCATCGGGAATGGGAAGGATATATTCCCAGCGTCTGGCGCAGATGGGCTATAATGTTATAATGGTGGACATCAATGCTGCGGGTCTTCAGGAGACCGAATCTATGGTCAAGGCCGAGGTTGAGGCGGTTCGCACTATGGCTATTGTCCAGGACCTTTCAGTAACTGATGCCGCAGATAAGATATTTGCTGCGACAGAGGCTGCCGGATGCGATGTGGAGGTACTTGTCAACAATGCCGGAGTGATGTATTGCCAGGGCATTGCGGAGACATCGGAGAGGATGCTGAACATCATAATGATGGTCCACATGTACACTCCGCTCATGCTCTGCAGGAAGTATGTCATCGGAATGAAGGAGAGGAAGTGCGGCTACATCCTGAATATATCATCGCTTGCCGCGTGGATGATCTGGCCGGGCATAGGAATGTATGGCCACACGAAGAGGTTCGTCAGACATTACTCGCGTGAGCTCAGGATCGAGTGCCAGAAGACCGGTGTGAGCGTTACCAATGCATATTTCGGTGCTGTGGATACTCCGTTGGTGCCGCTTAAGGACAGCCTCCGCAAGCTTGCACGCGCACTTGCCGTGATGATCAGGCCTGAAACTGCGGTCAAGAGGGCGCTTAATGCTACATTCCGCCGCCGCAGGGGAACGATGCCGGGACTTCTCAACAAGATCTTCCTGCCGTTTATCCTTATCATGCCGGACTGTCTGCTCGGATGGATTTACAGAAAGGCAAAGCCATATCTTATGAAAGTCTGATAAAAATCACTATATTTGCGGATTACACAATATTTGCTCTACTATGGAAACAGTAAAATGTCTAATTATCGGAGGCGGTCCTGCAGGCTACACTGCTGCTATCTATGCATCAAGGGCTGACCTTGCACCAGTAGTATATGAGGGCATCCAGCCGGGTGGCCAGCTTACAACAACAACTGATATCGAGAACTATCCTGGTTTCGAGAACGGTATCTCGGGACAGGGTCTCATGGATACAATGAAGGCTCAGGCAGTGCGTCTTGGAGCGGATATCCGCACAGGAGCGATCACAGAGGCTGATCTTTCGAAGAGACCGTTCAAGCTCGTGATCGACGGCGAGAAGGAAGTGTATGCAGAGACTCTCATCATCGCTACAGGCGCTACCGCCAAGTATCTCGGTCTTCCTTCTGAGATCAAGTACAGAGGTCTTGGTGTGTCTGCATGCGCAACTTGCGACGGATTCTTCTACAGGAAGAAGACAGTAGCAGTAGTAGGTGGCGGAGACACAGCATGCGAGGAGGCAACATACCTTGCAGGCCTTTGCAAGAAGGTTTACATGATCGTCAGAAGAGACGTGCTCAGGGCGTCAGAGGCAATGCAGGAGCGCGTAAGAAATACAGAGAACATCGAGATCCTCTGGAACTGCAATACTCAGGAAGTCCTTGGTGACGAGTATGGCGTTACAGGTGCAAGACTTCTAAGAAAGGATGGCGAGGTTTTTGATATCGCTGTCGACGGCTTTTTCCTGGCTATCGGTCACCATCCTAACTCGGAACTCTTCAACCAGTGGGTTGCAGTTGATAAGGAAGGCTATATCGTGACAGACGGAAAGACCTCGAAGACAAATGTAGAGGGCGTCTTTGCGGCAGGTGATGTCCAGGATCCGCTTTACAGGCAGGCCATTACAGCTGCCGCATCAGGCTGCCGTGCAGCTCTTGATGCAGAGAAATTCCTTAAAATGCAGTAAAAGATGAGATTAAGAAATCTTTTTGTAGTGCTCGCGTCCCTTATCGCGCTGATGTCATGCAAGTCGGAGTATGAGTTGCTCCTTAACAGCAATGATGCGGATGCTAAGTATGAGGCGGCGTTCCGTTATTTCAATGATGGCAAATTCTCCAGGGCTGCGTCTCTGTTTGAATCGCTTTCTGTGCTGACAAACGGCACTGAGCGTGATGATACCGTGAGGTATTACTGGGGGTTGAGCAACTACAAGTTCAAGGATTATTATACAGCCGAGACAAACTTCGAGCAGTTCCTTTCAAGTTATCCCCGCAGCCCGTTCGCATCAGATGCCACTTATCTGCGTCTGGACTGCCTGTATCGTCAGACCTTGCGATATGAACTTGACCAGACTCCTACTTACAAGGCTATCAACGAGATCTCTGCCTATATTCTTGAATATCCGTCGAATACTCATATGCAGGAGTGCCGCGACATGCTCGTGGAACTTAATGAGCGTTTGGACAGGAAGGCATATGAGAACGCGAAGCTCTATTATAAGATGGAGGATTATCTGGCTTCAAGAGTGGCTTTCAAGAACGTCCTGAAGGATGATGCAGATAATATTTACCGCGAGGATATTCTCTATTATATAGCGATGTCTTCGTATAAATATGCCCATGAGAGTGTGCCGGCAAAGCAGAAGGAGAGGTATCTTTCCTTTGTTGATGACTATCTGAACTTCGTCGGTGAGCTCCCAGAGTCGCACTATCGCAAGGAGCTTGACGCCGTTTACGGCAGGGCGCAGAGAGCTCTCGGAAGACATGGTGCAGTGGTTGAAGATGACGAAATGTCCGAGAAGGATTTCGCCAAGGAAAGGAGAAGACTTCTTCGAGAGGCAAGAAAAGCTGAGACGTCTGAAAAATAATTGAAACCCTCGCCTGAAATGGCGGTATAATAAAATGGAGGGACTTTTATTTACCTCCATAACTATAAAGAAATACAACGAAATGGCAAACAAGAAGACACCTACAAACACAATTACAAGAGACCTCAGCGATCTCGCTGCTCCAACAGGTAACATCTATGAGACAGTGGTGGTTCTCGCAAAGAGAGCAAACCAGATTGCAATCGCAGAGAAGAAGGAACTCACTAGAAAGCTCGAGGACTTCAAGAACGATCGCGACACTATGGAGGAGGTTTTCGAGAACCGTGAGCAGATCGAGATCTCAAAATATTACGAAAGACAGCCAAAGCCGAGCCTCGTAGCTATCGAGGAGTTCAAGGAAGGCGAAGTGGCTTACAGAATGGCAAAGCAGGACGAGGAGTAATAGAACATGCTCGCCAGGCTTCACGTCAGGAACTTTGTATTGATAGACTCTCTGGAGATTGATTTTCCGGAGGGTCTGATCATTATTACGGGCCAGACAGGAGCCGGAAAATCCATTCTTCTTGGCGCGCTGTCGCTCGTGACAGGTGCCAAGGCAGATGCGTCGATGGTCTCTGAGGGGGCGGACAACTGCGTTGTCGAGGCTGAATTCGATACAGATGACGCACTTATCAGGTCTGTCCTTGAAGATAACGAGGCAGAGTGGGACGAAGGACACCTTATAATAAGAAGGGTGGTTAATCGGTCGGGACGCTCGAGAGCCTTTGTAAATGACTCTCCAGTACCCGTGACGGTCCTTCAGGACATCTCGTCTCGTCTGATAGACATACATTCTCAGCACCAGACTCTTCTGCTGTCCGACAGGCAGTTTCAGCTGGACATCCTTGACCACTACGCTGGTAATACTCATCTTCGCCAGGACTGCGCGGCAGCGTGGAAGGAACTTGCTTCGAAGAAATCCGAACTCTCGTCCCTTGAGGCACGTATAGCGAGAATAGCAAGAGACAAGGAATACAATGAGGCGCAGTTCGGCCAGCTTGAAGCGGCGTCTCTTCGTGATGGAGAACTGGCGGAACTTGAAGAGGAGCAGAAGCAGCTTGCCAATGCTGAAGATATAAAGACAGGTCTCTGTGGGGTAGAGGAGCTCTTTACGGCCTCCTCATCCGGTGACTCCATGTCGGTGGATTCATCATTGAAGGAATCAGTCAAGATGCTTATGAAGGTCGGCAGGTATATGCCTGCGGCTTCTCAGCTGGCGGACAGGCTGGACTCCTGCAGACTTGAGCTTGACGATATATTGGCTGAAGTTTCTGACATGAATTCCCGAGTGGACATGTCTCCGGAGAGGCTTGAGCAGGTTGAATCGAGGATGTCCATGCTATATGGCCTTCTCAAGAAGCACGGATGTGCTGACGAAGCGGAACTGATCGCCCTGAGAGACAGACTCTCGGAAGAATTGTTCGAGTCTACAAGGCTCGAGGAGCAGGCGGAGGACCTTCGCAAGGAGATCGCATCATCAGAAGCACGTCTTGCATGCATAGCTTCTGAACTTCATCAGGCACGCAGCAGTGCAGCAGCGGACTTCTCCGAGGCCATTGCCTCGTCGATCCGCGGACTTGAAATGCCGTATGCGGTATTTGAGGTGGAACTGACGGAGGTTCCGGTTTCGGCGACAGGCTCTGATGCTGTAGCGTTCAGATTCTCTGCAACCGGTCGTAATGCTGTAGATGTCTCCAAGTGTGCATCAGGCGGTGAAATGTCGCGCATCATGCTTGCTCTCAAGGCGATGATGGCTCGCTTTACGTCTATGCCTACAATGATCTTCGACGAGATCGACACAGGAGTCTCAGGCAGTGTGGCTGACAAGATGGGATCCATGATATGCCAGATGGGCGAGTACATGCAGGTATTTGCCATTACCCATCTTCCGCAGGTGGCAGCAAAGGGCCATGCCCATTATGTCGTCTCGAAGGAAATCGATCCGGCCACATCCAAGGCCGTTTCCACAATAACCAGACTTACGGATGACGACCGCGTGCTCGAGGTCGCCCGCATGTTAAGCGGCTCCGTCCTGACGGAAGCAGCTATAGCAAATGCAAAAGAGTTATTAAAGTGCTAGACTTTAATAACTCTTTTGCTTTTATTCTACTACCATTACCGAATATTCCGGTCCGTATACTATTCTTCTGATTCCTTCATTTATGTAGCCGTTTCCGGACGGTTTGATGTCGAATGTGCTTTGGAGCATTTCCGCATCCTCGACGTGCTGCATCCATCCATCTCCATACTTGGCGCACAGGCCGATGAAGTATTTAGCCACATCATAGCCCTGGAAGGCGAACTGGGTAGGTTCGGTGTTGAATAGCGCCCTGTATTTCTTGACGAATTGCTTCACCTCCGCATCGTTATAGTCAATATAATATGTGAGGCTGGCGTGCAGGTTGGTGTTGTGGAAATTCTCTATCTCTATTGTTTCGAACGTACGGATCTTCGCCGGGGCGTAGAGTACGACGTCGAATTTATTGTGGATCGTCAGGTTGAGGTTTCTCACTGCATCATTGACGAATGCTTCGCTTTCAGATGCGATGATGATCCTGTTTGTGCCTTCAGATGTCATCTTGGCCTCCAGGGGCTCCTGAATCTTCCTGCCTTCAAGGATGCTGTATGCCAGTGGTATGTACTCTATCTGTGCTGAGTCAATGGCAGCACGAAGAATCTTGCCTTCGTCTCCCTTTCTTGCCTCCTTTTCCGAGATTACGATCACCCTGTCACCGGGAATAAGGTCTTCTTTGATCCACTGCGCCAGATCCTCGTACTGAGACATGCGTGAGGCTGGAGCATGGATCAGAGTGCTGTATGTTCCGCAAAGCTGTTCTGCTTTAGGGTCCAAAGGCGATATGAGTGCCTTGATGTCTTGTGTAACAGTGTATATACGGGTGATGTCTGCCGCTGCGACAGGTCCTATGATGATATCGCTGGCCTCCAACTCGTTCTTTGTCGCTCCATATGTACCGTTGGCAATGTCATATACGCTCATGTCCAGGTCGATCCCGTTTTCTCCTATTTCTCTGGCAGCAAGTAACACTCCGCTATAGAAGTCCATGTTGCTTCTGCTGGAAGTGCTGCCGGTCGCTTTCAGCGGCAGAAGCACAGTCGCACGGATGTGGCTTTGGGAAGTGTATTCCGGAGCGACTTCCTCCTGCAGGTGACTGTCGTCGAAAGCCGTCTCGAGATCCATGTCCTCTTCCTCCTCTTCCGGTATCTCAGGTGCTATGATCTCTGCGTATTCTTCTGTCGGGATGATCAGCTTCTGCCTGTTCTTGACCTTTCCATCCTTAAGGTTGTTTGCAGCTATAATGGCGCTTTCTGAAACATTGTATTTATCTGCAATGTCCTTCAGAGTCTCATACCATCTGACTACGTGAATCTTCTGGACCGATGCATGCGCCGATTCCTGGATATTCTGTACCTGCTCCACCAGCTGAGGGGTCGGCTCCTGCTGAGGACTTTCCTCTTCCTTTACCGGTAACGCCGACTGAACCGGAATCATGATGATCGAGTTTTTCTTCAGACCGCTGTCTCTTAGGCCGGGGTTGGCTTCAAGAATCTCCTCCTGAGTTACGTTGTAAGCCTTGCTGATAGAGTACAGTGTCTGCCTTTCCTGTACGACATGGCTATAGTATACCTTGCCGTCTTTCTTGACTTTCTGGTCTGAAACTTCTACAGGCGGCGCGACATATTCCTGTGCGCCGGCAGTGGCTGCAAATGTCACAAGCATTGCCGCAACTGCTATCATTCTGGATATCTTGACTCTGTCCATATACATATATATTAAAGCCCCTCGATGAAATCGATAAGTTTACGGGCAAAGGTTTTCCATGAAAGCCTCTCTTTTTCGAGGCGTATGTTCTCAATGCATCTTGCGGCAATCTCCTTGTCGCTGAAGTATCTGAGTATCTCCTTGCAGATGGCCTCCGGAGTGCCTTCCGGCGATACTATGCCGGTTCCTCTGTCTCCGATGGTTTCCTTCAGTCCTCCTACGTCAGTGACGATCATCGGTACCTCGAAGTGATAGGACACCGAACTGATTCCGCTTTGTGTCGCGCTTCTGTATGGGAGAACGGCAAGGTCTGCTGCGGAGAAATATTTGCTTACCTCTGAATCCTTGATGTACTTGAGGTCTGCATGGATCTTATCCTTGTTCGGCAGTCTGTCTATGATCTGCTGATATTTCTCGTATGAGCCGTATGGCTCGCCTGCGATAATGAGCTGGTATCCTTCCGGAAGCATTCCGAACGCTTCGAGGAGGATGTCCAGACCCTTGTATGCCCTGATAAGGCCGAAGAACAATATGTTCTTTCTGCCTGTTTCAAGTCCTAGCAGCTCTTCTGCCTTGGCTCTTTCCATCTTCTCTCCGAAGTGGGAGTAGAGAGGGTGCTGGATCACGGTGTAGTCCGCATCGGGCTTGAGCGCCAGCAGGTCTTTCGACACGGCCTCGCAAAGTGTCACGCATCCGGTGCTTCCCTTGAGGAAGTATCTTGTCAGAGGCGCGTCAAAGAAATGAGGCTCGTGCGGTATTACATTGTCCAGGATGGAGATGACCTTGCAGTGCTTCTTCATCCTTCTGGTTATATAGCCAAGCGAGGGTGCGAAATACGACATCCAGTATCTTACAATCAGCACGTCAGGGTTCCAGTCGCGGATCTGCCTATAAGTGCTGCCGTAAGAAAGAGGATTGGCCGTATCCAGCAGGGATTCGCTCTCCACCGGTACGGCCTCATCGTCTGCTGTCACATGTTGGGTCTTTCCTGGGAAGAGGAACTCTGGATATTGTCTCTTGAAGTTGAATGCCTTGACAATATGCTTTTTGCTCAGTTCTTCGAACAGGCATGCGTTAAACTGAGAGATTCCTCCTCTGTAGGGATAGAAACAGGACAGTATGGCTATCTTCAATTTTCTGTTACTTTGCGTTCTTTGATGCGATATACTCTTCGTTGAGACCTGCAAGCACTGCGTCAGTGATGTTAAGTGCAGGATCGGCTGTGAGGACAGGTGCCGAAAGTGAAACCATACCGTCACCCTCAACGTCTCCCTGTGAAAGGAGGATCATTGCGTACTGCTTCTCCTCATTGAACCTATTGACGAAAGTTACGATCGCGTCGTTGATCTGGTTGTTCATCACGAGAAGTTCCTCGTTGATCTCGTTGTTCTTCTGGTTTGCGTAGTTGTTGAACTCGATCTCCTGCTTCTGGAGCTTCTCAGCCTCAACCTCAGCTACAGTTCTGGTCATGAGACCCTTCTGTACCTTCTCCTGATATCTGGCTACGGCGTTTGCAAGGTTGGTTTCTCTTCTTGTGATCTCTGCCTGGATCTCGCTTACCTTTGTCTCCACAACAGCCCTGAGGTCGTTGGCCATGTCATACTCCGCCATAAGTCTTGTCATGTCGATGTATACGATGGCGCCCTTAGGAGCTGATGTAAGTGTAGAATCCGCTGCCTGTGTGTCTGCGTTACCTGCCTGTGTAGACTGATTGCATGAGACTGTTCCGAATGCTGCAACAGCGCTGATGATGAGTGCGCTGAGGATGTGAGTTGTCTTTTTCATTTCAGTTATAGTTGTTTTTTTTGATATTAAGCGAAAACGCAAAGATAGTTAAAAAATCTTAACTTTGGACAGATAGGCCTTTATAGTTTGGTCTAGTCCCATGTATAGGGCGTCGCTGATAATGGCGTGTCCGATAGAGACCTCGTCTGTCCACGGTATGCTTCTGATGAAGTACTCAAGGTTGTCCAGGTTCAGGTCGTGGCCTGCATTGAGTCCGAGACCGCATTCCCTGGCGGCTTCGGCCGCTTTGATGAAGTCCGCCACAGCTGCCTTAGGGTCAGTGGGATACATGTCTGCATAAGGTTCCGTATACAGCTCCACTCTGTCTGCGCCGCAGAGTGCTGCTCCTTCGGCCATGCGTGGGTCTGCGCCTATGAAGATAGATGTCCTGATGCCCTTCCTCTTGAATTCCGAGCATACATCAGTCAGGAAACTGCGGTTCCTGACGGTGTCCCATCCGGCATTGGAGGTTATCGCATCGGCTGCGTCAGGTACCAGCGTCACCTGGTCCGGCACTACTTCAAGGACGAGGTCCATGAATGACTGTATCGGATTGCCTTCGATGTTGAATTCGGTAGTAATCAGCGGTCTGATTTCCCTTACGTCCGAATACCTGATATGTCTTTCGTCTGGACGTGGATGCACTGTGATGCCTTCGGCACCGAACTTCTCGCAGTTTACCGCTGCAGCGGTAACATCAGGCATCTTTCCGCCTCTGGCGTTCCTGATGGTCGCTATCTTGTTTATGTTGACGCTCAATCGTGTCATTGCATTATGATTTAACCGCTGACAGGCGGTGTTTGAACTTACAAATTTAATAATAAAGTTCAATTTTAAAGAATATTGTGCTATTTTTGACGATTCATTGCAAATAACTTTCCATGAAAGCATATGTTTATATCGGTGTGACGGACGAGTCGCTGCTCAATGACGGAAGAGTAGAGAGCCTTTTTGCGGCACTCCGTCAAGGTGGGGCGGAAGTTCATGTCATGCAGCCCGGCGAGACATCGCTTGAAGAGGCGGATATACTTCTGAGTGTCGGAGGAGACGGCACTTTTCTAGCTGCCTCGGCTCTGGCGGCTCTGTGCGGCGTTCCTGTCGTGGGCGTGAATCTGGGTCGTCTGGGCTTCCTTTCGGAGAACAGGCCTGAGAATGTCGCCAAGGCGTTACTTGATGGTGGTTATGTAGTGGAAGAAGCGGCCGTTCTGAATGCGGTGCCTGATGAGGATAGGCTATTTGCGGATGCGGATATGTGGCCTTTTGCGTTCAATGAATTCACCGTCCATCGTACAGGGTCGTCTATCCTCGGCGTGGAAGTTTCCGTAAACGGAACTCCGCTTCCTACATATTGGGCTGACGGCCTTATACTGTCGACATCGGCCGGCTCTACCGCCTATTCTCTCAGTGTCGGTGGACCGATCGTCATGCCAGGAGCCAAGGTCTTGATCATCACCCCGATAGCATCACATAACCTGAATATCAGGCCGCTTATCGTTCCTGATGATTCGGTTGTCAGATTCAAGGTGCATTCGCGTGATGGAAAGGCTATATTTACAGCAGATAACAGATGTGTGGAGATCCCGGACGGTACATCGGTGACCATGAGTATGGCACAGTTTTCGCTTAAGCGTGTCCGGCTTAACAGCTCTAATTTTATTAACGCCCTTACTGAGAAGCTTTTCTGGGGCGAAGACATCAGAAACAATAGATAAAATGGCATCAGAGAATCAACCGAATACTCCTGTTCATGTATCTTTGATCATGGACGGAAACGGCCGTTGGGCGAAAGAAAGAGGACAGGAGCGTGTTTATGGTCATCTTGAAGGTGTAGAAAGTGTGCGTGCATGCGTCGAGGCTGCGGTCGAAGCAGGTGTGCGCTATCTTTCGTTATATGCATTTTCAGAGGAGAATTGGAATAGGCCGGAGGCTGAGGTTACAGCCCTTATGGGCTTGATGGTCAAGGCTATGGCAAATGAGATGGAGAGCCTTCACAAGAATGGTGTGAGGTTTATAGTGATAGGCAATAGGGAGAGGCTTGCTCCTGAGCTCAATGAGACTATTGACTCATGCATGGCCATGACTGCCGGCAATCAGGTGCTTACGCTTGTGATATTCCTCAGTTATAGTGGCAAGTGGGATATCCTCCAGGCTGCCAAGAAGATGGCAGTGGAGATGCTGGAGTGCCCTCAGAAGGTTGATGATATCCTTGATATGGATATAAATGGCTTCGATAAGTATCTTGCAACGGCAGGAATCCCTGATCCTGACCTGATAGTAAGGACCTCGGGAGAATGTAGGCTGAGTAATTATCTTTTATGGCAGGGGGCATACTCGGAACTGCTTTTTGTAGATACGCTTTGGCCGGATTTCAGGAAGAAGGAGTTCCATTCGACTCTGGAATACTACTCAAAACGTGACAGGCGTTATGGAAAAGTGAAATAATTGCTTATCTTTGCAGTTTTGAATATAGGTAGATAAAATGAGATATAGTCGTCTAGCCACACTCCTTCTTGCGCTGGTACTGTCGCTCCCGTCATGGGCGCAGCAGACCGGCAAGGACGTTGTTGTGGATTATAATAATCCAAAGAAATATATTGTCGGCGGTGTGATCGTCGAAGGTTGCAGTTACTTCTCTCCTGAACAGGTCCTCCAGGTTACAGGTCTGCAGAAAGGAATGGAGGTCACTGTTCCGAGCGAGGAACTGTCCTCGGTAGTGGACCGTCTATGGAAGCAGAGGTACTTTGAAGATGTTGCAATCGCGATAGATTCCATCGCTCCGTCAAGAGATACTGCGTTTTTCAAGATCAGCATCTTGGAGAGGCCGAGGGTTTCACGCTGGACCTTCAGCGGAGTGAAGTCCGGTGAGCAGAAGGAACTCATGGACAGGCTCAACCTGCGTCGAGGAGGCGAGTTCTCGGAGTATGTGGCAAATACAGCAATCGGCATCATCAAGAGATATTATAAGGAAAAGGGATTCCTGAATGTTGAAGTGGACGTAAATACCAAGAGGGACACAGTGATCAGGTCCGCCATCCGTGTCCAGTTTGCGGTCAACAGGGGAGAGAAAGTAAAGGTAAAGAAGATTACCTTCACCGGAAACCACCACATAAAGGAGAACAAGCTTGCCAGGTCAATGAAGAAGACCAAGGATGCGCGTTTCATCAGTTTCTTCAGTTCGAAGAAATTCAACGAGGCTGAGTATGAGAACGATAAGAGGTTGATGATCAGCGCCTTCAATGAGGCTGGATATAGGGATGCCAGAATCGTCAAGGATACGATGTATTATATTGAACCTGGCCGCCTGCAGATCGATTTCGAGATCGATGAGGGAAGGCAGTACTTCTTCAGGGACATTACATGGACAGGTAACTCAGTGTATACTACCGAGACGCTCAATGAGGTCCTTAAGATCGGCAAAGGTGATGTTTACGACGTTGTTACGATGGAGAAGCGTCTCTTTGGTGGTGGTAAGCAGAGCGAATACGATGTCTCGAAGCTATATCGTGACAACGGATACCTCTTCTTCAATCTTCAGCCTGTGGAGCTCAATATCGAGGGCGACTCTGTCGATGTGGAAATGAGAGTCGTAGAGGGTAAGCCTGCAACGCTGAACAATATCGTGATCAACGGTAATGACCTTACAAATGAAAGGGTTATCCGTCGACAGGTATTCACTCGTCCAGGTTATCTTTTCAGCCAGTCAGACTTCGAGCGCTCTATCCGTGAAATCGCGTCAATGGGCCAGTTCGACCCGGAGGCTATTACGGACCCGGCAAAGGGATATTCGATTATTCCTAACCAGTTGAACAACACGGTAGACCTTGTATATAATGTGACCGAGAAGCCTTCAAGCCAGCTTGAGCTTTCCGGAGGTTGGGGTGGAAATACCTTCGTTGCGACTGTCGGAGTAAGTTTCAACAACTTCTCCACACGCAGGTTCTTTGACAAGTCCGCATGGCGTCCGGTTCCGCTTGGAGATGCGCAGAACCTGGCTATCCGTTTCCAGACAAACGGTACATATTATACCAGCCTTTCTGCCAGCTTCTCGGAACCATGGCTCTTCGGAAAGAAGCCTACTTCGCTGAACATGTCGCTGTACTATACAAGGCAGACGAACTCATACCTCGCCCTCAATATCCTCAATAATGACCAGTTTATGGAGGTTTACGGATTTGCAGCAGGTATCGGTAAGCGACTCAAATGGCCTGATAACTATTTCGTATTGTATAACCAGCTCAGCTGGCAGACATATAATCTGCAGAACTGGATCTATCAGTTCATGTTCGACACTGGTATTTCACACAACCTGAGCTACACATTGAGCCTCTCAAGAAACTCGACTGACCAGCAGATCTATCCGCGTGTGGGATCGGACTTCAGCATGTCGCTCCAGCTGACTCCTCCATACTCTCTTCTCAGAAAGAAGGATTATGGTCTTCTTGATGAGGATGGAAACCCGACAAAGGTTGATGATCCTAAGAAGATTGACTACAGTTTCCAGACTTCCCAGAACCA